>JAABUZ0100005354.1_pt1 | contig 16909 bp, 18 predicted proteins | sample 5562091 | NCBI WGS metagenome assembly JAABUZ01 (sample SAMN12813069, study PRJNA571459) | rock metagenome | isolation source: Antarctica rocks | place: Antarctica: Victoria Land, Linnaeus Terrace sud | collected 2015-12-21
CCCGACCTGGACCTGGACCTGGACCTGGAGCAACCCCTCCACGCGCTCGCGCACCAGGAGGGCGGTGGCGGCCTGCTGCACCGCCGCCGGGTCGCTTTCACGCGGGATGATGTCGCGTTGTCGCTCAACCCCTATCCGCGCCATTGCGGCGCGGCCTTCGCTTGCTCCCTCCTCCTCTACCCGCTGCCCCGTAAACGCGCCTCACAGCACGTCGTCCCGTCCGGGAAGGCAACGGGCTTACCACGTTCCGCATGTGTACCTTGATGGGGTAGGCTCCGCCTATTCGCCGGTGGCCCTTCTGTCTGCGACAGGGGAGACGAAAGCCCCTGTACCCGGCCACGTCCCTTTTGGTCCAAGCCTTTCAGCACCTTTGGCTTGTTGCACGTGACGACGTTTACCAGCGGTTCACCTGAGTTAGCCCTACCATCAGACCCTAGCTCCCGACCGCCATGGTGCTGGCAGTCGCGGTCCACGCCTCACGGCTTAACCGCCGCCCTTACGGGCAAGACTACATTGTCCCGAAGGCTATCGCACCGCCGGATTGCTCCAGCCGCACGCTCCGGTAGGGTACGGGCGACAGAACGCCTGGTTTGAGTCCTCCTTTCGGAACCTCAACAGCTAGACATGCGACCTCGTGTCGCAACTCGTCCGCATGCCATTTTTTGCCGGATTTGCCCCGCCGCTTGGCGCGCAGGCGCTCCGTCAGCAATGGGGCGAAGCGCTCCTCCCACTCCCGCACCGCCTCGTGCGTGAAGGTGAAGCCGCGCGTGAGGAACATCTCCGCCAGGTCGCGCAGGTAGCAGCGATCGCCCCTGCGGCAGGACGGGCTAATGCGCGCCAGCGCGTGTCTGTGTTCCGAGTCTGACGCATCCGATGCGAGTGGCGATGCCGACGGTTATGTGTGCCTCGAACACCGCGACCCCCTGGCATCGTGGACGATGGCGCGCGATCGCACGCCTGTATCAGCCCTCCTTGTCCGAAACACCATGGTCACCCCTGGCCCGCAGGGCATAAGATCGCTTGGTCGCTGGTTAGCGGATAGAACGCGACGAACGTCGCCGGCACGGTGTCGGAGGCATTATCAAATCGGTTGATCGTGGCGCCCGGCGGCTCGTAGAAAGCCTCCCCGGCGCGCAACGTCGTCGCGGGCCACTCGTCGATCTCGAACATGATCTCGCCGTCCACGACGTAGCCAACGACGCCGCCGGGATGAGTGTGGCGGAACGACCTCTGCCCCGGTCGCAGGTCGATGCGATGGGCTTCGATGCGGTCGATCAGGGCGTCGAACGCGCCGGTCAGCAGATGCTGGCGGGCGACGGCTCTCCCGCTGTCTCCGCTATCTGCGTTGTCTCCGTCGTTTGTCATCGACTACCCCGCCCGCCGTAGCGTGTCAACGATTCTGCCACCTTTCCACCAGCGCCGACGAGGATGGCGTCCGCTGCCCCGCCCTGCCGCGCGTCGATGACCCTGATCCTATCCTTATCCTCCATCGCGATCCGCTCCCCCACCCATTCCGCCGACTATCTACCGGGTCATGGCCGCATCGAGCAGCGCGACGGCGCCGCGCGTCGCCCGGTCCATCTGTGTCGGGTCCTGCGCCGCCCGCGCGAGCACATACCCGCCCTGCACGACCGCGACGATGCTCGCCGCCAGGTCCGCCGCGTCGAGGCCAGCCGTGAGCGCGCCGTCCCGCTGCGCCTCCGCCAGCGCGTCGGACAACGCGCGCTCGACATAGGCAAAGCCCAACGCGACAGGCTCTCGCAGCGCATCGTGCGCGACGACCTCGGCATCGTGGACCAGGCGGCCGAGACGGCAGCCACGCAGGCCGGCGCGCGGCTTCGTTAAGTAGTCCCGGACACGCTCCAGCGGTGGCTTGTCGACGCGCAGCACCGCGTCGGCTTCCGCCCGCATCTCCGCCTCGACCTCGCGCACGGCCGTCGCCGCCAGGTCGGCTTTGCCAGCGAAATGATGATACAGGCTACCCTGCCCCGCGCCGCTCGCCGTCAACACATCGCGCGGACTCATGGCGCTGTAGCCGCGCTCCCACAGTAGCTCCTTGGTCGCCGTCACTAACCGATCCCGCGCCGATATCACACCCTACTCCTTCGATCTCTCCCGCACGTTGTACCTACTGGTATCTACACACAGACTAGCGTGTGGAACGCACGCCTGTCAAGGAAACCGACTCCAGATTCCAGAAAACTCTACGAGGGGGTAGAGGCGGGTAAACAGCCGTCTGAACACCTGAGCGGACGAGCCAGAGCGTGCGTTATGGTCAAGGAGAGGAAGCGACCGGCACGACGAGCAGGGCATGCCGCAGTCGATAGCCCTCCCAGCGTTTCCGCGGCGCAACATGTCCACTATCTTTGCACTTTTCGATTATGGTCAAGTAAAACGGCCTCTACGCTCTATATGTTGTGGTTTCGGCGCTTGATGAACCACAACATGTGGTAGGCAAACAAAAAGTGCAAAGATAGAGATGTCGTCGCATCGCCATCGCGCACACGTCCCACGCTCATGAAGCCGTCCCGCGCCTGTGGGAGTGCAGTTGTAGGATTGGCGTCCCGCATCGTGGGTACGACTGTGGGATCAGGGAGGCCGCGACGACGTGGTCCCACCGTCGTGCGCGGTCACGACCATAGCGTGGCCCTGACCTTTCCAGGCCCGCTCCGCCACCCGTGGCGTTGTCGCGCGGGCCTGCGGGAGATGCTTGCTGTCACGGAGATGCTCTCCCCAATGGGTCATGGCCCGGTCAGCGGCCACATCTTTTTAGAGGCCGCCGCGAACGGTTCGAGGCAGCGCTGGACCAACAACCCGTCACGTATCGCGCCTGGCCTGATGATGTCACGTCAGGGCGAGACAAGGCCGGATCGGTACGTGGGATAGGCGGGCTGCCAGCCGAGGTCGGCTTTGAGCCGCGCGTTAGCGCAGCCGAGCGACGGCAACATGACAGCGCCGCCGGACGCGGGAGCGGGACGGTTTTCCCGCGCCGCGACGTGGCCGTACAACGCCCGCCAGGTCACCGGCTCATCGTCCACGACGTTGTAGAGACCGTGCGAGGGACCCTCGTCCAGCGCCAGGACGACCGCGCGCGCCATGTCGGCAACGTGGATCAGGGAGATGAGGCCGGTTCCGTCTCCCGGTACGCGCAAGGTCCCCGTGCGCGCCGCCGCCCGCCAGCTCTCGTCCCGCCCCGTCCCCGGCCCGTAGAAGATACCCCCGCGCAGGATGCGCCAGTCGAGGGCGCTGGCCTGGACCAGCCCTTCCATGTCCGCCGCGGACTGAGCGACCGGGCCGGGCGCGAGGGGAGTCGCCTCGTCCGCGATGCACGCGCCTTGCTCGCCATAGACCAGCGCGATGCTCTGCTGGACGTAGCGCCGTGCCCCGCCGCACAGGGCGGCAGCGAGCAGGCGCCGTGTCCCCTCGCGGCGGATGCGGTCGTTCATCTCCCACTCCAGCGCCGCTCCTGGCCGCGGAACCGCTGTGGCGAGGTGGAGCGCCGCGTCGCACCCCGCGACGGCGCGCTCAAGGCTACCGGGGTCCAGGATGTCCCCCAGCGCCACCTCCGTACCCAGGCGCTCCAGCATGGACACCTGTTCCGGTCGCCTCACCACCGCGCGCACGGCATGCCCACGCTCGACCAGGCGCGGGAGCACGTTCCGCCCCAGGACGCCCGTCGCCCCGATCACCACCACGCGCATCGTCCTCTCCTCACGGCTTCCAGGGTCCTGGCCAGGCGGTCGACCCCCAACGCGATCTGCTGCTCGTCAAACGAGGCGTAGCCGAGCACCAGCCCGGGCGTGGGGCACGCGTCGAGCCCGAACGCGGAGAGCGGGGGAGCCTCGACGCCGTGCCGCGCCGCCTCCTCCGACACCTGACGATCATCTGTCGCGGCGAGGAGCCAGCCCACGAGGTGCATCCCACACTCCTGGGCCGGCACGTCGAGCGCCCCCGCCAGGCTCTCCCGCGCCGCCCGCACCAGCGTCGCCTGCCGCTCACCGTAGAGAGCGCGCATGCGCCGGATATGCCGCCCAAAGTGCCCCTCCGCGAGGAAGTCGGCCACCACCGCCTGCTCCAGGACGGGCGAGCCGCGGTCGGTCAGGGCCTTGGCCCGCGCGAAGGCGTCCGCGAGGTCCGTCGGCGCGACGAGATAGCCGAGGCGCAGGGCGGGGAAGAGCACTTTGCTGAATGTGCCCGTGTAGATGACCCGGCCCTCGGTATCCAGTCCCTGCAACGCCGCCAGTGGTCGCCCGGTGTAGCGGTACTCGCTGTCGTAGTCGTCCTCCACCACCCAGGCCTCCGCGTCGCTCGCCCAGCGCAGCAACGCCAACCGCCGGCCCAGGCTCATCGTCATGCCCAGAGGATATTGGTGCGAGGGCGTGACGTAGGCCAGGCGCGCGGCGGCGCAGCGCTGCCTGCCCGCCGCCACGTCAAGCCCCTCCGCGTCGACCGGCACAGGGACCACCCGCGCGCCCGCCGCTGCCAGCGCGCCCGTGGCGCCCGCGTAGCCCGGCTCCTCGACCCACACCGCGTCCCCCGGGTCGAGCAGCACGCGCGCCACGAGGTCCAGCGCCTGCTGCGAGCCCGCGACGACGATCACCTGGTCGGCCTCGCAGCGCACCGCGCGGGCCGCGCCGAGGTAGTCGGCGACGGCCTGGCGCAGCGGACGGTATCCGGCCGGGTTGTCGTACAGCCGCAGGGCGCCGGATAGGCGGCGCAGGAGGCGCTCCTCAATGGCGAGCCACGTCTTCCAGGGGAAGAGATCGAGCGCCGGGACGCCCGGTCGGAACGCGCGCGCCACGCCGGCGTCCCGCGACGGGCCGAGCGACGCCGTGGCCAGGAGCTGTCCGCGGCGCGAGAGGGTCCGCCCGGTCGCCGAGGACGATGGCCCCACCCCCGCGGGTGTCCTGCCGATGTGGAGCGCGGCATCGGGCAGGACGCGCGCGACACACGTCCCGGACCCCCTTTTCCCCTCGACATAGCCCTCGGCCAGCAACTGCGCCATGGCGGTCAGCACGGTGGTGCGCGAGAGGCCCAGGTCCACCGCCAGGACGCGCGTCGCGGGCAGGCGCGCCCCGGCTGGGAGTTGCCCGTCCAGGATGGCCGCGCGGACGGCGTCATAGAGTTGCCGGTAGAGCGGCGTCGGCGCGCCCGGATTGAAGCCGCGCGGGGTGAAGGGAACGGCCGTTGCCTGGGTCGGTCGCATCGAGGCTCCAGAAGTGGCCTTATCAGTTGTCGCCGAATGGCTCTTGTCATCATACCAACGCGCCGCTATCGTGGAGAGCGAGAGGGGACAAATGGACAAACGAAAAGGACCGATCGATGAGCACACCACCCACATCGGCGCGGGGCGCCGTCCGACGTCATCCGGAGCGCGGCGCGTACGACGCCGAGACGATCCACGCTATCCTGGACGAAGGGTTTCTCTGCCACGTCGGCTTCGTGGACGACGCGCAGCCGTTCGTCATCCCGACCCTGTATGCCCGCGCGGGCGATACTCTATACCTGCACGGCTCGCCCCTTAGCCGCATGCTGCGCCGCCTTGCCGACGGCCTCCCCCTGTGCGTCACGGTCACGCTCGTCGACGGTCTGGTGCTCGCGCGCTCGGCCTTCCACCACTCGATCAACTATCGCTCGGTGGTTATCCTGGGCCGGGGACGCATCGTGACGGAGGCTGGCGATAAAGAGGAGGCGCTGCGCGCCCTCGTCGACCACGTGGTCCCTGGCCGGTCCGCCGACGCGCGCGGCCCTGACGCGCAGGAACTGAAGGCGACGCTGGTCATCGCCGTGCCCCTGGCCGAGGCCTCGGCCAAGGTGCGCAAGGGTCCGCCCAAGGACGCGCCCGACGACTATGCCCTGGACGTGTGGGCGGGCGAAGTGCCCCTGCGCCTGCACTCGCTGGAGCCCATCCCGGATGCGCGGCTGGCGCCGGACATCGCCGCGCCGGACTACGTGCGGCGCTATCGAGGAGGGTGACTCACGGACGAAACGCCGCCGTCGGGACGCGACGCGGCGGCCCTCCACAGTGACCTTGGGGAGAAAGACGATGGTGATTCGCGAGTTGATGGCGAACGAGACAGCTTTGGCCTACCGGGCCATGGCCGAGTTGCGCGCCGGCAAGCCCTGCCTCGCGACGCGCGAGGCGTTCGTGGCGTGGGTCGACGGGCGGCAGCGGCCGGAAGGCTATCGCCTCGTGGCCTCCTTTGCCCCCGGCCTCGCCGAGGCGGCGGCCGTGGCCGGCTTTCGTCGCCTGCACGCGCTGGCGTGGGGCGACTATCTGTACGTCGACGATCTCATCACGCTGCCCGCGTTCCGCGGACAAGGGCACGCCGACGCCCTGTTCGCGTGGCTCACGGACGAGGCGCGCCATCTCGGATGCGCGCAGATCCACCTGGACTCCGGCATGCAGCGGTACACCGCTCATCGCTTCTATCTCAACCACGGGTTCGCCATCACCTCCCTGCATTTCGCCTGTGCCGTCGAAGACACGTGTCGCCCTCGGGCTTCACCCTGTGCCAGTACCTGCTCCGCCGCTGGCCGGCGAGTCGGGTGGTGGCCTACGCCTTCGTGAGCCCGACGGTCGTCCTGGCGCTCACGACGGGTGGGGATGCTCCTGACCACGCGACACACGACGATGGGTCCGATGCCAATCGAGTAATATAATTGATTCTTTTGAGCCATTACGTCTTGACCAGTCTGCCCCGCAAAATATGACGCACAAGCTGGCATGTATCATCCGCTATAGTCAGGGGGTGCGCGGACGGGTTGGACGTCAGGCACGGATCGAACCGGCAGACCTCGCGGTCCCGCGATCCGCGGATACACGGGCATAGTCGACGCCGTACGGTGTGATGATAAGGCGAGGGGAGAGAGAAAAGGATGGATCTCGACGCCATGATCAACGCCCTGCGTGCGTCTGCTCCGCATGCGGACCTCGCCGACCGCCTAACGATCTTCGGCCAGTTCGTCGGCGCCTGGGGTAGCAGTGAGGGAGGGTACCGATGAGACGACCGCCGACGATGCCGCGTATCCCCGCGTTGGCGCCCGTGCTAGAGGGCGCGGACCACATCGACGTAAAGGTTGTGATCGGCGCCGTGAACCTACGCGCCTTCCTTGCCGCCTCGTTAGGCTATCAGCCCGGTTGGGTGACCGGTCTCTATCGCGTCTCTCTATCGCGTCCGCGCCGTCTTTGTGCGCACGCTCGGTATGCGGCAGGAGAGGATACCGCGTGGCCCACGGATGACACCGGACACTGTGCCGATGCGCCCGGACGAGCTGTTCCGGTCGTTCACCGTACTTCTGTCGGCGGAGAACCGCTATTGGGTCGCCGAGACCAGCGAGAGGAGCCACCTGACGGCCACGCTCGGCGTCATCGTGGAACCATTGGGCGGCGCACGGAAGCGCTTCTATGTGCTAACAGTCGTCCATTATCACGCCTGGACAGGTCCTGTGTATTTCAACGTGATCCGTCCTTTCCACCATCTCGTCGTCGGACGTATGGCTGCGGCAGGCGTTCGTGCGCGACGACAAGGTCTGGAGCCAGCTTGTCCCATGCGCCGACCAGGAGCGCGAATTATACACGGTCTTTCGCTTTCACTTCCCGAATGGGCTCGATAACAGCGGCTTCGTCGGGTGGCTGGCGTCACACCTGAAGGCGCGGCTGGGGACGGGCGTGTTCGTGATCTGCGGGCAGAATAGCGCGCGGCGGCATTTTCGATTACTGGGGTTGCCCCGCCGCCGTCGGCAGCGACGTTCTCGCCGAGATCGAGGGGTTGCGACAGCCGGTAGGCGCGACTTGGTATTCGCGGAGCGACGCGCTCGTGAGGCGGGCCTCGCGGCGCTAGATCTGTACACCAACGAGGCGATGAGGGAGAACCTTGCGCTCTACAGCCGACTAGGCTTCGTGGAGGTAGGTCGTCGCGACGACGCCGGCTATCGGCGCGTGTTTCTGCGTAAAACGCTGGCCTGAGCCTGTGGTTGCATACGCGTGCTGGCGGTGATGCGATTCCAGCCGTTGATGGCGATTACGGCCAGCGTGAGAGCAGCCACCTCCTCGCACACCACCTCCGGCACACCACGATTCGCGATCAAGATGAGCACCTCGGTCCATCCTATGACGACCTCACATGCGCACGACATGTCAACCGTCGCCGGCGACGGGATAGGTGCTAAACAGCGGCGCTCGCGGGTGTCCTCGACTCTTCGCTCCGGGCGTCGATCCGCGCGGGCGCGACGCCCTCGAAGGCGCGCCGGAGGTCGGCGACCAGGTCGGCTTCGTCCTCGATGCCCACCGACAGGCGGATCAGGCCATCCCCCACGCCGATGGCGGCCCGGCGTTCGGCCGGGATCGACGCGTGCGTCATGCTCGCGGGGTGCTCGATCAGCGACTCGACGCCGCCCAGGCTCTCGGCCAGCGTGAAGAGGCGTGTCCGGTCCAGGACGTGGTAGGCCGCTTCCTTGCCGCCCGCGACCTCGGCCGAGATCATGCCGCCGTACCCGCTCATCTGACGGGACGCCAGCAGGTGATCGGGGTGGTCGTCCAGGCCGGGATAGATCACGCGCGTGACCGCCGGCTGGTCCCGCAGGAAGCGTGCGATGGCCTGCGCATTCGCCTGGTGTTGCCGCATACGTACAGAGAGGGTCTTGAGGCCGCGCAAGATCAGCCAGGCGTCCAACGGACCGGGCACGGCCCCGGCCGCCTTCTGGATGAAGCGGAGCTGCTGGGCCAGTTCCGCGTCGCGGACGACGAGGGCGCCGAGGAGGGCGTCGCTGTGGCCACCCAGGTATTTCGTGGCGGAGTGGAGCACGATGTCGGCGCCCAGATCGAGCGGGCGCACGAGGTAGGGGCTCGTGAACGTGCTGTCCGCGACCACGAGGGCGCCGACGGCATGGGCGCGGTCGGCAACGGCGCTGATGTCGATGACGCGGAGCAGCGGGTTCGTCATCGTCTCGAACCACACCAGTCGCGTGTCGGGCCGCAGCGCGTGACGGACGTTGTCGGGGTCGGTCGCATCGACATAGTCGACGCGCACGTCGAACTTCGCGATCAGATGGTTGAACAAGCGCGGCGTGCCGCCGTAGCAGTCGTCGTGGACGATGACGTGGTCGCCGCTCTTGAGGAGGTAGGCGATCGCCGATTCGGCGGCCATGCCAGACGAGAAGGCGATGCCGTCGGTCCCTCCCTCCAGGGAGGCGAGGCACTCCTCCAGCGCCGTGCGCGTCGGATTGCCCGACCGCGCATAGTCGTAGCCTTTGTGGCGACCCACGCCCTCCTGGGCATAGGTTGAGGTCTGGTAGATGGGCGTCGTCACGGCGCCGTAGGCCGGGTCCGGCGCCTGTCCCGCGTGGATCGCGCGCGTGGCGAAGCCCCACGAATCGTCATGTTCGGTGCGTGCCATGTGTCCCTCCCATCCATGTCGAGCGTGCCGTGGTCGGTGGGCGCGTCAGGTCGAGCGCCGTGCCGACAGGCGCGTTGATAGCGTCGAAGCGCGCGTAGAAGGCACGCCGCAGCACCCTCATCGTACGCGACGAAACATGCCAGCTTACGTGTCATGTTTGGCGAGAAGACGAGCGATCTTTGTTCCCCTCGCATCGACGGACCTCACAAAATGGCCGTCGCGCCCAACTCGACGAGCACGAGTCGGTCGGCAATACCGGCGTCCTCGAACGCCCGGCGCAGGGGTTCGACCCCCTCGGAGAAGTGTGTCCAGCTATCGACGTGCAGCGGCAATACGCGCCGCGCGCCGAGCATCTGGGCGGCCTCGGCCGCCGTCCGCCCGCTCAGGGTCAGGTGCGCCTCGCCCAGCAGGGGAGTCCGCGCCGCCCCCGCGAACAGGACGGCGACGTCCATCTGACCCAGCCGGTCGGCGATGGCGCGCACGACGTCGAGCGAGGCGTTGTCGCCGCTGACGTACACCGTCGGCAACCCCTCGCCCGCGAGGACGAACCCCGTGACCTCGCCGGTCAGGTGGTCGCTGCCGTCGGGGCCGTGCTGGGCCGGGACGCCGGTGACGCGCAGCATGCCGCCGCCCGGCTGCGGAACGTCGACGTGCGCCCAGCGCGGCAGCGGCGTGGCGTGGCTCCCGAGACGTTCCGCTCCGCTAACGGTGGTCAGGACCCGCGGAACGCGCGCCAGGAACGCCCGCCCGCTCGTGTCGAGGTTGTCGGGGTGGTGGTCGTGCGAGAGCAGCACGACATCGATCGGGCCGATGGCGTCGGGGGCGAGGGCCGGCCCCGCCGTCTTGACGAGGCTGTAGCCGCGGCCGAGGTCGTAGGCGCCGGGACCGTCGAAGGTCGGGTCGGTCAACAGCCGCAGCCCCGCGAATTCGAGGATTGCGGTTGGGCCTCCGAGCGGTCGGGCATAGAGCGTGGTCGGATCGGACATGGCGTTACTCACAGCATTCCCCCTCCTTATCTCACGGTTAGATAGTGTTGTAGCCATGAGGAGTATACGCCAGACTCACGGTTGGACGCAAGTGTTACAATGAGATCATGGATGCTGTCGTTATTGCCCCCGGGGAGGAGCGGTCCCCCGCGCTGGCTCTGGTGAACTCCCGCCACAACAGTCCTAGCGGCATGATCGACCGCATTGGGCGGCCGGCGGAGGCGATCTCCTGGCTGGTAGAGCACGGGCTGCTACCCGCGGGCACGACGGTTCCCAAGGGGCGCCTGACGGACCTGTACGACCTGCGTGACGCGGTGCGCGCGGTGTTCGTCGCGCGCATCGTGGGAGCCATGCCGCCGGAGGGGGCGGTGGCGACCCTGAACCGAGCGTCCGCCGCGGCGCCCACTGCCCCTGAGCTGGCGTGGACCGTGGTCGATGGACCCGCGTCCTATCTGCACGACATCGGTGGCGATGCGCTGGCCCGCGCGCTGGCCATGGTGGCCAGGGATGCGATCGACGCGGTCTGTGGTGAGCGCGCCGGGGCATTGCTGGAGTGTGAGGCGCCGGGCTGCATACGCTTGTTAGAGAAGGACCATAGCAGGCGGCGCTGGTGTTCGACCGCGTGCGGGGACCGCGTCCGCGCCGCGCGCTACTACGCGCGCCATCGTCCAGACCCGGCGCACTGATAGCACCGGGACGCGCTGCGGCCACTACCGGCGCGGTCAGCCACGCTGGCTGCGCCGAGGCGCCTGGTCACATCGCGCTTGCGGAGGCAGGAGACCAACGCGCCCTGCTTCGTCCCGCAGGATGTCCAGGAAGTGCGCGGCGACCGGCGAGAGCGCCGCGTGCCGCGTGAGCCGGACGAGCGCGCTGTCGCGGTAGAGCGGCGAGAGGTCGGCCACCGGGACCTCGACCACGCGGCCGCTCTCCAGATCCGGGGCGATCACCATGCGCGGGAAGAAGCCCACCCCCACGCCGTGCGCCAGCAGGAAGCGTCCCGTGTCCATCGGGACGTCCGCCACCGACCGTGCCTCCGCCGCCAGGCGCGTCACGTCCATCGGTGTGGCCTGCCACCAGCGCAGCAGCAGGAAGGGGTCGCTCGCCGCGCCGACGTCGTCCCGCGTCACCGTCGTCCGTTCAGTCAGCGGGTGCCCACGGGGCGCGACCAGGACCACGGGCTCATGCAGGTGGAGCAGCGGCGTCATGTCCGCCAGCAGGGGATCGAGGCACGGCCAGCAGATGAGGCCGAGTTCGATCGCGCCGTCGCAGAGTTGCTCGACCACCTCCCAATGCAGCCCCTCGCGCACCAGGCACTCCACGTCGGGGAAGCGGGCGTAGAAGCGGGTCAGCGCGGGGGCCAGGAAGTAGCCCGTCAGTGAGCGCAAGGCACCGACGGCCAGCCGACCGCGCTGCCCGCCGTGGGCGAGGCGCGCCGCCTCCACGCCATCCAGGACCGCGGTCAGCGCCCGCCGCGCAAACGGGAGGAAGCCCACGCCGCGCGCGGTCAGCGCGACCCGGCGACCGCGAATGAAGAGCGGCCCGCCCACCTCCCGCTCCAGTGCCCCGATGCGCGCGCTGATCGTCGGTTGGGCGATGCCGAGCGCCCACGCCGCGCGGCTGAAGCTGCCCTCGCGCACGATCCGCTCGAAAGCCGCGAGTTGGTCCATGTCCACGCCCACAGTATACCGACCTATCGAAAAGGTCGATGCGACACATCGACCTGCGCATCTTGAACGGGATACGGGGGCCGCGTAAGATGCACGTGGGAGGCGTGACATATCCGCATTCCCGATAGGAGGGACGCCGCGCATGGGGGTGACAATCAGGGCCGCGGAGCGTCGGGATGTGCCCGGCATCCTCGCCATCTACAACGACGCCGTGCTGCGCACGACCGCGTCCTACGACGATGAACCGAGCACGCTCGCGGCGCGCCTGGACTGGTTCGCGGCGAAGGAGCGGCACGGGTTCCCGGTCGTCGTCGCCGAGGACGAGGGCGATGTCGTCGGCTGGAGCGCGTTCGGCCCGTTCCGCCCGTGGCCGGGCTATCGCTACACCGTCGAGCACTCGGTGTACGTCGCCGCCGCGCGGCGCGGCCAGGGCATCGGCGCGGCGCTCCTCCCGCCGCTCATCGCACGGGCGCGGGAGATGGGCCTGCACGCCATGATCGCGGGCATCGACGCGGCCAACGCGCCCAGCCTCCGCCTGCACGCGCGGCTTGGCTTCGAGCAGGTGGCGCACTTCAAGGAGGTTGGCTTCAAGTTCGACCGCTGGCTCGACCTCATCTTCATGGAGTTGCTGCTCGGGGAGGGCGACGGGAACGGGCCACGCGGGCCTGCCCGTCGCGCACGCTGATGCGCGGAGACCGCGCCGCCATCGGCGCCTTCGCGGCGCTGTGCCTATGCTGGGGGTCCACCTTCGCGCCGCTCAAGCTCGTCGCGTCGGCCGTTCCCCCGCTGTTCGCCGCGGGCGTGCGCTTCGTCGTCGCCGGCGGAATCCTGCTGGCGTGGGCGCTCACGCGCCACGGGCGCGTGCGGCTGTCCGCGGGCGATGTCGCCCACCTGGCCGTCCCGGCGGCGCTGGCGATCGCGGCGAACTATGGCCTTATGGCCTGGGGAATCCAGCGGACGTCCTCGGGTGTGGGGGCCGTCGTCAACCTCGCCGTCGTGCCCCTGAGCGCCTGGACCTGCGGCGTTGCGCTGCGGCGTGACACGTTCACCGCGGCGACGCTCGGCGGACTGGCGCTTGGCGTGTCAGGTCTCGCGCTCCTGGTCGCGCGCCCGCTCGCAAGGGGCGAGGAGGGCGGGATACTCGCCATCGCGCTCGGCGCTGCCTGCTACGGGGTGGGCACGGTCCTCTCCGCCCCGATCGCGCGGCGCCGTCCGGCCATCGACGTCTCCGCCGTCCAGATGGTAGTTGGTGGGCTCGTCCTCCTGACCATCGCCGCACTCGTCGAGCCCGTCGACGCCGCGGCGCTTGGGACCCTGCGACGGCCCGCTATCGCCGCCGCCATGGGCTACCTCGTCGCGGTCGGGTCGCTGGCGGGCTTCACCCTGTACCAGTACCTGCTCCACCTCTGGCCGGCCAGTCGGGTGGCGATGTACACCTTCGTGAGTCCGACGGTCGCCCTGGCGCTCGGCGTCGCCGTCGCGGGAGAGCACATGACGGCGCGCGCGGCGTTCGCATCGGCGCTGATGCTCGCGGGCGCCGCTCTGGGCGCGGCGCACGACGATCGTTCCACCGTCGGCCAGGGAGAGTAGTGGGGGAAAGCTTCCTCAGTCGACTCCGCCATCGCATCCTCCTCCGCCCTCATCTGGCAAGCCGCGGGTGACGGTGATCTCATAGGGCAACGACGGCATACGGTCGTGCGCCTCGCGCGCCCCACGGAGGGTCAGGCGCGCGGGCGCGACGACGGCGCGCGTCGCTGTCGGGAACCAGGGCCGGCCAGCCGTGACGACGATCAGCAAGCCCTGTTCGTCGCCGAGCGGCGCGAACGTCGCGGATCGCTCCTTGTACGCCGCGATGCCGAGCGCACCCTCGAGCGCGGCTACCCGCACCGGCACGTCGTCGACGGGCAGCCCGATCTCGCTCACGGACAACAGGTCGCGCGGGTCGAACGGCCCCATCCGATCATTCGGCAACGTCTGGCGGGCGATACATTCGAGGATGTTGCCAGCCGGATCGCGGAAGTAGACCATGCGCGCGTCCCATGACTCCGCTACGAAGTCATCCCGGCCATCGGCCGTCAGCAAGGGCGCGCGCGTCGCGAGCCATTCTTTGGCCGCGGCCAGCTTGGTGCGCGGGATGTTGAAGGCGATGTGATAGACCGGCTCTTCCCGCGCCGTCGTCGCCTCGAACGTGAGGCGCGTGGCGCCCACCTGCAGGGTGAGCGCGGCGGCCGTCTCCTCGCGCACGGGTAGCTCCAGCGTCCCCGCGTAGAACGCGCGCTGGGCCGCCACATCCCGCGTCACCACGCGCAGGTCCGTTATCAGCATCTGTCACACTCCTCAACCCTTCCCATCGTATCGTCCCTATCCGCCGCCACGCCCGTGACAGGACGGGTCGAATGGCCACGGCGCCGCCTTGAGAATACCACCCAGGAAGGTGACGCGCCTCCTCATGTGGTTCGATGTCGTTCGCGCGGTCGCCGTCCGTGCAAACTACATAAGGGGGATGCGCGTGTTGACGGATTCCCGGTAGGCGCCCACCGTGGCAAGGCGCGCGAGGTCGACGCCGGAGGTGAGCACGCGCGCGATCCCCGCGCGCGCGATCATGAGGGCGAGCGTTTCGCCTGGGCACGCATGGACGCCATGTCCAAACGTGAAGATGCGCCGGTCGCTCCTATGGATGTCAAATCGTGCGGGGAACGGATTGGCTGCCGCATCCCGGTTGGCGGCGGCGAGCACGACGAGCACACCGTCGCCTGCTTTCATCTCCTGCCCCGCGACCACCCCGTCCCGCGCGAGAAAGCGGCGCGTGTTCTGGACGGGCGGATCGTAGCGCAGGACCTCCAGCATGACGTCGCGCAGGAGGCCGGGATCGGCCGCGACCCGCGCGCGCACCGTGGGACGGGCGGCCAATGCGACGAGCGTATTGCCGATCAGGCCAGCGGTCGCCTCGTACGCCTGAAAGAGGAGGCCGATGCTATTCGCGACCATAACGTCGGTATCGTCGCGCCCGACCCGTGTCGCCTCCCGCATGAGAGTGGCCAGGAGCCCATCGGCTCGCCCGGAAGGCGGTGTGCCCAAGAGGGAGCGGACCGAGTCGAGAAGACCGCTCGCCGCCAGCCCGCCCCGCCCGAGATCGTCCGGGCTAGCGGCCGGCGCCAGGCAACGCACGAAGTCGCTCACCCATACCATCGTCTGCCGCAGGTTTTCTCGGGGAACCCCAAGCAGGCTGGCGACGACATAGACCGGCAACCGGAAGGCAAACTCCGACACATGGCTCGGATCGTCCAGGTCGATCTCGTCCGCGAGGCGCTGTGCCCACGCGCTGCTCTCCGCGGCTACGCGGGTCGCGTCTAGTCCGCCGAGCGAGGCCCCTATCGCGCGCTTGAGCGAACCGTGGCCGGGGCCATCGTTCATGCGCGCGAGGCGCCGGAAGATGTCGCCGGCCGGCGAACCGAGCAGCGCCATGGGCACGGGCTCCGTCGGCGGACGTACCTGACAGCACGCGCTGCTGAGCGCGTCCGTCACGGCGGCGGCGCTCGCGGCGACCCACAGTCCCCGTGTCTCGTCGCGATAGAGGGGCGTGCGCGCCGCCAGATCGGCATAATACGGATACGGATCGGGATGGGTCACGGCCGCGATCGGATCGTGCGGCGGCATCGGCAGTTGTCCTTTCTTATCTTGATGGTGGGACGCGTGGAACAAGGCGCTGGCCGCGTCGCATCCCACGGCTACGCGCGTCCGGCGAGGAGCTGATTGACCTCGGCGTAGGGAATGGCGTCCGTCATCATGCTGCTGTAGGTCCCCTGGCGCAGCAACTCCTCCGCGATGCGGCGCACCAATCCCAGCGTCGCGCGCAACGGGGCGGACCCCACGCTCACCCGCTTGACCCCCAGCCGCCCCAGGTCCGCGATCGTCGGCGTCCCGGCGCCCGCGAGCACATTGAGCGGCCCCTCGACCGCGCGCGCCAGCCGGCCGATGGCCTCCCCGTCGTCCACACCGGGGACGAACGCGCAATCGGCCCCCGCCGCGTGGTAGGCCCGCAGCCGCTCGACAGCCGCCGCGAAGCGCCCGTCCGCCTCGCCGACCGCCAACCAATAGACATCCGTGCGCGCGTTGAGCACCAGCGGCACGCCGGCCGCCGCGGCGACCTCCCGTATGATCTGGATCTTCGCCACCTGGGCCGTGCTATCCGCCAGAGGGCGCGCCGGATCGCCCGTCCCATCCTCCAGGTTGACCCCGACCGCGCCGGCGGCGATGACCGCGCGCGCGGTCCGGGCCACCTCCGCGGGCGTGTCACCGTAGCCGGCCTCGATGTCCGCCGTCACGGGAACCGCCACGGCGCGGGCAATGCGCTCCACCACGGCCAGCAGCTCGTCGCAGGGCGCTCGCTCGCCATCGGGGTAGCCGAGCGTGGCCGCGATTCCCGCGCTGGTCGTGCCGATGGCGTGACAGCCAGCCTCTTCAAAGAGGCGCGCGCTGACGACATCCCAGGCGTTCGGCAGGATCAGCGGGGACGGCCCCTGGTGCAGCGCGCGCAGCACCTTGGCCCTGGCCTGCTGAGTGATTGTGTCCATCTCGTGTCGTCCTTTCCCCTGGCTCCGTCCGTCCCCTCGTAGCGGACCAGCCCCAGTGTGTCGCTGATCACGAAAACTTTCCAGGCAACGCACTGTTTTGATCACATCGCCTTTCCACAACGTCTATGACGATTTAGACGTTAAAGCCCTCCTACGCATTGCACGAGATAAGCATGGGCCTACATGTTTCACTAGTTGCAACGTCTATTTGTACTGGCGGAGGTGGAAAGGCAGCATGATCAGCTACCTGGAAAAATAAAGTGATCAATGACAGCTACGTATAC
>JAABUZ0100005355.1_pt1 | contig 16909 bp, 12 predicted proteins | sample 5562091 | NCBI WGS metagenome assembly JAABUZ01 (sample SAMN12813069, study PRJNA571459) | rock metagenome | isolation source: Antarctica rocks | place: Antarctica: Victoria Land, Linnaeus Terrace sud | collected 2015-12-21
CTGGAGTTTTGAATAACTGGCTCAGGAAATACGGATGATGGACATGTCAAAGTGACTCAGCAGTCCGAACAGACTGAGAGCGGAGTACATGTCAAGTGCTGTCGGGCTTTAAGCTGGCTTTTGGCTCTGGCGTTTCACTGATTTTTTCGGTTTAGGCGTAGTCTTTTTTACCACTGGGTAGCGAGTTCTTTTCTGGCGCGGCTGACCCTTGGGCCACCCCGGAGACTTTCCTCGGGGTTTGGGGTCATCGGCAGGGGTGCCAATCGCCGCTAAAAGTGCTGGAAACCCTTGAGCAACCCGTCCTGGAGTTAGCTCCGTCTGAGACTTCTGCCAGGGCAAAGGATTGTCTAAGGCTATCTCACGAGCCAGCCATAACTGCCAACTCATCAATGGCATCAGGTCGCTCCAGCGCTCAGCCACCTCAGTTGTACTGAAATTGGGTAGTGTCCAATGTAACCGCTGCTTCGCGAACCGATTCCAATGGTCAACCGCAAACCTTCGAAGGTAAGCTTGCCATGTCTGCTCCAAGCTGGGCATCTCGTTCCCCAACCAACCCAACCACATCGGCTTAGGGGAGCGTTGGTTCGCACGCTTGCCGGTCACGGTAATCCGTAGCACTTGCAGAGGATGAACGGCAGCTAAGCGGAAGTGTAACCCAGCCCAGTGCTGAATCTGAACCGTTCCCCACTTCGAGTCTTCGAGTTCTAATGTGGCAGTTGGCTCTCCCCAAGTGCTAGAGTCAGCCAGTTTAAATTTATCTCCATGAACTTTAGGTCGTCCCTTACCTGAGTAAGGTGGTGGATCACCCCATAAACACATATTTGGGCGTAGTCGTAACAACAGATCCGCTGCCATCCCCGCCGTCTGCTTGATAAACGAAGCGTTGCCGTATTCACTGTCGTAAGTCACTATCGGTCGCACTGGCAACTGCTTACAAACCTGCTTCAGTTGAAATGCGGCTCGGCTCAGGGGAGTCTCGAAACTGGTGATGCGCTCATGCCGCAGCGGTAAGGCCCAACTTCCCTGGGCCTCAGGTATCCAGGCAATGGTACTGAACCCATGCCCGACAGCAATTGGTTTGTTACCTGCTATCTGCGTCGGTTGGTGTTCGATGGTTCGGTCTCTCAGTGTCCGAGCTTCTGGTCGTGGCCATCCGGTATGATCTCCTGCCAACAGCGGCCGTCCCTCGGTTGGTATTTGTTCGATGCCAAGCCTCATAAGTTTACGTCTTTGAGGTCTGCTGGAACGCAATCCGGCATACAGACTCGACCAGGCTCGTCGAAATACTGGCGACAACGACAGTTCCACAAACGAGTTGACTCTTGGACTTGTCAGAACTGCATCCATCAGGTCAAAAATGGCATCTTTCCCTTTGCCTAACAGAGTATACGCTGATTGACGGAACTGCTTGAGCTTGTCGAAAATCATCTCGGTAGATTTGAGAATTGTGGTTTTCTCATCATCTACCCACCGGCAGCTTGTGAGCCTCTCACACTGCCTTTCTTGGACTTTTAGTCAAAACTCCAGTTAACGCTCTTCTGTCACTTTAGGAAAATTCAACGATTTTACGTTGTTTCAGCCCCTAAAAAAAACTCCGACATTATGATCAAGCCCCTACATCGACACTTTTGAGCAGCGAGACATTAACGCCAATGAGGGCTTGACCATAATGTCTGGGTTCGTTGTAACCCACGACAAATCAAGGTTTCACCCCAGTTTGACACAAGAGCGTTACAAAACTGAACAGCAAGCGCGTTGCTTACGGATCCATTACTACTAAAACCCCCCAGCCCTGCTGGCACATGACCGCGATGACCTTCTGGATCTCGGAGGAGACCATGCCGAAGTCGGGGGCCACGGCGGCCGTCGTACCGTTGCTGTCAAGCGGCTCGAAGGCGACCGACGTGGCGATGTTTAGGAAGGGATTAATGGGTATACCGCCCAATATGTGCTGTGTTCATCTGGTCGAGACCCTTGCGGACCTCATGGGCCAGCGCAATCGGGTCGCCGACCTTCACCTGGTGCGAGAAGTAGAGCTGCGGATACTCATCGGTCTCCTGGTTGTAAAGGCAGCCGATCACCCAGCCCTGCTGGCGCATGACCTCAATGACCTTCTGGATCTCGGAGGAAACCATGCCGAAGTCGGGGGCCACGGCGGCCGTCGTACCGCTGCTGTCAAGCGGCTCGAAGGCGACCGACGTGGCGATGTTCAGGAAGGGATTAATGGGTATACCGCCCAACATGATCCGATCCCGCCGTGGGACATTCACCGTCACGACACCGTCCCCGCCCACCTGCGCAGGTCCACCGAGTATGCTCGATAATTGCTCCACCGGCAGCGGGGTCGTGGGCGTCGAACTGGAGAACTGGGGCAGGGGGGTATCGGTAACCTTCACCGCCGCGATCACCGCATTGGCGAGCTGGAGCGGGTTGCCGACGCCCCGGAAGTGGATATAATACAGCTCATTGGGATGGATGCCGGTGAAGTGTTGGTGGAAGGCCTGGAAGACAAGCCCGTTGGACAGGAGTTGATCGATGAAGGGGTCGATCTCCTGCGGGAGCAGACCCCCGAAGTCGCCGTTAAGAATTGCGCGGTTAGTGCCGTCCCCGTTCAGCTTCTGAAAGTAGAACTCACCGTTGTTCTCCCAGGAGGGGTTGTACGGGACAGGTGTGGGGAGACTGTTGCCGCGGAGGGTGTAGCCCTGCAGGTCGGTGCGGTCAAGCTCAAACGAGAGTACGCCGTTCTGCTGCATCCCGTTGGTCTGCAGTATTTGTTCCATCTCTTCGATGGTGGCATGACTGAAGCCCCCGGCAGCAACGCTCTGCCGCGCTCCGAGCAGCGGTGACGAGGCGGCGATCAGACCTCCGGTGATGCTGCCCCCAAGAACAAGGGCACGACGACGGCTGACCGAAGCGTTCATGTACGTCTTTCTTAGCAGATTCATGTGTCCTCTTTCTTAGTAGATTAAAGTAGTCGTTTAAAGCATATGTTTGACAGAGTAAATAGAAAATAAGAAATTGTCAGATATGGTCGCTCAAATTATGTTCTTTTTTGAATGACAAAACTATTCCTGACCACATTCCTTCTCAACTTGCTTCAAATAGTCTTTGCAATTCATCGACTTGTTCTATAAATCGTTCACGCTTCTCAGATAAAGACACGATCTCTGTCATTCTCGTTCTCGGTGGCAAAAACTGTCTCACTTCATTAAACGCTCGACAAAACCGTTTCGCGCTCTCAAACGCTCCAAATCCTAATATTGGATAATACCGTTGCTTTATCCCTCGATGACTTTGCTCAATTGGATTACCCAAACAACTTCTTACTTGGGTGTTTTTGCCCAACCCCTCGAAAAGGGTTAATAGGGCATAGTCATACCTCGGATTCCATCGTGTGCTCCCCGGTACATGTTCAGGGTAAGCGCCTCTCAAACGCTAACATTCCAGGAACACTTTTCAGTACTGGAGTTTAGACTAAAGGAGAGCGCTCGGAACGCAACGCTAAATAGAATCATTAGTATAAAAAAAATACCTGACAATCCTCAGGAGTTGCACAGACACCCTGAGAGCAAGAGTGAGCATATAGCGTTTCCCGCTCTATTAAGGTACAATTGAGAGATAGGTAGTGCATTTTACCCAGATAGAAATGAAGGCATACTCACTCGACTTACGTCAGAAAATCATCGATACCTACAATGAAGGTGGAATATCTCAACGACAGCTAGCAAAACGATTTCGAGTCGCCTTAAGTTTTGTTGAAAAATTACTGAAATAATATCGAGAGACTGAAAGCATTGCCCCCCTTGTTCGCACACAACAAACGCCAACTAAGTTAAATGAGCAGCAATTAAGCGTTCTAAAACAAATCGTGGAAGCCAATAATGATGCAACATTGGATGAACTTCGTTGCCACTTGGAACAGCAAACTAGAGTCCTCATTGGTCGCTCAACCGTGGATAGAATGTTGCGTCTTCTGAACCTCAGCGTCAAAAAAAACACTCTTTCGCTACTGAAAAAGGAAGTGAGCGGGTTCAATCACTACGAGTACAATTTTGGCAAACAGTTCAGGGAATTCTTGCCGCTCACCTCATTTTCATTGACGAATCTGGTGTAAATTTATCGCTATCACGATTGGAAAGCTCGTGCACCCAAAGTCAAACGAGCGCACGGTACACGTCCGATTAAACGAGGGAAAAACGATTCCTTAATTGGCGCTATCGGTTTCAAAGGCGTGCTTACTCAAATCAGTCTGCTCGGTGCAACAGACGGTCTCACATTTGAGGCATTCATCTCTTGTGAAACTAGTCCCACTCCTTTGGAAAGGGGCAAGTGTAGTCATGGATAATTGCTCAATACACAAAGGTACACAGATTGAAGCACTAATTCAATCAGCAGGAGCAAGTCTAATTTACTTACCACCTTATGCTCCCGACTTCTCAGCAATTGAAAATTGCTGGTCGAAAATAAAGAGTATACTGCGTTCTCTCAGCGCCAGAAATTATCCTTCTTTGGCGAGAGCAATTGAACAAGCTTTTGAAAAAGTGTCTCTAAAAGATATTCGTAGCTGGTTTACTCACTGTTGTTACTGTACCTCATTAGACTAGAAAATGCTATAACTCTCGAAGAAAAAGCGGTCAGCCGTGTTGAACTGACCGCTTTTTGGTCAATGCTGATAAAAGGAAAAAAGTACCCGATGTACCATGACATAAGATAAGCGTGAAACAATTCCGATAAGAGTGTGTACACGATCCTGGGTAATGCCAAGGATGCCAAGTTTTACCTGATGGATGCAGTGTTAGTTACACGCAGTCTTTACTCGGAGGTGGAACTCTCGGTATCTCCAGTATTCCGACTAAGGTGGTCCAGTATCTACGAAGCACTCGTTGACGGCAATCCTTAGCAAGAGAAACGTTGATGCGGTTGTATATCGAACAACTTCCTTACACAGAACGAATCGTAAAAGCATGAGATCATACAGCTTGGCCAAGACTTGAGGTTCGCACACTAAAAGACGAGCACCAAAATTGCGTCGGACCCTTAATTTGAGGTAAAAATCGCCTCAGCTCGTAAGCCAAGGCGATGATGATGGCAAGCCGCAACAGCTAGGCCGTACGAACTACTGAGGCCAGTAACTACCGTTGAAAAATTGCCCCGTTTGGTATTTAGGGCGCAGTTGGCTCAAAAAGGCTAGGCCGTGCGGACCACTGAGGCCAGTGACTATTGGTGAGTACGCGCCTGAAGTGGTGTCAAAGGTGCCGACAGAGTTATCTGAGTCGGCCGCTATGTAAGCAGTGCCAGGGACGAAGCGACCGCTAATCCGATAAACACCTCCGCCCCTGCTGTCAGCAACCAAGAGACTGGTCTTAGCTGTGGGGGCAAAAACTGTATCATCCGCTACAAAGTTTGGGTGAGACACCACGCTCACCTGCTGTTGTGGGGTGCCTGGATTTGTGATCGTGACGAGATTGCGATCAGCTTCTCCGTCAATAATCAAGGCTCCATCAGGAGTGATACCTAGCGAGTCAGGGTCTGTTAAGTTGAGGTTGACAGTTTGTCCTGTGGCGCTGTCTACTGCTGTGGTGTTGCCGGACAGGATAGGGGTGACAGTAGCTTTACCACCACTCAGTGTGAGCGTCCCCAGAACTGGGTTTGTGTTTACACCATTACTATCTAGTTTGGGTTCTGAGGCGTCTATGAAGATTTGACCGTCTAAAAAAACCAAGTCGTCATAGCCACCACCACCATTGATGGAAGGCAAGGTGTAGGTTTGCTCGGCACCTGTTATGGGGTTAATAATCGTGAGCTTTGGGTTCCCGTCTTGATTTAACAACGCATACACCTGGTGGGTGGTCGGATTGACCCGAAGTCCATCGTTGTGACCAGGCACGCTGAAAGTCCTGATTAACTTCCCGCTCGTTGTGAACTCAGCTACTGTACTCGGCAAGCCATCAGAGCCGTCCGACTTTGTCCGGTCGCCGTAGCCCACGTAGACTTTATTACCATCAAGGGCAATTGAGTCGGGGCTGGAAGTGTTTGGCGGGTCCTGGGCGAATATTGAAACACTGTAACCAGAAGCGGCAGTAATCTCATCCGCTACAGCTTGCCCACTCGATTGCGCCCACACCAGTGCTGAAAGAATTGCGACACTTGCCGCTAGAGGTGTTGAAACTCTTCTATGTATTCTTCTAACCATGAACTTTCTTTCCTTTCTTAGAAGAGTAAGACTAGTAAAAGCATATAAATGGCAAATTAAGCCAAAGAAAAGAGAAGATTAAATTTGGGATAATGTTGTAGATGTGTATAAAGACGGTTGTGGTTGTGTTTTGAAGCATAAAATAGCCGGAAATTTTTAACGCTTTCCAGTCGGTCGTGGCATCTTTTGTACCAGATATCGGCTTAATCCCAAGATAAGCTTTTTAAAATCCTCGATAAATATTCCTTAGCCTTTCCTTAACCCCCCCTAGTAACTTGGGTTGAGTAAGCTACTGTTTGTGGAAGCGATGGAGACCGAACCATACTTCATACACAAAAAAGGGCAGATTCTTTGATCTGCCCCTACAGGAATATTGATTTTGAATTTAATGTCGCTACTTGGCACCAATCTCTGGCGCCCGGAACGACACTGTTGGAGCATGCAGATGTTGAGCTAACGTCGGTACCGAATCACGCAGTCGCTCCGTCAGCTGCAAAGTTGTAGCGTCATACACCTGAGTCAGCATTTTGGGATACAAACCAATCCCAATAATTGGTACCAACAGACAGGCGATAATAAACACCTCTCGTGGTTCCGCATCCACCAGAACTTCGTGGGAGGTTAACACCTTGTTCTCTGGACCGTAGAAAATCTCCCTCAGCATTGACAGCAGATAAATCGGTGTTAAGATGACGCCAACTGCCATCAGGAAGACAACAATCAACTTGAAAGTGGGGTTATAGGCATCGCTATTGGAAAAGCCTACAAACACCATCAACTCTGCCACAAACCCACTCATCCCTGGTAACGCCAAAGACGCCATCGAACAAGTGGTGAACATGGCAAAAATCTTCCGCATCTTCTGCCCGACACCGCCCATTTCATCGAGCATCAGGGTGTGCGTCCGGTCGTAAGTCGCCCCCACTAGGAAGAACAGACTCGCCCCAATCAACCCATGGGAAACCATTTGCAGCACCGCACCGCTCAAGCCCAAGTCAGTAAACGAAGCAATACCAATCAGCACAAACCCCATGTGGGAAATCGAGGAGTAAGCAATTTTCCGCTTCAGGTTGCGCTGGGCAAAAGATGTCAGAGCAGCGTAGATAATATTGACCACTCCTAAAATCACCAACCCCGGCGCAAAATAGGCGTGGGCATCCGGGAGCATCTGAGCATTCATCCGAATTAGAGCGTAGCCACCCATTTTCAGCAGAATTCCTGCCAGCAACATATGCACTGGGGCGGTTGCCTCACCGTGGGCATCTGGAAGCCAAGTATGCAACGGGAAGATAGGCAGTTTGACTGCATAAGCAATCAAAAAGCCAGCGTAAACCAAGAGTTGGAAATTGAGGGCGTAGTCCTTAGCGGCGAGCGATCGCATATCGAACGTCACCGTATCCCCGTAAAACCCCATCCCTAGGGCTGCCAGCAAAATAAACAGTGAGCCCCCAGCAGTATAGAGAATGAACTTCGTCGCCGCGTATTGACGCTTTTTGCCTCCCCAAATCGAGAGCAGAAAGTATACCGGAACCAGCTCCAACTCCCAAACCAGGAAAAACAGCAACATATCCTGGACGGCAAACACGGCGATCTGACCGCCATACATCGCCAGCAGCAAAAAGTAAAACAGCTTAGGCTTCAGTGTCACCGGCCACGCTGCTAGAGTCGCCAGCGTGGTAATAAACCCAGTCAGTAGGACTAGAGGCATCGACAGACCATCGACACCTACCGACCAATTCAAATCTATCTGGGGTATCCATGGGTAACTTTCCACCAGTTGCAGACCTGGCTTGGCAAAGTCGTACTGGGAATAGAAAACGTAAACAATCAACGCAAAATCAATCAGCCCCACAATTAGGGAGTACCAGCGCACTGTCTTGCCGTCTTTATCCGGCACTACTGGAATCAACAGCGAGGCTGCGATGGGAAACAGAATTATCGTCGTCAGCCAAGGAAAATTAGCTGTATTCATTGTTCAAGTCGCACCAGAAATAATCACTAAGCCTAGTACCGCTCCAAACACGATTAGGGCGTAGAATTGAGCGCGACCGTTTTCCAGGTATTTCAGCCCTTCGCCGCTCACCAATGTGAAAAAGCCTGTCAGGTTAACCGCACCATCGACAACCCGAAAGTCAACTTCCATCACCTGTCGCGCTACCCGGCGCAGACCTTGGACGAAGACCTGATCGTAACTCTCGTCAAAGTACCACTTGTGGAGTGACAGTTCATACAGAGGTTTAATTTTCGCCGCGATCGCAGAAGCATCAATCTTTCCCCTCAAGTACATCAGCGAAGCTAGGGTAATCCCTATGAGAGCGATCCCAACCGAACTGCCCCCCATAATCAAAAATTCTGTTAGGTCGAACTCACCAGCCTTTTCAACTACTTCCATCACCGTTTCGCTCGGTGGATGGATAAACTCTTCAAAGTAGTTGGCAAACGGCGTTCCCACCAAACCAATTAGTACCGAAGGAACCGCTAGCGCCATCAATGGCAGGGTCATCGTCCAAGGCGACTCGTGGGGATATTCGCTGTGACCATGGGCGTCATGGGCGGCGGTTGCTGCGAGTTCTCTCGTATCCATCGCACCAGGACCAAAGGCAGGCGCTGCTTCTTCAACACCCACTTTTACGGTCGAACCAAGAGCTGCTGTCTTAAGTTTATGCCGCAAGGCTGTCTCATTTCCCCGGAATTTGCCTTCAAACGTGCTGAAGTACATCCGGAACATATAGAAAGCCGTAATTCCAGCTGTTAGCCAGCCGACTCCCCATAGAAATGGGTTAGCGGCATACGCGCTCCCTAGGATTTCATCTTTCGACCAAAAACCTGCAAACGGCGGGATACCGCTGATCGCTAGAGTACCAGTCAAGAAGGTAATCGCCGTGACTGGCATATACTTCCGCAGTCCTCCCATCAGCCGCATATCCTGTGCCAAGGCTGGATCGTGACCGACCACTTCTTCCATGCCATGAATCACTGAGCCGGAACCCAGGAATAGCATTGCCTTAAAGTAGGCGTGGGTCATCAGGTGGAAAAGTCCAGCACTGTAAGCCCCCACTCCCATCGCCATCACCATGTAGCCCAACTGGGAAATGGTGGAGTAAGCCAAACCCTTTTTGATGTCGTTTTGGGTAATAGCAATAGTTGCTCCCAAAAAGGCAGTGAATGCCCCAGTAAAGGCAATCACATTCATTGCTGCAGGTACGTCTTCAAAGACTGGGTACATCCGGGCAATCAGGAAGACACCGGCTGCCACCATCGTCGCGGCGTGGATCAGGGCTGAGATCGGCGTCGGGCCTTCCATTGCATCCGGTAGCCAAACGTGCAGCGGGAATTGCGCGGACTTGGCTACGGGCCCCAAAAAGACTAAGATCGCAAACACCACAGCTAGACTATTGCTAATGTAACCAGATTGCACCAAGTCTTGAAGGCGATCGCCCATCACCTCAAACTCAAAGCTTCCCGTTGCCCAATAGAGTCCTAAGATTCCGAGTAACAAGCCAAAGTCGCCGACGCGGTTAACGACAAACGCCTTCTGGCAAGCATCAGCTGCCGCCTTGCGGTCGTACCAGAACCCGACCAGCAAGTACGAACACATGCCGACCAGTTCCCAGAAAATATAGATTTGCACCAAATTAGGGCTGACCACCAAGCCCAACATTGAGGAGCTAAACAAGCTCAGGTATGCATAGAAGCGCACATACCCTGGATCGTGAGCCATGTAGCCATCGGTGTAGACCATGACCAAGAAGGCAACGGTGGTTACGATCACCAGCATCAGAGCCGTCAGATGGTCAATGGTGTAGCCCATGTTCAGGTGAAAATTTCCTGCTGCCGCCCATTCAAACGTACGGGTGTAGGGCGGATGTCCTTGAATTTGACTCCACAGCAAGCCCAAGGATAGGCTCATCGCTGCTCCCAGTAGGGATACGATCAACACGGCGTTCAACTGCCGCAGGCGGTTTGTCAAATGATTTAACGAGATCAACCCCAGACCGACTAGCATCGCCCCAACCAGAGGTAATACTGGAATCAGCCAGGCATACTGATAGATTACTTCCATCATTGCCGCCTATCTTTATAGTTCTTCACTAAACTTGTCAAAACTGTTTACAATTTTGACACATACCTTTTCACATAAAATACCTCACCCGACTGAACCTAGGTGAGGTATTTTCAAGATTACTTGACAAAGAAGAGGGCAGGGGGGCAGGGGGGCTCCAGGGGCAGGGGGGCAGGGGAGCAGAGGGGCAGGAAAGACGAGCCCCCCTTGCTGCGAAACGGAGTGGAGCAAGGGTTCAAGCCCCACCTACACCTGAAGGGTTGGGTGCTGCGAACAGCAACGCAGTTCGCGCCTCACCTGTATCCGTCCCCTCTGCCCCTCTGCCCCTCTGCCCCTCTGCGTCTTCTTTGAGCCCTTTAAATCAATGGGAGTTTGAGGGCAGAGGGATTTTCTCCTCAACTCCAACGCCAGTGTAGGTTTTACGGCAGTTTGCGTAGCTGAGCGCAATTTCTTCTAGGTAGGAGCGCAAATCATCCAGTCCGCGGAAGCTATCCACTCGCTGCCGAACGAGGCCGTCTTCAAGCAGGATTAATGTTGGCAGGGTTGTGAGTCGATAAGTATGGGTCAGTTTGAAATTTTCGTCAGCGTTAACACTGACCACTTTGATTTGCTTACTGCAACTGGCTTCAAATTGCAACAGGACTGGCTGAATTATTCGACACAGCCCACACCAGGGTGCCCCAAAGTCTACCAGAACAGGAATTGGAGAATCTAAAACCTCTTGTTTAAATGTCCGATCACTTACCGACAACATCATGCGCCCTCTAGATTTTATTGGCTTGTGATATTAGTAGTTGAATCACCCTACATCAATCGGGGATCAATTTATTAGATATGATTATCAACGCTAAATCAAGCTTTGTCAATATTCCTTATTCGCTCTCTACTCACCAGTTGACGCTACCAGTTGCCTGGATCAAAAGGGGGTGAGACCACCACAGCAGGAGGGTAAAAACGGCGACTCCTAAGTAAGCGGGGCGGAGAAACTCCTGCAACTTGAGTGTTTGACGCCCTTGGAAGATAGCCAGGAATGGGATGATGGAGGTGCGGGCTTTCACGCTTTCAAAGGCTTGACCATAGCGATGAAGCAGTCTTTGATCGCCATGCCAAACCCCAAAACAATGATGCAGTACCAACCCAACTGAGGTGACGAGGGTAAAGCTGGTGCCAAGCCAGAGGGTATGGGCAATACACCAAAGCACTTGTCCCACCATCTGAGGATGCCGGGTGATGCGAATAATCCCAGTTTCGTAGAGATGGACTTGAGGTTTCTGGATCGCAGCTATTTCGAGCAGATTGAACGTAGCCGGATACAGAAACAGAAACGAGATCGCTGATAGCACCCACACAAATATCTGCACTCCGGGGACATCTTGAACTTGCCAAAGCTGCAAACCGTCATAACGGTGGTTGAAAAAGTAAATAATCAGTACTACAGCCAGCGGCAGGCTGACCAAGGCAAACAGAATCCGGTAGGGGCGCGAGCCGATTTGTTTTTCTGCCCACGGTCGTAATGCTGCCAGACCACTATGGGCGATCGCAAACCCCAGTAAAAGACCCAGCATCACAAAATGGCTGGGCGTCAACCAAGCGGAGAAACTCATGTATTAATAAAGTAATTTGAAGAAAGTAAAATCCAGTACAACCAATACCACAAAGTATTCAACAGGAGACTTTAGTAAGAATGTTGTGTTAGTGTCAATTTCTAGTGAAGCCTCCAAGCTCCTTTCCTCTTTGTTGGTTTAGCCGTATGTCTGACCTTCCTTTCACTTTAGATCAGTTACGTATTCTCAAAGCGATCGCTGCCGAAGGGAGCTTCAAGCGTGCCGCTGATAGTCTCTACGTCTCACAACCAGCAGTCAGTCTACAAGTGCAAAACTTAGAACGGCAGTTGGATGTGCCATTGTTCGACCGCGGGGGACGACGTGCTCAACTGACGGAAGCGGGGTATCTACTGCTCAGCTACGGTGAAAAAATCCTCACCCTGTGTCAGGAAACCTGCCGCGCGATAGAGGATTTGCAAAATCTCCAAGGTGGCACGCTGATTGTCGGCGCTTCTCAGACGACAGGGACGTATCTTTTGCCCCGCATGATTGGGTTGTTCCGGCAACAGTACCCAGATGTGGCGGTGCAATTACACGTTCACTCCACACGCCGAACAGCGTGGAGTGTGGCAAATGGACAGGTAGACTTGGCGATTATCGGCGGTGAGGTGCCAACCGAACTCCAGGACTCGCTCGAAATTATTCCTTATGCTGAAGATGAGCTAGTACTGATTTTACCGGTATTTCATCCGCTTGCTAAAAGCGGTACGATCCAAAAAGAAGACCTCTACAAGCTACAGTTCATTGCCCTCGACTCCCAATCGACTATCCGCAAGGTAATTGACCAGGTGCTGAGTCGTTGCGGTATTGATACGCGCCGGTTCAAAATCGAAATGGAACTCAATTCCATAGAAGCGATTAAAAATGCGGTGCAATCGGGATTGGGCGCTGCCTTTGTCTCGCTCTCAGCGATCGCCAAAGAGTTACAAATGGGTGTGCTTCACTGTGCTTCTATCGATGGAGTCGTAGTCAAGCGGACGCTATGGGTGATTTTCAACCCCAATCGTTACCGCTCGAAGGCAGCAGAAGCCTTTAGTCGAGAAATTTTGCCCCAGTTTGCCACGCCGGGATGGAGCAAGCAAGTGTTAGAAGCGTCGAAACCGTTGGTAACAGATGCCTTTGAAGCAGCAACGCCACACTCATCTGGCAGTTAATCTCAGAATAGAGTAGAAAGTGTGAAGTTAAAACTTCAGACTTTTCAGCCTTCAACACGATCGCCTTCAGCCTTCTGACATGGAAGTTTACTGCACTCGTCCAAGCTGCCCCCGCCCCCAAAACTATTTCGCGGATTTAAATGACAGCGCAACGCTGAGGACGGTGGAGCAGAAGTACTGCACCACCTGTGGAATGCTGCTGATTTTAGTAGGACGCTATCTGCCGTTAAATCTGCTGGGGCGAGGAGGATTTGGAGCGGCATTTTTAGCGCGCGATCGCTATACGCCTGGGATGCGGCGCTGCGTCGTCAAGCAGTTTAAGCCATCTGGAGACTTGACCCAGACCCTGTTGCAAACTGCTCAAAATTTATTTGAGCGGGAAGCAGAAGTTTTAGAGGAGCTGGGCAGCCAACACGACCAAATTCCTGAATTGTTTGCTTTCTTTGAGATTACCGTCCCCAGCTTGCAACCAGGATTGCAGGACAAGCTGTTCTATCTGGTACAGGAATTTATTGATGGGAAAAACCTGGAGGAGGAACTAGCTCAAAAAGGCAAGTTTTCCGAGGCAGAGGTGTTGGAGGTGCTTAGGCAAATCCTCCCAGTGCTAAAGTTTGTACATGAGAATGGCTCTATCCATCGCGATATCAAGCCCTCTAATATTATGCGAGATCAAAGGGGCCGGCTTTACCTGTTAGATTTTGGCGCGGTTAAGCAGGTAGCGAAGGTAGCTGCGTCTGCGTCGCAGCGTTCGACTGGAATCTATTCAATGGGGTTTGCACCACCAGAGCAAATGGCTGGGGGAGAAGTCTACCCCTCAACAGATTTGTATGCCTTGGCTGTAACTTGCCTGACGCTGTTAACTGGCAAGGAGGCAAAAGAGCTGTTTGATGCCTACAGCAACCAGTGGAACTGGCGACCTTATGCCCAAGTGAGCGATCGCCTTGCCGCTGTTTTAGATCGTATGCTTTTACCAGCACCAAACCAACGCTTTCAGTCAGCAATTGAGGTAATCAACGCCCTCACCCCGCGCCAAACACCCCCGCAACCAGGACCGCAAACCCAGATACCTACAGTCTCAGTTAGACGGCAACCGCCTCAGCAACGAAGGGGAACTGTAGCTCCGCCTTTGCCTCCTCGACCGGCGTTTTCTACCCTGGAGTTGTTAGCTGGAGCTGGCTTTAGTGGGTTTGAGGGCGGGTTGATTACGATTGCGCTTGGCGGTCTGCTGAAGAGTTCACTAATGAGCCTGGGATTATCGGCGCTGCTTTTAAGCGCTCTGATTTTTGCCCAATCCCGCCGCTGGATTGAAAAATGGGATCTGTTAATTATCGCTGGAATCACACTGGCAATTGTCTTGTTGGTTCCAGTCCCAGCATTGCGGGATGGCCTTACCCCCCAACCGATTGTATTCCTAGCAGTTGCAGGTGGGTTAGTTGCGATCGCACTGACAGCGCTGTTTCGTCTGATTTACAAATTGCTTTCCATGATATTTTAATATGTCACAAAAGAACGAAACGACCGTTCTTGTCTTAGCCTTCCTGATCACACTGGGGTTGGTGGGCGGTGGTGTTTGGTTATTCAATAGGCACTCTGGATTCAAAATAGGCAATTCTACAAATATTATACAAAACGGAGATGACAATTCATCGCAAATCGACAATCAATCGGTGTCAGATCGCATCAGTTTCGGCGAGAAGACTTTAGTACCTGGGGAAGTACAGCCAGCTAAACGAGCTGGAGTCCAGGCTATAGCAGCAGGACAATACGACAAAGCGATCGCGAATCTGGAAGCAGCCCTGCGGGTGAATCGGAACGATCCAGAAACCCTCATTTTCCTTAACAATGCCCGCATCGGCAAGCAAAAAAATTACACCATTGCTGCATCTGTGCCGATTGGCAGTGACCTTAACGGGGCTTCAGAAATTTTGCGCGGGGTGGCTCAATCCCAAAATGAAATCAATTCCTCTGGGGGAATTAAGGGGTTGCCGTTGAAGGTAGCGATCGCCAACGATGACAATAAGCCACAAATTGCTCAACAAATTGCCTCAGCCTTGGTCAACAATCCTGATGTTTTGGGTGTAGTTGGTCCATACGCCAGCGATGTTACCTTAGCGGCAGGAAGTGCAGGGTAAGCGCAAGAAGCAATAAAAGTACTTGGCTCTCAATAATACTGAGAATAATCGCAATAAAGCTAAGAATCAAACTTCATTATTGGGATTAGCATTGCCTATATATCATATTTTGGGCATTTTTTTCTTGCGCTTACCCTGGCAGGAAGTGTCTATAATTCTGGACAACTTGTAGCCATTTCCCCCATCAGTACTTCTATTAAACTTTCAGGCTTTAGCCGCTACGTTTTTCGCACCGTTCCCAGTGATTATGTAGCTGCTAGGGCGTTAGCCAATTACATGCTGACAAAGTTGCAGCTGAAAAATGCAGCGGTTGTTTTCAATTCTCAGAGTTCCTATAGCCAGTCTCTTAAGTCGGAGTTTGTCACAGCTGTCTCACTAGGAGGTGGACAGGTATCGAGTGAGTTTGACTTGTCCAATCAAAGTTTTAGTGCCGCTTCTAGTGTGAAGCAGGCAACTGGGCAAGGCGTACAGGTTTTGATGTTAGCCCCCAATTCGGGTGAACTCGACAAAGCGCTACAGGTGGTTGAGGTCAACCGGAAACGATTAAATCTCCTGGGGGGAGATGATGTTTACACGCCTAAGACTTTGGAAATTGGGGGAGAGGCAGCTGTTGGGATGGTGCTGGCAGTTCCTTGGCATATTGATAGCAATCAGACATCAGCCTTTCCTCGCCAGTCTAGGCAACTTTGGGGCGGTGATGTGAACTGGCGAACTGCCCTTGCTTATGACGCCACGCGGGCTTTTATTGCCGCCTTAGAGCGCAATCCGACTCGAAATGGAGTCCAACAAGCCCTCTCCTCGTCGGACTTTTCGACGACAGGGGCTTCTGGCACGATTCGGTTTTTACCATCGGGCGATCGCAATGCGCCGGTGCAACTTGTAAAAATTGTGACTGGTAGTCGCACTGGTACCGGCTACGACTTTGTACCAGTGCCACAATAGCGGTCTGATTGAGCAAGACTGGAGAAATTATGGCTTATCTTTGCCACTATATATAGGTAAATCCAGCTAAGCGCCAACGAGAAGAGTCTGCCCGGAGTACTCATGAGTACTTCAGGTGCGTTGGTTCACGAAGCTAAGGGAAATTGGAGAGATGGATGATGACGTGGATAGATTTCGTTATCCGCTTGTTATTTGCATTCATTATTGGTGCAGCTATTGGTGTAGAAAGACAGTGGCGGCAAACTAGGGCAGTACTCAAAACCAATGTTTTAGTATGCATCGGGTCAGCCATGTTTGTCATGATGTCAGTCATGACTCCAGGTTATCATGACGCTACGCGGGTCGCAGCCCAGGTGGTTTCTGGGATAGGTTTTCTCGGGGGAGGTGTGATCTTACGCGAAGGACCTAGCGTACGCGGGCTCAATACAGCAGCAACCCTGTGGTGTGCAGCAGCGGTTGGCAGCATGATTGGCGCCGGGTTTCTGCTCCAGGCGTACATTGGGGCTTTGGGAGTGGTGGGAGCACACTTGCTACTCCGTCCACTGGTTCAACTGATCGGTGGACAATCGATAGCTAATACGAAATCAGAAACCCGTTATTGCTGCCGAGTGATCTGTCACAGTGAGGATGAAGTAGATGTGCGTGCTTTGTTAATACAGCCGGTCAAAGATCAGATACTAATGTTGGATGGTTTGTATATAGCGTTTCCTAATCTACTGAGGTACAGTAACAACAGTGAGTAAACCAGTTTTGAATATCTTTTAAAGACACTTTATTAAAAGCTTCTTCAATTGCTTTTGCCAACTCTGGATAATTTCTGG
>JAABUZ0100005357.1_pt1 | contig 16904 bp, 19 predicted proteins | sample 5562091 | NCBI WGS metagenome assembly JAABUZ01 (sample SAMN12813069, study PRJNA571459) | rock metagenome | isolation source: Antarctica rocks | place: Antarctica: Victoria Land, Linnaeus Terrace sud | collected 2015-12-21
CGCGGCGTCATATCTATCACGAAGAGGTTCATCCGCTCGTCAACCGTGACGCCAATTGGTTTGTATGATCCCATCGCGATTGTAGCGACCAACTGCACCTGGCCAAGCGATATTGGGTCCATCGGTGACGGCGCTGGCAGTGGAGTGGGAACGGCAACAATGCGCGTGGGAGCGGCGGGCGTGGGGAGAGCGGAAACGGCTGATCCTTTTGGTTCCTGCCCGCAAGCGACCGCGATGGCACTTGAGGCCACAAGAGAAAAGCCGAGCAGGAATCGTCGGCGCGTCACGGAATGGGGTGAAGAATCTTCGACATGGGCTATCCCAATATAGGAGATACGCAGTTGAGGAGGAACATGCCAGATGTTGTATTGATCAGCCGGATGGCGGTACAGCATATGGTGCCTCGATGCGTCCGTACACGCTCAACTGCGTAAGTCCTACCAATAATCATGCAACGCGAATACCGTACCACAAAACCGTTCAACGGAACGGCGTGGGCACGGAAGAGGGTGTGCGATACTGACCGTCGGCACGTATCGCGCATCGTCGAAAAGTGAGAAGGTATGATGAAGCAGAACGCAGCGCAATCTTCATCGCACCCGGACGACAAGCCACGGTATATCGTCGCGGTCGGCAGCGGCAAGGGCGGCGTCGGAAAGAGCACGGTGGCGGTCAATCTGGCGGTCGCGCTTGCGGCGATCGGGCATCGGGTCGGGCTGCTCGACGCGGATATCCACGGGCCAGATGTCGGCGTGATGCTCGGCGCACGGCGGCGCGGCGCTGCACCCGGCGAAGTGCTGCTCCCTATTGGGCACCGCGCACCGCTGAAGCGAGCGGAACAGATGCCCGCCATCGAGCGATTCGGCGTGCGGACGTTTTCGGTCGGCATGCTGATTGGCGAGCGGCAGGCGGTGAAACTCGATGGTCGATTTGCCGGGATGCTTGTCCAGCGACTAATTGCGGATGTGGCGTGGGGACCGCTCGACGTGCTTCTGCTCGATCTCCCACCCGGTACAGCGGAGCCACATGAGACCATTGCACGGCACGTCAAGCCAGACGGCATCGTGCTCGTGACAACGCCGCAAGAGGTCGCGCAGATTGATACGATGCGCATGTTGCACTTCTACGAGGCGGCGCATGTGCCGGTGATAGGGACGATCCTTAACATGAGTTACTTTGCGTGCCCTGACTGCGGTGCGCATCACACTATCTGGCCGCACCACGGCGCGCCGGACGGACCACTTGCCTATCCGATCCTCGCGGAACTGCCGCTCACTCCGGCCATCGCGAGCGCGGGCGATGCTGGTCAGCCCGTCGTCGCGACTCAGCCGGAAAGTACGCCAGCACAGGAATTCTTCACGGGTGCCCGCCGCTTCTGGGAACGGTTAGAGGCAACGAGCCTCACCCCCTAACCCCCCTCCACATAATAGAGAGGGAGTTAGGGGGGTGAGAAACTGATTATTGCCTGGTGATCGGGGGCTGCGAGGGCTGTGAAGGCTGCTGGCTTTGCGGCTTGGGCATGTTCTGCATGCCACCCGGCTGTGTGCCGCTTTGGGATTGCGCTGCACTCGCCTGCTGGGCACCGCTTTGCGATTGCGTTGCACCGGCTTGTTGTGTGCCACTTTGTCGCTGCTGCGTGCCGCCCTGCTGATTGCCCTGTGGGGAAGAGCCTGTCAATCCCTGCTTTTGCGCCGCGTCCTTTGCGGTATCGGTAGCAGTCTGCTGCACCTGTTGCGCGACCTGCCCGACTTTGTCCATCGTCTCGTGTGCGGTGGACTGCGCCTTCTCCATCACGTTGTCGCGCGCTTCGCCCATCAAGTTATCCTCGAACGGCGTCTCCGGCAGGGACATACCGACGGCGAGACCGAGTGCGATTGCTGCAGCACTGACGCCGAGCGGGTTCTCGTGAAGCATCCGGTCGAAGTTGCTCCACACCTGCTGCGCACCGGACTGCACCTGACCACCCCATTCACCGACTTGGTCTTGCACCTGACCACTCCATTCACCGACCTGGTCCTGCGCCTGACCGGCGAACTGCCCAACCTTCTCTTTTGCCTGGCCTGCGGCATCAGTGACGGTGTCTTTCGCCTGCCCGGTCACATCACCAACTTTATCTTTGGCCTGGCCAGCTACACCCCCGACCCGGTCGCCAAGCGATTGATCGTCGCCTTCCTGACCGGAACCGTAATACGCCTGGCCCCGCTCGTAGCCCGGCCTCTGACCGTAGCCGTAGGAGCCGGCGCGATAGGTCTGACCACGCCCAGAGGAGGGCTGGCCACCACCGACATAATCAGCACGACCACTATTGGAGCCGCCGCGATTACCGGACGCGCCCTGCTGCCGATTCATCAACAACCAGCCGAGACCGAGACCCGCCAGTGCGGCAGGGATAGGATTTTGCTTGATAGTCTCTACGAGACCGGACTTTCCGACATTGCTCACCATCTCTTCTGCCCTCCCAATCGTCGCATCGTGGATGTTGCCCTTGACCATTTCGACTTGTTCCTGTACCGCGTCCGTCATATGCTCTTTGGCTGCGGCGAGCTGCTCCTGCACTGCCTCCGTCACATGCCCTTTCGCTGCGACGAATTGTTCCTGCATCGCCTCTGTGACCTGCTCCTTGAGACGATCCGGGTTCAGTTTTTCCTGCAGCGCGTCAATCGTCCCGCTCATCTCGACGCGGGTCTGCTCGATCTCTACCAGTATCTCCTTTGATCCCTCCGCCGCAGTGTCATCGGTGAATGGCGCCTGACCATCCGGTCGTCCGTAGTCGTTCATCATATCTGCTCCTTCGCCCATGTCTGGTCTTCCTTGAGAGAGGTAATCGTCTGCTGCGGCATCATATTCTGATGCTTCAGGGCAGTAAGCCCCTTTTGCACCATTAATCCACCAATCCCCACAACTACCACACCAACGATCAGGGCAGCAATCCACCAAGGGAGGCCTAATTGACCTAAGCCAATAATGATCGCCGCAAGGAGCGCAAGGAAACCCGCATAGGCGACCGCTCCACCGACTGCGAGAGCGCCAACATCCTTACCGACCCGTGACGCTTTATCGCTCAACTCTGTCGTCGCGAGCTTCATCTCCTGCCGGACCAACGTGCCGGTCTGTTGCATGAGATCGCCGAGAAGTTCACCGAGTGAACGCTCGTCCTTGTTTTGCTGCATCAGCGTGTCTCCGTGCCCCGGACGGACCAACTGCGCTCACCCGTGCCCGTCGCGGACCCGCCGGTGCCGGGATGGGCAGTCGTTGCACTGCCCGTTGTCGTGCCACTGGCATTTCCAGTCTTCGTACCGTACCCACCCGACGATGCACTACCCGCGTACTGCCCACTCTGCCCGCTACGGGCAGATTGCCCGCGATACGAGCCCGAGCCGTAAGCCGACCGAGACCGGTCGTAGCGATAATCGCCCTTTCCCTCATCCTCTTCGCGCTGCGCAGTGCTCTTCAGGAAGCGCGCGCCGAGCAGGCCAAGGGCAAACGCACCGCCGAGGACGACGGCGGGCTGCCGCCGCGCGTACCGCTCCACATCGCGCACGATCATCTGCACGTCCTTGTGGCGCAAATTGGTGGTGAACTGCTCCATTCGCTCCGCCGCCTTGTCGGCATACTGCGCAATTGGGGCCTGATTGCTCTCACGCAGGTGCTGGCTGGTCTGACGGAGCGCGTGCGCCACCGTGTCGAGGCTGTCCACCGCCCGGTCTTTCTGCGAAGATAGCTGGCTCGTCGCCTGTTGCTTCACCTGGCCGGCGACCTCACCGGCCTTCTGCTGCGTCTGCTCGACGACATCCTGCGCCTTCGCGCCAATGTCGGTTTGCGTCTGCGATGACTGCCCCGCGCCACTCGGCGTACCGCCCCCGGATGTTCCTTGTGAGGAACCCGCGCCCGGCTTCGGCGTTGACCCGGCCATCGTGTTACTACGGTTCTGAGGTTGCTGAGATACCATTCTCGTGCTCCTTCCATAAACGAACCCGACAGGGGTTATGGGAGCATGTTTCGTGCCACACATACAAGTGCGGTACTGACTGCTAAATAGATATGTATACACCGTTTGTGCAAAGAGCGCGGGGGTAGTGGGTCAGTTTGAGCATTCGAGCCAGTCGTGACAAGGCCAAAAACGTCAAACTGACCCACTACCAGCGCGGGGACAGCGGATTTCTTCCCTCACTATGCCGCCATCCGCGCGCAAACAGGGTATGATGCGTGGGCCGGGCGGGCATCGCGATCATGGAGCGAGGCTGCCAGCGCAGTGGGAAGGAAAACCAATGGTTCTCAATCAGGCAGCGCCGACGAGGGAAGCGATCATGGAAGCGTGCGAGCGGTTCCTCGGCGGCCACGGCCCGATGCGCCCGCACGAGGCGCTCACGGCGCTCGCGGCGGCGACCGCGCCGGACGAACGCGCCGATGTCTACGGCAAAGGCGACCTGATCGAGCAGTTCGAGCAAGAAATCGCGACACTGCTCGGTACCGAGGCCGCGCTCTTCCTGCCAACCGGGACGATGGCGCAGCAGATCGCCCTGCGCATCTGGACCGAATGGAAAAGTTGCCCTACCATCGCCTACCACCCGATGTGCCACATTGAGACGAAGGAGGAGAAAGGCTACCAGCGGTTGCATGGCCTCCATGCGCGGCTCGTCGGCGACGCGCGGCGGCTGATGACGCGGGAAGACCTCGACGCGGTTGCGGAACCAATCGCCGCACTCGTGATCGAGTTGCCGCAGCGCGACCTTGGCGGCATGCTCCCGTTGTGGAAGGAATTGCAGGCGCAGACAGCGTGGGCACGAGAGCGCGGTGCGGCGGTGCATATGGACGGCGCCCGGCTCTGGGAATCTGCCCCCTTCTATGGCCGCTCCTATGCGGAGATCGCCGGATTGTTCGATAGCGTCTACGTCTCCTTTTATAAGGGCATCGGCGCGATGGCCGGGTCCGCGCTCGCCGGTTCAGCGGACTTCATCAACGAGGCGCGCGTTTGGCAGGTGCGCCACGGCGGGCGAATCATCCATCTCTTCCCGTATGTCCTCTCCGCGCGGACGAACCTCCGCCAGCGACTCGACCGCTTCCCGCATTATCACGAGCGCGCCGTCGCCATCGCGAACGTGCTGCATGCAATCCCCGGCATCGTCGTCAAGCCTGACCCGCCGCAGACGCACATGATGCACGTCTATCTGCACGGCGATTCGGAGCGTTTGATGGCGGCGGCCCTCGACATCGCGCGCGAGGAAAAAGTCGCTCTCTTCCGCTCCCTGCGCCCAACGGATTTACCGAACTGGACGATGTTCGAACTCTCTATTGGCGACGCGGCGGATGCCCTGACGGATGATGAAATCCGCGACTCCTTCACACGGGTGATGACGGCGTGAGAAGCCGACTTAACGCAGAGCGCGCAGAAGACACAGAGAAGAGAAAACTCTAATTTGATCTCTCGGTGATCTCTGTGTCCTCTGTGCTTATCCGGTTTCATTTGCCGAGTTGGTTGATAGGCATAGGAGGTTGGCATGGACGGGACGGATTTGCGGGCGAAGATGGCGGGTGGCGAGCGGGTCTATGGCACGATGGTGAGCCTGATCCGCAACACGCGCTGGACAAATATCTATGGTCGGCTCGGGTTCGATTATGTGATCGTGGACACTGAGCATTCGCCGACGAACCGATCCGAGGCGGCCGACCTCGCGTCGGCCTTCCTCCTCAACGGCATCTGCCCGATCATCCGCGTCCCGACGACCGATCCAGCTGAGACGATTAAGGGTCTCGATGCCGGTTTTCACGGCGTCCTCGTCCCCTATTGCGAGTCGGCGGAGGAAGTCAAGGCGGTTGTCCACGCCGCGCGGCTTCGTCCGCTTAAGGGCGTGCTCCACGGTCTCGCGCGGGAAACCGGCGGCCATCCGAGCGAGGCGACGAAGCAGTATCTTGCGGAGCGCAACAAGAATGTCGTCGTCATTATCGGCATCGAATCCGTCCCGGCGATGGAGAACCTCGAAGCAATCCTTGATGTCGGCGGCATTGATGCGATCTTCATCGGCCCGAATGACCTCTCGATCACCCTCGGCGTGCCGGACGAGTACGACAACCCGACGTTCATTGAGGCGACCGAGCACATTATCGCCACGGCGCAGAAGCGCGGCATCCCGGCGGGTGGCCATTGGCAGACCGAGAAGGATGTTGAGCGCTGGACGGGCAAAGGCTCGCGCTTCGTCCTCTACAGTTCGGACACGCGCGCTCTCACCGAGGGCTATCGCCACTCGCTCAATAAATTCCGCAACGCCGCTGTCGGCCAACTGGAAGACGTGATCTGATTGGGGCAGTCGGCAGTCGGCAGTAACAAGTAAAAGCGACGGCTTCTTGTTATTTTCGACTTTCGACTCGTTTCAGTACGCCGGATCGGGGTCGCTGAGGGAGGGAAAGTGCATGCCCTCGCCCATACCCGCCATTACTTCGAGGGTGATGCCGTTCGGATCATCGAAGAAGAAGGCGCGCACAATGCCCATGTCGCGGATCGGGCTGAGGTGCGCCGCCTTTGCCTCCGTCAGCCGCTGGTACCACGCATCGAACCGCTCATCGCTCCCCGCGAAGAAGGCGATATGGTCGAGCGCGCGGCCCGTACTTGGTAGCGTCGCGTCCTTGTGGGCGGGCAATTCGGCGTCCGGGAACTCGAAGAAGGCAAAGGCGGTGTTCGGCGCGACAGTAATGAAGTAGTGTCGCTCGTTGCCGGGCCGCCCGAGGCGATGGCCCATCGCGATCTCCGAACCGAGCACGTCCCGATAGAAGGCGACCGTCTTTTTCATATCGTTCGTGACGAGCGCGACATGGTGGAGCGCGGCGAAGGGCGATTGGAGACCGTTCCGATCCGGCAACCCCAGCGCCTTCTCCACCTCGGCGGCGTGGTTAGTTGAGTGCTGGCCACCGGACCCGCGCAGGACATCACTCAATGGAATCTCGCCGGTGCGCCATTGCATCGTCTTGCCCAGTTGTGCGTCGGACATTCCTTGCACGCGCTCGATCAACGCGTCATGGACGGTGAGAAACTCCGCGATCAGCGCATCGCGGCTTTTGCCTGCCCGTGCGTCAACGATCTCCTGGTTGTACGTATTGAGATCGAAGTCCAGCGGAAATCCGTCACCGCTCTCCGCCATGCCGATCATCCGTGCGTGGCCAGACGCGCGGCCCGCGAGATGCGCGAGCAGTTGCTTCGCCGTCCAGCCGATTGCATCGGAATGTACTCGCGTGTTCAGTTGCTCCTCGGTCAGCCCGCCGAATGTCTGTGTCACCCGCTGGTTTCCCTGCCGGATCGTGTCGGTAATCTCCTGCTTCGTTGCCATCAGTTGCCTCCTCTGCCGCACGGGGCGGCGAATGATTTACGGCCTGCAATCGTACCGCATCAGACTGGTAAGTAATAGATGCGCGCTGCCGTCTTGCCAAACACCTGGTCAATCTCTTCGTCGCTGATGCCGCAGGGCCGCGCATGCTGACAACGAACGTACGTCTACCAGAAACGTCTTAATGTCGGTACGTGCCGCTATCCTCGATAGTGTGTCATGACGCTGGTGCGCTGAACGTCGCGATTCACTGTATCTGAGAGCGTGTGTGTAAAGCAGGTCAGCCAGGCTCCAGCCGCTTCGACATTACCTGAATCATCACGATCAGCACCAGCGCCTCACTGCTTGCCGGTAACTGTTCGTTTTCCTTGCTCGGGTCGTGTGCTAGTCGGGAAAGACGAGTGCCTTGATCTGCAAGGCATCCGCCTTCCCCTATAGCCGATTGATGTAGAGACACAGGGCGTGCGGTCAGCTTGCTTGCCCCACGACGGCGGTTGAAGCGCGTCCGATCAGGCAGATGTGGAAAAAGGTCGCGATGCTGCTTCCACTGACTGATCGCTTCCGTTTCCTCATCTCAGCCCATACATTCCTCCCCGAGCACCATCGTCAACAGTTCGCTGTTACTGCAATCGGACTGCAACCCGCGCGGTTTGAGATGAGCGGGCAAGTTGTCCCAGAAATCATCAATCAAGACATAGGTGCGCAAACAGAAGTCGGCGAAATCGGCGACGATCATAGCGTCCTCCGGTTGGTAAGGATGAGTTTTAGCAACCCAATCCTGATCCAACCGTAGGACCTTCGTCAACTAGCACAAGACCCTAGTAGCCATACAACAGGACCCCACTGCCGTCATTCGCGAATCCACGAGCCTTCAGAGCCGACTGTAGATCCTGATAAAGCGGCTGAGGCGCTGCCGTACTCACTCCCTCACTCGTATTCAACATTTGCGTGCCGTCATACAGAGAGGAGCAAACGCCTTCAAGAAAGACGACTGTCTTAGTCGGGCCGGACGCTCCAACGGCGGTGCTCACACTGACCAGACTCGGGAGCAGCGGCACAGAACCAAGGAAGAGAACGAGGGAAAGCATGATAGCGATCAACCGCCGCAGTGGAAGCCGACTTGTATCCATAAGGGACATGAGAAACCTCCGCGAATTTGTCGGTTATTTCGCCGAGCCCCTTGGAAAACGTCTGCTTCGCCACCGCATCATTGCGATTGTCTATACTATCTCGACGCGCCGCCCATGAAAATGTTACGGGCTATTCGAACGGGCACCCTGTTTTGCGGCACTCCCTGTCCATCGTGGCAGCAACGGAAATGAGGAACCAAGGCGACCGAGTTCGATGAGATGCGAGTGAGCCGACCGTGCCAAGCGTTCCTCGTAAATTCCGCAAGAGTTTCCCGCTCAATATGGTGGCCGTGGCGGCTTTTTGACACGGAAGCCCGTTTCGCGCAGGCGGGAGCGCACCCAGCGATCTACACGTTCGCGTGTGACGAGTCCAACGACCGTACCCTCCTCATTGACGACGGCAATAGTCCGCGCGTCGGTACGTTCCAGGAGCCGCAGGCCATCGTAGAGTGTGAGGTCGGTCGAGAGCGTCAACCGGGGTAGCACATCAACCGACGTCATCGCGTCACCGACGGTCGTCTCCATCCAGAGTGGGCGGGGTACCTTGCGTACATTCGTATCGAGGTCAAGAACGCCGCACACGACGCCGTCCATGCCGACGGGCCGGGGACCGCTGAGGCGGTCCGAGAGGAAGACATCCACAATATCGCCAATCAATTTATCTGGTGCGAGCAGTGGGCCGGGGCCGGTGATCGCGGTCAGTGGAATCTCCTGACTCGTCTCCTGCCAGAGCAGTTGCACGAACGAGAGCCGACCCGCCCGGCCAATATAGTAGCCAATAAGGATAATCCACAATCCAAAGAGCGGTGAGTAGAAGGTGGCTACCCCGCCGAGGGCAAGGAGCGCCCAGGAAAGCGCCTGCCCATATCCGGCAGCGATGCGCGTCCCCTGCATCAGATCGCCCGCGACGTACCACGCGAAGGCACGCACGATCCGCCCGCCATCGAGCGGGAAGCCCGGCAGAAGATTGAGTACGACAAGCAGCCCGTTCATAATCGCGAGCGCAACGAAGAGTGCGAAGAGCGGGCCATTCCGCTCGTGGCTGAGCAGCGCGAGTAGGCCCGTTACCGCGCCGAGCGCGAAACTGATACCCGGCCCGGCGAGCGCGACCACGACTTCATCGGCGGGAGTGCTTCGCTCGGCGGAAATCTCCGCCGCGCCACCGAGCAACGAGAGTTTCACCCAGCGCACCGGCAGCCCCACGCGCCGCGCGACGAGGGCATGCGCGAACTCGTGCGCCCCCACCGAGCCAATGAAGGCAATGCCAATTGCGCCCGCCACGATTGCCCAGATCGCGGCCGTACTCCCCTCCACACCGTACGGTGTGCCCCTGGTCCGCGCCCCAACAATCGGCAGTGCGAGGATCAACAGCAGATCCCACGACAGCCGTACTGGCACCCCCACGAACGTCGTTGCAACCGTCCAGCGTGCTCCGCGTCCAATCGAAAGGAACGCGCTAAGAAACGTGTCTGGAGGACACGTTTCGCCTCCCCTTTCCCGCCTCAGGAAGGGGGCAGGGGGGTTAGGGCTACAGTCGCTGGTAATCTTCGAGGTCGAGGACAAAGACGGTGGCAGCAGCAGTCTGCACCGGCGCGTTCGACTCGCCCGACTGGCGAGAGCGGGCCTGCCCACGGATGAGATCGAGCACCGGGTCCACTTGCTCATCCTGCACACCGATCATGATCGTGGTATTGCCGCGCCGCAGAAAACCACCGGTACTGGCGAGCCGGGTCGCGCGATATTCGGCTTCGAGTAACGCATCCACGACGTTATCGGCGTCTTCATTCTGGACGACGGCGATAATCAGTTTCACGCGTGGAGCCTCCTCAATTTGGCGTGCGATGTGGGGTCTCGCGCCCCACCGTGCCGTTCACTATAGCGACCAGAGTGCGCAAAGTCAATCTACATTTCGGTGCTACGAGGAAGTTAGCCTTGTAGGACAAGGAAAACAGCGCGCAATGCTTGTGTAATCGGGTATACTGACGATAACGCGGAAGGAGACCGACGTGGCAACGAAGACGGAAGCGACCATCGAAGACCTTATCCACGCTCCTGATAACGAGATGTACGAACTGATTGACGGAAAGTTGGTACGCATGCCACCGACCGGCTTTGAGCCGAATCTTGTCGTGAGTGAGATATTCGTGGCATTGCGCGCATATGCACGAGCAATGAGGAATGGATATGCGATGACTGATGGTATTGCGTACATCGTCAATCTTGCGCATCGTCGCTCGTTCAGTCCCGACGCTTCTTACACGCGTTCCGCACCGGAAAATCGCATGCGGTTTGTTGACGGCGCACCTGTTTTCGCCGCCGAGGTGCGTTCGGAAGGCGATTATGGCAATGCCGCGAACCGTGCCTACCATGCGAAACGCGCTGAGTATTTCGCGGCGAACACGGCCGTCGCCTGGGACGTTGATCCGGTCGCCTGCACGATTAATTCCTATCGTGCCGATCATCCCAACATACCGACTATCTTTACGCTGGAACAGATCGCGGACGCCGAGCCCGCACTGCCCGGTTGGCGCGTTCCTGTGAGCGATATTTTCGGTTAGCGCCGTGCCGGAAAGAGAAGATTCATGCTATACTCGTCCTTCGAGCGCGGGGCGTCCGCGCTATTCGCGCGTGCGACGTAATCATGACTGCAAGGCGCGGGGGCACAATAATGAGCACCAGCACACCGATTCCGATTCCGATTATGCCGATCTGGGCGCCAGAGCCGACCGCGATACCGGACGAGGTCGCCCCGACGACTGATAAGAAATACTACATCTGGACTATCGGCTGCCAGATGAATGTCGCGGAGTCGAACCAGATGGCCGCCGCCTTTCAGCATGCCGGCCTCGGCGCGGCAAAGACAGAGGCCGAGGCCGACGTCATCGTCCTGAACTCCTGCGTCGTCCGGCAGGCATCCGAGGACAAGGTAAAGGGCAAGATTGGCTCACTTTACAAACTGAAGCGCGCGAATCCCGATCTTAAGATCGCCCTCACCGGTTGCATGGCGACAAAGCACGAGGAGGAACTGATGAAACAGTTCCCTGTCCTCGATCTCGTCTTCGAGCCTGCCGCACTGGAGGAACTTGGTCGGATCGTCCCGGAGATGGACGACGACCTCGTCACCCTGCCGCATTACTACCTGCCGGAACATACCGCGCCGGAAGTGACGGCATTCATCCCGATTATCATGGGCTGCAATAAGGTCTGCTCATACTGCATCGTCCCTTATCGCCGCGGGAAGGAACGCTCGCGACCAATCGCCGACTTGCAGGCGGAAGTGCATGCACTCGCGGCGCGCGGCGTGCGCGAAGTGACGCTGCTCGGCCAGATCGTGGATCGCTACGGCTACGACTTCAAGGACGGCACCGATCTCGCGGATCTGCTCCAGGCGATCCACGACACGCCGGGGCTCGACCGCATCCGCTTCCTCACCTCGCATCCCGCCTACATGTCGGAGCGGATCGTCCACGCCGTCGCGGACCTGCCGAAGGTCTGCGAGCACATCAACCTGCCGGTTCAGGCGGGCGACGATGAAGTGCTCCGCCGCATGCGCCGTAACTACACCGCGAATGACTACCGGCGGCAGATCGCGGCAATCCGCACAATCATGCCGGAGACGACGATTGCAACAGACATCATCGTCGGCTTCTGCGGCGAGACGGAGGGGCAGTTCGAGAGCACCCTGCGCCTTCTCGACGATGTCCGCTGCGATGTGACACATGTGGCGATGTACTCGCCGCGCAAGGGCACTGCCTCCGCGCGCTGGGAGGACGACGTGCCGCGCGAGGTAAAACTGGCGCGCCATCAGGCGGTCGAGCGGTTGCAGGAACGCGTCTCGCAGGAGCACAACGATCAGCTCGTTGGCCGCGAGATGGAAGTGCTTGTAGACGGACAGGGCGATGGTCGCTGGCGCGGTAGAACGCGCGGCAACAAACTTGTCTTCTTTGAAGACAGCGCGAATCGTCTCGGTCAGATGGTGCATGTCCGCATCGCACGCGCGACACCATGGTTCCTGCAGGGTGAGTTGACGAAAATCGAGGGCGTGCCGCTCGCGACGCCGGCCGGAGCAACGGCATGAGTATGAGCATGAGCGGCGAGACGAGTGCGGCGCAGCACGAGGCCCGCGCGGCGGAGGAAATGCCATCGGTCCGCGTCGCGGTCGTCACGGTTAGTGACACGCGCACAGAGGAAACGGACGCGAGCGGGCACCTCTTGCGAGAATCGCTCAGCGCGGACGGTCATACGATTGCCTTCTCCCGCATCATCAAGGACGATGGCGAGGGCATCCACGCGGCGCTCAATGAGGCGACGAGCCACCCGGCATGTGATGCGATTATCTTCAATGGCGGTACTGGCATCGCCCGGCGGGATACGACGTTCGATGTCATTGATCGCGCACTGGAGAAGCGACTCGTTGGCTTCGGGGAGATCTTCCGCGCGCTCAGTTATGAGGAGATTGGCTCAGCGGCGATTATGTCCCGCGCGACTGCCGGGGCATACCGCAATCGGATCGTTATCTCGATTCCCGGCTCGACCGCAGCGGTGCGACTGGCGCTGGACAAACTGATTCGCCCGCAACTGCCGCACATGGTCTGGGAACTCGTCCATCAATGATGAGATTTAACCACGAAGGCATGAAGGGCGCGAAGAAAGAGAGAGCAAGAAGAGCGATCAATCACCTTCACTTTTTCTCCTCCGCGTTCTTGGCACCTTCGTGGTTCAAATGAGTTGGTCAACGTATCAGGAGGCAGCACACGCATGGTAGACACCCCAAGTCGAGCACAAGGCAAGCGGCGGCTCGTGGAGCGGGCGCTGGAACTGGCGGGCGAGGGCCGCTGGCAAGAATCAGAACAGGTGAACCGCGACATCCTCGCACGGTTCCCCCGCGACTTCGAGGCGATGAACCGCCTCGGCAAGGCGTTCGCGGAGCAGCACCGCTACAGCGACGCGCGGGACATCTACCAGAAAGTGCTGGAGATCGAGCCGACGAATCCTATCGCGCGCAAGAACGTCGCGCGGATGGAACTGTTGAGCACGCAACCCGTCGAAATAAACGGCACCGCGCGCGAGGCACGGCCCCAAGCGCGGCAGGCGATGTTCATCGAGGAACCGGGCCAATCCCGGATGCTGATCGTCGAGAGTGCCGTTGCGCAGACGACGCTCTCCAAATTGATCTCCGGCGATCATCTCGAACTGCGCCAGCAAGGCGAATCGGTTGGTGTCTTCAACTGGGAAGGCGAGTTTATCGGCTTCCTTCCCGCACGTGTTGGGCATCGGTTGTCGGCAATGATGGCGACCGGCAACCAATACCAGGCAGCAGTCGCGGCGGTCCTCGATGGCGCGCTCCGCATCGTCGTGCGCGAGACCTTCCGCAGCCCGGAGAACAGCGGTCGCCTCTCTTTCCCGACGAGCGGCAAGCCCGCGAATATCCCGCGTGCCTACACGCGCGACGTCCGCCGCCCGACTCTCGAACCGGGGCTCTATGATGATGATACAGATGATGATGAGGTGGACGACGACGACGAGGAAGAATTGGAGCCGGACGCTGAGGAGAATGAGGTCGTCGAGGATGAAGAACTGATAAACGAATCCCGCCGTCCGCACGACGAGGACGAGATCGGGTAACATGGCATGGCACGCCGAAAGGGGCCGGTCATCAGACCGTCCCCTTTTCCTTTTTCCTCCGCGATGGCCCTGCGGAGATCAGTGCAGGAAAAACCAGAGTACGATATAGATGACAACAAGCGCCGCCGCGACGAGGAGGAGACGGATCAGATCGCGCCGGTGATACTCCATCTCAGTGCGGACAGAGAACTCCGGCATGGGATATGACCCGACGCTGCGGTCCGTGCCGACGCGCGCGCCAGAGCGGCTGGCATTACGCATCGTACGCGCGCTACGCGTGGCAGATATGGATTGGCTGCCATTTGGCGCGTCATCCATATCGTCGCCGCGCGCAAAGGCTGACGCACGCGCCGCGCTCGCTGCACGCGCCTCCATTGCCTTCAGTTGCGCGCGGGACGGCACTGGCGTGGGCTTCTTCGCGCTACCTACCCTGCCGGGAGCTTTATTCGGTGCTTTCGGTGTGCGTGCCGCCATGCCTCTTCCCCACTCTGTCAATCACGACGCTTTGCCGTGCGTGCGTCAGTATAGGGGTGAATGGCCTGCTGGCGCAAGGCAATCACTGACGCGTGTAGTGTTTACCGCGCGGACTCGTCGGGATGGATGAAATCGCCGCTCTTGCCGCCGTGCTTCTCGACGAGTCGGACATCCGTGATGGTCATGCCACGATCAACCGCTTTGACCATGTCATAGACGGTCAGGGCGGTGGCGCTGACAGCCGTGAGCGCTTCCATCTCCACACCCGTCTTGCCGTAGGTCCGCACGGTCGCGATAATGCGCAGCACACTCGCCGTTTCATCCGCTTCAAAGACAATCGCGATGCCGGTGAGCAGGAGTGGGTGACACATTGGGATCAGTTCGTGCGTCCGCTTCGCCGCCATGATCCCGGCGACCTGCGCGACTGCGAGAACATCGCCCTTCTTCGCCCGCCCCTCCAGAATCAGTCGCAGCGTCATGGGCTGCATTTCCACGCTGCCCCGTGCCACGGCAACGCGTTCCGTCTCCGCCTTCGCGCCGACATCTACCATGCGCGCCCGGCCACTCGCGTCGAAATGGGTCAATCGCTGCTCGTCCATCTGTGCATTGTACACGCGAGAACCCGACATGTCGTTTCTTCATGCCTGTCAAATGGTATACTCATTTCTACATGAAAGTGCGCGAAGTCATCAAACTACTTGAAGCGGGCGGCTGGTGGCTCGATCGGATGCGCGGTAGCCACCGCCAATACAAACTCCCACGAATCCAAATACCATTACCGTGCCGGGTAGAGAGTCGGATGACATTCCCACCGGCACATTGCACAACATCCTGCGAAAATCGGTACTCAAGGAGGCACAATGATGCGCTATACCATGATTATCGAGAAAGGCGAGTCGAACTACGGGGCATACGCGCCCAACATTCCCGGCTGCGGGACGGTGGCTGATATCTGTGAAGAGGTTGAACACCGTATTCGCGAGGCGATTGAATTTCACCTCGAAGGGCTTGCGCTGGCAGGTCAGCCAATCCCATAGCCAATGAGTGATGCGATCACGGTGGACGTGTCGGTCCCGGTAGACGCGCCATCGCAACCTGTTTTCGCCGACCGTGCGAACACCGTGTAAAGGAGCATTCGTTGTCTTCCCGCCGCGACCACGCCAAAGCCGATGCCACGCGTACCCCCCTCGCCGATCTCGCTCCTTCCCTGCCTACCCTCCCCGCGCGTTCTGACGCGGAGCCCATTGGCGACCCGGAGACGCAGCCCGGGCCGAACGACGATATGCTGCCGGAGTCGAGCGCGACGATGCCCACCTCGTCCCCCGAGATGGATACCACGCCCGCCAATGTCCGCTCCCGCCCCGGCGCGCGCAAAATGAGCGATCGCTCCCGCGTGCCCATCGTTCCGCGCACCATCGCGGAGATGCAGGCCGGGACCTATGAGACAAACATCGTCGAGACTGACGCCATCGAAGCGGCGGAGCGCGCGGAGGCGAAACCGGAGCCAGCGCCGCTTTTTGTCAGCCGCCAGACATTGCTCATTACGACGTTTGTGCCCTACGCGATCGTGGTGCTGATTCCCGCGATTGTTGATCTGATCAGCCGCGTCGGCGGCGTCGGCGGCACGGTGCGGCTGGTGATTGACTTTGTATCGATTGCGGTGGGCGGTCTTTTCGGGCTGTTCCTGTTGTTGCGCAACTGGCGCGTCGCCTTCCACGATGCTCCCACCGAACTCCACCCAATCAGCATCCTCGCACTCTGGGAGCAGCGGGCAAGCGGCGAGCGACGCGATGGCTGGGTGATGGGATCATTAGCAGTCATCGCCGTTTTTATCGTGATTCTCCTCTTTTCGGTAGTACTCAACATCATCGCGCGGGGGTTCTCCGCCCTCTATGCGATTCCGTACCTCTTCGTCGCACTCTTTGCAAAGGCAGTGGGGGCGGTTATGTTCGTCGGCTATCTGCAACGCGGTCTCTTCTCCAGCCAGACTTCGACGAAGGCGACGTTTCTTACCGGCTTACTCTATGGTGTTGCGCTCGCAATCGCGAACACGCTCACCTTTCTCGCGAGCGGTGTCGCGAATCCGGTGACGATCATCACCTCTTTTGTGCTTGTCAGCCTTGCCGTCGGATTCGCAATCGCATGGTTTCATCTGCGGTCCGGCTCCTTGCTCGCCGCTGTCGCCTTCCAACTCCTCCTGCTCGTGCTCGGAATCGCGGTATAGGGAAATCCCGCGGGGAGTGGCTAAAAGAGGAGCGGGAGGGTATTGCGGTATGCGGGATTGGCATTGATCAGCCGTCGTCTCCGGTTGTAATGCCAGACGAAGAGTCGCACCGCCTCCGCCAGCTTCGCCGCACTC
>JAABUZ0100005358.1_pt1 | contig 16899 bp, 13 predicted proteins | sample 5562091 | NCBI WGS metagenome assembly JAABUZ01 (sample SAMN12813069, study PRJNA571459) | rock metagenome | isolation source: Antarctica rocks | place: Antarctica: Victoria Land, Linnaeus Terrace sud | collected 2015-12-21
AAGAGAAAAACGGAACCTTGAAAGCTCTTCAGGTCAGCAGAACCTTTTCACCCATTGAGCTAAAGCCGCCTGTAGAGAGCATCTATTGCTTAGAGTATGTTCTGCCCCTGCCAATCTAGTGACCCCTATAAGGTGGGTTTCTGTTTTTCCATCACCTGGCGTCGGAGGTCGTCTGAAAGGGCTGCCAGTTGGTCGGCGCGGGTACGACTGGCAGCCAGCTCCCCACGCAGCCGATCCATTTCACTCCGGTCTGTCGCTGCCTGCTCACGAGTGCTGGTCGTCATCTGTAAATCACAGAATTCAGTGAAGTAGTTTCTGTACAATTATCTGAGGTAATCCTGCTTCTCTCTTTCTCTTCCGCTGCCACATAAACCGCTTCAGAGGCTGGTCGAACCACTCTTCCTCCTCATGACGTACCTCAGATAATTGTACAGAAACTACCTCATCGAATCTCAACATTTACAGACACAGTAGGCGAGTACTTGGCACCCAACTATACGCCCGCGATTGCCAAGCCAACGCCTGAGCAACTTGCTGATCCGACACCCTCGGCTAAACGGGTCTGGCCCGCCGATCTGCGCCATCGCCTCATGGCCGTCACCCGCATCCTGAACACATTGGAACGTCGCGGCTACGTCGAAATCATTCAGCCCTGGGCCGATCAACCCGCCTGGTTTCGCGTCACCGCACAGGGCCTCCGCTCCCTGAGCTTGGAATGGGAAGAAATCTTCTTTCCTGAGAAGTACGAGGACCTGGAGGCACGTCTGCGCCATGATCGCTACTTCACCTCGCATAACCATCTTATTAACCAGGTACGTCTGCTCCTGGCGCGTGGAGGAGCAAATATGCCAACGGACCACGAATGGCGGGGAGAGCGTGCCATCGAGATCGCGCTGCCGCCTCGTGAGGAGGGCACACGTCGCCCACATAAAGCTGACGGGTTGGTCTCTCTCAAACAAGATGGCTCCTGGCCTCTCACGTCCGTTGACCGAACAATCGTCTTCGGCGTCCGCGACATGAAATCACAGCAGGTGGTGGGAATCGAAGTAGAATGCACCCAAAAGAAGGACCGTCGCTACGAAGAAATCCTTCCTGACCTTGTAGCGCATCACGATTTCGTCTGGTATTTCTGCCTGACGGAGACGATTCGCAAAGCGGTGGCCGACGCTCGCAAGACCTCGCTCACCGAGGAACAGCGGCAACGAGTGCGCCTGCTCGTACTGGAGGAGTATCTCATATGTCGATGATGCAGCAACCGTCACCCCCAAACCCACCATCTACGCCACCAGAGAGGTCATGGCTTACTCATGAATGGGACCACTTCGTCGAGATGCCGCCTCTCACGGCGTGGCTCCTCATGCTGCCAACCCTGCTGGTAGGTCTCGTCAACCCGTTACTCCCTCTTGTGGCCTACGGCATTCAGCACTGGGCCGGAGCGTCATGGACGTGGCGTGACCGCTGGGCAAGCATCTGGACGTGGGCCAAACAAGGGGCCTGGGCCGTTGCGATCCTGCTCCTCATCGCGTGGCTAGCGGCGGTCCACGTCCTCTTCTTTCCGGCACTCGTCGCGTTCCTACAGAACGCCTGGCATACCGCCCATCTGCCCGACGACCTGTCGCTGTCTCTGACTCCCATGAACCGATACGCCCTGGTGACACGCATCCTGCTCTTCCTTCCACTGGCGCCTGCGCTGTCGCTGTACTATGAACGCATTGATCCACGTACACCCATGCAGCCGCAGCGCGTCTTGACGACTGCCGATCTCGCCACGCCGCCATCATCTCTGCCTGGTGCACCACCTGCATCCACCACGACGACCACACAGAATGCTGCATCGACTCCCGATCAGGCAACGACACAGACAAGCGTCCCACCGACAGCAGCTGCACAGCCAACACGTCCAAAAACGGCACCGATCAAACAGCAGCAAAAGGACAAAAAGACGACAAGCATTGAGCAGATGACGATTGACAGTGTGCTCGCGCCACAGCAGGAGGCATCGTCCGCGTCCACACCAGTTCCTGCCGCACCATCAACTCCGCCACAAGAGACGGGAACGAAGAAAGGCACTTGGCGCAGAACAACGGCGCATATCGTCACGCAAGACATCCCTGCGACGCAAGAGACACCACTAGCGCAGCCTGGCTTGATTCACGTCCCCGATTGGGATGATGTCGCCGAGTAGTACCAAAGAGAAAAGGAGTCCCTCATGCAACAACAGTCACCGCCCATCCCACGTCCCGCGTCCCCTCTGACCATCCCCAAAGCCTTTCGTCGGACAACGGGCGCACATGGCATCATCGCCTCGATCCTGTTCGCCGATCTCTTGGGAATGCTCCTCTGGGTCCTGCTCGCCGCGTTCATCTGGCCGCCGATCTGGTGGCTACTCCGTGCAGGTCTATATCTCTTACACGCCAGTCTCGTCTTCGATGTCGCCTGCGTTCTGTTCCTCTGTTGCTTCGCCATGTGTCTCCTGCTCCTGATACAGAGAGCGTCTGCATGGATCATCCCTGCCATCCTCATGGTGCTAATTCTAGGGGGAGTCATCCTCATAGGACTTTTCAATCCGGCGTGGTTGGTGATCCCATCACCCATTCCCGCATTCGTTCCGCACGAAGTTCCCTCCTGGCATCTCCTCTTTGTGCCACAAGGAGCGGTCATCGCTGCGGTCCTCTTGCTCCTGGTGCATGTGATCGTGATACGACGTACACAGCAAGAACAAAGAGCGCAGCCACTCACCTGGTCTCGCGCCCATCCAGACGACCCTATGACGCGCATCGTCGAACGCGCGTATGACCACTTCCGGCTGAAACTCACGCGCTTTCAGCCGCCACCTCTCTCCACGCTGAGAACCCCCTCTACGTTCTTCTATTACCTCAAACACCCCTCTCCTGACGTGCAGGCTCCACCCAACCCGGAGCAAGAGATGTACTGGCACGATGGCAACCTCGTCCTCAATCAGGAGTACATCGGCACCGATGATGAGCAAGCAGAGATCTTCTTGCCCCTCCTCGCTCGCCTGCTCGCTCGCTCCCTCGCCGATATCCAGCTCGGGTATCTCTTTCGCCTGGCGACGTGCGCGAGGCGAACGAAGCTGACCGCACGGCTTCTCTTCCTTCCACTCGCGGTCCAAAGCACCTGTGAGCAAGAGTGGAACAGACAGGAGCATGAACGGGTGCTGGATGGCGATTGGTACGCGTATCTCTGTGGACAAGGACCACGCCTACGACGATTGCTCCACAAGCAGGGAGACGCGCGAAAGGAACAAGGTCTGCCCGATAACGCCATTCCCTCCTTGAACGAGCGCATCAATCATCTGAGTGGTCTCATCTTCCAAGAACAGCAACAGGTGCAAAAGTTACGTGATACTCTGTCTCTTCCGACGCCATAAGCGAATGTTCGCCTGTAGTGTAGCAATGAAACAAGAGAAATACAGAAGAGAATAGTCAAGAAAGAACGCCGCGCTCCAGGCGACATGAACCACACAGGCCAGCATACCGTGAAATGGCGTGTGATGAGGCTTCAACGCTCTTGTGATACGGCTGTGACATCGCTGTAGAAAGAGGTTCTTGCACATCTCGCTCTGAACACGGGGTCTGTGGTGCAGTGGAACAGAAAAGTGGTTTAGGGGAAAGCAGTAAAACGGGCAGAAGATGACGGCCTTCTGGCATCCTGTTTCTCGCTTATGAACGAGAAACAGGATGCACAGCTCTTCGTCTGGTTGATCTCGCTCACGGAGTAAACGATGTTGACCAGTAGGAACTATACCTTTTTAGGAGTATGTGGACCAAAGATGAGATAACTTACACGAGATATTTACATGCGTTTTTGAGCGATGACTTCCACCTTACCGCCTGGACGGAGCGCGAGATGGTGAACGACATCAGGCACGATATGCTGTCCAGGAACGAGACTAAATGTGTAGTGCTGAGCGATGGTAGCGATCAAGAGTTGGCCCTCCATGAGAGCGAAGTGGTTCCCAATGCAGATGCGTGGCCCTGCACTGAAAGGAATGTAGGCCGAGCGCAGCAGGAGCTTCTCGCGCTCAGGTGTGAATCGCTCAGGCTGAAAGCTTTCAGGTTCGGGGAAATAGTCCGCACGCCGATGGAGCGTGTAGGGTGAGATCATGAGCGTTGCCCCTTTTGGCACCTTGTAGTCATCAATCACGGTGTCGTGCAAGGCTTCGCGCAAAATGCCAGGCGCAGGTGGGTAGAGGCGCATGGTCTCCTTGAAGACCTGCAAGCAGTAGGTGAGCCTGGGCAGGTCGGCATAGGTAGGTGGGCGACCCTGTAGTTCTTGGTCGACCTCCTGCTGAAGTTTCTGATAGCTCTCAGGATGCTCACAGAGCAGATACCACGTCCAAGCGAGTGCAGCGGCGGTGGTCTCATGTCCAGCAGTAAAGAGCGTCAGGCATTCGTCGATCAACTGCTGCTCGCTCATCGGTTGCCCCTCATCGTCCCTTGCCTGTAGGAGAAGGGAGAGCAGATCGTTGCGCTCACCTGGATGCGTGAGACGTTCTTCAATCATTTGGCGCAAGCGTGCTTCGACCACGTGTATCGCTTGGCGGACGCGCCAATTGTAAGAGGTTGGGATAGTCAGCGGCAGGGTGAAAGGCGACGTGAGTGTACGGACAGCGTGGGCCAAGCCCGTATTGATCGCAGCCCCTAATTCATCGGTCTCACTGAGGAAGTCCGTATCGAAGAGTACTTTGCCGATGATGCTCATTGTAAAGCGAACCATGGCATGGTTGATGTCAATGGCTGCTCCGTCTTCCCACTCTTGCAGAATGTGCTCAGCGTAAAGGACGATGGTATCGGCATAGCTGGCGATATGGCGCGGCTGGAAGCAAGGAGCCATCAGCGTGCGTTGCCTGCGATGAAATTCCCCTTCGCTGACAAAGAGGCCGTTGTTGCCAACAGCTTTGTGCATGAGCTTGCCTTTGGAGAACTCGTCGGCATGCTCGACGAGGACATGTTGCGCGTGTTCAGCTTTAGTGAACAGGAGCATGGGAACCGGACCAATATGAAAGCCAATGACATCTCCCTGCTGTGCTAAGCGAGAAAGAAAACCCAGGCGATCCCGCAAAAATGCTTGATAACTGCCGAGCAGAACATGCTCGCGCGTAAAGGGGATGGTCTTTGGTGTCGAAGGTGAAGTTTCTATGACCATTTTTGATTTCCTTTGGGTACTTCTCGTTTTACAGTAACCTGCTGAGCATTTCATAGAGTGCGTGTTCAGTTTCTTCACGGGAGAGTCCACACTCGTGGCGGAGTTGATACCACGTATAGACACCTGTTAAGGCGTACAACTGAGCAAGCAGGAGTACCCGTAGAGACGTGTCACGTCGTTTGAGATGTGGCTCAAAGGCTCGCTCCAGCCATTCACGATGCGAGGTACGCGCTACATCAATGATAGTGTGCAAGTCAGGCTGGCGAGTCTCTTGTGCTAGCCCACGAAGCATGCGTTCGCCTCCAACTTCATAGTAAGCAACGAGACCATTCACAATCGTTGTGAGATCACCTACGGGTGGCTCAATGCGCTGCTGCATAGCACGCCGAAAAGCCTCCTGGCTAACGGCGTTTGCTAGGCGTTCCTTCGATCCGAAGCGACGTAGAATGGTTTGAACGGTGACGCCCGCACGCCCAGCAATTTGATCGAGAGTGATTTGATCAGCCCACTGTTCGTCGAAAAGCGCGATGCTGGCCTCGATAATACGTTGCTCCGTCAACGCGGCTATCTCTGCCTGAACCGTTCCACGATAGGTACGCTTTTGACGTGGTTGTTCAAGGGTATCTTTATTGACATTCATCATACTAATAGTATAATACATTGATCTTATTGGTGTCAACGGCTTTAATGCCAAAATGTGAATTGGCAGCTTTTGTTGTGTCGTAGATCTTCTTTTGACAACGAGAAACCGATTGATGCTACAGTCGTTGAGGAGGACAGTGACATCGAGCACGTTTTACCAGAGAGATATGTACACAAAAACGAACGTTTTTGTTGTCCCTTCTTGGCAAAGAAACTCATTAGTATTTTTGTGCGTTTTCAGATAGAATAACTGGGAAAGAAGTGGTTTTTATTACACACTGGTTACAGGATACAAAAGAGAGAGGGATACAGTGGACACTTGCTCATATGAGTGGTGACACATATTGAAAGTACCTATTGCGATAAAAAAGCGGGTTCGTGTCAGCCAAAGCAGCATATGAGGCCAATGTGCTTACTCGACCAAACACATTTTATTGCAACAAAAGCTGTAAACATGAGTAACCTATCATGTGAGTCGGTGTCTACAGTGGACACTCAGACATTCGCCTATCTGCGGGTTTCAAAAGTGGATCAGGATCTCGAGAAAAACAAAATGGACATTTTGAGATTGGCAAACCGCGAACATCTGGGTCATGTTCACTTTGTTGAGGAGAAAGTTTCTGGCAAAGTCACTTGGAGAAAAAGACAAATTGCGGATATTCTTGAAAAAGCCCATTCGGGAGACACCATTATTGTGAGTGAACTGTCGCGTCTGGGCCGCAGTATGCTTGAATGTATCGAGATATTATCCATTGCGACAGAAAAAGGGTTGCACATCTATGCCGTGAAGGGGGACTGGCGACTTGATGGCAGTATCCAGAGTAAAATTATTGCGATGGCCTTTGCAATTGCAGCAGAAATTGAACGTGACTTGATCTCGCAGAGGACGACAGAAGCACTTCAGGCACGCAAGCAGCAGGGAATGCCACTTGGACGTCCTAGAGGAGTCGGCAAGAGCAAATTGGATGACCATCAGATAGAAATAGAAGCTCTGCTTAAAAAATGGCTCCACAAAAACCTGGATTGCCAACAAATACTAGACCTCCGTTGGAAATCTTCGCCACTGGATGAAACAACATGGAATTGTCGTGAAAGAGAAAAACGTGTGAAATATGCCTGTTGAATTTTTAACCCCAGAGCAACGTCAGCGCTATGGAACGTATACCGTCGAGCCGTCCGATGCTCAACTCGCCAGTTATTTCTACCTCGATGACACCGATCTCGAACGACTTGCGACGAAGCGTGGAAGCCAGCAACGCCTCGGTTTTGCCCTCCAGATCTGTACGGTGCGTTTCTTAAGTACTTTTTTAGTCAATCCCACCCTTGTTCCCTCTGGAGGAAGAACTAAGATGCTGGCGAAATTGTGCAAGAGGGTGAGAGATTGGCTCCAGAGGCGCAGTGATGCTGGCGAAACCAGAGAAGCAGTGACGCCTAAAAACACCTGAAAAGCTCTTTTCGCGGCTCCTCTTTCACGTAGAACCGTCATGGTGAGACCATTCTGTCGAGCGCATGTGCGTTCCTGCACATTTTCGTCAGCATCTTAGTCCTCCCTCAGATGGCTCTACAAGCCGATAACGGCACTCAAGAGTTGTAAATGTACAGAAACCTGGACGGTAACACTTGGCTCGTGTCAGCCAGAAAAAGACGAAAAGATTGAACGCACAGGACAAAAAGAAATCGTTTTGTCCCAACCTTTCCTCCCATGTTTTTCTGGAAAGACGTGTAAAAAGTAGTCCTGGGCCTCCCTCCATCGTGCCCAGAAGGGGGGAAGGATACTTTCCAGCAAAAGTGTCATTATCTTGTCCTTCGCAACAACCATGGTTGTCGTCGCTGCTTATGCAAGTCGATGGTAAAAATCAACGCGACTGGAGAGAAAAAAGTCTGTAACGCGTGGCTCTTGATAGAGGAAGTCTAGAAACGCTTGCTCTACTGCATGAGGCCATTCCACAAGGATACACCCTTGCTGCTCACGCCATGTAAACTTCCAGAAACAAACCACTCCGGGCATCTGCTCTTCACGCAAGCGCGTTTGCAGCGTGGTAACCAGGCCCATGAGGTCCGTGGAGGCGCAGAGAATGTGCAGCATGGATAGCTGTGTAAGAGAAGACATTTCGTTCCTTTCTTCAAGGTGAGCGCCCTGAGCGATCTGGAGAGGTATCACTCCTGCTCCTAGCTGCAAATGCTCAACAATACTTGCCACGATGCCTTCTTTATCCTCAAGCAGGCCATCCAGCAGATGCTCAGGCTCCAGCACGTGGCTCTCCAGGCGATAGGCAGCAATGACAGCGTGGACCAATGCTTTTTGCAGTCTTTGAGTGAGCAGGAGGGAGGAAGGTGATGGCAGTGTTCCCTCTCCACTGATCTTTCTGATCTCCTGCCAGACATGATCGACATCTAGACGCAGTCTCTGGCGGGCATCGCTGTCAGGAGCTTGCAGCAGAGCCAGTAAAAGATGCTCGGTTCCTAATATCTCATGCCTCATGTTGCGTACCGCCTGCGCGGCTAACGCTAGCACCGTCTTGGTCTGACGGGAGCATGGCCCAAACCATTGCTCTACTTCTTCGAGAGGAAGGGTGTCGGAAAACAGCAAGGGGTGAAGCTTCTGGTCTGTCAGCAACACATCGTTGAGGGCAGCATCTCCTTGCTCGAAGAGGCGTACCAGTAATGCTGGACCAGGGGCCCCAGCCGTTCCTGCCCGCCGTTGCCTCTGCAGATAGTGAGCCAGATCAGCAGGAGCAATACGGTACTCTGAAGCAATGCGATAAGCGGCTAATTCTCCTCGCATAACAAGGCGACGAATGGTAATCGGTTCAACGTGCAGCAGATGGGCGACCTCCTCAGTCGTCATCAATGGATCCATACGAACGTTCCCTTCATCTTTACCGTACAATCTTAATGATCTATAAGAACTATAACATCCATAGGGATAAAAAGCAAGCGGCCTACAGACATTGTCAGATGATCCTTGACCTCATCCCTACTTTGTAAGTGAGATCGCTTCGTGGGTCTGGCACAGATTTGGTGATGCGCGTCTCCTGTAATAGGTAATTTTCACGTATCAAATGATTTCACTCTACAAGGCGTGGAGTACACGCTGACTGAGCAAAGGGAACGCTGCTCGGCCATAGCCCATGCGCTTGATGAGTTTGAGTTTGTGTACTTTTCCCTCCACCAAACCGTTGCTTTGAGGCAACGTCAGGCCAGCCTTGACCGCTGCTTTGTCTCGTTCAATCCCAGCTACAAAGCTCTGCAATTCTGAAATCTGGCTGTCAACCACCTTGGCCAGCCACGTCTCAAGATGTTCTCCAGTACGGTGTAAATGTTGGAATTAGATGAAGCGAAAATACGATAATTATCTGAGGTAGTATCAGCTCTTCCGCTTTTTTCTCTTAGCGGCTCAAAGCTCTTTACAGGCCGATTAAAACACCTTGATGTATCCTTGCTTTACCTCGGATAATTATCGTATTTTCGCTTCATCTAATTCCAACATTTACAGGTCGATGTAGCAACTTTATCGTTTGCATCTGGGACTTGCTCCCAAGACGCCACGCATTGCTGGTAAAGAGAGGCGGCCTCGTCATACTTCTTCTGTTTGTAATATATATACCCTAAACCGTTCAGTATGCGTAGCGTTTCGAGAGCTTGCAGCCCAAATACGTGCTCGCGGATTGCTAGGGCCCGCCGATAAAAAGATTCCGACTGTTGGTATTTATTCAATTCACTATACGTTACAGCGAGCCCATAAAGGGTTTCAGCTACGTCCACATGCTCTTTCCCTAACACTTTCTCTTGCATTTTCAAGGCTTGCTGGTCAAACAACTCCGCTTCTCTATATCGCTGGGGTGAATTACGCAAGTATCTTGCTGCTCGGTGAAGCAAAGAGGCAGCTTCTGGAAACATCATATCCCATTGCATAATCAGTTCAAAGCATACCTGGGCTTGAGGAAATAGACGTCTGCAGAGCAGCCGCTTCGATACCTTCCAATCTGGAAAGACACGGTAAACGGCCCGCACCGTTCGCTCTGCCCACTGGCGTTGCATATCCTCATCCATTATATTCCTGATGACTATCTGCACTAAACGATGGATAGTGAATGCTTGGCTGTCACGATCACGATGGACAAGTGAGTAATTGCGAAGCTTCGCAATCGCCTCATTGATTTGGAGCGGGTCTGCACGTAGCTTCTGAAGCGTTACTCCCAGCTCTTCTAAGCCTCCCTGGATTAGTTCTTCAGAAATGTTATCGGGAGAGAGGAAGGCAAAGAAGCGAAGCAGATCGGCAGCAGCGGGGTCTGCCTGTTCGATTTTCTGAAAGGAGAGAGAAAACGTGGAAGTAACGGACTCAGGGTGGTCAGAAGGAAAACTACTTCGGCGGCTCAAGAGATCCTGACGATACCGCTTTTCATCAGCAAAAAGATGACGATATTCTGATACACTGCATCCGACCTCACGTATATATGCCCCTGCTTGGTCAAGGGCTAAAGGGAGGCTATAGACCTCGTCTACAATTGCCTGGGCTTCAGCACGGTCTTCTTGAGAGACCGCATCGAGCGATGCATTTGACTCAAGTAGCCCGGCTCGCCGAAGGAGGAAAAGCATTCCTTCTTCTCTCTTCATTTCTTTCACCTCGATACTCTTCCCAAAGGGAAGTGCTTGAGCACGAGTTGTCAGCAAGATGTGCCCTTTGCTTTCAGGGAGCAAGTCGTCTATCACCTGCACATCATCCACATTATCAAGGATGAGCAACCACTGACTATGTGTTGTCAACCAATTCTTCAAAGAGAAAATAATGGTATGCTGGTCTTGTTCGGCCCCTTTTGCAAAAGAGAGGAGTTCTAAGATACTTGTAATATTTGTAATGAGTGTATCGCGCGTATCCGCTCTTAGCCAGAAAACCCAATAATACTCCTCTCGATAGCGGTATGCATACTCGACGGCGAGTTGCGTTTTCCCGATACCGCCCAGGCCGGTAAGGACTTGAGGCAGAACCTCATAAGTGCTGTCGTTCCTCATGAGGTTATCATGCATCTGATTGAGCATGTCCTCTCGCCCCACAAAGAATGGGTTGCGACGATACGGAACGTGCCAGGCCGAGGATGGCGCTACCTCATTTGTCAAAGATGATTGCTCCAATGGTGGAGGTGGAGGTGGACCATAGTGGGCTTGTAACGCAGGTATGGCAAATCCGAGAACGCCCACGAGCAGCGAGAGCACAGAAGAAATAATAGCTGCGCTTATTGGGATGATCTGGAAGGCACTGAGTAGCCCCAGAGTGGTCACACTGAGTGCAACTATACAGATGAGGATGGGAAAGAGATGCTTCCGAAACCTTCCCTTGTGCCTTTGTTGTTTCCTACCCATTGCTTGCTTCCCTTTCAATTTCGGTGCTTCTCGGCAACATGGGGGTAATGTAGTAACGGACCCAGAACGTACGATAAGGGCTATATCCATGTAGAAATAACTGTACAAAGGAGTACAACAGGTAATAACTGCTTCCGAATGATCATTTCTTGGACTGAGAGCTATCTTTCATCCTTCCGTGGTCTGGCTTCTCAAGCGGTTCTTTCACGTACCGTACGTTCTGGGTCCATTACTACATTACCCCCTCTCTCTCCAAAAACATCTGCCACTGCTTTGACCAGGATAATTATACTCCTCTCACCAGTTTCATGTTGGGATTTACACCTTGTTATGCACAAAGAGCATACTACTGAGAGAACTTTCCTGCTCAATCTTTCAAGCAAGCGACCTATAAGCCCCCAAAGTGGACAAGAGCCACAGAATTATCTCATTTACATTTAAGCTAGGAATGCTACTCGGATTGTATCGCTTTAGCTCGTGCTTCGAGCCTTGCCACTTCCTCTGCCCGTTCTGTTTTCCTTAGCAGAGCAGCATAGCTTTCTCTGGTTCCCACGGTGTCGGGATGCTCTAGGCCGAGTTGCTGCTCCCGGATCGTCAGGGCACGTTGGAAGAGCAGTGTCGCTTGAATATGCTTTCCTTGCTCAGCAGAGAGCTTTGCCAAATTATTGAGGGTTTGAGCGGTACTGGGATGTTGTGTCCCCAGTTGCAGTTCTCTGATGTTCAGTGCTCGTTGTAAAAGAGGTTCGGCTTCTGTATATCTCCCTTGAACACGATAGAAGACTCCCAAGTTATTGAGAGCTTGCGCTGTATCAAGATGCTCACTCCCAAATTGCTGCTCTAAGACGGTTAAGGCTCGCTGGAAGAGTGGCTCCGCCTGATCGTACTTGCCCTGATCACGGTAGAGTAATGCTAAGCCACTCAGACTCCTCACCACATGAAAGTACTCAGGACTCAATTGCTTTTCCTGTATTGTGAGAGCTCGCAGGTAAAGCACCTCGGCTTCGCCGTGCCTGCTCTGAGTCCAATAGAGCAACGCCAGATTGTTGAGGCTTTGGGCGACGGACGAGTGTTGTAGACCAAGTTGTTGCTCCCGAATACGTAGAGATTGCTGCAAGAGTGCCTCGGTCTCGTCATACTTCCCTTGGCAGTGGTAGAGGCCAGCCAAATCCTCAAGGCTCTCAGCCACATCGAGATGTTCCATCCCTACAACCTGTATACGAATATCTCGCGCTTTGCAAAGCAGGACCTCTGCCTGGATATACTGTGCATGTTCACGGAAGTAGCTTCCTGTTTGATTCAGCAGGCGTCCCGCTTCTCGGGATGCCATCTTCCACTGGTCAATGAGGTCCACACAAGCTAATGCATGAGGAAGACAACGCAGGCACCACGGCCACATTGTAGCTTTATGACTCTCGGGAAACGCCCGGTTGACAACACGCACCGTCTGTTCTGCCCAGTGGTAGTGCATGCGCTCATCCATTCTTTCCTTGAGTACAGCTTGCACCAATCGGTGAATGGTCAGTGTTTTGTGTTCAGCATTGCGTCGGAGCAAGGAGTATTGACGTAACGTTGCAAGAGCACTATCTAGTGCCAAGGCATCAGTTGCCAGTGGTTGTAGAAGCGAGCAAAGTTCAGAGGCACCCTCAGTAATGATCTCTTCGGGAATGGCGTCGGCATCCAAGAAGGCACAGAGCTGCAGTAGTTCAGCCGCGGCAGGATGAGTTTGTTCTACCTTCTCAAAGGAGAGGGACAACGTGGTACTCACGGATTCGGGATGATCTCCAATCTGGTTTCCACGTCGATCTAAAAGAATTGCGCGTCGTGCTTGATAGTGATCCAGATAGTCTGAGAGACCGCAGCCAGTCTCCTCGACATAGGCTCCTGCTTGATCGAGGGCGAGGGGAAGTCCATCCATGATACGAGAGATTGCTGTTGCCGTCGTCCAAAGTGCATCGGGTGTGTCCTCAAGAAGAGCATCAGGCTCAATCAGCTTTGCTCGGCGTAAGAGGAACAACGCCCCCTCATTGGCCTCCATCTGCTCCACATCAATGCGCCTTGCAAGCGTTCCTGTAGATTGGGCGCGAGTGGTGAGGAGAATATGACCTCTTTTTTCAGAAGGAAGAATGTCAGCAATCATCGTGAAATCTTCTACGTTGTCCAGGATGAGTAACCAATTCTCGGTTGTGTTAAGCCATTGTTTCACGACCTTGACGACGCGGTCCTGATCTGGTTCGTCCTTCTCTGACAAATTTAGGAGTTCTGCAAGTGTCACAACGTCTGCTAAGAGGATATCACGGGTCTCTGCTCGGACCCAGAGTACGGCGGAATAGTTGCTACGGAAGCGATGAGCATACTCGATGGCGATGTGCGTTTTCCCGATTCCTCCTAATCCACTGAGTGCTTGAGCTAATGCTACAACGTTGTCAGAGTGTAAGATATCGTGCAGGCGCATGAGTACCTCTCCGCGGCCTGTAAAAAACGGATTGCGTCGATACGGAATGTTCCAAGGCGCCGAAGGAGAAGGTGTACTCTCGTCACTGGAGATCGTTCCGAACAACGTCTCGCTGCTTCTGTTGAACACGCGACAGAGTTGCTGTTTGTAGTGAGGATGAGGAACAGCTTTATCATGTTCCCATCGGTTGATACTTCGGGCAGTCGTCCCAAGAGCATTTGCTACCTCTTCTTGTGACCAATTGAAGCGGAGCCGTTCATGGACGAGACGTTGTCCTAAACTCAGAGGTGGTGTGAATGCCATCCTATATCCTTTTGCTACTTTATGCGGCTACAGACGGAAGAAGTCCTTCTCCCTGTTCCAGTAGTAAAAGTATATCTCATAGAGAAGTGTCAGGGAAATGTCAGGGAAATGACATGGTGGCTCTCCTCCTTTCCACGTATACTTCCTTTGTACATGCCAGAAGGGGAATATCAGCAACAACATGCAAAAATAGTACACATAGGAGGTCGAAATGTCTCCCTGAAAGAGCATACACAATTCATTAAGATTCTTTTTGGGAGAGCAACGATGATTTCTCCTACTTCGAGAGTAAACAAATCCCTTCCTTCTGCTTGCTGGATGACTTGAATGTTCCACTTGAGAGCGTTTTCTCTAAAAATATTTCTGAAACTTTCCATTTCTCCTCTTGCTTAGTAGGGAAAGTGGAACCCAAAAATGTTATGACCTCCAGTACTGTGCTTTGCTACATTGACTGAAAGGTTCGTCTCATGCAAAGGTTTTTGACTGCGGAGCAACGCGAAGAAGGGTAAGCTCTTCCAAAAATAGTTCTAGCTTCTCTCTAGTTGTGAGTGATGAGAAAAAAAGCGGCAAACCAATATGGCGAAAATGGGAAAGAATGCGGTTTTACCACAATGTTTCGCCATGAGTGCGGGAAAAACAGGTACAACAAGTAGGGTTTTCTGGAAAAAAGTTCCAAATGTTCCCACCACAAGGCTTTCCTTTTGAAATCAGACAAACGGCAAGACACCGACTTTTATGATGGGTATCATAGACGTGCAGTGTTTGCTGGAACAAAATTGTGTGGTGTGAATCGCTCACACGACTCTGCAAGCCATTTCTCCTTTTAGAAGACCCCTAGAAAGCCTGTTTTTCTTCCAGGAAATGCTGCACACATGCGGTACCTATCATAAGAGTCGGTGTCAACGGCAAACACAGGTACCTACATCTGTATCCTCATCAAATGTGGAGGGGACCGATATAGCGCTTGCGTTTTCTTCATAAAGCTATCGGTGAACAGCTTCCAGATTGGTTAGGTAACTACTATCTAAGAGCCAAAAATACTACTATGTAGAGGAGTTACATATGAGAGGACAAATCAATCATCTTTTAAAAAGGGAGAGGAAAAGGCAATTCTGGACAACAAAAGAGGCAGCTGAACTTGCAGGAGTAAGCAATCTAACGTATATTCGTTGGGAACAGGGAACTCAACTACCTCACTTATCTTCCTTAAAGCTATTATGTGAAGCATTTAGAACAACACCAGAGTGCTTGGGTTTCAGCGATCTAGTAAATGCAGATGGAAAGGATTCTTAGCAGAAGCAGTTTCCAGTTGAGATAAGGCATAAATTTGATACTTAATTTGGCCTTGCACCCTTTTCGCATACTTAAGGTGCCAGTAGTGCTAAAGGAGCTTTACAGCTTCCCATCACTTTTTGATGTTTGCTTTCTTGAACTGCGTATCACGGAAAGTGCGGGAAGTCTCTATAAAATGGAAAAGGAGAAGATTGTTGAGTAAACGATACAGAAACGATATATTTCTCTCTCATTTAGAAGTTACAATAAACAGATGGAACCGTTGATTTGAAGAAGAAAGGAATTTCTATGAATCGTCGTCTCCGATGGCTAATGGTGGCTGTTCTATTGCTTGTGATGTTCACCTTCTCCACTACCCTAGCACCAGCATCAGTTCACGCTGCTACAGCGCATAAAGCGCAAGCCTCCGTACCTAACATTAACCTACCGTGTGGTCCTAGCACCAACAATGGACGGATAGTTACTAAAGGTGGCAATCGATACAGATGTGAATGTGTCAGGTTCGAGGCGGGTCAACCATGCCAGTGGGTATGGAGAAACTTAGACGCTACGACTTTCAGCTACCTTGAAATGGATCGGCAAGAGCTGATCACCACTGGTTACAAGGCTAATTTCTATTTTCAGCCCGACGGCAACCTTGTAGACTATGACGAAAATGGACATGCAAGATGGGCCTCAAGTACAGTCGGTAGAGGCTATCAAACCGTCTTTCAGACGGATGGCAACCTCGTCATCTATAACAGTAACAATAATCCGGTGTGGGCTTCTAACACTGCTGGAGTGTCTGGTAGTACATTGTCCATTCAAGCAGATGGAAACATCGTCATCTACAACTTTTTGGGCTTTCCGCTTTGGTCAACAAGGACATATCACTAATCTGACATCCTCGTAGAGATGCAGATATTCCGTCGTTTGACCCAAGACATCGAGTAGTGCAGAACCGTAATTCTGTCTACTCGATGTCTTAGACAATCTTACCAAGTGAAAACGAAGTCACTACTTTGCGTTCTACGGAAGCCTCGTACATTCTACATTTCAAAAGAGCAAGAGACAGGTAGGACTCATACATCTTGCACTCTCCTTGCCTTCCTTCAACGATCTCTTAATCGTTCGTTTCCTGCGGTTCCTCCCTGTGAGAACGCATCTGCTTGCTTTGTTTTTACTAGCGCAAGAGATTTGCCAAGGCGCAAAAAATGGTAACAGAAGAACCTTGCACAGGTCTTAGATAGTCCACTATATTTCTTGTTGGCGTCAAGGCCGCTTCGCTCTCCTTGACACTATCCGTAAGCATGTTCCTGAAGACGTAGACCAGATGTTGGTCAAATAACAGCCTGTTTTTCGGATATTGAGCGGCAACATTGGTGGGTAACAAATCCGGTACTGAGCAAGCGGCAGTGACACATTTTCATCGTAGTAACATGACTCATTGTATGTGAATCAAAACATTGCTTCCCCAGGAATGGCATGTGCGATGTGAAAACAATATTCTTGCTTTCTCACATCGCATATGCCATTCTTGAGAAGAGACAGTTTGTGTCGTCAAGAAACAAGACAAAAAGACCCTCTATGTCAAGAGTCAAAACGCAGAAAGGAGGAAGCAAGGTGAAAGTGGGTGAAGCTGCCTCCCGTGTGGGGATGCAAGTCTACCACACCGGTCAAGGCCAAGACGAGCGCGCCCG
>JAABUZ0100005359.1_pt1 | contig 16898 bp, 17 predicted proteins | sample 5562091 | NCBI WGS metagenome assembly JAABUZ01 (sample SAMN12813069, study PRJNA571459) | rock metagenome | isolation source: Antarctica rocks | place: Antarctica: Victoria Land, Linnaeus Terrace sud | collected 2015-12-21
AGGTCGGCGAGCCCGCGATCGTCTACGACACGCCCGCCAGCCGCTTCGTCGCCGGCTTCGTCGGCGCCAGCGTCGAGCTGCCCGGCCTCGTCGCGCCGTCCGGCGACGCCGTCGAGCTCGATGGCGGCGGCCGCCTGCCCATCCCACGCACCAACCTTGCCGCCGGCTCCCGCATCGTGCTCTCCGCCCGGCCCGAGCACCTCGTCCTGCACGACGACCCGGCGCCCGACCGCCTCCCCGCCCAGCTCCGCCAGTCCGCCCCGATCGGCGGCACCACGGTGCACGACGTCAGCGCCGGCCCGCTCACGATGACCGTAACCGAACCCCGTGTGTCGCGGCTGCGCACACCCGGCGCCGTCCATGTTGGCCTGGCGCCCTCCGCCCGTCCCGCCCTCTTCCCCGATACCGGAGCACAAGCATGATCCTCTCCCGCCGCGCAGCACTCGGCGCCTCCCTCGCTTCGGCCGGCCTGCTCGCGGCCGGCCGCGCCGGTGCCGCCGGCAGCGTGACCGCGGCGATCTATCCCGGCGCCTGGGAGGACGCCTACCGCGCCGTCGTCGCCCCCGCCGTCAAGGCCGACAAGGGCGTCGACGTCGCCTTCGAAGCGCTGTTCGCGGTCGACGAGATCGCCAAGGTGCGCGCCTCGCGCGGCAACCCGCCGTTCGACGTCTTCCTGCTCGACCCCGGACCGCGCGCCTCCGGCATCGAATACGGGCTCTACGAGCCGTTCGACGCCAAGCGCCTGGCCAACGCGTCCAAAGTCCCGTCCTCTTTGATCGACGACAAGGGCATCGCGGTCGCCGCCCAGGTCGTCGGCCTGGCCTACAACCCCAAGAAAGTCGCCAAGCCCACGGGCTGGAAGGATTTGTTCAAGCCGGAATTCGCGCGGCATCTCGGCCTGACCGGCTTCCAGACCACGTTCGGCACGATGTGCATGATCGAGATCGCCAAGCAGTTCGGCGGCTCCGAGACGGATGTCGAGCCGGCCTTTGCCGAGATCCGCAAGATCCTGCCCGAAGTCGCCGCGGTGGCGACGCCGGCCGCCCTGCCCGGCCTATTCCAGCAGGGCCAGGTCGACCTGATGTACATCAACACCCAGACCGTCACCGCGCTGAAGGCCCGCGGCGTCGACATCGAGTTCGTGGTGCCCGAGACCGGCGCGTCGGCGTTCGTGACCACCATGCACATCGCCAAGGGCGCGAAAGCCATCCCGCCGGCCTACGACTACATCGACACCGTGCTCGCCACGCCGGTGTAGGACGCGCTGGCCAAGAACCCCTACTACCTGACCCCGGTGAACAAGGAGGTCGACCCCGGCGCCGACGTGCCGATGAAGAGCGTCGCCGATATCGACAAGTTCAACACCTACGATTGGAGCAAGATCAACCCGCTCCGCGCCCGCTGGATCGATCGGTTCAACAAGGAGATGGCGAAGTAGCGATGAACCGTCCGGGCGGCGCCGCCCTGCTCGCTCTGCCGCTCGGCGTCGCCCAATTGCTGCTGTTCGCGGCCCCGCTCCTGCTGCTGACGGCCACGTCGTTTTCGCAGGACGAGAACCTGCGCGGCTTCAGCCTGCGCGCTTGGGGCGAGTTGTTGGGCGACGGCTTCAATCTCCGCGCCCTGCTCAACACCATGAAGCTCGGCGCGCTGACCGTGCTCAGCGCCACGGTCCTCGCCGTCCCGCTCGGCCTCGTGCATCAGGTCGCCGGGGCGAAACTGCGCCGGGCCATCCTGATCGCCGCCGTGCTGCCGCTGCTGACCTCGGTGGTGGTGCGCTCGTTTGCCTGGATCGCCATTCTCGGCCGTGAGGGCGTCATCAGCCAGACCCTGCAGGCGACCGGCCTGGCCGCCTCGCCGGTGCAATTGCTGCAGACCGAACCCGGTCTGATCCTGGCGCTGACGCAAATCGAGATGCCACTGATGCTGCTGCCGCTGCTCTCGGCGCTGGGCCGGCTCGAACCCGCGCTGCTCGACGCCTCCGCCGTGCTCGGCGCCTCCCTTGCCCGAACGCTCGCCCGCGTCGTGCTGCCTACCGCGCTGCCAGGCCTGCTCGCCGGCGCCACCCTTGTGTTTGCCTCATCCTCGACGGCGTTCATCTCGCAGAGCGTGATCGGTGGCGGCCGCCTGGTCTATCTGCCGGCGATGGTCTGGCAACAAGCCATGCTGACCTTCGACTGGCCGCTCGCCGCCGCCATCGCCCTGCTGTTGATGGTCGCCGTCCTGCTCGTGGCCGCCGGGTTCAGTGCGGTTGGGCGCCGGGTCCATGCCTGAGGGCACGCCGTCATGCGCCTGAACCGCGGCGACCTGCCGCTCGCCATCCTCATCGTCGCTCTGGCCGGTATTGCGATCCTCGTCCTGGTCGGCCCGGTCCTGGTCGTCGTGCTGACCTCGTTCTCCACCTCGGCCGCGCTGCGCTTCCCGCCGCCGGGCCTCACCTTGCGCTGGTATGGCGAGCTGTTCGATCCCGCCCGCTCCGGCGTGATCCAGACAGCCGCTTTGAACAGTGTGCTGGTCGCGGTCCTCGCCGCCGGACTGGCCACCGTGCTGGCCACCGCCGCTGCCCTTGCGCTGGCTCGCAACCCGGCGCACTGGGCCCGCTGGGCCGACGGCGCGTTCATGGCGCCGTTGGTGCTCCCCGGCCTGGCCTTCGGTCTGGCCGCGCTGATGTTCACCTCCTGGCTCGGTCTGCCCTCCTCGCTCGGGCTGATCGTGCTCGGGCACTGCGTCGTGATCACACCCTACGTGCTGCGCACCGCGGCTGCTTCGGCCGCCGGGCTCGATCCGTCGCTGCTGGACGCCTCCGCAGTGCTCGGCGCCTCGCCCTGGATGACGTTCCGCCGGGTCGTGCTGCCGCTGATCCGCTCAGGCGTGCTCGCGGGCGCGTTCCTGGCCTTCGTCGCCTCGCTCGACAACGTGCCGGTCTCGCTGTTCCTCGGCTCCGCCCGCACCGACATGCTGCCGATCCGCATGTGGGGCCTGATGGAGAACTCGCTCGACGTCCGCGTCGCCGCCATTTCCGGCCTGCTCGTGGGCTTCTCGTTCCTGGTGCTGATCGTCATGGACCGTGCCGTCGGCTTGACCAAGCGCCTCAGCCACTGATGCGCGACCTCGTCGGCTATGGCTTCGAGCCGCCGCGCCTGCGCCTGCCTGGCGGGGCCCGCGTCGCCGTCTCCCTCGTCGTCAACTACGAAGAGGGAGCCGAGCTCTCCGTCGAGGCCGGCGACCCCGAGAACGAGCGCATCGGCGAGGTCCACAGCGTCGTCGGACCCGGCCGCCGCGACATCGGCATGGAGACGCAGTTCGCCTACGGCCTGCGCGCCGGCCTGCCCCGTTTCCTCGACGCCTTCGACCGCGCCGGCCTGGCCGCCACGTTCTGGATGTGCGGCCGCGCCGTCGAGCGCACGCCCGCCCTGGCCCGCGAGGTCGTCCGCCGCGGCCATGAAGCCGGCTGCCACGGCTGGCTCTGGCGCCCCAACGCCGACTACGCCAGCCCGGCCGAAGAGCGCGCCGCCATCCTGCGCGCCACCGACGCCATCGAGGCCGCCACCGGCCAACGCCCAACGGGTTATTTCTGTCGTGGCAGCGCGAGCCCGCACACCCGCACCCTGCTGCGCGATCTCGGCTACGTCTACGACAGCAACGCGTTCGACGACGACCTGCCCTATCGCTGCCCCGAGACCGGCCTGATCGTGCTGCCCTACGGGCTCGACAGCAACGACATGAAATTCTTCCACCCCAACGGCTTCGTCCGGCCCGAAGATTTCGCAGGCTACGTCGGCAGCGCGCTCGATCAGCTCGTCACCGAGGGCGCAAGGGGCGTTGCGCGCACGCTGAGCATCGGCTTTCATCTGCGCATCTGCGGCCGCCCTGCCCGCTTCCGCGCCGTCGACATGATCCTCGACGATCTCCGCCGCCGTGGCCCCGACGTCTGGGTCGCGACAAGGCGCGAGATCGCCGCCCTCGCCGACGCCCAACTCGAGAGACGATGAAAATGGCCCTGCGCTGCGACACGATCATCCGCGACGCCACCCTGTTCGACGGATCCGGCGGCCCGCGTCAGAGCGGCGACATCGGCATCAAGGGCGACCGCATCGCCGGCGTCGGCGACCTCGGCGGCTGGAGTGCGGACCGCGAGATCGTCGCCACCGGCCGCGCCGTCGCCCCTGGCTTCATCGACAGCCACACCCATGACGACCGCGCCGTCCTGTGCGGCCCGGCCTGCACCACCTGCAAGACCAGCCAGGGCGTCACCACCGTCGTCGTCGGCAATTGCGGCGTCTCGCTCTCGCCGCTACGCCTGTCCAAGCGGCCGCCGCCGCCGCTCGACCTGATGGGCGACGAGCGCTGGTGGACCTTCGACAGCTTCGGCGACTACGCCGACGCGGTCCGAAAAGGCTCCGAGGTCAACACCTACGCCTTCGTCGGCCACCAGACCTTGCGCGTCGAGGCGATGGACGGCGACGTCTACCGCCCGGCCAACGACCGCGAGATCGGGCGCATGCACGACCGCCTGCGCCAGAGTATGGCTGAGGGTGCATCCGGCTTCTCGACCGGGCTGTATTATCCCCTGAATGCCCATGCCACGACCGAGGAGGTCATCGCGGTGGCCGAGGCGATCCGCCCGTTCGGCGGCCTCTACACCAGCCACATGCGCGACGAGGCCGACCGCGTGCTCGGCTCCATCGAGGAGACTGCCAAGATCGGCATCCGCGCGAAAATCCCGGTCCATGTCAGCCACCACAAATGCTCCATGCCGGAGAATTACGGCCGCTCCACTCAGACCCTGCCGCTGCTCGCAGAATTCGCCCGCACGCAGCAGCTCAGCTACGACGTCTATCCCTATCCGGCCGGCTCCACCGTGCTGATGCCCGACAAGCTGCGCGACGACGTCGAGGTCATGATCACCTGGTCGGTGCCGCATCCGGAGATGGCCGGAAGATGGCTCAAAGACGTGGCCCGCAACTGGAACACCGACATCAAGGGCGCGGCCGCCCGCCTCCTGCCGGCCGGGCAGGTCACCTTCCAGATGGACGAGGAGGACGTCCGCCGCATTTTGGCGCACGAGATGAGCGTCATCGGCAGCGACGGCATCCCGCACGACGACCATCCCCATCCCCGCCTCTGGGGCACGTTCCCGCGCGTGCTCGGCCATTACGTCCGCGACATCGGCTTGTTCAGCCTCGAGACCGCCATCCACAAGATGACCGGCAAGGCCGCCGAATTGTTCGGCATCGTCGACCGCGGCACGCTGCGCCCCGGCGCCTACGCCGACCTCGTCCTGTTCGACCCGGCCACCATCCGCGACCGCGCCACCTTCGAAGACCCCAAGCAGGTCAGCGACGGCGTCGACGAGGTCTGGTGCAACGGCCTGCCGACCTACATCGCGGGCCACGGCGCGACCAGCGAGCGGCCCGGTCGCCTGATCCGCCGCGGCCGCGCATGAGCCCCGCCGCATACCGTCAGGCCACGCTCGGGCTCGGCATGATCACGCCCTCCGGCAACGTCGTGGTCGAACGCGTCACCGCCGGCATCCTGGCCGCCTTTCCGGCAGTCTCCGGCCACTTCACCCGCATCCCGGTGACCGGCAGCTCTGACCACTACCCGGTCGCCTACGATTGGGAGGTGATGCTCGCCGCCGCCGCCCTGCTCGCCGACGCCGCGCCCGCCGCGCTCTGCTGGAACGGCAGCCGCGGCGGCAGTTTCGGCTTCGACGTCGACCGCGATCTCTGCGCCCGCATCACTGCGGCCACCGGCCTGCCCTGCACCACCGCCACCCTGGCGGTCGACGCCGCCTTGCGCGCCGCCGGGCACCGCCGGCTCGGCCTCGTGACCCCGTATCGCCCGGCCTACATCGCCAAGCTGATCGAGGTCTTCACCGCGGCCGGCTACGAGATCGTGGCCGAAGCGCATGCCGGCCTCGACGACAATCTCGGCTACGCCGCACTGCCCGACGCCGACGTCATCCGCATGGCAAGCGAGGTCGCCGCCCACGCGCCCGACGCGGTGCTGACCTTCTGCACCAATCTCCCCGCCGCCCATCTGGTCGACGCGCTCGAGCGCGAACTGGCGCTGCCCGTGGTCGACTCGACTTCCGCCGCGGTCTGGGCCGCGCTGCGCCTGGCCGGCCAGCCCACCGCCGCCGGACGCGCCTGGGGCAGCCTGTTCGGCCGGGATATTGCAATCCCAACCCTGGCGCGGCCAAGCTGATCGAGGCAGAGGACAAGGTGAGACCGATGCGATTGTTGCGGCGAGAACTGCTTGCAGGCATGGCGGCGGCGGGCCTGGGATCGCGGATGGCGCGGGCGGCGACGCCGCTCTCGTTGGCGACCTGGTCGGCCGGGGTCGACCAGGTCAAGGCGCATCTGGCGGCGTTCGAGGCGCAGGGCGGGCCGCCGGTGGCCTATTCCAACGCGCCGTTCGCGCAATATCGCGAGACGATGATCACCAAATTCACCGGCGGCGCGCCGATGGACGTGCTGTGGGTGTCGGATTCGTGGCTGCCGGAGTTTGCCGAGGCCGGGTGGATCGCCCCGATCGATCCGTTCAAACAACTGATGGCGTATGACGCGGATGCGTCCGAGTTCTGCACCCAGTCGATGCTCTATAAGGGGCAGCAATACGGGCTGACCTACTACACCGACTACATGAGTTTTCTTTACAATACCGACATGTTGGCTCGCGCCGGGATCGGCGCGCCGCCTGCGAGTTGGGCCGAGGTGAGCGAGCAGGCCAAGGCGATCAAGGCACGCGGCCTGAGCGAGTTTCCGGTGGCGATCGGGTTGGCGCAGGAGAGCTGGTTGATCGAGTTCATGAGCGCGCTGGTGTTCTCACATGGCGGCCAGTTCGTGGACGGCGCGGGCAGCGCAACAGCCTCCCCGCGCGCCCAGGCGGCCCTGCAATGGCTGATGGACGCGGTGCAGCGCGACAAAGTCCTCTCGCCGGGGGCGGTACAAACGGGCGAGCTCGAAGTGCTCAAGGCGCTGTCGGCCGGGCGGCACGCGTTCGCGCTGCTGCCGAAATATCGCCTGCGCGTGGTCAACGATCCCGCGCAGAGCCAGGTCGCCGGACGGATCAAGCAGGCGATGATGCCGCAGGGGCCGGACGGCAGCCACGCGACCGTCGGCTGGATGCGCTTCTACGGCATGACCGCGGTCGCCGCGGCCGACCCGGCGCGCGCTGCCGGTGCCGCCAAGCTGATCGAGTGGTTCGGCGGCAAGGCGGACGGCGCTTACCGGTTCCAGAAGACCCTAGCGATCGACCTCGGCCTCGGTTTCGGCGCCAAGCCGCTGTTCGCGGATCCGGACGTGCGGCAGGCGTTCAACACCTACGGCGACGTCGACCTGATGGCGCAGCAGCAGGAGCTGGCGCGCAAGAAGGACACCATCGCGCCCTGGTTCGGCGAATGGAACGACGGCAACGGTGCGGAGTGGCAGCAGGCGGTGCTGGGCCGCAAGAGCGCGGCCGACGCGATCGCGGCCTCGGCCCAGAAGTGGGACGCGCTCAAGCGGCTCGGATGAGGCGCCGATGAGGTTGGGGGTCAGCCACGACGAGCGAGCGGCGGCTGGGCTGTTGCTGCCGCTCGGCATCGTGCTGGCGGCGGTGACGGCGGCGCCGATCCTCTACTCGTTCTGGACCAGCCTGTTCGCACTCAACTTACGCCGACCGCTAAGGGCGCCGTTCGTCGGGCTCGGCAACTATGCGGCAGCGCTCGGCAACGACGCGTTCCTGGCCGCGATCGGACGGACGGCGCTGTTCAGCGCGATGGCGGTCACCGGCGTCGCCATCCTGTCGCTGCTGGCCGCACTGCTGCTGGACCAGCGCTTTCCCGGCCGGCGCGTGCTGAGCGCGTGCCTGCTGATCCCGTGGGCGATCCCGTCGGTCGCCAACGGGCTGATGTGGAAGTGGATCTACGATCCGACCTATGGCGCGCTGAACGGCCTGCTGTTGCAGACCGGGCTGATCGGCCGGAGCCTGGTCTGGCTCGGCGACCCCGGACGCACGCTGCCGCTGATCGCCAACGCCTTCGTCTGGAAGGAGGTGCCGTTGGCGACCATCCTGCTGCTGGTCAATCTGAAGGCGATCCCGGCCGATCTGCATGCGGCTGCACGGGTGGATGGGGCGCCGGCATGGCAGCGCTTCCTGCACGTGACGCTGCCGGCGCTGCGGCCGGGCTTCGCGCTAGTCGCGGTGTATGAGGCCATGGTCGCGGTGCGGCATTTCGACCTGTTCTTCCTGCTGACCGAGGGCGGCCCCGGCAACGCCAGCGACGTCGTCGCCTGGCGGATCTACGTGGAGACGTTCCGCAACCTCAATTTCGGCCTGGGCGCGGCGATGTCGTACCTGCTCGCGCTGGCGACACTGCTGCTGTCTTACGGGTTCATCCGAGTGCTGGCGCGGCGTGTCTGAGCGGAGCGTCTGCAAGCCGGTGGTGATCGCCCGGCCGTTCTGGCCGCGAGCTGTGCGCGCCGCCGGGCTCGGGGTGGCGGCGCTCCTGCTGCTCGCCTACGTGATGGGGCCGGTCTGCTGGCTGGTGTCATCGTCGCTGCAGAACGAGCGCGAGATCGTCTCGATCCCGCCGCACTGGATCCCCGAGCAGCCGACGCTGTTCAACTTCAAGGCGATCCTCGCCGCAGGCCTCGGCCAGCCCCTGCCGACCGCAGGGTCCGACCCGGCTAGCGGCGGCTTCATCCCGTCGACCGCGGCCAACCTGCTGCCGGCGATGGCCAACAGCCTGATCGTGGCCGTGGCGATCGTGGTGCTCAACCTGCTGATCGGCGTGCCCGCCGCCTACGCGATCGCCAAGATCCGCTTCCGCGGCCGGCAAGCGGCGCTCTACGGCATCCTGGCCACGCGCGTGCTGCCCGATATCGCGCTGGTGGTGCCGTTCTTCCTCGTCATCCGCAAGCTCGGCCTGCTCGACACAAGGCTGTCGCTGGTGGCGACCTATCTCGCGGTAACGGTGCCGTTCTCGGTGTTCATCCTGGCGAGCTTCATCGAGCAACTGCCGGACGATCTCGACAAGGCAGCGCGGGTCGATGGATGTTCGCGGCTGCAGACGCTGCTGCGCGTGTTCCTGCCGCTGGCCCGCCCGGCGCTGGTCGCGGTCGGCCTGTTCGCCTTCCTGGCCAGCTGGAACGAGTTCCTGCTGGCGCTGATGTTCACCCAGACCGCCGCCTCGCAAACGTTGCCGATCATCGTTGCGAGCTTCACGTCGGACTTCACGGTGAGCTTCTCGTTCCTGAACGCGGCCGGCGTGCTCGCGGTGGCGCCGCCGGTCATCCTGGCGATCCTGTTCGAGCGGCACATCGTCTCGGGCCTGACGGCCGGCGCGGTGAAAGGATAGCCATGGCAGCGATCAGTTTCGAACAGGTGGGCAAGCGCTACCGCAACGGCGTGGCGGCCGTGCAGGGCCTCGACCTGGCGATCGCGCATGAGGAATTCCTGGTGCTGCTGGGGCCCTCGGGCTGCGGCAAGTCGACGACCCTGAACATGATCGCGGGGCTCGAGGAGATCACCGAGGGCGTGCTCCGGTTCGACGGCGCAGTGATGAACAACGTGCCGGCGCACAAGCGCGACGTGGCGATGGTGTTCCAGAGCTACGCGCTCTATCCGCACAAGACGGTGTTCGAGAACATCGCCTTCGGCCTGCGCATGCGCCGCGTGACGGAGGCGGAGGTGCGCCGGCGGGTCGTGGACGCGGCCGAGCGGCTCGAACTCACGCCGCTGCTCGAACGGCTGCCGGGCCAGTTGTCGGGCGGCCAACGCCAGCGTGTCGCCCTCGGGCGAGCGATGGTGCGGCAACCGGCGGTCTTCCTGATGGACGAACCGCTCAGCAATCTCGACGCCAGCCTGCGCATCGCCATGCGCGCGCAGATCCGCCACCTGCACGCCGAGATGCGCACCACCTTCGTCTACGTCACCCACGACCAGGCCGAGGCGCTGACCCTGGCCGACCGCATCGTGGTCATGCGCGACGGCGCGATCCAGCAGGTCGGCACGCCGGACGCGATCTACGAGCGGCCGCGGACCATGTTCGTCGCGAGCTTTCTCGGCAATCCGGCCATCAACCTGCTCGACGGTACGCTGGAAGGCGATGGTTCTGGCCTGGCCTTTCGCCGGGGCGACCTGGTGGTGGCGATCCCGCCGGCGCGCGGGGCCGGGATCGCCGGCGGCGCCGGGCGCCCGGCCGTGCTCGGCCTGCGGGCCGAAGATTTCGGCAACCCCGGCGACGGCGGCCTTGGCCAGGCCCGCCTGCGCGGCCGGGTCGATACGGTGATGCCGACCGGGTCGGACCTGTTCCTGGGCCTCAAGGTCGAGGGCGCCGACGTGTTCGTCCGCGTCGGCAAGGACGCGTCGGTCGTCGAAGGCCAGGAAATGACATTACCGCTCTCGGCGGACCGGCTGCATCTGTTCGATCGGGCAACCGGACTGTCGCTGTTGGCCGATGCGGGAGCGGGCGCGTGAACGCGCCGGGGGAAGGCTCCTCAAGCGGGATCGGCGCGCGCCTGCCGCGGCGCGAGGATCGCCGCTTCCTGACCGGGCAGGGCCGTTACCTGGACGACATGGTGGTCCCCGGCGCGCTCGTGGCCCGCTTCGTCCGCTCGCCATATCCGCACGCCGACATCGTCGCGATCGATGCGGCAGCCGCAAGGGCGATGGCCGGCGTGATCTGTATCGCCGATGGCCACGATTTCGCCCGCTGGACCCGGCCGTTGCACATGGCGCCGCCGATCGAGGGCGTGTTACCGGTCATCGTCGAGACCATGCCTACCGGCACGGTGCGTTTCGATGGCGACCTGGTCGCCTGCGTCGTCGCACAGACGCGCTGGGCCGCCGAGGACGCGGCCGAGCAGGTCGTCGTCGACTACGCGGCCCGGCCCGCCGTCGTCGATGCCGCGGCCGCGATCGCGGCCGGGGCGAGCCTGGTCGACCCCGCGCTCGGGACCAACCTCGTCTCGCGGCAGACCTTCCGCACCGGCGATCCGGAACGCGCCTTCGCCGTCGCGCACCGCTCGATCGAGGGCCACTTCGTGCAACGGCGGCAGACGCACGCGCCGATGGAGCCGCGCGGCTGCTGCGCCGTCTGGGACGAGGGACGGCAGCATCTGACGTTGCACCTCGGCAACCAGGCGCCGCACCCGTTGCGGACGGCGGCGGCCGCGCGGCTCGGCCTGTCGGAGTCCCAAGTGACGGTGATCTGCCCGGACGTGGGCGGGGCGTTCGGCCAGAAGATCGCGCTCTACCGCGAAGAGCTGGCAGTGGCTGCGCTCGCGCGGGTGCTGGGCCGGCCGGTGCGCTGGCGCGAGGAGCGGGGCGAGAACCTGATCGCGGCGGCGCATGCGCGCGAGCAGACGGCCTGGACCCGCGCGGCGGTGTCCGCCGACGGCCGGGTGCTCGCGCTCGAGCTGCGGCTGCTGGAGGATTTCGGCGCCTATTGCTTCTATCCGGCCAATTACATGGCCCGCGTGGTCGGCTTGGTGCTGACCGGCCCCTATCGGATCACGGATTACGCGTTCGACATCCAGGTCGCGCTGACGAACAAGTGCGGCGCCGGGCCGATGCGCGCGCCCATGGCGATCACGAGCTGGGTAATGGACGGGACGCTCGACCTCGTGGCCCGCGCGCTCGATTTGGATCCGCTCGAGGTGCGCCGGCGCAACATGATCGGTCCCTCGGACCTGCCCTATACGATGCCGACCGGCGAGGTGCTGCGGGACGTGTCGCCGCGGGCGACGCTCGACGCGGCGGCGGCCTGGTTCGACGTGGAGGCGTTCCGCGCGCTGCAGGCGGCCGACCGGGCGCGAGGCGTCTATCGCGGCCTCGGGGTCTGCTGCGTGGTCGAGCCGACGACGTATGGTTCGGCCTTCTACAAGGCGGCTGGCATCGCCGGGTCGGGGCACGAGGCAGCGTGGGTGAAGGTCGCCCCATCCGGGTCGGTGGACGCTTCGGTCGGCTTGATGGGATCCGGCCAGGGCTACGAGACGGCGCTGGCCCAAGCGGTCGCCTCGGGGTTGGGCGTTCCCGCCGAGGGCGTGCGGATGGTCCTCGGTAATACCGACACGGCCCCCTACGGCATGGGCAGCCGCGGGGCGCGGGGCGGCACGGCGGGCGGCTCGGTGCTGTTCCTGGCCGGGCAGGACCTGCAGGCCAAGGTCTGCGCCATCGCCGCCGCGCTGCTCGGGCTCAACGCGGCCGATGCGTTGCGGCTACAGGACGGGCGGGTGCAGCGGCAGCTCGGCGGACGCTGGACCGATGCGGGCCTGTCCTTGGCGGAGGTGGCGCGCGTCGCCTATCTGGAACCGCTGCGCCTGCCGCCGGGGATGCAGCCGGGGCTCGAGGCACACCGCGCCTATGATCCACCGGCAATGACGTATTCGAATGCCGCGCATGTTTCGGAGGTCGTCGTCGACATCGAGACCGGGGCGGTCACGCCGGTGCGCCACATCGTCGCCGACGATTGCGGCACGGTCCTGAACCCCGCGATCGTCGAAGGCCAGCAACACGGCGCGGTGGCGCTCGGGCTTGGCGGGGCATTGCACGAAGCGGTCGTCTACGACGCGGCAGGGCACAACCTGACCGGCAGCTTCATGGACTACGCGATCTCAGGCGCGGCGGACCTTCCGCGAATCGACGTGATGGGCCTGCATACGCCGAGCCAGGGCACCCCCACCGGCAGCAAGGGAATGTCCGAAGGCGGCGTGATGGGGGCCTCGGGCGCGGTGATGGCCGCGATCGCCGACGCGCTGGCGCCGTTCGGCGCGGTCGCGGAGCGGCAGGGAATGTCGGGCGAGGGCGTGTGGCGGCTTATCTGCCCCCGCAGCTGAGCAGCATCCGATCAAGCCTCGATCGAGACCGGCTCCGGCAGCGTCGACCAGACCTCGTCGTCGGCCTTGACGCCCGTCGTCCACATCAGCGTGGCGAAGCGGCCGGGCCGGTCGAGGATGCGCAGCGGATGGTGCCACGTGTCGATGTGGTAGCTGACCGCCTGATCGCCGGTGGCGAGGAAGGCGCCCAAGCCGTCCGGATCGGGCCGCCCGCCCTTGTCGGGTGCGACCAGGACGACCCAACGGGACACGTCCATCGGCACGAAGGTCTGCGTCGACCACGAATGGCGCTCCATCTCGGTGGCCAAGAGCGGCAGCGTGTGCGGCGCCGGGTGGTTGAACGACAGGCGCGCGGTCAGGCCGGCGCGCTTGACGCCGAGCCCCGCCTCGAGCGCGTCGCGGCCGCCGGCGGGTCCATGACGTCTCCGAACGGCGCAAAGGCCGACCGAAGCAACGGCCGAAGCCGCAGGACCCGTGTCACGCCCCGACCTTGGCGATCTGCTCCAGTCCGGGTTGATAAGGAAAGATCTTGCGCCAGTGCTCGGCGATCTCGATCCGCCGCGCGACCCAGACGCCCTCGTGCCCCTGGATGTAGTCGAGGAAGCGGGCCAGGCCCATCGCGCGGGCGGGATGGCCGATGACCCGCATGTGCAGGCCGCACGACATCATCTTCGGCTGCGTCGCCCCCTCGGCATAGAGCATGTCGAACTGGTCGCGCAGGAAGCTGAAATAATCGTCGGCATGGGAGAACATGCCGCGGCCGAACTTGCTGTCGTTGGTCACCAGCGAATACGGCACCACGAGCACGGGCTTGTGGTCCTGCAGCACCCAATAGGGCAGCTCGTCGTTGTAGCAATCGCTGTCGTAGGTGAACCCGCCCTCTTCGACGAGCAGCGAGCGGGTGTTCACGCTGGGGCCATAGCGGCAGTACCAACCGAGCGGGCGCGAGCCCAGCGTTTTCTGTAGGCTCTCGACGGCCAGGCGGATGTGCTCGCGCTCTTCGTCGCGGCTCAGCTTGTAGTGCTCGATCCAGCGCCAGCCGTGGCAACAGAAATCGTGCCCGGACTCGCGGATCGCGGCGGCAGCGGGCGGATGCCGCTCGAGCGCGAGAGCACAGGCGAACACGGTCAGCTTCAAGTTGCGCTCGCGGAACAGGCGCATAATGCGCCAGAACCCGACCCGCGAGCCGTATTCGAACATGCCTTCGCCGGCGAGATCGCGCGTGCCGGAGGGCACGGGCGAGGCAGGTGATTCCGTGAGGCTGGCCTCCGATCGTCCATCGTGTTCGCCCCGACCCTGGGCGAAACCGACGCCGAGGCCCGCGCCGACCGGCGGCAGGCGCAACGCCGCGCCCAGCCGGAGGGCGTCCTGGCGCAGATGGCCAGCCTGACCGATATCGACTTCGCCCAGTTCGACCTCGACCAGCCGATCGGCGAGCTGACCACCAACGGGCAGCAGGGCACGCTCAAGCGCTTCCTCGCCCAGGGCGCGACGCTGCGCGAAATCTCCGCCAACTACCGGTTCGGCTTCGAGGATGCGGTCGGCACGCCGGACACGGTGGCGTCCATCATGGAAGAGGTGATGCAGGAGGTCGGCGGCGACGGCTTCATGTTCAGCGGCCTGGTCACAAGGCGCATGATCACCGAGATCACCGACGGCCTCGTCCCCGTCCTGCGCCGGCGCGGCTCGGTGCGGGATCATTACGAACACGCGCACTTCCGCGACAATCTGCATGCGTTCTGAGCGCTCCGCATGAGCCTGACCCGCATGATCCTGCGCCGCCTGCTGTGGATCCTGCCCGTCGCCTTCGGCGTCGTCACCATCACCTTCTTTCTCGCCCGCGTCTTCGCCGGCAACCCGGCCGAGCTCTACACCCCGCCCGAAGCCACCGACGAGCTGCGGGCGCAAATCAAGGCCCGGCTCGGCCTCGCCGACCCGCTGCCGGTGCAATACCTGCGCTATATGGGCGCCCTGCTACACGGCGATCTCGGCACCTCCTTCAGCACCGGCCAGAAGGTCGCCGTCGACCTTACCGACCGCTTGCCGGCCACGCTCGAGTTGGGCCTGGTCGGGCTCTGCATCGGCATCGCCGCCGGCGTGCCGCTCGGCGTGCTCGCCGCCGTCAACCGGGAACGATGGCCCGACTTCCTGGTGCGCGGCGTGACGTTGGGCGGCATGGCGCTGCCGCAGTTCTGGATCGGCCTCGTGCTCATCTGGATCTTCTTCGTCAGCGTCGGCTGGCTGCCCGGCCCGATCGGCCGCCTGCCGATCGGGACCGACCTGCCGCCGCGCATCACGGGCTTCCTCCTGATCGACACGCTGCTCGCCGGCCAGCCGGACACGTGGTGGCTCGCGGCACGCCAGCTCGTCCTGCCCGGCATCACGCTTGGCCTGTCGACGCTGGCGCCCATCGCCCGGGTCACCCGCTCGGCGATGGTCGAGGCGATGCAGAGCGACTTCATCCGCACCGCGGTCGCCATGGGCCCCGGCCACGGCGCCGTCTGGTTCCGCTACGGCTTGCGCAACGCGCTGCTGCCCGTGGTCACGCTGATCGGCGGCGTGGCCGGCCATATCTTCGCCGGCGCCGTACTGCTGGAATCGATCTTCGGCTGGCCGGGCCTGGGCCAATACGCGCTGCAATCGATCGACCGCTCCGACTTCGCCGCGCTGCAAGGCTTCGTCATCTATGCTTCGCTGCTCTACGTCATCGCCTTCACCGCGGTGGACGTGCTCTATCTACTGATCGATCCGCGGATGCGGACTTGAGGCTGCGCCGGTCCACCTGGTCGATGCGCATCGGCGTGCTCTGACCGTCCTGGGTGTCGTCGCCGGCTATTACGGCGGGATCGCCGACACGGTGATCCTGCGCAGCGTCGAGATCTTCCAAGCGTTCCCAAGCCTGCTGTTCGCGATGCTGGTGGTCAAAGCGGTCGGCCCCGGCGTGATCAACGTCATCCTGGTGCTGTCCTTCGTCGGCATCCCCGACTATCTGCGCTTGGCCCGCGCCGAGATCCGCGCCAAGCGTGACTGGCAGTATGCGGAAGCGGCACGGATGGTCGGCAATCCGCGCTGGCGGGTCGCGTTCCGCCACCTGCTGCCCAACAGCGCCGGGCCGCTGCTGGCGTTCACCTCGATCAACGCCGCCTTCGTGGCCTTGGTGACGGTGAGCCTGGGCTTCCTCGGCCTGGGTCTCAGCCCCAACACCCCGGAATGGGGCAGCATGATCGCGCGCGGGCAGGATGGCGTCATGACCGGCGAGTGGTGGGTCTCGTTCTTCCCCGGCCTGGCCATCCTCGGCATGACCGGCGCCTTCTACCTGCTGGGCGACGCGATCGCCGATCTCAACGATCCCCGGCGGCGCCAGTGACGCGAACATGACGAAGCTGCTCAGCGTCGAAGATTACAGCGGCGGCTTCCGCGCGGCCGACGGGACCGTGGCGCCGACGCTGCACGGCATCTCCTACGCGCTGCAGCCCGGCCGCATGACGGCGGTCGTCGGCGAGACCGGCAGCGGCAAGTCGCTGGTGGCGCTGGTGGGCGAGAGCGGATCGGGCAAGTCGACCGTCGCCCGCTGCATCGTCCGCCTGATCGAGCCGACCGCGGGCGAGACGCTCGTCGCCGGCACCTACCCTTATCAGGCGTACGGATCGTATCAGCTTCGGGAGGGGCGATTCTCGGAGGTAATCCTATCCCTATCAAGCCGGTTTGGCGTGGATCATGTAACTCATTGAGAAAGATGTAGTACTTAACAAACACTCGCGAAACTGATCGCTTTCACGAGTTAGGGTAAGTAAACTCGGAGTTGCCACAATTACGCTCGCTCTGTGTCGCGGTCCCTGGATCATGCGAATGCGCCGGTGACGCTTTGATGTGGCCAGCTTTGGTCCCTGGTTCGTGCGACGGCCGTCTCCGCTCTCGGCGCTCGCGGCTGAAGAATTCGGTGGTCGCAAGGGCTTTCCAGTGTCATGCCCTGCCGTTCGCCTTGGAACGGAAAATCCGCTCGGTGACGTTGTTGCGCCAGAGGTCGGCGGGGCGGAGATGGCTGAGCGCCACCTCGGTGCGTTGCAGCCGGTC
>JAABUZ0100005360.1_pt1 | contig 16895 bp, 16 predicted proteins | sample 5562091 | NCBI WGS metagenome assembly JAABUZ01 (sample SAMN12813069, study PRJNA571459) | rock metagenome | isolation source: Antarctica rocks | place: Antarctica: Victoria Land, Linnaeus Terrace sud | collected 2015-12-21
GGCCCGTCGGCGCCGTCCCGGTCCCGGTCACGCTCGATGACGGCGGTGAACGGCTCGGCGCCCATCTGCGCCACCAGCGCCGCTGCCGCGGTGACGTCGCCGGCGCCGGGCAGCTCGCCGCGGACGTTGGGCTTGACCCGCCCGTCGGCGAGGCGCGCCAGCACGACCTCGGCTGGTACTTCGGCGTAGATCGCGGCGACCCGCAGGCTGAAGCCCTCCTCGGCGGCGAGCCGGTCGACGAGCGCGACCATCTGGTCGACCTGGGCGCGGGTGCCGGCGCCGCCGGCGGAGCCGATGTAGAGCGGGATCCGCCGCTGGTGCACGGCGCGCAGCATCGGGCGCAAGTCGCGGGCGTAGGCCTCCTCGGTCACCAGCGTGGCGCCCAGGCCGAGCATGTAAGGGCCCGGGTCGGTCGAGCCCGAGTCGACGACGATCAGGTCGACACCCCGGTCCAGGGCGTCCCAGAAGTCCTGCTCGACGAAGCCGTAGCCGAGCATGCCGGTCGGGGTCAGGATCGTCGTCGCCGGCTTGCCCGCCGGCAAGGCGCCTGGCTCGGTGCCGGGGTCGGTGCCGGGGTGGGTGCCGGGGTCTGCTGCCAGGTCGGTCGCGGTGCTCATGGTCCCACCGTTGCTTCGGCGACCACCGCGGCGGCGGCGACGTCGCCCTGGTCTACCGCCGGCGGGCTGCCCGCAGCAGCCGGCGCGTGGTCGCGGCTGGGCAGCGGCAGGCCGAGGTTGTCGCGCAGCGTCTGTCCGGTGTACTCGCGCCGGACCAGGCCGCGGGCCTGCAGGATCGGGACGACGAGGCGGGCGAAGTCCTCATAGGTTCCAGGGACGTTGGTGGCGGCGAGCACGAACCCGTCGCAGCAGGTGCCGAACCACTCCTGCATCTGGTCGGCGACCTGCTCGGGGGTGCCGATGAAGGGAAAGCCGCTGCCGTTCAGCGACCCCCGGTGGGAGAACTCCACGAAGTCCGCCACCGAGGGGTTCGCCTTGCCGCTGGCGGCGATGACGCCGTCCCTAAGACCCTGCCAGGACATTGCCGCCAGCTCGGCGTCGGTGAACGGCTGGTCCACCGGCCGGTCGGAAAAGTCGACGTTGAGCACCTCGCACAGCAGCGCCAGCCCGTCCTCCATCCGGGCCAGGCCGCGCAGCAGAGCTTCCTTGTGCGCCACCAGCTCGGGGGTCTCGGCGGTGATGACCGTCACCGCCGGCACGACCTTCACCAGGTCCGGGTTGCGTCCCGCGTCGGCGGCGGCCTGCTTGATCGCCGCATACCCCGCCTCGCCGGCCTGCTTGTTGCGGAACGCGGCGAACACCACGTCGGCCCAGCGGCCCGCGAAGGCCATCCCGCGGCCGCTGGCGCCGGCTTGCAGCAGCACCGGATGCCCCTGGGGTGACTGCGGGACCGGGAACGTGCCGTGCACGTCGAAGAACTTGCCTTGGTACTGCGTGGCGTGGACTTTGGCCGGGTCGGCGAACCGGCCGGTCTCCTTGTCCACAACCAGGGCGCCGGGCTCCCACGAGGTCCACATCTGCTCGACGATCTCGACGAACTCGTCCGCCCGGTCGTAGCGCTCGTCGTGCTCGAGGTGCATGCTGCGGCCGAAGTTCGCCGCCTCCGAGTCGTTCAGCGACGTGACGATGTTCCACGCCACCCGGCCGCCGGTCATGTGGTCGAGGGTCGCGAACAGTCTGGCGACGTGGAACGGCTCGTAGTACGTGGTGGAGTAGGTCGCGCCCAGCCCCAGGTGGCTGGTGGCCATGGCCATCGCCATCAGCACGGCGGTGGGGTCCATCTTCACCGAGCGGATCCCGTGCTCGACCGCGAGGTCGGGGCTGTTGCCGTAGATCTCGGGCATCGCGAGGCGGTCGTCGAAGAACGCCATGTCAAAACGGGCGTCTTCCAGCGTGCGGGCAATGCGTTGGTAGTACTGCGGGGACAGGAAGTCGGTCATCGACGCGGGGTGACGCCATGACCCGACGTAGTTCGAGCAGTTCTGCGCCTGCAGGAACGCGATGAGGGTCATCTGAGCAGCTGATGCGGACACGCGGGACACCTTCCGGGAGGACCGAGCAGGCGGCTCAGCGCCGCTCGTGGTGAGGTGATGTGACTACAGTCCACCGGCAGCAGCCCGCGCAAGTCGAGTTGCACCAAATGTAACTAGGGGGTGGAGGGTGAGCGGCAACGAGGTGGACCAGGATGCCCGCGACCCGCACGGGCCGATGCGGACGTTGCACGTGCTGGAAGCCTTGGCCGGCATGGAGCAGCCCGCGGGTCTTTCGACCATCGCCACGTCGATGAACCTGAGCAAGTCCAAGGCCTACCGCGCGCTGCGGGCACTGCAGGACCAGGGGTTCGTCGACCACGCCGGCCGCAGCGGCTACCGCCTGGGCAGCAGGTCCGTCGCGCTGGCGTCGCTGATCGGTCCCCGACCCACCCTGCTGCGCACCGCACGGCCGGTGATCGCCCGACTTGCCGCCATCGCGTCGGAGACGGCCTCGCTGCACCTGCGCAGCGGCGCCCACCGGGTGCTCGTGATCGGTGCCGAAGCCCCCAGCTCGCCGCTGCGAGGCGCGGTCATGGTCGGTGAACGAGCCCCACTGACGTCGGGCTGTAGCGGCACGGCGATCCTGGCCCACCTGCCGGCACCCGAAGCACAACAGGTCATGAGCAGCCGGCCGTCCCGCGAGCAACGCCCCAGCGCGGCGCTGCTCGCGCAGATCCGGACCGAGGGGTACGCGCTGTCCTTCAGCGACAACCACGTCGGCCTCAACGGCATCGGCGCCCCGGTCCTCGACCCGGTCGACGGCTACCCACTGGGCTCGGTGGCCATCGCGGGTTCAGAAGCCCGGCTTCCCGAACCCGCGCTGCGCCGACTCAGCCGACCGCTCACCACCGCGTGCACCGAGTTGGCACCGCGGCTCGCCAAAATGCTCGGACCGAAGTCCTCAGAACGGCTCACCGCACTCGACGTCACCATCCAAGACCTTCTCGAGGTGTAAGCCGCTGCCCGATCGGCCGCACTGATCACTGCCGCTCACCTTGTTACCGCTGGTACCTGTCGGTAGTGCGGGCAGGGCTCCGTTGTTGCTCTTTCTCGGTCACTTTCCTTGACAGCGGACGAACTTACGAGGACTTTCCATAGTGTGGAGGGCATGAGGCGCAATGTGGAACCGGTTGCTAGGCCGGAGCCTATGGAGGGCGGAGCCACCGCCCGCCGCGCGTTGCGACTGCTTGAGGCGCTTGCAGCGTCAGGACCTCACCCGACTCTGGACGAGCTCGCCGGCTCGGTCGGGCTGACCAAGAGCACGGCCTACAGGTTGCTGCGGGTGCTGCAGGACGAGTCCTACGTCGAGCGCGCGGAAGGCGGTGGCTACCGGCTGGGCAGCCGCCTAGTCGCCCTGGCCGCCGCAGCGCTGCCGCAGATGGACCTGTACGCAGCGGTCCGCCCCGTGCTGCGCCGGCTCGCCCATGCGTCAGGCGAGACGGCGACGCTGCACCGGCGGGCCGGTGACCTGGCCATCCTGGTCCTCGCCGCCGAGGCCGAGCTGCACTCGCTGCGCCGCGTCGCCTCCATCGGCGAGGCGGTACCCCTCTACCGCGGCTGCGCCGGGCTTGCCATCATGGCCAGCCTCCCCCGCGACCAGCAGCAGGCGATCATGACCCGCTCGACGGTCGCCGCCGACCAGCCGGCGCTCTGGGCGCGCATCGAGGGCATTCGCCGTCGCGGCGCGGTCAGCTCGCAAGGCGAGAACCACCCCGGGATCAACGGGGTCGGTGTTCCCGTTGCCGCCACCGCCGGCCTGGCGTCCGCGACGTCCGTCGTCGTGTCGGGACCAGACGCACGGTGGACCCCCGCCCGGATGGACGAGTTCACCCCGCAGCTGCAGACCGCCGAGACCGAACTGTCCCTGCTGTTCGAGCAGGAGTCCGCCACGGCGCTACTGCTGACCGGGCCGCGCCCGTGACGGCGACGGCGACGGCGGACGGCGACCTATCCAACGGCTAGCGAGCTGCACCTCGCCCCTAAACCCACACCTACTCATTAATTGAGGAACTAGATGTCTACTACTGCTGCCCGCGCGTGCCTGCGGAACATGCTGGGCGCCGGCGAGCTTGTCGTCGCCCCCGGCGTCTTCGACGGCATCTCGGCCCACCTGGCCGCCCGAACCGGTCACCGCGCCGCGTACCTGACCGGCGGCGGCGTGGCCGCTTCCGGGTTCGGGCTGCCCGACATCGGGCTGGTCACCCAGACCGAGATGGTGGAACGGGCCCGGATGGTCGTGCGGGCCATTGGCGACCTGCCGCTGATCGCCGACGCCGACACTGGCTACGGCGCCCCGCTCAACGTCATCCGGACCGTCCGCGAGTACGAAGCGGCCGGGGTCGCCGCCATCCAGCTCGAGGACCAGGCGTTCCCCAAGAAGTGCGGGCACTTGCCCGACAAGGAGCTCATCAGCGCCGCGGACTTCACGGTGACGATCAAAGCGGCGCTCGACGCCCGCACCGACGACGGGCTGGTGGTGATCGCCCGGACGGACGCACGCGCGCCGCTCGGGCTGGATGCGGCCATCGACCGGGCCAACACCTACGCCGAAGCCGGGGCCGACGTCCTGTTCGTCGAGGCACCGCAGGGCGCGGAGGAGATCGAACGGATCGCCGCCGAGGTCAAAGCCCCGCTGCTGATCAACCTGGTGGTCGGGGGTCTGACGCCGATGGAGTCCGCCGACCGGCTGCGCGAGCTCGGCTTCGCGATCGCCATCCACCCCGGCGCGGCGCTGGCCGGGGCCGCCACCGCGATCCTGGCCGGTATGTGCGAGCTGGCGGGCACCGACCCGAACGACTTCGTGCCCACCACCCCGTCGGAGTTCTACAACCTGGTCGGCACGGCCGAGTGGAACGCACTCGGCGAGCGCTTCCGCACCAACACCGGCCGCACCGACACCGGCCGCACCGACACCGCCGGGAGGCACTGATGGGCATGACCATGATCGAGACTCTGCTCGCGCGCAAGGCCGGGCTGCCGGTGGTCTCAGCCGGGGACACCGTCGTCGTCGACGTCGACATGACCGTGCTGGTCGACCTGCAGTTCGCCACCCAATGGATGGAGCCGCTGCGCATCACCGACCCGGACAAGCTCGCCATCGTGATGGACCACGCGGTCCCCGCACCCTCGCTCAAGGACGCCGCCGGCGGCCTGAACGCCCGCAAGTTCGCCGCCGACTTCGGCATCGAGCGGTTCTACGACGTGGGCCGGCACGGCATCTGCCACCAGGTCATCGCCGAGAACGGCCTGGCCCGCCCGGGCGAGGTGCTGGCCTGTACCGACTCCCACACCTGCGCCGCCGGCGCCTACAACAACGCAGCGCGGGGCCTGGGCCCGGCTGAGATCTACTCGATCATGTGCACCGGCACGACCTGGTTCCAGGTCGCCCCGACGATCCGCTACGAACTGGGCGGCACCAAGCCCGCGAACGTGAGCGGCAAGGACATCTTCCTTCGCATCGCCGATGAGTACGGCGACGCCACCAACCACAACCTGGAGTTCGGCGGCCCTGGCCTCGCCAGCATCCCGATGAACGACAGGCGCACCATCGCCACCCAGGGCGCGGAGATCTCCGCCGACTTCAGCACCTTCGGCGTCGACGACGTCCTGCGCGACTTTCTGGCCGAACGCGAGGTGCGCGACTACGTCGCCGCCGACCCCGACCCCGACGCCAACTACGCCGACGTCCGCCACGTCGACCTCTCGACCCTGGAGCCCTACGTCGCCCGGCCCGGGACCGTCAGCCGCAACGGGCTACCGGTGTCCCAGCTGGAGAAGCGCAAGATCGACCAAGCGTTCATCGGCTCGTGCGCCAACGGCCAACTCGAGGACCTGGCGATCGCCGCCGGCATCCTTAAAGGCCACACCGTCGCCGCCGGTGTCCGGCTGATCGTCACACCCGCCTCCCAACAGGTCTACCGCGACGCGATGCGCCTGGGCTACCTGCAGGACATCGCCGACTCCGGCGCTGTGGTCACCAACTCGACCTGCGGCGCCTGCTTCGGCTACCACATGGGCGTCGTCGGCCCCGGCGAGGTGTGCATCACCTCCAGCACCCGAAATTTCGCCGGCCGGATGGGCGCCACCGACGCCGAGATCTTCATGGCCTCACCGGCCACCGTCGCCGCCTCCGCGATCGCGGGCTACATCACCCAAGCAAGGGACCTGAGCTGAATGCGCGACCTGAGTGTCACCGGCCGGACCTGGGTGTTCGGCGACTCACTGAACACCGACGCCATGTACCCGGCGCACGCGATGAAGCTCGACGTCGCCGAGGCCGCCAAGTACGTCTTCCACGAGGTGCGCCCCGGCTGGACCGACCAGGTCCAGGCCGGTGACATCGTCGTCGCCGGCAAGAGCTTCGGCCTCGGGTCCTCCCGGCCCGTCGCGGCCCTGTTCGCCACCCTCGGGGTCGCCGCGCTGGTCGCCGAGGAGTTCAACTCGCTGTTCTTCCGCAACGCCGTCAACACCGGGATCCCCGCGATGACGGTGCCCGGCGCGACCACCGCCTTCACCGACGGCGACACCGGCACCTTCGACGTCGCCACCGGCGCCTGGCGCAACGACACCACCGGGACGGCGGGGCAGGTACCCGCCCTGCCCGACCTATTGCTTGAGATCATCGCCAGCGGCGGAGTGCTGCCCCGGCTCGCCGAGCAGGGCTACCTGCCGGCGCAGCTCGCTGACGGGCTGCGGTCCGCTGCCGTGCAGGCGGCCTCCGCCAGCGGCGGTGCCTGATGCCGGCGCCGGTGTTCACCTACCTGGGCGCCACGGTCCCCAACGACTTCGGTCAGATCCTGCCGCCGGACGACCATTGGCTGGCCTCCGGGCCCGCTGAGCAGATCCTGCTGCCAGACCTACCGGTCGTCGACGCCCACCACCACCTGTGGGACCACCCGGGCTACCGCTACCTGGTCCCCGAGTTCGCGGCCGACGTCAACTCCGGCCACAACATCGTCGCCAGTGTCTACGTGGAGTCACACGCGATGTACCGGCCCGACGGCCCCGAGCAGCTCAAGGCCGTCGGCGAGACCGAGTTTGCGGTCGGTCAGGCCGAGCAGAGCGCCGCTGGCCAGTACGGCCCCGCCGAGATCGCCGCCGGCATCATCGGCTACGCCGACCTAACTCTCGGCGCCGCGGTCCGCGACGTGCTGGAGGCGCACGTGGCCGCGGGTAACGGCCGCTTCAAGGGGATGCGGCTGCCATCGGCGTGGGATCCCGACGATCGGATCAAGGGCGGGCAAGCCGGCGACCGGCCAGGGGTTCTGCTCGAACCTGTTGTTCGGGAGGGGCTGGGAGTACTCGCGGAGATGTCTCTGGTCCTGGAGTGCTACGTCTTGTTCACCCAGCTGGGCGAGGTCGCCGCCGTCGCGGACGCCCTGCCCGATCTCACGATCGTGGTCAACCACTGCTGCAGCCCGCTCGCCTACGGCCCCTACACGGCCGACCGGGCCGAGCACTACGACACCTGGCTGACGGCGACGCGCGATGCCGCTAACCGGCCCAATGTCGTGTGCAAGCTGGGTGGCCTGCTCAACCGCACCGACGCGTTCGACTACATCCACGCCGACGCGCCGCCGTCGTCCGAGCAGCTGGCCGGGCACTGGCGGCAGTGGGTCGAGCCGTGCATCGAGGCTTTCGGCGCCGAGCGGTGCATGTTCGAATCCAACTACCCCGTCGAGAAGATGGGAGCCGGCTACGCGACGCTGTGGAACACCTTCAAACGCCTCGCCGCCGGCGCCTCCCCCGAGCAGAGGTCGGCGCTGTTCTCGGGGACAGCCGCGCGTACCTACACCCTCGACATCTGATTAAGCGTCCCGCTGAAACCAGCTGGTCGCGGCAGGCAAGAGACCCATCTCGTACCCCAACAGTAGGAGCACACTTATGACCGCTATTAGCAGCCAAGCGGAGCAGGCCAGCATCCGCATGGTCATCGCCCGGGCCGGCACCAGCAGGGGCCTGTTCCTGCACGGACAGGACCTCCCCGACGCAGGACCCGAACGAGACCGGCTGCTGGTCCGGCTGATGGGCTCCCCTGACGTCCTGCAGATCGACGGCCTCGGCGGCTCCCGGCCGATCACCTCCAAGATCGCCATCATCGCCCGCTCGGACCGGCCCGACGCCGACGTCGACTACACCTTCGCCCAGGTCGACCCCGCGACCGGCGGCATCGGCTATGAAGCCAACTGCGGAAACATCTCCGCCGGCGTCGGCCCCTTCGCCGTCGACGAGAAGCTCGTCGAGGTGCACGAAGGCTCGACCCAGGTCCGCATCTACAACACCAACACCGACAAACTGCTCGTCGCCGACGTCCCGGTACTCGGCGGCGCCGCGGCCGTCGAAGGCGACTACGTCGTCCCGGGGGTTCCGGGCAGCGGCGCCGAGATCGGGATGAACTGGAGCGGCACCGTCGGTGCCAAGACCGGCCGGCTGCTGCCGACCGGCAACGCGGTGGACATCATCGAGCTAGAAGACGGCCGGCGCATCGAGGCCAGCTGCGTCGACGCCGCCAACCCCTGCGTCTGGGTCAAGGGCAGCGACTTCGGCCTGGACGGTACCGAGTCCGCCGAGCAGATCAACACCAGCGACGCGCTGCGCGCGGCGGTCCGCGAGGCGCGCAACAAGGCAGCGGTCCTGTTCGGGTTCGCCGACGAGTGGGAGAAGGCCGACCAGCAGTCACCGGGCCTGCCGATGCTGGGCCTGGTCTCGGCCCCCGTCGACTACATCACCATCAACGGCGTGCAGATCCGCCGCGAGGACATGGACGTCCGGCTGCACCTGATCTTCATCGGGGTGCTCCACGAGTCCGTCGCCGGAACCGGGTCGATCTGCTTCGCCGCCGCCTCCCGCACCCCAGGCTCGGTCGTGCACCAGCTTGCCATCAACACTGACCGGGACGTCCTGCTCATCGGGCACCCCTCGGGTGTCACCCCCACCAGGGCCAAGGCGCACCCGATACCGGAGGCTCCGCATGTGGCCTTCGACGACCTCGGTTTCAGCCGGACCTCACGCCGCATCATGGAAGGCCGCGCGTTCTATCCGCGGAGCCTGTTCACCGATGCCGCCGCGACGATGCCCGCCGCTGGGGCGACGCGGTAGGCCAAGCGAGGCCGTCGACCCACGAGCAGCGCTTTCAGGCTTGGCGTTCTGCCTTCTCCCGCATGAAGCCGGTACGGAGGTGGTCGCAGAATTCGCGTACGAGTTCAACCCGGTCCGACCGTCGCGGTAGCACCAGGGAGTACACGCGCTGCAGGGTCAGGCCCTCGATGTCCATCAGCGACACGTCTGCCGCGCAGCGCAGCTCGGCGGTGATGCGCGTCATCAGGGCAAGACCCATGCCGGCCTCGAACAAGCCCAGGACCGTGCTCATGCTGCGCACCCACCGGGCAGTCGGCGGCGACAGACCCGCGTCGTTCATGGCGTTCACGAGCGAGTCGAACAGCGGTCGGTACTGGTCGATCAGGATCAGCTCTTGGTCGACGAGCGCATCGAGCGATACGGTCGCCCGTCCGGTCAGGGCGTGCCGTGGCGGTGCGATGAGCACGACGTCGTCACTGCCGACGGCTTCCACGACGAAGCGGTCGTCGGCCGGCTCCGTGAGGATGGCCATGTGAGCGTCGCCTCCCTCCAGCGCGGCCAGCACCTCGGAGTAGCTGAGGTCAAGGATGACGATGTCGCGGTCGGGACGCCGGTTTCTGTAGGCCCGCACCAGCGGCGGCAGCAGGATCGACGCGGTGAACGGAGTCGACGCCACGACGAGCCTGCTGCTGTCCTGTGCGGCCGAGTCCATCAAGTCACGCAGGACCTCGTCGAGGACGTCTAGCGCCTGCGAGGCCTGGGCGAACAGCAGCTCACCGGCGGGCGTCATGTGCACTCGGCGTGTCGTTCGCGTCAACAGTCGCGTCTTGATGGCCGCCTCGAGCCGCTGTACCCGGTTGGTCACCGCGGGCTGTGAGACGTGGAGGTGCTGGGCAGCCGCACTGAAGCTTCCGAGCTCGGCCACAGCGACGAAGGTCTCCAGGTCCGACAGCGTGACCCGGCGAAGCGCGTCACGCGGCGTGATAGTCACGCCTTATTTATAAGCGGAGCTTATGAGCACATCAAGGCTTGTGGATTGCCGTGGTGTGACTGCAAGCACAGGCTGGCTGTTGGTAGCCCACCTCGAGGCGCCGGGCCTGCCCCGCCAACGAGCCACTTGTCACGACCGCTGCTAGGCACAGCCCGCCCTTCTCGACATGGAGGTCAGCATGAGCATTCCGGAGAACGGCTTCAAGAAGGCACTGCGCGACAAGCGGACCCAGCTCGGCCTGTGGTTGGCAATGGGTGACCCGGTCAGCGCCGAGATCTGCGCGGGCGCCGGCTTCGACTGGGTGCTCGTCGACGGTGAGCACGGCCCCAACGACCTGACCACAGTGCTCGGCCAGCTGCAGGCCGTCGCGGCCTACCCCGGCGTGCACGCCCTGGCCCGCATCCCGAGCGGGCGCGGTGAGTACGGCGAAACCCTCATCAAGCAGTACCTCGACCTGGGCGTCCAGACCCTGCTCGTGCCGATGGTCGACACCGCCGAGCAGGCCGCCGCGGTGGTACGCGCCGCCCGCTACCCCCAGGACGACGGGACCGGTGGCACCCGAGGCATCGGCGGGGCCCGTGCCGCCCGCTGGGGCCGCTACCCGGCGTTCCTGCAGGAGTCGAACGACCAGGTCTGCGTCCTGGTTCAGTGCGAAACGCGGCTCTCGCTGGACAACATCGACGAGATCGTCGCCGTCGAGGGTGTGGACGGGGTGCTGATCGGGCCGGCCGACCTGTCCGCCTCGCTGGGACACCTCGGCGACCAGGGGCACCCGGACGTCACCTCGGCGGTCGAGGCCGCCATCGGGCGGATCGTCGCCGGGGGTAAGGCCGCAGGGGTCTTCACCCTCGACCCCCAGATGGCTCAGCGCTATCTCGCCGTCGGCGCCAGCTTTGTGGCGGTCGGGCTTGACACCGCGATCCTGCTGCTGGGGACCAGCCAGCTGCGCTCAGCCTTCCGGGCCTGACACTCCTCACGACGACTCAGAACGGGACCGCACCATGCGCATCATCGACACCCATCACCACCTGTGGGACCTCGACCGCCTCTACTACCCCTGGTTGACCGACCACATCGAGCCCAAGTCCTACGGCGACTACTCCGCCATCCGCAAGACCTACGACATCACCGACTACCTCGCCGACTGCGACACCTCTGACGTCGTCAAGTCCGTCCACCTTGCCGCCGGGACGATGGACCTGATGGCCGAGACCGAGTGGCTCCAGGCCATGTCCGACGACATCGACACCTCACGCGGCTTCCCGCACGCCATCGTCGGCGGTGTCAACTTCAACAGCGACAACGTGGAGGAGCAGTTCGCCCAGCAGTGCAGCCACCGCAACGTGCGTGGCCTGCGCCAGGTTCTGAGCGGTGCTGTCACCGCCGGGGCCGTCGACCTGTCCACGACCCCGGGCTGGTACCCCTCGCTCGCCCTGATGCCCAAGTACGAGCTCTCGTTGGACCTGCAGGTGCATCCCTCGCAGCTCGGCACCGCCATCGAGATTGTCGACCGCAACCCCGACCTGCTGGTCATCATCGACCACTGCGCGCTGGTGAACTACCACACCCCGGAGCTGCTCGAGGTGTGGCGAAGGGGCGTCGGCGAGCTGGCCGCGCGACCCAACACCCGCATGAAGATCTCGGCGTTCATGCTCAACGACCTCACCTTCACCGTCGAGAGCATCCGGCCGATCGTCGGGACGCTGACCGAGGCGTTCGGCATGGACCGCTGCTTTTTCGCGAGCAACTTCCCGGTTGACAGCCTCGCCTACTCCTTCTCCGAGCTCTGGAGCCGCTACGTCGGCTCGGTCGCCGACCTCACCGAGGACGAGCAGGACAAACTCTTCTACCGCAACGCTGCTCAGACCTACCGGATTGCGGAGTGATGCTCTCCTGGGTCGCGCCGCTTTTCATCCCCGCGCATGTCGCCCGGATGCGACAGAAGGCGCCGGAGCTGGGGACCGCGATCATCCTCGACCTCGAGGACTCCGTCCCCGCCGCCGACAAGCAGGCCGCCCGGGAAGGCGCTGTCGAGCTCGTCGACCGGATGCCCGGCGGGTGCACCGTGCGGATCAACCCGCTCACCGTCGTCCGGGGCTTCGGGACCGCTGCCGGGCACGAGGACCTGGCCGCTGTCGTTCGACCCGGTCTCGGCGGGCTGGCGGCGCCCAAGGTCGACAGCCGCGAGGCGCTGCTGGCCGTCGATGACGCCATCCGCCGCGCCGAGGCGTCCGGGGGCGTGGACGAGAACTCGGTCGAGCTCGGCGTCATCATCGAGACCGCGCTCGGCGTGACGAACCTCGTCGAGATTGCACGGACCGGCCTGGCCAGACCGATGCGGCTGTCCTTCGGGCTGGGTGACTTCACCACCGACCTCGGGATCGAGTGGACCAGGGACGAGGCCGAGTGCGACGTTGCTCGCGCGATGATCCCGATCGTCTCCCGCGCCGCCGGCCTGGGACGTCCCCGGGACTCGGTCTGGACCGACGTCACCGACGAGGACGGGCTGCGTGCCAGCACCCTGCGGGGCAAGCGCCTGGGCTACGCCGGCAAGGCCGCCATCCACCCCCGGCAGATCCGGGTCATCCAGGATGTCTACCGCCCCAGCCAGGCGGAGCTGGACTGGGCACGCCGGGTCGTCGAGACAGCTGCTGCCCGGATGGCCGAGGGCCAGGGCGCCTTCCTGCTCGACGGCCGGATGATCGACGACCCGATCGTCGCCCGCGCCCGCGAAGTGCTCGCCAGCGCCCCGGCCCTCGACGCCTGACCTACCCCTGACGCCCCGCTATGAAGGAGTTTTACCCATGCAGTCAGCGCTCGAAGGAATGGTCGTGCTCGACCTGAGCAGCTACCTTGCCGGGCCGTACGGCGGCGCGCTGCTCGGCGACGTCGGCGCCACTGTCATCAAGGTCGAAGCGCCCGAGGGTGACATGATGCGCCGCTACCCCTCCACCCTGGAGGGCGAGAACCGAGCGGTCCTCGGCGCCAACAGGAACAAGCGGTCCATCCGTCTGGACCTGAAGAACCAGGACGGGCGCACAGCCTTCCACCGCATGGTCGAGCAGGCCGACGTCGTCCTGCACAACTTCCGACCCGGCGTCCCCAAGTCCCTCGGCATCGACTACGACACCCTGCGCGCGGTCCGCCCCGACCTCGTCTACTGCTCGCTCACCGGCTACGGCGAGAGCCCCGACGGGCCCCTGCGCAACCACCCCGGCTATGACCAGATGCTGCAGTGCTTCGCCGGCCTGGCAGCAGCCCAGGGCGAAGCCGCCGGCGTCCCGGCGGTGCTGCGCGGATCCATCGTCGACTTCTTCACCTCCACGCTCCTCGCCTTCGGGGTGACGTCGGCGATCGTGCACCGGCTACGAACCGGCGAGGGCCAGCACGTGGAAATCTCCCTGCTGCGCTCGGCCATCGCGCTGCAGGTCGGCCGTTTTATCTCCGCGGACAACGAGCCCTGGGACACCCCCAAGGAACCCGACTCCGGCCGCGTCGCGAACGCGATCCCGACCAAGGAGGGCTACCTGTACTTCCAGGCCACGACCCCAAAGTTCTGGACCGCCCTGTGCGAGATCATCGGCCTGCCCGAGCTCGCCCGCGACCCGCAGTACGACACGCTGCGCAAGCGCGGTGAGCACTCCGCCGTGCTGATGCCGCAGATCCGGCAGGCGCTGATGGCCAAGCCCGCCATCGAGTGGGAGCAGCTGATGCAAGGCCGCGTCCCCGGTGTCGCGGTCCGCAGCGTCTCACAGATGTTCGACCACCCGCAGGTGCTCGCCGAAGGCCTGGTCACCGAGCTCGAGCACCCGGTCGTCGGAAAGTACAAGACGATGACGACCGCCGTGAAGATGGGCAGCGGTGAGGTCCAGACGACCCGGTCGCCCCTGCTCGGCGAGCACACCGACGAGGTCCTGCGCTCGTTCGGGTTCGACGAGGCCGACGTGGGGCGGCTGCGTGCTGGCAAGGCCGTGCTGTGAGCCCGCGCGCCGGTGAGCTCGTCGCCGCGACTGTCGTCGACGAGGCAATCCTGTCGCGGACCAGCACGCGGGCTTTCTTGCCCGACCCGGTCTCCGACCAGCTCGTCGAGCACCTTCTGCGGGTCGCGTCCCGGGCCCCGAGCGGCAGCAACGTCCAGCCCTGGCACATCCACGTCATACGAGGGCAGGCCTTGCAAGCCCTGACGCGGGACCTGCTCGCGCAGCACGACTCCCTGCGCCCGCAGACACTCGAGTACGACTACTACCCGCCCGAGTGGCGCTCGCCGTGGATCGAGCGCCGCCGGGAGTCCGGCTGGGGACTGTACCGGCTCGCCGGCGTCGAGCGCGGCGACAGGCAAGGATCGCACCGGCAGCGCGCCGGCAACTTCACGTTCTTCGGTGCCCCGGTCGGCTTGATCTGCACGATCGATCGGGACCTGGGCCGTGGGAGCTTGATGGATACGGGGATGTTCCTGCAGAACCTGATGGTCGCCGCGCGGGGCCACGGCTTGCACACCTGCCCGCAGGTGTCTGCCGTGTCCTACCCCGACGTGGTCCGCAGCCATCTGAGCATCCCCGACAACCAGCTGCTGCTGTGCGGCATGTCCCTTGGCTGGGCGGACCCCGACGCGCCGACCAACACCCTGCGCACCGGACGCGAGGAGCTCGACTCCTTCGTCACCTTCCACGGCTGACCGCAACCGACGCCGCTACTTGCCCTCACCTCACACAGGAGCTACTCCATGACACAGCAGACGAGCCCCGTCGCGAACACGACGAACCCGATCTTCGGCCCCAACAAGCTGAAGCTGGGCGTCTTCGGGATGAACGGCAAGGGCACCGCCAACACCCTCGTGCCGGAGGTCCACACACCCAGCTGGGACAAGATCCTGCGGGCGGCCCGGCTCGCGGACGACGCCGGCCTCGAAGCGATCGTTGCCTACGCCCGGTGGAAGGGCCACCAGGTCGGCAACCTCGAGCACCCCTCGGGCATCATCCTCGACCCCTACACCTGGGCCGCGGCCGTCGCCCAGGCGACCACCCACGCGGCGGTGTTCGCCACCTCGCACGCACCGACGGTTCACCCGCTGCTCGCCGCCAAGATGGGCGCGACCATCGACATCATCTCCGGCGGCCGGTTCGGGCTCAACGTCGTCGCCGGCTGGAACCGCCCTGAGCTGGAGATGTTCGGTGCGCCGCTGAAGGAGCACGACCAGCGCTACACCCACCTCGACGAGTGGCTCGAGATCATCACCCGGCTGTGGACCGAGGACGAGGAGTTCGACCACCAGGGCGAGTTCTTCACCATCGTCAAGGGCGGCTCGCGCCCGCGCCCGGTCCAGCGACCCCGGCCGCCGTTGATGGCTGCCGGCAGCTCGGCGGTAGGACGCGACTTCGCCCTGCGCAACGCCGAGATGTGCTTCATCGGGCTGTTCTCCAGCGACCCCGAGGACTGGCGCAAAGAGGTCAGGTCCTACAAGGACGCCGCCCGCGAGCAGTACGGCCGCGACGTGCAGGTCTGGATCATGTCGAACATCGTGCAACGCGACACCACCGCCGAGGCCGAGGCATACCTCAAGCACTTCGCCGTGGACAACGCCGACCACCAGTCCATCCAGGCCTGGCTCACCGAACGCTCCATCAACGCCCAGACCATGCCGCAAGCCACTCAGGAGGCCATGTTGCTGCGGGTCGCCGCCGCCGCCGGCGGCACCCTGGTCGTCGGTGACGCCGACAAGGTCACCGACGAGCTGGCGGTGCTGTCCGAGGTCGGCGTCGACGGCCTGCTGGTCGGCTACGTCGACTTCGAGGACGGCCTGACCCGCTTGACCAAAGACGTGCTCCCGCGGCTGGAGGACCGGGGGCTGCGTCTGCCGTTCGGGGCTGTCCGGTGACCAGCCCCCCGGCCCAGACCGGGGCGGCGGCACGACCAGCGTGACCCCGCCGGGTGCTGGTCGGCACCCAACGCCTGCGGCGGGGGGGCGGGGGCTTCCGGCGCCCTCGTTCTCACACATCCGACGTCCTGACCATCGACTGAACAGGAGCACGCACATGTACATGCGGATCAACTGGGGACGGGTCAAGCCCGGGCACTGGGACGCCTACGAGCAGGACTACCAGAAGGTGGTCCTCGAAGGGGCAGCGGACGTGCCCGGCCTGCGCGGCCGGATGCTGCTGCGCGACACCAGCGACGGCGACGCCGGGGGCACCCTGTCGCTGTGGGACAGCGCCGACGCCGTCCAGGCCTACAAGCAGACCCAGGTGGGCCAGCAGGTGGTGCCCGGGCTGCAGGAACACTTCCGCGGCGACTACACCACCCACGAGTGCGAGGTGCGCATCGCCTCCGGCGACCTCGGCAACCTCGGGGGTAGCGGCGCCTGACCTTCCTGTCCCCGGCGAACACGCTGGCACCGGGGGCTTTACCACCGGACGGCGCGGGTCGAACGACCACGCGCCCAAGAAGGAGGCGACCATCGATGCCGCAGGCAAAGGGTTCAGAGCACTGTTGTGCGGCTGCCGAAGCGGCGATTCTCCGCAGAGCATGCCTGGTAAGGCTCACCACCCAAACCCAGGTTTCAGAGGTTGCAACAATGCTTGCGATAAGCGTCACGTGGTTTCATAGTCTCGCCAACGACCGTCACCCAACGAACCATTCATCCAAGATCGCAGTAACCATTAAGACCTGGTCTCATAACCGGTCGGTCGTGGCGAGGCGGCGGAAGTTGATCAGGGTGGCGGCGAGGGTGAGTAGGGGTCGCAGGGTGCGTTCGGTTCTGTCGTAGCGCAGGCCGAGGCG
>JAABUZ0100005361.1_pt1 | contig 16895 bp, 16 predicted proteins | sample 5562091 | NCBI WGS metagenome assembly JAABUZ01 (sample SAMN12813069, study PRJNA571459) | rock metagenome | isolation source: Antarctica rocks | place: Antarctica: Victoria Land, Linnaeus Terrace sud | collected 2015-12-21
AGCGGGGCTTGCTCCAAGCGCACGGGACCACCACGGATCGGCGCTATACCCTCCGCGACGACGCGCCATAGGTAGGCAGCGGGCCGCGAGAAGAGAAGCGCTTGAGGAGTTCGCGTGCTGGCTTGGGGATTGCCCATGTCGGCTTGGGGAAACTTGGGGGATTCCCCAAGTCATTCCTCAAGTCAGATGGGTGCCTAGACATAACGACGATGCTGCTGACGTGGTGGGAGAAGAATGGGCGAGTCTTATTATTAGGGGGGCGCCGCCTCTCGCAAATGGTCGGCGCCAGGAGCGCCCGTTGGTGGAGTCTGAAGAGGGAGGTCCGCGTATTGCCGCGCCCAGGGGCATCGGTCATCGGTCTCGCCTGCCTCGTTTGCCTCTGCCTCGCTGCGGTAGGCGGGGATAAGGTACGGGCGACGCACGCGCGCCGAGATGTCGCGTTGGTCGCCAGGGTCCGCAGTGAATCACCCATCGTGCGCACCACACGCACGGGGCCACACCCATTCGCCTTGGCCGTGGACGCGCGGGCCGGGCGCGTCTTCGTCCTGACGAGCGGGACGATCGCCGTCGGCGCGGCGGTTGTGCCGCAGGGTCCCTTCGGGGTCAGCGTGCTCGACGCGCGCACGGGCGCCGCCCTGGAGACCCTGCCCCTGGGCGGCACGGGGCTCGCGCTCGATAGCCGCACCGGGCGCGTCTTCGTCCTCGATGTCGGCCCGACCGATAGCGCGGGGGGTAGCCGCCGCCCCGGGCGTGTGAGCGTGCTCGATGCGCGGACGGGCAGACTCATCCGGCGGGTAGGCGTGGGCCGCGGCCCGCGGGCCGCGGCGGTGGACGAGCGGACGGGGCGCATCTTCGTCGTGAACCGCGACGATAGCACGGTCAGCGTGCTCGATGCCACCACGGGGGTAGTCCTGCGCACGACAGGCGTCATTCCCTCGCCCCAGCCCTGGCGGTGGATGGGCGCACGCGGCGCGTGTATGTCGCGTGCAGCGCGTTCCAGGGGGGAAGCGTCGCCGTGCTCGACGCGGCCACCGGAGCGACGGAGCCGATCAATGCCGTCCTCCCGCGCCCGGTCGGGGCCGTGGCGGTCGATGTGCAGGCCGACCGGGTTATCGCCTCCGACCCGAACATACGCGGCTCCGAGAGCCCGGGGACTCCCGAGACGTACGTCATTGATGGGGCGACGGGCGTGGTCGCGCGGACGGTCGAGATCCCAGGCACGGTGGTGGCGACGGATGGGCACACTGGCCGCGCGTTCATCGTCTACGTCCCCGACGCGTACAACGCCGCGATAGAGGATAGCGTCGTGCAAACCATCGCGACCCGCGGGGGGCAACTGCTCCAGACCGTCCCCGTGGATGCCTCTCCCCCCACCTTTATGGTGCCGCCATCGCGGTCGCCGTGCGCGTCGGCCGCGTGATCGTGGCGAACCCCGACACGGATAGCGTGAGCGTGCTCGATGCGCGCAGCGGACGCGTCGTGCGGCACATCAGCGTCGGACACGCGCCGCAGACGGTGGCGGTCGATGAGCAGACCGCGCGCATCTTCGTCGCCAACGCGGGGGACAACACGGTGAGCGTGCTCGACGCCGCGCGCTTATAAACGAGCGGATGTGCTGGCCACCGCGACGCCTGGAGCTGCGCGGGCGCGGGCTGCGTCCCCCCGTGGCCAGGCGACGAACGAGGGGATGCCGACGTGCCTGCTGCGCGGCTGCCGGCGCTCTCTCGCGGCCTCTCCTCATCGCCCTCTTGGGCGCTAGTGATCGACGTCGATAAGGGGGGCGTCGGGTGAGGGCGCGCCGGGGGTGCGATCGAGTCGGTAGACCATGAAGAGGGGCGTGGTGTGGACCACGACGAGGACGGCGCGCTCCGGGTCGTAGCCCTCGATCATCACCTGGACTGCAATGTAGGGCGGGAGGAGGCTGTCGTAGGCGGCCAGGAGCGTACCGGGGATGTAGCTTACAGCAGTCTCGGCCTCAGGGCGCAGATCAACGAGGACGACGCTGCGGCCGTGCGTGTGGTAGGCGCGCTGCTGGCGCTGAGCAGGACAGGGTAGAGGGTGCGCACGGGCCGACGGGCCGATCCGCTCGGGCGACACAGCGGTGGCTACGTTGGAACAGGCGCGCGGGCTAGGAGGTAGCGTTGGCGTGGGGCTTTCGGCGGGGGAAGCCCACTCGCATCAAGCTAAGAAATGAGCAGGGACGCTCTTTTGGCATCATAAGGGTGTAGAAGACCTTAGACATGGTTCAAAATAGGGCGGCTGCGCTTGACAGTCTACCCGCGACTTGCACAAAACCTCCCTGGCTCGTATGGTCGGTGTACCACCAACGATCATCGCAACCAGGGAGGACCCCATGGGGTACACACATGCTAGCACACCGAGCGAACGGGTGGCCTGGGTCAGCTATGTGCTGGCCCACGCGGGGGAGTACGGCGCCGTGACAGCGCTCAGTCGCGCCGCGCATGTGTCGCGGCAAACATTGTACACCTGGATGGAGCGCGGCCAGGCGGCGCTGGAGCGGGCGTTCCATCCCGTGAGCGCCGTTCCGGTCACCGACGGACGTCTGGAACGGGACATCCTGACGCTGCTGGTGGAGGGCCACGCCAGCTACCGGGGCATCCAGCGCTGCCTGCGCCAGGTGGGCGGGCGGGTGGTTAGCCTGGGCACGATTAGCGCCGTGGTGCAGGAGGCCCAGGAGCGTGCGCTGGCGCTGGTCGCGCGGGTGGCGCCGCCGGACGCGCGGGCGATCGCACTGGACGAGATCTATGGGCGTGACCGCCACGCGGCCTACCTCAACGTGGTCGATGTGGACAGCGGGGCGGTCTGGGCGGCGGAGGGACCCGTGGCGGTGGACGGCGAGACGTGGACGTTGGTGCTCTGGTTGGCGCGGGAGCGCGGGCTGCGCTGGCACACCACGGCGAGCGATGGGGGGATGGCCATGGAGCAGGCGTTGCGCACGGTCGACCCGGACGGACGGACCCAACGGGATGTGTGGCATGTGCTCCACCAGTGCAGCCAGGTCCAGGGGCGGTTGGACCGGCGCGTGGCCGAACTGGACGGGCGCACGGCGGTGGTGGCCCGGCAGGCCGCGCGCGTGGCGGCGGGGCAACGCCCGCGTGGCCGCCATGCCCAGGTCGATGAAACCGCCCACGCCGCCGCGCTGGCCCAGGCCCGCCGCACGGCAGACGACCTCCGCTACCTCAGCGCCTGTCTGCAGGCGCTGCTGGAGGTCGTCGTCCCCGGACACGGCGACCTCCTCGACAGCGCGGGCCGCCACCAGGAGGCGGCGACGCTGCTCACGTTGCTCGCCCAGGTGCGCGATGGCGCGTCGTCCGACATGCAGCGTGAGGTGGACCGCCTGCACACGGCGCTGGAGCGGGCCGTGCCCGGCCTGCTGGCCTTCGCCGCGCCCCTCGATGGCGTGCAGCAAGAGGCCCGCGCCCGCCTCGGGCGCGACGCGCTGACCACGCTGGCCTGGGCCTGGCCGCGCCGCGCCCTCCTCGGCCCGCGCCCGGACGATCTGCTGGCCCTGCTGCCGGAGACGTGGCGCCCCGTTGCCGCCCTGCTCTTCGCCGCCTGGGAGGCCACCGTGCGCGCGAGCAGCGCCGTCGAGAATTGGCATAGCGTGCTGCGCCCGCATCTGGCCGTCCATCGCACCCTCCCGCCGGGCCTGCTCGCCCTGCTCGCCGTCTGGCACAACCACCAGATCAGTCCGCGCGGCCTCCATCAGGGCCAGAGTCCGCTGCAACGCTGTGGCCTGCCTGCCGCGCCGACCGATTGGCTGACGGCCCTGGGCTATCCACCCGCTACCGATAGCACGCCGCCTCCACCGGCACCGTGCATCCTCCTGGCCGCCTAATATTTCAACTGTCAAGTTCATTTGAACCATGTCTTAGAAGTCAAAGGAGTGTCCCTATGACCACGGTAGCAGATGTGACCCACGCGCTGCAGGCCCTGTTTACGACGACGGCGGATCACCTGGCCCGGCGGACCGGCTTCGTCCAATGGGCCTCCAAGCTCACTGGAGCTGCGTTTGTCCAAGCGCTGGTGTGTGGGTGGCTGGCCAATCCGCAAGCGTCGGTGGAGGCGCTGGCCCAAGCGGCGGCGGCGGTGGGGGCGCGATCAGCGCACAAGGACTCGATCAGCGCTTCACGGAGGCGGCAGCGGTCTTCCTGGAGGACATGCTCGCCGCCGCGGTGCAGACGGTCATCGCCGCCGATCCGGTCGCGATTCCGCTCCTGGAGCGCTTTACGGCCGTGGTGCTCCTGGATCCTCGACGATCACCCTGCCGGCGGCCTTGGCCCTGTGGTGGCTGGGCTGTCGCGCGGGGACGGCCGCGCTCAAACTCCATGTGCGCTACGATCTGTGTCGGGGGCAACTCAGCGGACCGCTCGTGCACGATGGCCGCACCTCCGACCGCAGCACCACGATGCAGACCGACCCGTTGCCGACCGGAGCGTTGCGCATCAGTGATCTGGGCTTCTTCACGCTGCGGGTGTTCGCCGCTATGACGGCACAGGGCGTGTATTGGCTCTCGCGTCTGGCACCGGGGACCGCCGTCTACACGCAGGACGGGGCGCGCTGGGACGTGCTGGATCTGCTCGCCGCGCAGGGCACCCCAACCGGTCGACCTCACGGTGACCCTCAGCGTGGACCAGCGCCTCCCGGCCCGTCTGCGCGCCGTCTGCGCGCCGCCCGCGTGCCTGCGGAGGTGGCCAACGCGCGTCGCCGACGCCTGCGCGCCGAGGCCAAGCGCCGCGGGAAAACGCCCAGCGCCGCCCAACGCGCGTGGTGCGACTGGACCATCCTGGTCACCAGCGTGCCGCCCGTCCTGCTCTCCCTGCGTGAAGCCCTCGTCCTGCTGCGCGCCCGCTGGCACATCGAACTCCTCTTTAAGCTCTGGAAAAGCCACGGCCACATCGATGAGTCGCGCCGTGCCAACCCCTGGTGCATCCTGTGCGAGGTCTTCGCCAAACTGCTCGCCATGGTCGTCCAACATTGGCTCCTCCTCGTGAATTGCGGGGCGTTCCCTGACCGAAATCTCCTGAAAGCGGCCCACACCATTCGTCAGTACGCCCTCTCCATCGCCAGTTCCCTGGCCTATCCCGCGTTTTTGGACCACATCCTCGCCATCGTCCAACGCTGCGTCGCGGCGGGCTGCCACCTTAACCGCCGCAAAGAAGCCCAACACCTATCAACTCCTCCTTGAGCCCTCCTTGGCAGGATTAGCTTGATGCGAGTGCCCCACCCCTATTTGATCCCCCCTGAGCGCATCACCTGCACGCATATCCCCACAACAATCGCTCCATGCCGGTCTCGTTAGAGATGCTCCGACAAGACGGCAAGAAGCCAGATTCGCTCCCCTTGACAAGGTGTCTCTATTCGTATATCATATGGAAATATTATCATCAGACAAATGGAGCGGCTAGAGTGAGAGCATCATTCGCGGTTTCCCGACAGACCCTGCACGAGCAGGTCGTACGCCAGCTTGGCCTGCGTATCCTGCACGAGGAGATAAAGCGGGGTGAGACGCTGCCGAGCGAAGCTGAACTTTGCAGCCAGTTCGACGTTAGCCGGTCGGTCCTCCGCGAAGCGCTCAAGGTTCTGGCGGCGAAGGGGCTCATCGAGTCGCGTACCAAGACGGGTACGCGGGTTCGCCCGCGCCACGAGTGGAACCTCATCGACCCCGATGTCCTTGCATGGCAATACGAGGCAGGGCTTGATGAATCGTTCTTGCGCAACCTGAGCGAGGTACGTCTCTTCATCGAGCCCCCTGCGGCCCGCGTGGCCGCGATCCGGGCGACATCCGACGAGATCACCACGATCGAAGCCTGGGCGCGCCGCATGGAGATCGCGATCAATGACGTGGAAGCCTACATCACGGCGGATCTGCGGCTGCACATGTCCATCCTGGCCGCCTCGCACAACGAACTCCTGCAACAGATGAGCAGCACGGTCAATATGGCCTTGCGGGCCAGTCGTGTCGTGACAACCAGAGTCCCCGAATCGTCGGCGCACGCGATGCCCCAACACTGGGCCGTCGTCGCAGCCATTCAAGGCCGCGACGGCGACAGGGCCGAGGCGGCGATGCGGGACCTGGTGATCACAGCGGCGGCCGACATTGATCGGATCCTCCATCCGACCATGGGGGGAAAGGGGTAGGCTCCATGGACATCGCGCGAGAGATCCTCAAGGATCTCGATCTTCCTCAAGGTGACCGACACGACCTGCCGTCCTCGACGGCGCGTTTCCCTGATGGGACGCGATACCGCATCGAGATCCCGAGCGTGGAGGGGCTAACAGCCCTCCACGCGGTGATCGACGCGGAAGGCCTCGACGTCCCGCTCCATCGCGCCTCTCAGGGCAGCGGCATCATGCTGCTCACGGACGCCGAGATCGCGGCGATGGCCGAGCTCGGCCGGTCGCACGGCATCGAAACTTCCCTCTTCGTCGGGCCCTGCGTCCCCTGGGAAGGCACAGGTCAGGCGCTCACGCCCGATGGGAAAGTCGTGGGCTGGTGGCAGACGGGGCTGGACCAACTCGTGTACGCGTTCGGCGATATCGAACGTGCGATCGCTCTCGGCATCCGCAGTGTCCTGGTCGCCGACGAAGGGCTGTTGTGGCTCGTCAACCAGGCGCGCCATCGCGGCGTCTTGCCCCGCGACCTTGTCGTGAAGGCGTCGGCGTTTCTCGGTGTGGCCAATCCATGTGGCATCACATTGCTGGTCGATCAGGGGCCGGACGCTATCAACGTGGCGTCCGCCATCTCGCTTCGCTCACGCCTGGCCGCGCCATGGTCAGGTCATCTCGACCTCGATCGATCTCTATATCGAGAGCCCCGACGGGCTGGGCGGCTTCACGCGCTACGACGAGATCCCGGAGATCGTTCGAGTTGCCGCGCCGGTCTACCTCAAGTTCGGGCTCCGCAACGCACCGAATACCTACCCGAGCGGCGTCCATCTCGAGCAGGTCGCGGTGCAGACCACGCGCGCGCGCGTCGCACACGCGCGCCTTGGCCTGGACGTGCTGACGCGCTCCCTACCCGATGCCGTCACGCCGCGCCGGGGGCCGCGGGGCTAGCTCTGCCCGATCTCGCTCCCCGACCCCTGTCCGCCCCCCTCGATGAAAGGAGGTATGCTCCCGTCGATTAACGATCCGACAACCGCTAGCGTTTGTAGCTGTCGCGCCGACCGACGACGGTCATACTCCTGCTCCCACGACGCTGGCGGAGCAGAACTCCTTTTAGAACAATGCGAGATGCAAAGAGGCACTCCAATGCACGACCTATCCGAGCGTCGCCCATCGGCGCGCTATCCTATTCGTACCTACCACGCGCACATCTCGCCCGCCTCATCGACAGAATCTCGTTCGGGCGACGCCCCCATGGCCGTCCCGACCGCACACCACGATAAGATCCTGACATTCCTGAGAATCGGGAGGATACGATTACATGAAGCAGCGTAATTTGGCTCCTGTCCTGCTCGCGGCGGCACTCGTTTCCGCCATTGCGCTCGCGCCATCCGTCGGCGCGCGCGCGGCGTCGCGCGCGGCGTCGGCGCCACGACAGACGGTGACAATCCAGTTCGCGAACTGGGTGACCGCGGAGACGGCGACGCGGGCGAACATGCTCAAGGTAATCGCGGCATTCGAGAAGCAGCACCCGGGTGTCAAGGTCGTCAACACGGCCATCCCCTTTGAGACGATGTATCAGCAGCTGGTGACGATGGCCTCGGCAGGGAACCTCCCCGATGTCATCCAGTTAAACGGGCCATGGCCGGCCGAGTTGGGCGCCGCGAACGACCTCGTCGACCTCACAGCCATTGCGGGTCCGCACTATCTCAAGGACAACTATCCCGGCGCACTGGCGGCCGGCGCCTACGGGGGCAAGATTTACGCTATGCCGCTCTCGCTCACGCCACATGCCCTCTGGTACGACAAGAACCTGATGCGTCAGGCCGGTCTCGACCCGAACAAGCCGCCCACCACCATGGCCGCGCTCAACGCCGACCTCGCGCAGATCAAGGTGAAGCTGGGGTCGAAGGGCGTCTACGGGATCGGGCTCGACACCTCCAAGATCGACTATGCCCTCACCGAGTTTTTCCCCTTCTTCTATGCCTACGGCGCTCGTCCCCTATACAACAACCGGCCGAACTTCGACACTAAGCAGGTGGCGAACGCCTTACAGTGGCTGCGTGACGACGTCAAGGAGGGCTACACACCGACCGGGCAAGACGTCCGGACGATACGCGAGTTGATGGCCAAGAACAAGATCGTCTTCCGGCTCGATGGCCCTTATCTCGTCGGCATCCTGCGCAGCCTCAATCCCGCGCTCAATGGGGGCGCCTTCTACGACACCTGGGGCGTCACGACGGTGCCCGTCGGCGTCTCCGGCACCTCGTACACGCTGGCCGACCTGCACCAGATCGGGATCTCGACGCAGTCGAAGAACAAGGCCCTCGATTGGGCTTTTATCAAATTCCTGGAGTCGGACCCCGCGTCGATTGAGGGCTACCAAATTCCCTACGGCGTCATCCCGGCGCTGAAGTCGGTCGAGACCGCGCCGCGGTATGCGAAAGCGTTCTCGGACCCCGTCAGCCAGGAGTACATCCACCACGTGTTCGGCACGATGATCGCTGGTCCGTACGGCCCGAAGTTCGGGCAACAACTGCAGCTCGTCATCCAGGCGATGCAGGAAGCCGCCCTGACGAGCACCCCGGTGTCGCAGATCCAGCAGCAGACGCAGCAGGCGCTCCAGGGCGTGTCCGGATAATAGGGTAGGGCGTCAGGGCGTACCACCCGCTTTTTCGTCGGGGGGCCTGTTCTCACGGGAGCAGGCCTCTCCATTCTTGAGGGAGGCATGGCATGGCACCTCCGCCGGTCGTACAGGTCGGGCGAGCGCGACCCCGCGTGTTCGCATTGGCCCCGTCGCGGCAGCGGCGCGTCGAGATCTTTGAGGCCGGCGTCCTGTTGCTGCCGGCCGTCGCGATCCTCGCGCTATCCGTCTTCTACCCGTTGGTCCAGGCGCTGCTGCTGAGCGTTCGACACGCGAGTTTGCTCAACCCCACGGTCGCCTCCCCCGCCGGCCTCGACAATTTTGCGCGTCTCGCGCATGACGCGACCTTTTGGGCGGCCGTGGGGAATACGATCGTGTTTGTCGTGGCTTCTGTACTCGGCGGTCTGGCACTCGGACTGGCCCTAGCCCTCCTGCTGAACGAACAGTTGCCCTTCCGGAACGTGCTGCGCGGGATCGCGCTCGTCCCCTGGGTGGTGCCGGGCGTGGTCGTCGCGCTGCTGTTCCTCTACATGTTCAACTCGGACGTGGGCGTCATCAACTACGCTGCGGTGCGCTTGGGAATCACCGCGCACTTCATCGACTGGTTCGGGTCCCCCGACCGCGCCCTCTTGGCAGAGATCGTCGCGAACGTGTGGAGCCAAACGCCCTTCTACATGCTGATGATCCTGGCCGGCCTGCAGGGCGTACCCCTCGAAGAGTACGAGGCCGCAGACATCGACGGCGCCTCCAGCGTCATGAAGTTCCGCTACGTGACGTTCCCCCACATCAGCCACGTCCTGCTGGTCGTCACGAGTTTGATGACCATCTGGAACTTTAACAACTTCGATCTCATCTGGGCCACGACGCAGGGCGGCCCCATCAACGCCACGACCACGCTGGCCGTCTACGTCTACCGCACCGCGTTCATCGGGCTGGATATTAGCTATGCCGCGGCCATCGGGCTCGTCTGGTTGGCCGTCCTGCTGGTGTTTTCGGTCTTCTACATCAGGGTATTGGACAGAGGAGAGCGCACATGAGGCGACGTGGACGACGAACCTTACAACTGGCGGCGCTGATTGTCTTGCTCAGCTTCCTGATCCTGCCGATCTACTGGATGGCCGTCACATCGCTTAAGCCGAACGAGGCCGCGTTCAAAGTGCCGCCCGCGCTTGTCCCCGCGCACCCCACCCTGGCCAATTACGCCAGCCAGCTCACCGACACGGGTGGGTTCCTCACGTTCTTCAAGAACAGCGTCATCGTGTCGTCGGCGACGACGGTCGTCACGATCGCGGCCGCCGTGCTGGCCGGCTACGCGTTCAGCCGCTACCGTTTCCCTGGGCGGCGCTACCTGCTCATCGCGATCCTGGCCTCGCAGATGTTCCCGCTCACGCTGCTGATCGTCGGGATGTACGGGTTCTTCCGGCGGCTGGGGATCCTGGACACCTACCAGGGGCTGGTCCTCGGATTCACCGCCTTCTCGCTCCCGTTCTCAATCTGGATGATGGACGGATTCTTCCGGACGGTGCCGCGCGAACTCGAGGAGGCAGCGATGACCGAGGGCTCGAGCCGGCTCGGCGCGCTGTGGCGCGTCATCCTGCCCTTGACCAAGCCGGGCGTGATCGCGGTCGGCGTGTTCTCGTTCCTGAATTCGTGGAATAACCTGCTGTTTTCCCTGAGTCTGACGAGCAGCCAGGGCATGAGGCCGATACCCCCGGGGTTCCTGTTGACGTACGTCTCGGAGTTCCAATACTACTGGTCGAATGCGATGGCGGGCTCGATCGTCGTGACGCTGCCCATGATCGCCGTATTCATCTTCCTGCAACGCTATCTGGTGCAGGGCCTGACCGCTGGGGCGGTGAAAGGGTAGGCCGGCTCGCAGGCCGGTCGCGCGCGACCCCCAGGATCGCGCCGCGATGAGGACATCACACCATGCCGACCACCATCGATGAGGGCGAATTCGAGGGCCAGCGCGCCGTCGTGCTCGCGTCCGAGCGGGCGCGGGTTGTCGTCCTGCCGCGCATCGGCGGCAAGATCGCATCCGTGCTCGACCGGACGACGGGGCACGACGTGCTCTGGCGCCATCCCGATCGCGGCTACCGTGAAGCCGCTTACGAGGGCCCGTGGACCGCGTCCGACATGGGTGGATGGGAGGATTGCCTCCCCACGGTCGCGGCCGGTCCATATCCAACGTGGCCCTGGCAGGCGACCGAACTCCCCGAACATGGGGAGGTTTGGGCGCTCCCGTGGGTGGCGGAGATGGTCGACGGGGGCGTCATGCTCCGTGTCCATGGGGTGCGCCTGCCCTACCACTTCGAGAAGCGCGTCACCCTGGAAGGGAACAGGGTCCGGCTGAGCCATCGCATCACCAACCCTTCGGCCTTCCCTATCCACTACCTCTGGGCCGCACACCCACTCTTCCGGGTGCGCCCGGGGATGCGCATCGCCCTGCCGGAGGGTGGGCGCGGGCGTGTCGATTGGTCGCGCGACGGTCGGCTCGGCGTCTATCTCGATGCCGTCTCCTGGCCGGAGACGCGGGACATGCGGGGAGTGGTCACCCAACTCGACCGTATCGGTACACCAACGCTGGGCCACGCCGACAAGTTATATATCGCCGCAGGCGGCGAGGGGTGGTGCGGCTTGCACGACCCCGAGAGCGAGCAGGCGTTGGCGCTGCGCTTCGATCCGCGGCGCTTGCCCTACGTCGGGGTCTGGATTAACCAAGGTGGGTGGCCTCTGGACGCCCCCGCCTGCTACAACGTCGCCCTCGAACCGACGAACGGGTACCCGGACCTGCTGCACATCGCCCACGCGCGCGGCACGGCGGCGACGATAGCGCCGCAGGAGAGCCAGGAGTGGGAGGTGACGCTATCTTTCGGGAGGGCCGCGTCGGTGCGGGCCCTGCTTGGGATGACCGTTTTCGCATAGGTCCTGTTCGCCACGCGTCACCGCGTCAAGAAGTGAGATACACATGAAGATTATCGCGATCACCCCGGTCGTCGTCAATGCGGAACTGCGCAACTGGGTCTTCGTCAAGGTGGAGACCGATGAGGGTATCACCGGGTGGGGGGAGGCGTCGCTCGAGTGGAAGACGCGCGGGGTCGCCGGCTGCGTCGCCGACCTGACGCCCTTCCTCCTCGGTGAGGATCCGACCCGCATCGAGCACCTCTACCAGATCATGTATCGCCAGTCCTTCTTCCGACCGGGCCTGGTCGGGATGAGCGCGGTGAGCGGGATCGAGCAAGCCTGCTGGGACATCTTCGGCAAGTCGCTTGGGGTACCGGTGTACAAATTGCTGGGTGGCCTCGTCCGCGACCACATCCGCATGTACGATCACCTCGGGGGGGGCGAGATGCGGAGTCTCTACCTCGACGACCAGCCCGACATCATGGCCGAGCGCGCCCGCAGCTCCGTAGAGGATGGCTTCAGCGCGGTGAAAGTGCTCGTCGTGCCGCGCACCCTGCCGCTCGACGGCACGGCCGGGCTGCGGCACGCCGAGCGCTGTATGGCCGCGATCCGCAGGGCCGTGGGCGACGACGTGGACATCATGGTCGACTTGCACGGGCGCACATGGCCCGAGATGGCGATCCGGTACGCCGACGTCCTCGCCCCGTACCGCCCTTGGTTCTTTGAGGAGCCGGTCCCGCCCGAGAACGTGGACGCGCTCGCGCAGGTCGCGCGCGCCATCCGCATCCCCGTGGCCACGGGCGAGCGCCTGGTGACGCGCCACCAGTTCCGCGAGGTGTTCGAGAAGCGGGCGTGCGGCATCATCCAGCCGGACCTGTGCCACTGCGGTGGCCTGCTGGAGGCGCGCAAGATCGCGGCCATGGCCGAGACGTACTACATCTCCGTGGCGCCGCACAACCCGCTGGGCCCGGTCGCCACGGCGGCCGCGCTGCAGTTCGGTTTCGCCACGCCCAACTTCCTGATCCAGGAGTATTTCCGCTCCGACGTGCCCTGGCGGGACGAGGTGCTCGTGGAGCCGTTGGCCTTCGACCGCGGCGTCGCCTACCCCACAGATCTACCCGGCCTGGGCGTGGAGGTTGACGAGATGGTCGCCGCGCGCCATCCCTACAAGCAGGAGGAGATCCTGCGCTATTTTCACCCTGATATGTCGGTCGCGGACTGGTAGGGACACGGTCATGCGCATTGACGACGAGCTCATCCGTATCGAGACGATGGCGGGAGCGAAAGCCTTGTACCTGTATGCCCTGACCGGGCTGGACGGCGTCGCCTTGGCCGATACCGGGCTGGACGCGCACCCCGGCGCGGGAACTCGCGGGCGTCGGGCGCGGACTCGACGACGTGCGCCTGGTGCTGAACACGCACGCGGACACGGATCACCACGGCGGCAACGTCACGTCGCGGGGACGAGGGGCGCGCATCGGTGCCCACCGCCTGGATCAACCCTTGATCGAGGACGCCGCCGTCTGGATGCGGGACCGCTACAATCAGTTCGCCGACGACCATGGGATTGCCTACGCCGAGGGTGTCCATGCCTGGTTGCGGGGGAATCTGGGCCCGGACACGCCAGCGGCTTCCTTTACAGAAGAGCGGCACGGCGTGGGCGCGCACCGTATTGGAAAAAAAGATCACGTCCCGCACCGCCTGGCCGTTCAAGCCGACGCGCTGGCCCGCGCTGCGGGCCAGCACGATATGCGCGTGGCGGAGGACGGAGGCATCGGGCACGCGCGCTGTCCTCAATAATCCCGCGTGCGTTGTCCGTCACGCGAGACACATAGAGGGGTCGGGCGTGATGCATGCTCACAGTATCCCAAGCCCCAAATCAATCCCTCGGAGGACACAACAGGAACAGCATAGGGGGACGACATGGCGGATCTCGAAGGGAAGGCGGCGGTGGTGACCGGCGCCGGCAACGGTATCGGGCGCGCGACGGCCCGACGGCTGGCTGCGGCGGGGGCGCGGATCGTGGCCGTCGACCTGGACGGCGACGCCGCCGAGCAGACGGTGATCAGTGTCCGTGACGAGGGTGGCGAGGCGTTGGCGGTGCGGGCCGAAGTCGCGCTGGCGGCCGACGTGGAGCGTATGGTTGTCGCGGCGCTGTCGGCATTCAGGCGCGTGGACATCCTGCACAACAACGCCGCATGGTACCCCGTGAAGGCTGCGGTGGAGACGACAGAAGAGGACTGGGACCGCGCGATGGGCGTGTGCCTGAAAGGGGCCTGGCTTGGCGCGCGGGCCGTGCTACCGGGCATGCTACAGGTCGGCGGCGGGTGCATCATCAATACGGCATCGGTCCACAGTCTTATCGGCTTCCCTCGCCACGCGGCTTATGACACCGCCAAAGCAGGCCTGCTCGGGCTGACGCGCTCGCTGGCGGTGGACTATGGCCCCTCTGTCCGCGTCAACGCCATCGCCCCCGGCGGCGTCGATACCCGCCTGTGGGACCGTATCCCCGCGGCCGATCGCCAAGCGTTCGTCAAGGCGACGGTGCTACGGCGGCTCGCGACGCCCGACGAAATCGCGGACGGCGTCTATTTCCTCGCGTCGGAGCGATCCTCCTTCATGACCGGAGCGTGCTTGGTGATGGACGGCGGGTGGAGCATCGTGTGACCCGCCGTGCCGTCGGATTGGAATGTTCTCTATCAGGCTGGGTCTCCGTCGGCCCGGACACGGAATAGAACAGACATAGAAAGGTGTCGTTAGGGGGCATGTGAGATGCGTCGGTGTAACGAGAACGAGGTGGAGGAAGAATGGCCGGATGTTCGGCGACCGGAGGGTTGTCTCGGTGCCAGGCATACGGAGCCAGCAACCGTGCTCCCGCTTGGCACAAGCCGTGGCAGCGCTGTATCCATGCGACCCACATCGACGCGCGCCCCTCCTATCATCAGTGGGATCGCGGCATCGCGCAGACCGCGCGGGGCGCCATACGTCCTCCGCGGATGCCCTCGACTGGTTAGTCCCTCTCGTCACCCCATGCCGGCGGCTTGGTTGAGCGTCGGCGCAACCGATGGAGGTCAACATGTACTCGATGAACTTACTGCACACGCCTCATGAGCGAGGATGGAGATTGAGGATACGACGCTGCATCGCCGCCACGATCCTCGCTGTCTTGTGGGTTGGCATGGTGCCGTTGCCAGACTCGTCCACCGAGGCGGCGACGCAACACACGGCGATCAATGGCCTCGCGCCGCTGCCCTACATGGGCTGGAACACGTACTATGCGCACGGTTGCTCCATGACGGACAACAGCATCCGCGCCGCTGCGGATGCCCTAGTCAGCACTGGGCTGAGCGCCCTCGGCTACAACTACGTCTGGATCGACTGCGGCTGGTGGAACGGCAGCCGAGACGGCGCCGGCAACATCGCCGTCGACAGCGCACAGTGGCCCAATGGAATGGCCGGCATCGCCTCTTACATCCATGGCAAAGGGCTCAAGGCCGGGATTTATACCGACAGCGGCATCAACGGGTGCGGCGGCGCCAACCAGGGCAGCTACGGGCACTACCAGCAAGACGCCAACACCTTCGCCGCGTGGGGCTTCGACGCCGTGAAAGTCGACTATTGCGGCGGCGAGCAACAGGGGCTCAACCCCAAGACGATCTACGGCCAGTTCCGCGATGCCATCCTGAACAACAGCAGCGGCCGGCCCATGCTGTTCAACATCTGCGACTTCGATGAAAACACCAATGGCGCCGTCACCCAGTGGGGGCCGTTCACGGGCAACTCCTGGCGCGTGGCAAACGACGAAGGTCCCGCCAACGGCGTCTACTGGTCGGGCAGCGGCGCATCGGTGCTCAACGACCTCGATCGCGCCAGCGCGCACCCCGAGGCCACCGCGCCCAATCACTACAACGATCCGGACTACCTCGTCGCAGGGGTGCCGAACCTAGCAGACATCGAAGGGCGTTCCCAGTTCAGCCTCTGGGCCATCCTGGCCGCTCCTCTTATGATCGGCGCCGACGTCACCAACCTCTCCTCAGCTACCCTGACCACGCTATCCAACAGCGAGGTCATCGCCGTCGACCAGGACTCCGCCGTCTCTCAAGGTGTGAAGGTCGCCGAAGCCAGCCCGGGACTGCAAGTCTGGTCGAAGCGCTTGGCGGGAAGCGGAGCGCGCGCCGTCGCCCTGTTCAACCGCACGGGTAGCGCGGCGAACATCACCGCCAACTTCTCCGACCTGGGCCTTACCAGCAGCGCTGTGGTGCGCGACCTGTGGGCTCACCGCGACCTGGGGAGTTACAACGGTAGCTACACCGCGTCCGTGCCCAGCCACGGCGTGGTCATGCTGAAGATCACGGGGACGGAGGCCGACTGGACCAACGCCGCAGGCATCCTCACCGCCGCTCCCGCCGCAGCGTCCGAGGATCAGAACGATCTTGAGGCGTTCGTCCGAGGGGCGGACGGCGCGTTGTACCATCAGGTGGGCTCCGGCAGCGGGCTCGCTCCCTTCGATAGCAGCAGCCTTGGCGGTCCCACGAGTAGTGCCTTCACAGGCAGTCCCGCAGTCACGTCCTGGGGCTGGGGACGCCTAGACGTCTTTGTGCGCGGCAATGACAACACGTTGTACCACCGCTACTACGACAACGGACAATGGTCGAGCGGGTGGGAGAACCTCGGAGGCATTCTCAGCGACAGCCCCGCAGCTACCTCCCAGTCAAGCAACGAATTGGATGTCTTTGTCCGAGGTGTGGATGGGGCCTTGTACCAGAAGACGTGGAATGGCAGTTCCTGGTCCGGCTACACCGACCTTGGGGGACCCACGGGAGGCGCCTTCACGGGCGCTCCCGCCGCGACATCTTGGGGTGCCGGCCGCCTGGACGTGGTGGTCCGCGGAAATGATGACGCGCTCTGGCATCGCTCCTACAGCGGCGGGTCCTGGTCTTCGTGGGAGACTTTGGGGGGGATCTTGAGTGCCAGTCCCGCGATCGCGTCGCGTGCCCCCGGCCAGCTCGACGTATTCGTCCGCGGCGGGGACGGTGCGCTCTATCGCGACACCTACAGCGGGTCCTGGGTTGGTTTCGGGCCGAGTTTGGGTGGCCCCATCAACGGGATGATACTCGGTGCGCCCGCAGCCACGGCGTGGCAGGGCCGGACCGATGTTTATGTCCAAGGCTCGGACAACGCGATGTACCACCGCGTCTTTCCCTAGGCGCTCGGGGCA
>JAABUZ0100005362.1_pt1 | contig 16895 bp, 16 predicted proteins | sample 5562091 | NCBI WGS metagenome assembly JAABUZ01 (sample SAMN12813069, study PRJNA571459) | rock metagenome | isolation source: Antarctica rocks | place: Antarctica: Victoria Land, Linnaeus Terrace sud | collected 2015-12-21
AACAGCCACAACGAGTCATCAGCAAGCGGAATCTCGCTCGCAGTTCCACTCTCGCATCACTGCAAACCATAGATCACGCGCTTACGCAGAGCCTTCCTAAAGCACATTCCTAAGCAAGTGGAGCAGCTGACCTCATTGATGGAGACCAGCGGAGCCGTACGCGACACAGCAGCCCGAGAGTACCCGATAAAAGGCCAGACAACCGCAATAGCTTACCGCGTGCGCGCTGATGCCATCGAGGTCTTGGTTTTACTACAGGGAGCGACAGTAAACGATTAACCATACCCCGTCTTCCACCATCCACTTGCGCAGAGTCTCTCGCGCAAATTGTTCCCCAATGCCGCCACAAAAAGCCGCTGACCCTTGAGGTCGATAGACATATAATCGATTCGGCCGTGAATATCGGGGAGCGAGATTGTGGTCTCCAGCCTGAGCAGTTCGGTTGACCCGGACTGGCCCATCACACTGTGACAAACGCTGATGACCGCCAGTAGAGAAGCGCCGCGCGCCGCTTGGTTCACTTTGTCTCTCCTGTTTTGTTTGCTTCTGAGTTCGTAGACGATGATGCGGGCTACTGGTTGTCGATCCTCTTCCTGCTCGGGCGCACACACGCGATGTGTTGAGGGCTCTACCGCAAGGCTGTGCACCAGCCTCTGGACTGGAAAGTCCTCGATCTTCCGGAAGTATCGGGGTCGTCTTCCTGCACTATAGAGATGGCGCCGCTCGAACAGGCCGCGTACGCCCGGCCATTCTTATCGTCAAACTTGATCACGTCGGCTCCGACGGGAATCGAGAAGTGCGCAATTGCTTTGTGCCGGTCTAGACCAAATACTGTGAGATGGTGGCTTCCCCGCAGAGTAGAAAGGCTCGATGGTGCTCCGAGTCCACGGCCATTCCGTGGTCGAACACGCAGCCTTCAACCGGATATCGATCGATCATGCGATCGGTCGAAGCGTCGATTTCGGCCACCTCGTTGGTTGATCTCAGAGCGTCGTACCCCGGTGTGCCGGCTTCACTGTTGAATCTCAGAACCTTTACGATCTCGTCCTTGTCTACGTCGATAATACTGACCGCCCTACCGAGTGTGTTGACGACGTAAACTTTGGGGAACGGTGTGGCATAGGCCATCCCATTCGGCTTTGTCTCTGTAGGCAGGCGTTTCACCACCGACATGGTGCGAAGGTCAACTACGCCGATTTTCTCCTCCCGCCAATCCGACGTGTAAACCTTGTGCAGTCCGGGAACATACTCAAGCCCGGTGATGCCTTGAAGACCTGGATCGACTTCATTAGTCTGTTTTAATCTCATGTAGAACGCCAGGCCCAAGGTGAACGGAGAGGAGATATAGGTTCTCATCATCGATGGTGAGATAGTCGAAGCGTTGGCCCTTTCGGTCCCGGAAGGTCAAACATAGCGATTTCCTGAGCGATTGCCCGGAAGCGCACACCACTAATCCGAAATAGCAACAACGAAGCGGTGCATCATGTAGCATCCTTGGCTGAACCTGTGCCGGCAGAAATTGAGGGAACCGCTCCCCTGAGTTCGGTGTTCAGAATCTAAAACTTAGCAATCAGAGCAAGGCCAGCCACCAAGCGCGCATCCGAAGATGCGGCCAAACCAGCATGGTGCACTTCGAACCCGATCCAACCGAAGTTGTCGAGCAGGACTGAGCAAATCGACTGTCCGGTGACAACCAATGCCATAAGCGGACCTGCTCATAGTTTGCTGCCGAGCATCACGGCCGCGATCCCGTACGCCACCCGAGAAGACCGCCGATCCAGCCACCATGGGGCCGTTGAAGCAGCTTCAGAGTATGGAACTGCGACGTTGGTGATCAACGAATACGCCAGCACGCCGAGCAATCCAAGGGTGTAGTTCACGATGACGGCAGGCATGGGCTGGCCCAGCGATTTCTTCAGCTCTGTATTGGCCCCCGCCTGACAGGTAAGCAGTGCGCCAGAGACAAATGCAAAGAGAGAAGCAAGCCACGTCATAGTTCCTTCCTTAGGCGATGAATGCTTAGTTGTGCTCGCTAACCGCTATGCGAAAATCCGGCTGCTTCCGTGGTATCCGGCAGGATCGATGCACAATTGAGGCAGTCAGGTGATGGCAGGTCATCGGGCGTCCGTGCGGTTAGCTTGCAGTTGTACGTTGTCGCCAGAGTGAGTCGCATCCGTCGCACTCTTGATCACTTGATCTCCGGCCTTCAGCTCTCCGAATACCTCGATGTCTCCTGCAACCGTCTGCCCGGTCTGGACAGTAACCCATTCCGCTTTGTTGCTCTGAACGCGGATGACGAAGGTGTGCTGCTGATCGCTGGTCACGGCTGAAGCGGGAACGAACAGAGTTGGGGCGCTGCGGTCGAGCGGCCATAAGACGGTGGTGAAGCTTCCGGATGACAGCTTGCCGTCCAGATTCAGGACGTCCAGCTCGACCGGCATCGATCTCGTCTTCTCGTCGATCTGATGGGAGATGCGCTTAATAGGAGCTTTGAAGGTTTGCGCCGGATATGCAGGTACCGTAAAGGACGCTTGCTGGCCTACCTTCATTTCACCGACTTGCGCTTCCGGTACAGGCACCACCAAACGCAGGCGTTTGTCGTCCACGATCTGAAGTATTGGCTGCGCACCCCCCGGCCCGGATGCAGGGCCGATGAGAGCTCCGGGATGAAGGTTGCGAGCCGTCACGACGCCATCAAACGGGGCTGTGATCGTCAGATAGGATTCTGTTTGGCCAACGCTGCGCACAACATCCTTGGCGGCGGTGATGTTTTGCTCCGCCGCGGCGACCACACCTTTGTCGCCAGTCACAGTTTGGCTCGCAACTGTGACGTCGTTCTCGGCAAGCACGCCTGGTGTCTTCGAGGCCGCGACCATATGAAGATAAGTGCCGTTGTCAGACGCCAGTTTAGCCTGAGCCGTGGCGAGCTGGGACTGAGCTGCACGAACGGTGGCCTCAGCCTGTGCGCGCTGGCTGCTGAGTTCCGGCGCAGTCAGCCGAACCAGAACTTGCCCGCGCCGTACGCGCGACCCTCGATCCACCGTGACGGTTTGCACAAACCCAGTGACTTTGGGGGAGATGTCAACCGACTCATAGGGTATTAGTTGCGCCGGCAGGCTGATCGTGGTGTGTAGTTTACGCGACACGACGGGAACCACGCTTACTGCCGTAGGAGCATTGGCCGGCGGCGGCGTTGCTTTCGTCTCTTGGGAACCACCAGGGGAACAGGTGTTGCAGCCAAGGACCGCAAGTAGGAAGACAGTGAAAGTAGAGAAAATTCGTCTCATTGGGCGGCCTCCGGATGTTGCTCAAACCATTTGCTCTCCGGGTCTTCCGGATCGAGAGAACGCGAGCCGGTGGAGGCGTTGCGCTGGGCGATACCGAAGACCATGGGAAGTAAGAAGAGCGTTGCAAGCGTTGCAACCAGCAAGCCACCGATGACGGCCCGGCCCAAGGGAGCGGTTTCTTCGCTGCCGCGACCGAATGCCAGTGCCATCGGTATCATCCCAGCGATCATGGCGAGGCTGGTCATGAGGACCGGCCGTAGACGCTGGGCCGCTGCCGCGCGGGCCGCCTGGTGGGAGTCTGCACCGTTGACACGGTTCTGCTCCGCGAAGCTAACGAGCAGGATGGCGTTCGCAACGGCTACGCCGATGGCCATGATAGTTCCCATAAAGCTCTCTAGATTGAGCGTGGTTCCGGTGAGAAGCAACATCAAAACCGAGCCGGCCAACACTGCTGGAGCTGTAGAGAGCACGACCAACGCAAGGCGAAGCGATTGGAAGTTGGCTGTGAGCAAGAGCAGGATGACGCCGATAGCTGCCGCCAGTCCGATGGCAAGCTCTCCGAAGATCTGCTGCAACGCACTGACTTGTCCGCGTATTTCAGTTTTCACTCCGCGCGGCGGTGTTCCGGTAGTGGCAAGTGCCTTTTCGATAGCCTTGTTTGCAAGCCGCAGATCGCGGCTGCCAAGATTCGCAGAGAGCGCGAGCATCCACTGTCCGTTCTGCCTATCAAGTTCGCCCGGTACGGTCGTTGACCGCAGTTCCGCCACTTGATTGACGAGCGGTTGAGCTCCGGTGGTACTATCCACGGGAATGTTGCCGATATCGGTAAGCGAGGTCATCTTGGCCTGGGGCACCTGCACCTGGACTTGATAGCTGACGCCCGACTTGGGGTCGCCCCAGTAGTTCGGAGCGATGAAGCGGCTGGAGGCGGTGCCAGATACCACGGCTTGGCCGATGTCGTTTGCGGTGGTGCCAAGTTGACCAGCCATCGCGCGGTTCACCCGTACATCCACGGTTGGGTGAAGAGGAGCAGCGTCAAACCGGTTAGAACGGCTCCGATCAAGGCTTCGCGCAAAACAGACAAAAGAGCATCGCGAACGTACTGGGATTGATCAAACTCGTACGTGATCCTGATATCTTCTGGAACGAGCGACTGAAAACGGGCAAGACTTTGGCGGACTTCATTGACGACGGTGAGGGTGGATGCGTCGGGTCGTTTCGTGACCGGAATGTAGATCGTACGTTTGCCGTTCAGCAAGGCATAGCCGGCGAGCGTGTCGGACGAATCCGACACGCTACCGACGTCACGCACATAGATAGCGGCTCCGGAGCCGAGCTTAAGCGGAATACTCAAAAGATCGTTGATTTGCGTGACTGTGGAATCGGTCGTCACCAACGAATGCGTCGTGCCGATATCAGCATTTCCCGCAGGCTGAATGCTATTGCCGGAGGTGAGAGCGTTGACTACCTTCTCAGGCGATAGACCGTACGCCTGAAGCTTCTGCGGATCGACATTGATGACAATCGTGCGTTGATTGCCTCCGAAGGGAGGCGGCGATGAAACACCGGGGAGGGTTGCGAATACGGGCCGAACTCGATTGAGGGCAAGGTCCTGAATTTCGCCGAGAGTTCGTGACGGACTCGAAAAAACCATGTAGCCGACCGGCAGTGTCCCCGCGTCGTACCGGATGACAAACGGTGAGACAGTGCCCGGAGGCATGAAAGCACGGGCACGGTTCACGTAAGAGATCGTCTGCGACAGTGCTTCACTCATATCGGTGCCGGGGTGAAAGGTGAGCCGGAGAAGCGCGGTTCCCTGGATCGATTTCGCCTCCACGCTCTCGATCCCGTTGATATAGAGGAAGTGATACTCGTAGTAGTAGGCGAGGAATCCTTCCATTTGCTGCGGGCTCATGCCTCCGTACGGCTGGGCCACGTAGATGACTGGCAAGTCCAGACTAGGCAGGATATCGACGCGGGTCCGCATGATTGCGAGAACGGATGATAGAGCGAGCGCCACCACGAAGACGAGAACAGCAATGGGGCGCCGAAGCGCAGCGCGAATGAGCCACATAAGGTCTTAGCTTCTTTCGGTCATGGTTGACCCTTGAGCAGTTGAAGAAAGGGTGCGAGGTCGCCCTGCGCAGCAGCGACACTAAGTTCTGCGCGCCAGACGCTGAGCCTTGCGATTGCGTCATCCCCCTCTGCCTGGGCGAGAATTCCCTCACTTGTGGCAACATCGACGACTGTCGCGAGTGAGGAACGATAACGGGCCTGCTCCTGCTGTTCGCTGGCTCGTGCAGCCGCCAACTCAATAGGAGTATTCGCTGCGATCTTGCGAGCACCGGCAAGTGTGGCCCTGGCTTGTTCAACACCGACGGAGATCTCGTCGACGGCTTGGTTGTAGCGGGCGTGTTCCGCCTGGACGTTCGCCTGCTGAACCTTCTTCTGTTCACGAAGACCGAAATAGTCAAAGACTGCAAACGTAACCTGAACGCCGGCTGCCCAGTTGAACGTATCTGGAGCTAGCCCAGCAGTGCCACCTGGGAAGTGACCATTCAGGTCTGTACCCGCCCCTCGCCCCGAGATCGCCCCAAGGGTGTTGAACACAGGAACATAGCTGCGATCAAGGACGCGCTTTTGTGCGTCCTGCTGCTGGATCAAAAAGTTCTCTTGTAGCGCGGCCGGGTTAGCGGTTGTCTTCGTAGTCTCCGGATCGGAAGTAGGAAGCGCGGCAAGCACTTGGGAGGCATCGATCTCCGGATGCTCCTCAGCCGGCCGTAGATACTTCGATAGGGCAGACCTGCGCACATCTTGTTGCGTCTGTGCTTGGACTAGTTGATTCTGAGCAAGCGCAAGCTGCGCGTCAGCCTGTGACGCGTCCGCACCGGGCCGCAGGGAGTTGTCTACAAGAACGTGGATCGTTTTATCGAAGGTTTCGAGCCGCCTCACGTTGGCTTCCGCCACCGTAACGAGTTGGTGCGCCGCCGCCAGATTAAAGAATGTACTTGCTGCACCAACACTGGCCTCAAGCGTGGTCAGAGCAGCTGCTTGTTTCGCTGCTTCATTTCCTTGCTCTGCGGCGGTTACCCTCGCGGCCCGGACGCCGAAGTCGAAGGGTTGCCAGCTCAGCAACGCGCCGCCCCCACTGCTCCATGCACTCCGCGACACGTCTGTTCCAATCACGGGACCGGTTATGGGCGAGATCACTCCTTGCGGCAGAAGTAGACCGTAGATATTGTTTGCTGTGGCTCGGTTCGTCTGCCAGAGCAGGTCGGTTCGGGGAAGGTACGCCGTGCGGGCGATGCCGATCGTACCCCGAGCGGCTCTTTGTTGAGCCTGCGCCGCCTGGATGGCAGGATAGTTCGTCTTTGCTAGGTCAATGACTTGTTCGAGCGTCAATGGCCGGCTGCCGGCTGCTTCGGAGCTCTGAGCGGAGAGCGCGCCCGAAATCATCAGCAGAGAGGCTGCTGCCGTTCTCGCGAACGATGCGTGTGCAAGGACTGAGCGGCGCGTCTGGGTGGGTGAGGCTCGTTGGTTGTTCATCTCTGGCTATCTCTGATCAGCCGGTCGCATAATTCTTAGCAGAGGGTGACCATCCACGTTCTCCAGTGGGAAATAAACGAGATGGGTCTTTGGATCCACGGATACCGTATGCGCATGAGGCATCTGAAAGGAGCCCAGCAGAGCCAGACTTTCGTCATTGCTCTGAAGCACCGTGACGGTGCCGGACTCGGCTGAGACGTATAAGCGCTTTAGACCTAGATCGTACGCGAGTACGTCGGGATCTTCGCCTACTTGGTAGGTGGACAGGACTTTCATGGTGTTGAGGTTGACCATGGCGAGCGAGTGATTCTCTTCGCCAGCGACGAAGGCCACGTGAGCGCGCGTATCGAGCGCGATGCCGTGCGGGTTCTTGATCCCAGAAAGCGGTACACGGCTAATGATCTGGTTTGTTGCCGGATCGATCACCGCAAGCAGATTTACACCGTGTACCGCTACCAGGATGTGACCGGAGAATGCGTCGTACACGGTGTTTCCTGCGCCGCCACCGAGAGAGATGTTGGTGATGAGTTTATTGTTCGCGGCATCAATGACCGCATCGACTCCGCCGTGTTCATCGGAGACGAAAACTTCGTTTTGCTTCGGAGCATAGGCGAGGCCGTCGGGGTAGATGACAGGTCCGGCAGTGCCCACGATCTTCAGTGTTTGAGTGTCGAGGGCCGTGACTTGGTGTGTGCCTGTCGAAGAGGCATAGACCCGGTGAATCTCAGGCGCGACCGCAACGCCGTGCACACGCTTGAAGCCGTCGAGATTGGCAACAACCCGCTGCTCCACGGTGGAGTACACCACGAGCTGGTCAGCGTTCATGTGTGCGATGTAAAGACGGCCGCTCGATGGATCGAAGGTTTGATAATCGAAGCGAACGGCTGGGCCGGGCATCGGGACATCCGCCACCTTCGTCAGCACTTTATCGACCGGCCCCGGTGACTGCGCAAACGTCACCGACGCTGCGAAGCAGAGAACTGCGGCCAAGCGGCAAAGGGTATTAGAACTCTGGAGATCGATCTTCATGTATTGATTTCCTTCTTGCCTGGTCATTTCGTCCCAGATTTTATTGAGTTGGTCTCGTTAAGAGCGGCGTGCAGCCCTTGAGCCAGCTTCGTAGCATCGTCATTGGCCCAGAAGTGCATGAAGAAGAGGTGCGGCTGCTCCATGAGCATGTGATTGTGGACGGCCTCGACCTCAATTCCATGAGTTCGAAGAGCCCGGATGACCGGGTTTACCTCATTACCGAGCAGAACGAAGTCCCCGGAGATCGCCGCTTTGCCTCCGCCTGTCGGCTGGAAGTTGATGGCGGTCGCTGTGCCCATCGAGGGTGGGATTTCCATGCCGCCATCGGTGATCTTCTCTTTACGGGGAATACCGAACTGAAGGATGCCGCCATTGACCTTGCCTGCGAAGCCCAGGGCTTGCTCGACACCCTTCGTGTCGAGATCGATCGGCTTGGATGTAGCAGCTGGCGCTCCGGTGGTTGGTGCCGGGGCTTCCGCGAGGTTTGATGTGCGAGGTGAGGAGCCGCCTGGGGTTTTGGTCAAAGCCAGCGCCGACGCAAGAGAAGTAGCCAGTTTGACTGCGTCCCCGTGGCCGGCGACATGCATGTACATGATGCGTGGGGTCTCACCCAACAGGTGATTGTGAAGTGCGGTCTGTTCAATTCCGTCCTGCTGGAGTTTCAACATCACGGGCTCGATCTCGTTCGCGGTCAAAACCAGATCTCCCATCAGCATCGTTTCGCTGCCCATCTTCTTAAACGCCGCCCACGATCCGAGAGCGAGGCCGGGAGCGATGATTACTCCGTCTTTCATGACCTTCAGATCCTTCCGGGGCATGGCGAACTTGTACACGTCGCCCGGTTGCATCTGCCCGGACCGTCCCAAGGCCGCATCGACCGGCATCCAGTCATTTTGATCTGGAGTTTGCTGGGCCAAAAGCGGCGCGAATACGATGAGCAAAGCGATTGTGCAGAGAGCCTGAAGCTTCATAAAAGATTCCTCGGTGTCATGGAATGGAGTGGTAAAGCCCTTCGGTGAGGTCCATCCCTCGCCGGAGTAGCTCATGGTCGGGAAGGCCTTGTGCCGCCCACCCTCTCAGAATCTGGTTCATCGTGTGCCCCTCGGGGCGGCCGAACTTGCCGTCTTCGAGATCTGCGTCGTGGATCGCTTCTGCAATTTGCTGAACTCTCTTGTCGGCCACATCGAATGCCACACAAAGCGTTTCAAAGGTGCATCGGGTACCCTCGTGTCCGAAGCCGCCGCCCTGGTACATATCGAAGGGAACGGCGGCGGCGTGTGTTGCGGGGTCACTGCCGAAGATGAACTCGGCGGAAGGATCGATGAAGTGGGAGATGAGCCATGCAGAAGACACGCGGTCGATCCCGGGGCGTGGGCGAGTCATCCAGGTGCGGTGCTGATAGTCCATTTTCATAGCACTCCCCTGCCGGCCTTCTCTGCGGGAAGCTGCGGCTGCTCCGCTCGGGTCAGCGCTTCTTCTGCCTTGGAACGCATGCGGCTCCCGAAGAAATCGATTGTCACGATTTCCTCGTAACGCCGTTTGAGGCGAGGTATCTGGCCTGAGGTTCCCCTTGCGGAGGGCTTGAGCTTTTCGATTTCATCCATCAGGGCGGAATATTCCACGCTGCGGGCTAGCCGGAATACCTCTTGCTGCAAGGATGGGGAGGCCTCATCGATGGATCGAATCTGGAGAACGGAGGCATCGCCTCCATATCCACGGATAGCAGTCGCCAACCATTCAAATCGCTCCTGATGGAGCGGGTGGTTAGGCAAGATGTACCCGGCGTTGCGAAACGGAACCGAACCGAACTTCTGCAATTTTCTCCATATCTGGACCCGTTTGCTGGCTTTGCTGGCCGGCAGGGTAAATACCAACAGCAGCCATGGTGCCTCTGCTCCTGATGGTGTTATGGTCATAACACCACTACGTTACGTAACTGGGTTGATGTTGGCAAGCCTTTGATGATGCGTTGTTTAACAGAGTCGATCAATCGCCACTTATAGATTATTCGACACGCCGCGAAATTCGCTGCATGTCCCGGATACATCAATCTCGATCTAAATCTGTCGCACACTGTCATGCTGACGAGATCAAGGAAAGATGGCCCGTCTGCAACACTCGCCATCAACTCGTTTAATGTACTCAATCATAAGAACGACATTACCTACGTCGGCGTGGTTAGCTCACCCTTCTTGGGTCGTCCCATACTGGCGCAGTTGCCCAGACGCCTGCAGCTGGATCTAGAGATCAAGTTCTAAGACCGGAGCTGGGATCACTCGACCCAATTAGAACTCGTAATCAAGAGAGAACTGAATCCTTCGCGCGATCGAAGCGCCGATCGGTCGTCCAAAACCTGGTTGTGGAGCAGTTCCCGATCCAAAGGCCGTGTTGAGCAGCGAAATGCTGGGGTGGTTGAGGAGGTTGAAGGACTCCGCGACGATATCGAGATGACCTGCACGAACGGGAACCATTTTCAGAATACGAAGGTCGAAGTTGATATTTGCTGGTGTCGAAAGGGCATTCCGCCCATAGACCTGCGGGCGGGCAGCAAAGGGAAAGATATGTTCTCGATTGCTGTCCAGCCCGGTCATTGGATTCGCCCTGAACCCACTCGTCACGCTGAAGATGGGCGCAAACTCAAGCCCCGTAAGCAGGCGCATCAGTCCCCGCGGGTTCGCGTTCGCGGCAGCGTCCTGCGGATCGTTGACGTCCGGACCAATCAGCCATAGCCCACTCAGGGTGACTCGATGCCGCTGGTCCTGAAGGGAGAGGGCTCTTTCGTCGCCAAAGGCATAAGGGTTCTGGGGCTGCTCTGAGTCGAAGGAGGCACCGTCGATGGTCTTGGAAAAGGTGTATCCAGCAAGGACTTGAAAGTCGTCCGTAAATTGACGATTCAGAGTGACAGTTCCGCCACTGTAGACAGAGCTCGCGGACGTAGCGAACTGGTTGATGCCATCGTAGGCATGATTCAAGCGTTGTGGTGAGAATGTGAGCTGACCAAGTTGCTGCGGCGTGGGCGAGCTGACGCCGAGCGAGGCTGCATTTGCACTCGTGAGCACCACGGGCGAAGGGAGGTTGATGTTGCTTGTGCGGCCGAGTCTGACGCCGTGCGCGTACTGATACTCTCCTTTGAGTGTGGTTTGTAGCGGTAGTGCTTGCTCGATGCTGAAGGAAGCGACTTGGCTGTAAGGGTTGCGAAGCCCCGGTTGTGCGATCCATATGCTTGGAGACACCGTGGCAAGTGCCTGAAGTGAGCCCGTGCCGCCGTGATAAAGTGCTGTGGCGGCGATGTCTTCCATGTTCTGTGTGAAGCCACGCGTTCCGTTCAGCTCGAGAGTCCGATTGATCGTGACCAACAAGTATCGGTCGTAAAAAATCCCGAACCCGGAGCGGACAACCAGCGACCGACGTGGAGTCCAGGCGATTCCGAGACGTGGGCTGAGGTTGAGTGCGTGCTGTGGCAGCGGAGCAGGAAGGTGGTTGTACTCATAGCGAAGGCCGTAGTCGATGGCGAGCGATCGATTCGGCGTCCAGTGGTCCTGAAGGTAACTGCTGATGCGCTGCTCCGCGAAGTTGGAGTCCGGGCTGGGAAGAACGGAACGCGTGAAGAAGTCGGGGGTCCCGGCTGTAAAAGAGGAGAGGGTCGGGAACACGAACAGGCCACGCTGCCCATCGAGCACTTGGGACCGGAGCCGGACGTAGTCTACGTCTGCCCCAGCCTGGAGGAGATGACGTCGCTTCTGGATGAGGAACGTGTTCGAGAACTCCAGGTGAGTCTCGAAGCGACGGCTGTTGCCTTCATAGGGCGTTCCGAAGAGGGCTATGCCGGGTATGACGACTCCGGGGATCGCTGATTCACCGGTTCGCTCCAGAGCTCTTCGCTGGGCCAGCTCAAAGCTCAGCTTGTTGAGAAGCGCTGGACTGAAGGTCGAGGTGAACGTTCCGTTCACGCTGTTGTCCGCGATAAAGGAAGAGCCGCGGGCAGAGCGATCGGAGAGATCATCCGTATTGAATGCATCGTCGACGTTCCTGGCATTGGTGAAGGCATACCGAAGCATGGCGGAGTGACGCGCCGTGAAAGCACGATCTATGCGCCCTGAGAGTTCGGTCTCCTGATCGCTGGTCGGAAAGAAGCCGCTCTGAAGCACCAGCCCTTGAAGTGGCCCTGGCTGCTGAAGGGCGGTGTTGAGTTGGGTGAGGGTAGCCGGTCTCAGGTCGTTCGTGTCATGGCCGTGCGCGATCTCCTGCTCGGCTGCCACGTAGTAGAACGTCTTATCCCGTTGAAGAGCGCCGCCGAGGGCGACGCCAACCCGGACGCGGGTCTCATCGGGTTTATACGGTGTGAACTCCAGCGGCTGGGTTCCATTGAGAGCACCGTTCTGAACGAAGACGAAGGCATCGCCGTGGGGTCGGTTCATGCCGACTCGGGTCTGAACGTCAATCACGCAACCGGCTCCTCCGCCTGACTCAGCAGCGAAACCATGATTCACAATCTGGAAGTCGCTGATCGCCTCCGGGGAGAGCTGGGTTCGGGGACTTCCGGTGTACTCGTCGTCATCGTTCACCCCGTCGATCCGGACCGCATTGCTGCTTGGTCTAAGCCCGCCGAAGCCGAAGCCTCCGCTCGATTGCGCCAGAGTTCTTGCTGACAGCGCCGGATTTGCAAGCGTGGCCTGGGGTGCGAGCGCGACGAAGCTTAGATAGTTTCGGCTTGGAATGGGCAATTCTTCGACGCGATCTCTATCGATGTTGACGACAGACGAGGTCTGCCCCGTGTCCATGGAAGACTGCGTCGCAGTAACATTCACGTTTTCGCTCGTTCCAGCAACGAGGAAGTGAAGGTCCACCCGCGTGGTCCGGCCCACCGCGACCGGCACTGAAGGCTGGGTCAATGGAGCGAAGCCCGGAACCGAGCCCTGGACCGTATAGGTTCCGCTGGGAAGTTCAGCGAAGGTGAACGAGCCGTCAAATCCAGTGACCGCTTTACGTGTCGATCCATCCGGTGAGGAAAGAGTCAGACTCGCTCCCGCGACTTGGGAGCCGTCTGGCGCGAGAGCGCTCGCTAAAATGCTGCCGTTCTGCCCAATCTGAGCAGACAGCGAAACAGCAGCGGCGAGCAGACACGACACTGCGCCGGCACGAAAGAGCTTTGAAAACATGAAAGAGATCTCCGAAGTCAAAAAAAGACAAACCCGCGTAAGAGCACACAGGCGGCTCAGCCGCTATCTGAGGACGTAACTCTCCATAGGGCCTGAACACGTCGGAGCTATCAGATACGAAGCGGTGTAAGGATGGGAGGAACGACCAGCTTACAGGTGAATCCGCATCCCTTGTAAAGCGGAGAACTTCGCTCGGGCCTGACCATCGCCGACAGAACCACACCGATGCGATCGGCCAGACCAGGAATCAGCTTACAAACGGCCAGCAACAGGCAGAGAAGGAGAACCAGCCCAAAGGCGGCCATCTCTGTGTCGTTACCCAGTCCAGGGAGGTCCCAACGGTCAAAACACTCGAACACCGGTGCGAGGAATAGAGACAGCAGGAGAAACAACGTCCCGATCTGGTAGATTCGCCTCACGCCAAAAGTATAGCGGAATGTACCTAAAGCTATCTTAGTAGGCGACACAAGGACAGGACTTCAAACACCGTTCCAGCTGCCAGCGTGTTCCTCTAGCAGCCCGCTCCAGCGCCGCATTCTCCTTGGAGTACTTGTGCTTTTTTGTTCAGTCAGTCCGCGCAGCAGGACATCTCCGAAACATCTTTGGTGTAGGACAGTGCAACAATCTAAGAGCCTCAGCCGTCGTCGGGAAGACGTGAAGCATCTTGGCGAAATCTTCAATTTTGGCCTTAAAGCGTGGGGGCCATAGCAGCCTTGTGAATGAGCTCTGCCGCATTCAGACCGTGCATGGAGATGCCCAGTACTTGGCCGGTCTTTGCATCGGCGACCATCTTGATGACGCCTGCCGTATCGCGCACGGCTCCGGCGCGAGGAACGAGCGAGATCGGCACGGTGCGGCAGTCGCACTGATACCCGAGAGCATTTTGCCTCTCCATGGGATAATCCAACAACGCCGACCGGTGGATCGGTGAAGATCGCGCGTGGGGTGACCCTATGATCCACCTTCTGAGATTCGCCGGTCAAAGCGTTTTCAGCGGCGATGCCCCCTTCCTGGGCTCCTACTGGCGTGGCCATCTGGCTGTCCGTATACGGCCCGATCAGGTCTCCGGCTGCGTAGACGTGTTCGGCAGAGGTGCGAAGCTCATCGTTGACCTCGATAAAGACACGCTCATCCACTCCACGCCTGGAAGCTCCAGGCGAAGATCCTGAGTGTTCGGTTTGCGCCCGGTTGCAATTAACAGCTTGGCGGCCCGCAACTCCCGCTGCCGGCATTGATCGAAGTGGTCACGATTACCTGCTTTGTGTCACCCTGAACCCGGCTGACGCTCGCATGCGTGTGCAACGTGATGCCCTCATCGCGGAACACTGCCATCACGGACTGCGCAATTTCCGGTTCATAGGCCGACAGCACGCGTTCGCCGCGTTCCAGAATCGTGATGTCAGTACCGAAGCGCGGAACATCTGCCCCCAGTTCAAGCGCGAGATACCCGCCACCAAGAATGATGAGCGACTCGGCCTGAATGCGTTTCGTGTCGCTGACCATGCTTTCGTACTTCTTATCCCGATAGCCCTGGATTACATTGTCTTTCTGCGCAATGAGGGCGGGGAAGTGGAGTTACATGCTGGCAGGCTGAGGCCTGGATACTGAAAATGTGTCGACTCGTACAAATGTAGCGGCCTCTATGAGGTTCTTTGAGGGAGGCAGCCGCGGTTCGCGCAAGTCCCTCTCAAAACCCGCGATTTTGTCAGCGCAACGCTTTTCCCAAACTCTACGGCACGAAGCGCTGCGGCAAACGCCGTTGAACCCGCGCCAAGAACCACGAGATCGAACGTTCAGCCATGACTTTCCCTCCTCAGTTCATTGGGTTGGTCGCCCTCGGCGGCACTACGTGGCAGCAGGGTTCTTACGAGCACAGTTCTTTCCCCTTCACACATGCGCTAACAATTGGGCGTGTGCGACGGGTTCGGACTTGCGAGCTGCTGCAAGTTTCTATTTGGTGGCTTTGACGGGCTGCGATGGATATCCTGCATCCGTGGTCGCTTTCATCAGCGCAGTGTCATTGGTTTGGCATCAAAGGTCGGAGTGGGGGATGACCCCAAATTCAGGCCTATATACTCTTGGAGCCTCAACCAAGTAATTGGTACTGCCTTGCCGCAGGATCGTTGGCCTTTGTGCGTGGTGCACCTAACATCACAGGAAAGAAAAGACCCGGCCTCCCGAGAGGCCGGTCTTTGGATGTTTGGATGTTTGTCAGAAGATGTACTTTGCGGAGAGCTGAACCTGGCGCGGGCCCGAGCGGGTAGCCGTGATTCTGCCGAAACTTGCGCTCTGTGGAGTTGCAATCGGATTGCTGTAGCTCGATATATTGAAGACGTTCGAGGCATCCACACGGAAGCTCACACGCTGCCCTTCTGTTATGGAGAAGTCCTTGAATGCAGACATATCATACTGACGGTATCCGGGTGCGCGCTCGGAGTTGGGGCGCGCGGTTCCGAATGTGCCGTCGGTGGGTGTGCCATAGGCGCAAACGCCATTGTCGACCGCCTTGCCGTTCACCGAACCGCAGGGTACGGTGGAGGGGTCGTTGCCGAACCACTGGTTGACACTACGGTTGACAACCTTGAGCTTGCGGTAGTGGTTCGCCCGCTGCTGACCCTCGTTGACGCCTGCATTCCTGGTTGTGTTGGGGATTGTGATCGGAAAGCCGCTGTACATGAACCCTGTTGCAGCGAACTTCCATCCTCCGGCGATTTCGTCAAATGCCCGATTCATATTGCCGCCGAATAGGCGGCCACGACCGAACGGTAGCTCATATGTCAAGTTGAAGTTGAGGTTGTGAGTGGCATCTGCTCCCGCCGGTCCGTATTCGAGACTGGTGTTCCGAGGATCCGATGCGTAAGCTGTTTGATTGCTGATACCCGACACCCCATAGAAGCCAATGCTGTTCGACATCGCCTTGCTATAGGCGTAGTTCACGGTGTATTGCAATCCTCGCGAGATGCGTTGACGGTATACCGCCTGTAGGGCGTTGTAGTTGCTCATTCCCTCTGATTGGGTAACAGCCACCTTGCCGCTCTGGCCAACGAGACTGTAGTAGGGCGCCTTGTTCACTGCAAAGCAGGCTGCACTGTTATAGGTGAGCAGGGCTCCTGTGGGACCGAAGCATGGCGCCGTCAACTGATTGCCGTTGTTTGCCTGGATAAGGTGATAACCGTGCTCGCCTACATAACCGACCGTAAGGGAAGCCGAGTTGCTTATCTGGTACTCCGACGTGAGGCTATACTCCTCAATTGTTGAAGGCCGCAGGTTCTGGTCCCATGCACGGAAGATCTGTCCGCAAGCGGGGTTGGTTGCAAAGGCGCACACGCCGCCAGCACCAGCGATAACGAAGGCATTTTCGACAGTGGTGTAGGAGCCGCTGCTGCCTGCGTTGGGGGCAGAGCCGGCGAAGCTGAGCGAAGTCTGGAACGGCGGATTGATGGTAGGCCGGAGGTTGGCACCCGTACCTTCCAGATAGGTGGTCATGCCAAAGCCGCCGCGCACAACGAACCGTGGCACGGGATTGTAGGAGAATCCAATGCGGGGCATGAAGTTGGTCCACACTGCGTTGTAGAGCGCACGGCTGGCGCCATTTTTTCCGGCGAGCTGAACGGCCCCCGTCTGTAGGTTGAGATTGGCCTCCTTGTTGTTAACCTCGTAAATAGGCTGATCGAACTCCCAGCGCAGACCGAGATTCACAGTCAGGTTTGGCAGAAGCTTGTAGTCATCCTGGGCGAAGACGGCATCACGCCACTGCCGCTGACCGGTATGGCCGGCCAGAGTTCCGCGAGCTCCAGTGATCGCCTTATCGAGATTGAAATCCGCCACCGAGTAACCGGTTGCACGCATGACATTCAGACTGCTCCCGATGTTC
>JAABUZ0100005367.1_pt1 | contig 16887 bp, 7 predicted proteins | sample 5562091 | NCBI WGS metagenome assembly JAABUZ01 (sample SAMN12813069, study PRJNA571459) | rock metagenome | isolation source: Antarctica rocks | place: Antarctica: Victoria Land, Linnaeus Terrace sud | collected 2015-12-21
ACAACGTGATTCAGCCAAGCAAAATCAGCCCGATCGCGCAGAAATTAAACGCCTATCTGCCCGCGCCGAACCTTCCGGGAATCCTCAATAATTATGTCAGCAATGTTCCCTACAGCTATGACGGCCATAGTTACGATGCCCGTGTGGACCACAACTTTACGGAGCAGACCAAAATCTTCGCCAAAATGGCAACCTCGCATTATTCGATACAACAGGCAGGCGCGCTCGGCAACGCGATCGGGGATGCAACGCAGGGGAAAGATTACACCGTGACCGGCATCGTGAATTTTACCCACGGTTTTAGCCCGACTCTTTTAACGGAATTGCGTTTAGGTTACAACCGCTATCGAACGAATGTAAACGGCATCGATCTGGCGACCGTAACTAATCAGAAGCTTGGCATCGCCAATCCGAACCCCGATCAAATCTCGACTGCCGGGTTTGCCAATATCCAGATCAACGGGATGCCGGAACTTGGCAATACACCCGTGTATTACCCGCTTGTGAACACTGACAATTTGTTCACGGCGGTGGATACCTGGAGCAAGAGCCTTCGCAGCCATACCATCAAATGGGGAGTCGAAGCGCATCGCAACCGCATGGACCGCTTCCAGCCACAAGGGTTGAACTATGGGCCGCGCGGGAGATTCGCCTTTAATCCGGGAACGACCCAACTCAAAGGTGGGCCGGGGCTCGGGACATACGGGTCGTTTGTCAACTCTTTTGCCGCGTATCTGGCCGGAGCGCCTGATCTGACCAGCCGGACATACCAGACGGTGACTCCCGCCAATCGCCAAACGCAGATCGCCGGATTTATACAAGACATTTACCGGGTTTCACCTCAACTGACGTTGGATCTGGGCGTGCGCTATGAATGGTATTCCGCCGTTAAGCCCCGATATAAAGGAGGCGCGTCAAATTTCGACCCGTATACCAACACTCTTCTGATTGCCGGATACGGCGACATTGACTTGGCCACGGGCGTGTCTTCCCAGTCAGCCGTGCAGCCGCGCGTCGGATTTGCGTACCGCGCCGGAAGCAAATCCGTCATTCGAGGCGGTTACGCGATCAGCGCCTGGACGGGCCGCTTCGGCTTCACGGGCGGAACGCTTTCCACGCAGTTTCCGGTTATTTACAATGTCCAGAATGGAGTGGCGAACGATTACGCTGTCGATGGCAGCTTTACCAGCTTGCCGCCGGTAGCGTTTCTGAGTCTTCCCTCCAGTGGGCGGATTAGTCCTGCTCCCAACCAGGGTTTCTTTGTGATTCCCACGCATGATCCCTTGCCGACTGTCCAAAGCTACAATCTCACGTTCCAACAGGAACTGAGCGGCGGATTCGCGCTGGACGCGGGTTATGTCGGCAATCTGGGCCGACAGTTGCCGTTTAACCGCGAGCTGAACGCGGCTGCTCCGGGTACCGGCGTAAATGGTCTTCCGTTTCTAGTCTATGGCCGGAACGCCAGCACGAGTCTTCGCTCCCCCGGCATTAACAGCAACTACAACTCACTCCAGGCAAACCTGATCAAGCGTTTCTCAAACGGAATCAGCTTCTCCGTTGCTTACGCCTGGAGCAAGTCACTCGATTATGGAAGCAATCAGCCTGGGTTCATCGACAACCTGGATTTGCGGCGTCAGTACGGACCATCGGATTTCGACCAGACTCACCTGCTCACCATCAGCCACGTGTATGACTTGCCATTCGGCTCGGGAAAGGCCTTTCTGAGCAATGGGGGACTAGCGGCTCACCTGCTTTCCAACTGGCAGCTTAACGGCATTTACCGCTATGCGACCGGCACCCCGTTTACGGCGACCGCCGATGCCACAGCATGCAACTGCCCCGGCAACGGAAACTTCGCGGATGCGATAGCGCCGGTTCAGATTCTGGGGGGCGTCGGTCCGGGCCAGCCTTGGTTTTCCCTCTCCTCGATTGCTGTTCCAGGACCCAACCGCTTCGGCAACGCGGGACGGAATACCATTCGCGGACCGCATCTTTCCAACTACGACTTTTCCTTGTTTAGGACCTTTGCTATCAAAGAGCGCGTCCGGCTGGAATTCCGGGGCGAGTTTTATAACCTGACCAATACGCCGCATTTCAGCAATCCAACCGGCAATACCAGCTCCGGCAATTTCGGAGTGATTACCAGCACGCTGAACGGATACGGAAACCGGCAGATCCAGACGGCCCTTCGAGTTACGTTCTAAACTTCTGTCATGAAGCGACGCGACTGGCTGAAGAATTCAATCCTCAGCGCGGGTTTGGTGGGAGCCGGGGTTGGCGAATCTCATTCAACCGCAGCGGAAGAGAGTAAAACTGCCGCCGATTTGGACGATGCCCAAATTTACAAGCTGCTGGGCTTCGCGACCATGACAGGCGAAAGCCCTCTCCGCCTGTGGGCGCGTCTGCGAAACACGGAGGAATGGCTGGCCGGACCGCTTTCTCCGGACGCGTGGTGCGGCCAGGTATTCATCGCGGACCATGCCGATATCTTCGCGTTTCGCTTTCTTTCTCTTCCCGCAGCTTGGACCAAAGACCGGCCGCCGGGAAATCGAGCGGCGGATTATGGGCAGCAGTTTCCGGTTTGGTTTGCGAAGTGGGCCGCTTGGTGGCGCACTATTGGCCCCAAAGCGCCGGATGACAGCTACGCACGCCTGATTTGGCAAATGCCGGACGGAGGTCCGGCGGTTACGTACGAATGGGCCAAGACAGCAGCCAATCAGATTGTCTGTAAAATTCAGAACTCACATGAAGCAGACATGCTGTTACAGGGGTACGTGCCTTGGGACAGCCAGCCGCCCCGGTTTTCCGTGCTGTACTCGGAAACGCCTGATCGACGATACTTGCGCGGCCGTTCCTGGGTACCGGGAACTCGCGATGGCATGCGCTGGGTACTGGCCTTGAGTGAAAAGGTTGAAGAGTGCGCGGGCACGGGAACAACTAAATGGAACGGTGTGATTCCAAACGTCAAGACCTTGTATCTGTGCGGCATGCAGGGTCAAACTTATGAACCTTTGCAGCAGCGGGCGAGGGAATTGCTCGATGGCAGGAAGATCGACCAGATTCTGGAATCCAACCGCCGGCGTTATGAGGTGCAGCGCCCCGTAGGGAGCGGGTGGCTCGCCGATGTGCCTCCCGCCATTAATGATCAACTCCAATGGAGCGAGGTGTACACGCCCGAAAGAAAACGCGCCTATATCACGGTCAGTCGCGGCTGGTCACGCGAGAACAACTCAGCTCCCGATTTCCTGTGGGACAGCTTTCTCAGCGCGCTGCTGGTGTGTCAGGAAGACGAGCGGAAATCATTCGCTCTCGTCCGCGATATCACCAGTTGGCAAAACGAGCAGGGAATGTTCACGCAGTACGGCCAATGGCCCACGCATCCGGCAAACACGATTTTCCCGGCTGCCTGGGGCCACACGCAGTATCCCGTCGGTTCTTTGGCCGTGGCGAAAATCTACCTTCGTCGGCCTAACCGTGAATTTCTGGCTGATATCTATCCCCGGCTGCTGAAGGCGCACCGCTGGTGGTTTTCCGATCGCGGCGATGGCCAGCCGTGGCGCGACGGCAACCGGAACGGCCTGCTGGAGCTAGGGGCGAATTACCCTGAAGAAATTCCTTACGAAGACCGGCAGCAGGTGGCGTACTACGAGTCGCACGACGACAGCCCTCAATGGTGGCATGTGGCGAAGTACAACGAAACGACACAGACTTGCGAGCTCGATACAGTGGAGCGCAATTGTCTGTATGCCACGGATGCCTGGGTGCTGGCGTGGATGGCGCGTGAACTCCAAAGGCCTGATGAGGCAAAGCAACTGGAACAGGAGCATGCGGCGATGGCGGAGCGGATCAATCGCCTGCTATGGAATCCGCAAGGTAACTGCTACTTCAACCGGCGCTGGAGTCCTGAGAATGGCTCCTGGTTCAATCCGCAAGTGGCGCCGGATGTGTTTCTGTCGCTGCTGGGACGGGTTGCGCCTCCGGGCCGCCATGAAGCGCTCCGCCAGATGTTTCACGATCCGCGCAAATTTGGCGGCGAGTGGATTCTTCCCACTATCAGCCGCGACGATCCTCTCTATCCACGGCAGCACTACTGGCGCGGCAAAGTGTGGGGTCCGATTAACTGGCTCGTCTATCAGGGCTTGAAAATACACGATTGGGATCACGAAGCAAGGCTGCTGGCGGAGTCGAGCGCCAAGATGTTTCTTAAACCCTGGCGCGAAAAAGGCGAGTGCCATGAAAATTTCCTGTCCACCACGGGCGAAGGTTCGAGCGACCCGCATTACACCTGGGGCGCGCTGATGGTGCTGATCGCGGTAGAAGAGTATATCGACGCTAATCCCTGGCACGGTCTGCGCTTTGGAACACCCGAGCCCGTGGCCGAAGGTTCTCTCCGGCAGTACCCGGTTCAAAACAGCTTTTACGACGTCACTCTTTCCCCGCAGGGAATGGAAGTGCGAAGGAACGGGAAAGCGCTGTTCGCGACGGACGTGCCGGTTGAGATACGTCATGTTCAATTCCAAAACCAGACCGTGAATTGCGAGCTGCGGTCAAAGCGGCCTGGGAGCATTCGGATCGGGAACGGAAGGAGCAGATCCTTTCCGCCGGGTTTGACGCGCCTGACATCGTCAATCTGAATACCGAAGCATGAACAACCAGGGAACACACGGCCTCAGCCGCAGAGAATGGATTCGCGCCAGCGCCGCAGTTCCTTTACTGGCGCGGGAACCGCAAAGGCAAGGTGACGCCGGCGGGTTGGATGGCAGTCGCCTGCCGTTCAGTCGTTTCGGCTCTTACTGGGCTGTCTCGAAACGCTGGCCGTGGGGAGCGACGGACGCAATCCCCGGCGGCGCATGGTACATCCGTCTGCTCGCCGATGATCCGACCCCCAACGAGCTGTTCCGGGTGGAAATGCAGGTAAGAGGCTCCAAAATTTCTTTTGAACCTCGTCTGACTCCCTCCAAACTGACGCTCTCGGCGGGCTCCGAGGCAACAGCGGGTTTCGTGATTGCCGAAACCGATGTGTTGCGGGTTCGCGGGCAGGGCTGCTCGCTGCGGCTTTACGGGATTAAGGGTTCTTACGGATACGCCATTGAGCGCAATGCGCGAACTTGGGAAGTCATGGCCGATGTCGCCACGCCACGCGTCCAGGTGCTTTCGTTGCGAGGTGAATTGAAGGTAGCGGCTCCGTGGCTGGACGAAAATCAAAAAGCCTCTTGTTTGTCGATCACGATAGACTTGGTTCCAGACTCATCCGGTGTCTTCGAGTGCGCTCTCCAGTACTACGACGCGGTGCCGCGCCGCACTGGGCGACAAATTTCGTTTGACGACGCCGAGCGCAACGTGCAGGCGGAATTTCAGGGCTGGACCGGAGCCCTCCAGGCAGTTTCTCCGGAGTATACAGACGCGCGAAACGTTGCCGCTTACGTGCTTTGGTCGAGCGTGGTCGCCCCGCGCGGACTCTACCGCGCGCCGGTGCTGTGGTGCAGCAAGAGCTGGATGAACCGGATCTGGTCGTGGGATCACTGCTTTGTGGCGGTCGGTTTAGCGCCCGCGTTTCACGATTTGGCTTGGCAGCAATTCTGCTTATTCCGCGACATGCAGGACCCGGATTCCGGCATGTGCGCGGACTGGTTCAGCAACGTGCGAAAAAGCTGGCTTTGCACGAAGCCGCCGGTACACGGTTGGGCGTTAAGTCACTTGCTGCAAGCCATGCCGGGCGCGGTCACGCGCGAGCGACTGCGGGAAATCTATGAGCCGCTGCGGAAGTGGACCAACTTTTGGCTGACGGAACGAAATTTGGAGGGCGATGGTCTGCCGTGCATCTTGAATCCCAATGAAAGCTTCGACAACACCACCGCGAACACGCTTGGAGGCCCGGTCAAAGCGCCGGAGATCGCGGCCTACCTCATTCTGCAACTCGAAACGCTGGCAAATGTTGCCGGACGGCTCGGCTACGACAAGGATGCACGGGAATGGCAAAGCCGGTCGCGGACTCTTTTGGATGCGCTCCTTCGCGTGCTTTGGGACGCCGGAGCGGGGAAGTTCCGGGCTCTGCGCGTGGGCGATCACCAGTCCGCCGACGGTGACTGCATTTACAGTTATGTGCCGCTTGTTTTGGGTCGCCTCCTGCCTGCAGCCGTGACGGAAGCGATGGTTCGCGCCTTATCCGAGCCGGGACGATTTCTGACTCCCTATGGACTGTCCACCGAGTCTTTGCGGAGCCCCCGTTATAACGGCAACTCTTACGTAAAGGGGCCGGTATGGGCTCCTCCGAACGTGTTCATCACCGAAGGGCTGGATGCTCTCGGCTCACGAGAGTTAGCCGCGCGCATCCGGCGCTCGTTTCTAAACGTATGCGCGAAGGAAGGCATGAGCGAGCACTTCGATGCTCGAACCGGCGCGGCGCAGGGCGATCCGGGTTATAACTGGACTGCCGCCATGTTCCTCCATTTCGCGAAGCAAGAGAGCGCGGTTTGATATCGTAACTGCCTTGCGCCCCCGCCCATGGGAATGCCTATCAGTCAGGTTCGGAGTACCACGGAGATTAATCTCTCCTACGTTATCTTTCTCGCTTCCACCGCAGCGCTCGGCGGGTTGCTGTTCGGATTCGATATCGCCATCATCACGGGCGCCGGTCCTTTTCTGACGGAACATTTCCGGCTCAACGATCTCAGCTTGGGACTTGCGTTCAGTTCTTTGCTGTTCGGCTGTGTTCTGGGTTCCGCCGCCGCCGGACGGGTGACGAACCGGTATGGCCGCCGCAAGATTTTGCTGTGGGTCGCGGTTGTGTTCGCCTTTACCTCCGCAGCAACCGGCTTGGCTTCCAGTTTTGCCTTGTTCCTGGCGGCGCGTTTTCTGGGCGGTCTCGCGGTCGGGGGCGCGTCGATTCTCTCGCCCATGTATGTGTCGGAAATTTCTCCGCCGTCGATGCGCGGACGGATGGGAGCGCTTTATCAACTCTCGATCATTATCGGCATTCTGCTGTCCTATACGATCAACTATCTGCTTCGTAACGTCGGCCCCGCCAACTGGCGCTGGATGTTCATCACGGGCGCAATTCCCGCCTTGATCTTTTTCCTGCTCCTCCTCCGGGCGCCGGAAACGCCGCGTTACTTGGTCTTAGCCGGCAAAAGGCAGGAAGCCTTTTCGCTTCTCGAACGGATCGCCGGCCGGAAACGCGCGGAGTTTGAGATGGCGGAGATTGTTGGGAGCCTGTCGGATCAGCGGAATGGATGGCGTGATCTCCTGAATCCAGGCATCCGGCGCGCGGTGACCGTGAGCTTTGGCTTAGCTATTCTTATCCATGTCTCGGGCATCAATACCATCATCGATTACGCGCCCGCCATCTTCAAGTCAGCCGGATGGAAAATAGACGCCGCGCTCTTTTCCACTTTTATTGTGGGCCTGACAAACTTTGCGTTTACGCTTCTTTCCTTTTGGACCATTGACCGGTTCGGACGTAAGCCTCTCTACGTAGTCGGGTCTCTGGGCATGGCGGGAGCGCTGGCGGCGCTGACGATGGTATCAGCCATGGGCCGGTTTCAAGGATCGATTGTTCTCGTTCTCATTCTGACCTACTTGGCCTTTTTTGCCTCGTGCATCGGACCTGTCTTTTGGACATTGGTGCCTGAAATCTTTCCCAATCACATTCGCGGCACGGCCATGACGGTTCCCGTGTTATCCCAATGGATTGCCAATGCCCTGGTGGTGCTCTTCTTTCCGTTGGCCTTTCACCAGATTGGAAAAGCCGTTACCTTTGCTTTCCTGGCAATCATGTGCGCGGCGCAGGCTATGTTCACCTGGCGATTCGTGCCGGAAACCAAGAACAAGCCGCTGGAAGAAATAGAAGAGCACTGGAGAACTACCGGCCCGGTTCCAAGGTGACAACGGCCACTGATGATCCGCGCAGAGTAACAGTATCGGATTTCATCGATTCGTGCGAGGGCGTATCGGATTTCGTGGTCTGATCCACAAACGCAATTTCCCGCGCTGGTTGCGGCAGAGTGAGCTGGCAGTCGCGGTCTCGCTTGTTCACGAGCAATATCTTGCGGCTTCCGTCCTTGGTGATGAATCCAACCGCGTACACATTGGGCAGACTGCCGGTCACGCTCACGATTCTGTCGCCCGGTCCGAAATTGCTGTGCAGCAGTTCCAGAATCTTGAAACGCGCATTCGGCTTGCCGTTATTCCAGTCCACCATGGAAACGCTGGGGAACTGCGTGGGATAACCAACCAACTGCGATTCACCGGCAACGTCGATGCCGAGAGTAGCGAGATTGCCGAAGATATAAGCGTACATCGCGCCGGAAAGATTCCAATAGGAATCGGGGATCGGCTGCGTGACATGTCCGGGCTTACTCTGCGCCGTGTCGTCGGCGGAAATTGATCCAATTTCATTCACGGTTGTGCGGGTGGCCGGAGACAGGCGCTGCCGAATGACCTCGATATAGCGGACAGTGGCGAGAAATCGATCCGCTTGTTCAAAGAACGTGTATTGCTGAATTTCGGGTGTCTGGTCCGCGCTCGGCTCGGCGTAAAAATGATAGGAAATCATGTCGAGCGGAACGCCGGATTTATGATTTTTCGGATTCAAGAAGTACTCGAACATCTCCGGCGTGCGGTCGGGTTTTGCCAGCGCCAGTCCGACAAACTTGATTGGCGGCGCTACCGCATGAACCGCTTCGACAATCGCGTCGTAATAATCGGTGTACTGCCTGGGTGTCATCTGGTGTTCCAGGTCAACCTCGTTCAGCACTTCCCAATAGTCAATTTTGAAGTGGTGGCCTGATTCATGGCGCTTGCCGAATTCGTCCGTGAAGCCGCCGTTCACATACCAGCTTACGAGGCGCGCGTAGTAGTCGCCCAGTTCCTTGCCGGATGGATCGCGCAGCTCGCTTCCCTGCGTGTAGTTCCAGGTCGCCTGGTCGGGATCTTTGGGGTATTCGACAGGCTGGGGAGTTTTAAAAAGCCATGCCGGAATCGTGCTGAAGTTCAGGATGACCGAGTGACCGGCCGCGGCATTGAGGAAATCGGCCGTCATGGGATCGATCAGGGAAAAGTCCCAGGATGTTTTCCCGTTAGCGGGCGGATCAAGTTCCGCGATCCCCAGTTTCGGATAAGGCAGCCAGGGAACGTATCGGACATAATCAGCGCCGAGCCGTTTTACGTTTGCATAAGCGGGAGCAACGAGCGGCGAGCCGGGCCGTAGCGGCGGATTCACAACCACTTGCAGCGTGGCGCTTGTTTTGGAAACACGCTCCGGCTTATCCCACTGAATTGCCAGCTTCTGGGCGCAGACAAGAGAAGCGCTTGCCGCGACCATGACCAAAGAAACAAACACATTCTGCATTGACATGGATTTTAAGTTAGGGAGAATTGGTAACATCAACTTCCTGTTTCGTCACCTCGTTAGGCCGTGAGAAAGTTGCTGATGATTCGCGCCCGCTTGCCGTTTTACTCCGCAGCCGCCGAAATTCCGCCATGGCATGTTGCTGCTCGGCTGCATTGCCAAGCGCTTTATAAGCCTGGGAAAGACGGTAGAAACAAACTTCGCTGTCAGAATTGAGCGTCAGGGCTTTGCGAAGATGCGGCAGCGCGGCATCCGATTTCCCGAGCGCGATCAGGACTCCTCCTAAACCCAGTTGTGCTTCTTCAAAATCGGGATAATACTCCAGGGCTTTACTAAAAAACTCCTGGGCTTTTTCGAGTTGTCCCGACTTGCGGCAGATTTCTCCGATCTCATAAGCGGCGTTGGCGTTGGTTGCGTCCAACTGAAGTTCCGCTTCAAACTCCCGCAGCGCTTCCCCTGGCGCGGCATGCGGGTGCAACAGTAAAACTCGTCCCAGGCGGTAGTGAATGCCTCGCCTGCCCGGATCAAGGGATAGCACCTGCCGGTACTCCGCTAGGGCTAAATCGAGATTGCCTTGGCTTTCGTCGGCTTCCGCTGCTGCCTGTTGTCTCCAAATGGAGGACGGCGCGACTTCCGCCAGTTTGCGGAGCCGTAAGTACGCGAAGTTGGCGTAGATACGGCTGGTGTGGTACAGAACCTCCGGATCGTCCGGAAAGAGACGGTTCAATTCCAGGGCGGTTTCCACGGCTTTGCTGTCGCGCTGCAACCCGGTTTCTGTTCTGAGTAATTGCAATCCGCTCATGTGCTTCAACGCCTCGTCGGTTGATCGTCGAAATCCTTTCTCCAAGCCCGGCAAAGCCTCGCTATAATGTCCTAATTCCGATAAGCACATGGCTAGAAGAACATCCGTGTTCGGCAGACTAGGCTTCAGCTTCATCGCTCGACGAAGAACCGGAACGGCCTGGTCGAATTTTCCTTCCTGGAAGTAGATGAGCCCGAGCCTGCCGTAAATTTCGGCAGTCCCGGGCGACAACTGTTTCAACTTCTCGTAGGCCTGTTCCGCCTCGGCATAACGGTGAGCTGAAAGGGCTTGTTCGCCCTGCTCCGCATATCTTTGCAGGTCGGCAGGGCTTCCGGCTTGCGCAAAGAGCGACGGAACAGCCAGACAGTAAAGCCAAATGGCACTGCGTGCTACCAGGTCAATTTACCTCCAATCTGATTAATGCGGCCCGGCACGTTCGTGCTCGTAATCTGACCAAAGCGGGACGAAGTCACATCATGGATCGGCGTACCCCACTGCGGATGGTTGAAGCTGTTGAAGGACTCCCGCCGCAACTGAAGGTTCACTCGCTCCTTAATCGGGAAGTTCTTGAACAGAGACAAATCCCAGTTGCTCAGCCCCGGTGCCCGCAGAATATTTCGGCCTGACGTGCCGTATACGCCCGCGGCGGGTTGGCTGAAGGCTTTGGTATTGAACCATTGGGCGATGCTTTGAGTAAATCCGCTGTTCGGATTGCCGACAAGATTCGCGCGATTGGAAAAGTTATCAAGCAGGCCGCCGATGTCGGAAGCGAAGATCGGATAAGGAAAGCCTCTCTGGAAGGTTGCGATGCCATTTAACTGCCAATTGCCGAGCACAGCGTCCACGACCTTGGGTGTGTTGGGGAGAAAGCGTTTGCCGCGTCCGAAGGGCAAGTCGTAGACGAAACTCCCCACAACGCGATGATCTACGTCGAAATCGGAGCGCGCGCGGTCGAGCTTCGTATTGTGGTTGTTCAGAAATCCTTGCCAGCCGGTATCCGCCGAGCCGATTCCAGCGGCGGCGGATTTCTCGTCTATGCTTTTCGCCCAGGTATAGACTCCCGTCAAGGCGAGCGACCCGCTCCGGTGTTGAACCGTCACGTTGGCGGAGTTATAGCTGGAATTTCCGGACCAGTCGCTGTCAATGTAAGTCACAAAATTGGCGTATGGCCGTCGATTGACAACCGGAGCCGGATTGGCCGGATCAGTGGGCGCGTAAGCTTGGTTGATGTTACGGCGCTCGAGCAGGTGAGTTCCCTTGTTGCCGATGTAATTGACTTCCAGGGTGGTATTTGAATTCAGTTGGCGCTGGATGGAGAAAGACCACTGCTGAACGTACGGGTTGCGGGGATGCTCCGAGATGATCACAGCGATAAAGGTGTTGGCGGCAGGCGTCGCCACCCCTTGCACAATCGGAGGAAACAGGCTGTCTGTTGTTTGAAGCGCGGCGGTCTGGCCCAGGGTTTGGACGTATTGTCCGCGGCTGACGTAAGGATAGATGTCCGCCGAACCGTCCGTTTCACGGAGCTCGGATGAATCCCAGAATATGCCGTAGCCGCCCCGAATCACGGTCTTATCGCCGCCGAAGGGCCGGTAGGCAAAGCCGATACGGGGAGCAAACGGCGTCAAGGATGCGTCCGCCGGATTCCTTCGCCCACAGTACCGGTAGTAGCTGCCGTCGCCCACAATGCCTTTCGTCACCAGCGTCTTGTCGGCGATGCACAAGCCGCCCTTCGGGTTAGACTCGTCCAACCAGCCCATGTGATTGTTCGTCTCATATGGGACGGTTCGAAAATCCCAGCGCAGGCCAAGATTCAACGTCAGACGTGGGCTTACCTTCCAGTCGTCCTGCACATAGGGCGCGAAATACTGCAAGTTGAACTGGCGGGGGTTGCCGGTTGTTCCGGCAACGCTGAAACCTCCCGGTTGGAAAACAGCAGCCTGTGAGTAGTAGCCGAGCAGCATGTCAGCGACAGGATTACCCGTGAAATCACCGCTGAAAGTGAAGTTGCCGAGGAAGTTATCCGCGAGATCGCGATTGAGCTTCCAGGTGCGGTACTCGGCTCCAAACCCAAACGTGTGATTGCCACGAACCCAGGTCACCGAGTCGGCGAAATCCCACATCGGCTGGTTGCTTGCCGTGTAAGCATTGATGTATCCTCCCACATTGGAGTACCCGCCGCGGGACAAGCTGACGCTCGGATAGACTCGCTGCTCCGGGCTCAAAGCGGTGAAAACGCCGGTAAGCCCGAGCGCCGCGATGTCTGACGGCGCCGCTGGATAGCCGCCCTGATTGGCTGTTGCTTCGAGATAGCCGAAGCGAAACTGGTTCACCAAGGTTGGACCCAAGGTGAGCGTATGAGAAACCGCCCAGTTGGTTGTATTCTCAACGAAAGAACTGTTGCCAATCGGCACGTTGGGCGTGCCTGTGCTGGTGGAGGAATAGTCCGACTTGGTTCCGCGCGCGAAGATGGTTCCGAATTTCCCCAGATTCTGATCCAACCGGTACGTTTGCTGATCGACGTCGTTGGGAACAGAGGTGGTCAAGCGATAATTTCCTTGCGGCAGATTGACATTCGGGGCCGGAAAGTATTTTTGCACCGCCAGCTTCGCCAACCGGGAAAAGCGGGCCGTAGGCACAACGTTGTTCGGAAAATTCTGTCCGGTCGTCGGATCTTTGATAGGGGTCGTAAACTGGCCGGATAATTGGGTGGGATTAGGAAGCAGATATATGTTATCGACTCCGGAACGAATGCGCGTGCCTTCGTAGTTCGCCATGAAAAAAGTTTTGTTCCGGCCGTTGTAAATCTTCGGAATGTAGACCGGCCCCGTCGCGACAAACCCGAATTGGTTCTGGCGTAAAGGCGGAACGCCCGCGTTGAAGAAACTGCGGGCATCGAACGCGTTATTTCTGTCGAACTCGAAAAGCGCGCCATGAAAGTCGTTGGTGCCGCCCCTGCTGATGATGTTGATCTGGTTGGCGCTGAAGCCGTACTCCGCTGAGTAGGTGGCTGTCTGCTCCTTGAACTCCTGGATGGCGTCTACTGACAGCACGACTGCGGGGGTGTTAAGCGAAGTGTCGGTGTTGACCATGCCATCCAGAAGATAGTTGTTGGAGGTGGGACGGGAGCCGTTAATACTGATGGCGTTCCCTTCGCCTTGCCGCATCGACCCCTGTTCGCCGCTGGTTTGCACGGCTCCGGCCCCCAGGAACAAGAGTTGCAGGAAGTTGCGCCCATTCAGAGGCAGTTGGGTCACCTGACGCTCGTTAACGACCTGCCCTACGCTGGACGTCTCTGTCTCGACCGCCACGGAAGGCGCCTGGACCGTAATGGTTTCGCTCGTTGACCCGACCGACAACGTTAGGTCGACTCGCTGGACTTGGTCCACGTTGAGACGGATTGCAGATTGCTTGGCTATCGAAAAGCCTTTCTGCTCGGCGGAAACTGAATAAGAACCGACCGGCAGGAGGGTAAACGAATAATCGCCCGATCCGGTGCTTTCGGTGTTCCGAGTAAAGCCAGTATCTTGATTTACGGCCGTGACCCTTACCTGCGGCAAAACAGCGCCGGAAGAGTCTCTGACAGTTCCCGTGATTTGGCCGGTTGCGGTCTGCCCGGTCAGTGTTTCTGTTGCTGCGAACAGGAATAGAAGCACTGCGCCGGCAAGCACAGCTTGTCTCATCATGGAGTCTCCTTGTAGGAAGTGAGTTTATTGTAGAACTTTGACCCTAGTGGATCTAATATACTCCATCAAGAAATTACTTGCCGCTTATCAGGCGGGTTGCTTTTCGCTGCGCCTGATCCAACGGTAAGCCGCGACTGAATTTCTCCAGAAGAACTTTTCTGCGGCGCTGCGGCCTTTATCAGCAAAGTACTGGCGGACTACGTTGAGAACTTGCGCGTAGGTTCCCCAAGGATCGCTGTTCGGCCAGTCGCTGCCGTAAAGCAACCGGTCCTGCCCAAAGATGCCCCAAAGTTGATCCAGCCGAGCGCGGTATGCGCCCACATCGAGCGGAATCTGTCCATTGATTCGTTGCAAGACTTCAGAAATTTTCACATATACCTGCGGCCTTTGCCCCAGTTCCTGCAAATTTGCTTCGTAAGCGCGGCGTCTTGCGATCTCAGTAGGCGGCTGGAAATGCGGCAAGTGATCAATGACAACCCGGAGATTGTGAACTTGGTCGGTCAGCCGGACAATGTCTGCCATCAGAGCGGGATCAGGGTTAGCGGTATCCAACGCCAGATCCGCGACTCCCAGCGCTTTCAAATCCGCAAGGAACGCGGGCTCCGTTAAGCGTTGGCCAAGATTTCCGCCCCACAGGTTTCCGTACCGGATGCCGCGAAAGAGCGGATTCCTCCCAAAGCGGTCCAGATTCTTGCGGAAATCCGGTTTGCCGGGTTCGAGATTTCCGACGGTGCCCACAATGATTCGGCTGCTCGCGGCTTGATCGAGAACCCATTGATTGTCTTCCAGCCAAGGGCTGGCTTCAATCTCAATAGCGCCCACCACGCCGAGCGGCTCCGCGATGCCGGCATACCGTCCGGGCAACGCGGGCTTGAACAGAACCGGATCATCTTTCGGAGGCCACGGCACGCCTTGCGGCCGCGTCGGATCGAAAAGATGGATATGCGTGTCAATAATGGGGATCGCTGAAACATCAGCGCCCCTGTCGAAAGGCAGTAGGGTCGCCGCCAGACTGACAAATGTTCTGCGATCCAAGGGTCCCATCTTATTTCATGCTGACCGATGTCACGGTCATCGGCCCAAGCAATCCCGATTCCAGCAGCGGCGAGTCTTTCGTGTAAGGCCGGTAGTCTGTCCAGGTGTATGTCTTCCGAGCGGAGGGCTGTTGATCGCCGATGATGCGGTTCGGCCAGAGATTTGTCACTTTAATCTCGACGTGATTGCTACCCGGTTTCAACAGGCTCGTCACGTCCGCCTGGAACGGCGGTTTCCAGAGAATGCCGCCGACGGGTTTGCCATTCACTGAAAGCTCGGCAATCTCCTTGACGGCCCCTAGATCCAGCACTAACTGGGCGCCGGGGCGGAACCAATTTTTCGGCGCTTTGATGTCTTTGGCATAGGTAGCCGTTCCCGAAAAGTATTTCACGCCTTCATCCGGGGAAGCCGTCCACGAGATAAGTTTGTCAATCGTGACTTGCGGCGGAGCGCCCCAATTCGGAGGAAACATCACCTGCCAGGGTCCCTCCACGGTTGCTAACTGTGTGCTGATGGGATGGGGCAGCGTTCTCGACGGAGCCGTAGCCGCGCGACGGAAAACGACAAACACCGAGCCGTTGGGCTCCAGTTGCAGCGGCACGACCGTGCGGCCATTTTCAGACCTGTACTCGGCGGGCTCAAACGAGCCCGTATCCGGATGCCAGAGTTCGGCTTCCATCCCGTTCACACGAAATCTGGTTTCAACCTCTTCCTTCCGCGCTTTCTGGTTTGCCACGAAATAGATGTCGGCATCACGGAGATGGCGGTGTATCCAGACCAGTTCCGTGTCGATGTGGGGTCGGTTGTATTCGAAGTCCAGCCCGATTTTTTCCACATCGAAAATCTCCTGAACCGTTCTGCCCCAGTACGCCTTTCCCTTGCCGCAGGCGTGCTCGGTGATGCTTTTGCCGTCGATCCCGCCCCAGACTTCATTCGCAATGTTGCGGATCTCGATTCCGGAAGCTGGACCATCCGCCAGACTCGGCGACTGCACCGGCTTCGGCGCAATCACGATCACGCCCGCTGACACAAAGTCACGAATCTTATGCAGTACCGGCAGCGTCAAGTGATCGACATCCTCCGGCAGCACGAGCGCGCGATAGCTCATGCCGCTGGGCAATACCAGACGGCCATTGGCAACCGACATGCTGTTGAGCAGCACGTCGGCATTCACGTAATCATAACTGTAGCCGGCGGGCGGCGCGGGCCTTAGATCTTTCCAGAAAGGCGCCGTGGCGGGCGCGCCTTCACCGTAAAAGTAGGCGAGGTCCGCCGCGAACTGGCCTTGTTGGAGCAGGTATGAACTTCTCGCCAGATAAGTATTCCACGCTACCGCCTGTTCCGCCCACGTGATGTTGCGCGTGTAATGCTGCCCAAACATCCAGAGCGTAATTCCCGGCTTGTGGGCATCATCGACGAACGGCTGATGATCGGAGGTATGGAACACAATGCGGTTGACGCCCATTGCCAGGTGTCTGTCCGCGAGAGGCTTCAAATAGAACGGCGATTGTCCCCAGGCAGGAATGTTCGGCATGGAGGTGAACGATTCGGTGGCGACAATGGGCTTGCCGTAGATGTGGGCCGCCGAGGCTGCTTCACGAACGTCCGCATCGTGATCGGGCGTATCGTTTTGTCCGGGCAGCGGCGTCCAGAACTCGCCCATGGGAATATCCACTTGCCCTTTATTCTTAAGCCCGTCGCCGGTTGTCGGCAACCCTGATCCCATGGCTTCGGCATAAAGACCCACGCCGCGAGTGTGGAAGTATTCCGTCGCGGCGTGATAATGATTGTCCGCCAGCAGGTCGGCAATGGTGCGCCGGAAATCCCATAGAAAACGGTCGCTCACCTCAGCGCTTTCGATCACGCGGCCGGTAAGCACCGGCAGGTACGGCGTCAGGTCATAGCCACGGCGCTTTTGAAATTCGCTCGCCATCTCCTCCGTCCAGTTTTCTTGTCCGGCCTCCCAGGAATCCATCAAAAAATACCGGAAGCTCTTGCCGAAGTACGGTCCCAAA
>JAABUZ0100005368.1_pt1 | contig 16885 bp, 20 predicted proteins | sample 5562091 | NCBI WGS metagenome assembly JAABUZ01 (sample SAMN12813069, study PRJNA571459) | rock metagenome | isolation source: Antarctica rocks | place: Antarctica: Victoria Land, Linnaeus Terrace sud | collected 2015-12-21
GCCCACACCCTTCGTGTGGGACGGCAAGCGGCGGCGCCGCCGCGAACGGGTCCGCCAGCGCCGCCTGGGCGGGTCTGCGGCCATCCTGCCGGAGGGCTACTCATTTGCGGCATGACCCACTAGGGGACGCCCTCCCGCAGCAACGTCTGCGCGTCGCGCGGATGATAGCCCGTCACGATGACCACCTCCGCGATGATCCGTCCCTTCTCCCCACGTCCGGCCGCTCGGTACCGCCCACGCAGCCTCGCGATGACCGCGTGCTTACTCTCTTGCCTCACCGCCCTGTCCTCCTCCTTTCACTAGAAAGACAGATGTGGTTATGAGGCAACGACTATCCCTTCAAGCAGATTATTTGTGAGGCAATGCGAGGGGTTGAACTCTTGCCCACGACGGCCTATAGTGTGTAGCGCAAAGCTATAAATAAAAGGGTGTAAGGACAGGGAGCGCGTGATGAAACTAGTCAATGCCATCGTGCAGGATGAGGATGCCGGCAAGGTCGTCGCCGCGCTGGTCGACGCGGGGTTCCGCACCACGCGCTTCGACAGCCGCGGCGGCTTCCTGCGCGCGCGCAACAGCACGATCCTCGTCGGGGTCGAGGACGACCGGCTCGACGAGGCGTTGGACGTCATCCGCGCGAGTTGCAGAACACGCAAACGTCTCCTATCGCCCTTAACGCACGTGGGGGAAGCGGGCGAGGCGTTCGTGCCGTATCCGGTCGAGGTCGAGGTGGGAGGCGCGACGGTCTTCGTGACCCCCGTCGAGCACTACGAGCAATTCTAGCTCGTCGAGCGCTTCCGTTCCCTCTCAGCGACGTGTGGTAATCTGTGAAGATTGGAGACAAGCGGAGCAGGTGGGAGTGACGGCTACGACGACGGAGAGAGGGCGCGCCGACGAACGGGGTGTCGCCCATGCCGTCGGAGCCTACCTGCGAGTCTTCGTCGGTCTCCGCGCCAACGCCTGGCGCTTGCTGATCGGGAACCTGTGCCTCAACACGGGTTTGGGCGTCTTCGGCGTCCTCTTCAACCTCTACCTCATCGCGCTGGGGCATAGCTTCGACTACATCGGCCTCGTCGCGGCGGCGACAACGGTGGGCCAGGCGGCGGCCGCCCCGCTAGTCGGCCAGGCGCTACGCCGTTTCGACGAGCGTACGGTGATGATGGCCGGCGCCGGGGGCATGGCGTTCGCGTATGTGCTCTCCGCGCTCGTGACGAACGCGACCCTCTTGATCGTGGCGGCCGGGCTCTCCGGCGCGGCGTTCTCGATCGCGGTCATCCCCGCTCTGCCCTATATGATGTCGCACGCGACGGCGCGACAGCGCACGCACCTATTCTCGGCCTACTTCGCCTCCAACACCCTGGGCACGATGGTCGGCTCGCTCCTCAGCGGCGCCGTCCCCGCCTTGGCCGGTCAACTCCTCCTATCTCACGCGCACGGCCACGGCCGCGGGCACGGGCTCGCGCTCGCGCAAGAGACGGTGGGGGAAGATCGCGCCGGCCTCCTCGTGGGGGCGGCGATCGCGGCGATCGGCGTGTACGCGTTCTGGCTCCTGCGCCCACAGACGCCGTCCGCCGACAGCCTGGACCGTCCGGCCCGCCCCGGCGAGGAGGGCCGCGACGCGCGGCGCATCCGCCGCGACGTGCTCGTCATGCTCGCGGCGACCGCCGTTATCGCCGTGACGATGGGCGCCACGCTGCCCTTTTTCAACGTCTACTTCTCGACACGCCTGCACACCCCCACGGGGACGATCGGCGTCATCTACGCGGTCTCGGGGCTGATCTGCGCGATCGCCGCCTTCCTCACGCCGATCGTAGGCCGGTGGGGCCGCCTACCAGGGTTCAGCGCGACGCGCATCCTCACGGCGCCGGCTTTTCTCGTTCTCTGGCTCCATCCCACGCTCGCGCTGGCCGCCCCGGCCTACGTCGCACGCAACGCCATCGGCACGATCTCGGGGGCGCTTGAGAACATGTTCGCCATGGAGGTGTTGCCGGCGCGCCTGCGCGGGACCGTGGCGAGTTGGCGCTCCTTCTGCTACAACGGCGCGTGGTCCGTTGGATCGCTCGTCGCCGGCGTCGTGGTCGGGCGGTACGGCTACGACGCGCTCTTCGTCGCGGCCGCGGTCCTCACCCTCGCCGGCTCAGCCTTCTACTGGGGCTACTTCGCGCGCCGCCCGTCCTCCTAAAAGCCGCACCGCTCGCCTGCGCGCCCTCCTGGATCTCTAAACGCTAGAGGTCGTCGTCGCCCTCGACCACGCTGGTCTCGTTAGGCCGCCGACGAGACACAGCGGACACAGAGGCCCGATAGGGCCAGGTGTGGAGTACGACGTGGAGCAGAACCCCGACGCCCGCGCGCATGCTGGCGCGAACCGGAGGCACGCGCACCGTCCCCGTGATCGTGGAGGAGGGCAAGCCGGTACAGGTAGGTTGGAGGGGCCAGGGCTACGTCATGTAAAGGGCGACGTGCGGTTTCCTAACGACTCCCGGTGATGTACCCTTCGAGTTGCTGGATACGGACGGCCTGATCGTCGATGAGCGCCTTGACGATATCTCCGATCGACACGATGCCCACCAGCCGCTCGTCCACCATGACGGGCAGGTGGCGGATATGCCGCGCCGTCATCAGCGCCATGCAGTCATCGATGGTCTGCTCGGGGCGGACATACCGCACCGTATCGGTCATGATCGCCCGCACCGGCGTATCCCTGGACGACTTGCCCTGCAGGATGACCTTGCGCGCGTAATCCCGTTCCGAGACGATGCCCACCATCTTCTGGCCGTCGACGACCACCAAGGCGCCCACCTTCCTGGCGGCCATCATCTCGATGGCCTCGTACACCGAGGTATCCGGCGCGATGGACCACACATCCGACCCTTTGTCTTGTAAAAGGCTCGTCACACTTGCCATCGGTTACCCCCTTCGGGTCGTCAACCAGGAGCGCCGCTCCTCTCCGGCTTCAACGTCGTGCGCGTCGTCCACGGCGCCCGTGGCGGCGGCTCACGACACAGCGCGCTCCCGACCTATCGCGGCGCCTCGGTCGACGACCTGGGCGCCTGGAAATGGAGATGGGGCTAGCGACGCCTCATCCCGCGTCTCACCCATGGCGGCGCTCAACTCATCGGCGTAGGCGTCGCTCATCTCCTTTAATATGCGGCGCGCCTCCAGCGCCTCTTGCACGGTCATCTTGTTCAACGCGAAACCGGCGTGGACCAAGACCCAGTCACCCGGCGCGATGCCGTCCGCATGCACCAGCGCGATGTTTATCATCCGCTTGGCGTCGGACATCTCGGCGGTGGCTAGAAAATTTTCCGCATCGACAACCTCGATAATCTGTCCCGGAACGCCTAGACACATGATCGTCGCTCCCGCTCTATATAGTCTGGTTGGACAGCGCCAGGTAGCGCCGCGTATTTTGGATGAGACGCCGTAGGGACGACGGGTCCAGTACCTCGCACACCCAATCCCAGTGCATCGACACGACATCCCCGACGCGGGCGCCGTCCGCGAATCCGCGCCCGTCGATCTGACGCGTGACCCGCACGACCCGCGGCTCCGTCAGCGCCAGTTTGCCGTCCCGCAGGGCGAGCGCCGGCCGCTCGACCACCAACTCCGCGCCATCCACCGCGCTGACCCGGCCCCAGCTGATGCGACAGGCATCCATGCGCTCCAGCCCGATCACCGCGCGCTCGTCGCGCATCAGCCCCGCGCGCAGATAGACGTCGAAGACGTGGAAGTTGTGGTGCGGGCGCGCGTCGTGCTCCAGCTTGCTCGCCAACCACCCGAAAGAGCGCGCATCCGTGCGCGCCTGAAACCGCTCCTGTAGCGACTGGTAGAAGCGCGGCGCGTCGACGCGCTCCAGGCAGTCATTGCCGATCCAGTAGGCCTCGACCACGCGCCGATCGAAGGGATCGGCGATGCCGTTGGCCTGCGCGATGAGCCGCAAGTACGGGTAGGCGCCGTCGAAGCGCCGCTCCAGGTCGATCAGGCCCTGGTCCGTCAACCCCCGCGACACATACGCGAAGAGCGTCGGATGGTCATCAGGACCGCAATAGCCCAGCCGGTTGGGCGGGAAGGCGTAGCGGCCGAACAGGAGCGCGCCCGATATCGCGCGGGCGCCAGTCGTACGCTCGCCCATCGTGTGATTACCGCTCATACGCTCATCTATCATGCGATTACCGCCTTCCCATGTTCGTATTGCCGTGGACGCGACTGCTGCTCGCGCAACTCCTGCCGGCGGCCAACCGTGTAGATGACAAGCGCCGCGACAAGCGCCAGCGCCAGCCCGAATAGGGTGAGCGGGGCGATCGTGACGTGCCGCGAGACGACCACGAGCCCTGTCGTGATAATCGGCGATGCCGCGGGGATCGCCGTGACCGCGGTTGCCGAGGCATGGCGTAGCCCCGCGATCGCGGTCACGGTAAAGGCCAGCAGGATGAGCCCCGTGACCAGCACGAAGCCCCACTGCACCGGCGAGAGGCGCAGCACGGCGCCGAGATGTCCGCTGGCGCCCACGTAGATCAGGAGCAGCACGGCGCCCAGACTCATCTTGAAGACCATGACGGTCAGTATGGAAACGCTACGCAGCAGATACTTGATCAGGATGGCGTCGAGCGCGAATAGGAAGGTACCAGCCAGGAGGAAGACGACGCCGGTGTCCCAATGCACCGTATTGAGCTTGAGGCCGATGGACAACCCGATGAACAGCACGAGCAGCGCCAGCCAGATCGCCGGTCCGAAGCGCTCACGCAAGAGCACGCTGGCGAACAACGCGACGAAGAGGAACTGGCTATGGTCGACGACCGCCGCCGTGACGGTCGTGCTGATCTGCAAGCCGCGGAAATCCAGCGCGTAGGCCAGGCTGCCCCCGATCACGGCCACGACCAGCAACAGCCCCCACTGTCGCCCCGTGAGGCGGCGATACTCGGCGCGATTGCGGGCGACGACGAGCAACGGCACGAGCAGGGCGACCCCGACCACGGCGTTCTTGAGCGCCGTGTACAGCGTGGAGTCGGGGAACAACTTCACGCCGATGCTGTTGACGTAGATGGCCACGCCGCTGATGAGGGCGTTGAGCGCCGCGAAGTAGTAGCCCACGCGCGGGTCTCCCGCCGGGCGCTCCTCCGGCGCGGCGGGGTTCCGTCCATCCAGCGCCGCTCCCGCCCGCGTGGGACCGGGTCTTACACGAACACTCTTCATCGCATGCTCCCCTATTCCCCTATTGGCTCTACGCGGCTATCTGCCTCTCATATGGTTCGGTCCGCGATTGTGAAACAGGGCCCGCGACGACAATCGCATGGCGAGCCGGGCTCACCCGGCCAGCGTCTCACCCGGCCAGCGTCTCACCCGGCCGGCGTCTCACCCGGTACGCGTCTTAACCCGGCCGGCGTCGCGTGCGCGAAGGCGACGAGCCACTCGCACCAGTCGTCGAGACCGGCGCCGGTGCGGCAGCTCAGTTCGAAAATGCGCAGGCGTGGGTTGATCGCCAGGGCCTGCCGTCGTACTTTCGCCACATCGTAATCGACATAGGGCAATAGATCGATTTTGTTCACGACCATAGCCTCGGCCACCGCGAACATCCCCGGATATTTGGCCGGCTTGTCGTCGCCCTCGGTCGTGGCGGCGAGGACGACGCGCGCGTCTTCGCCCAGGTTCCAGCCGGCGGGGCACACCAGGTTGCCGACGTTCTCGATCACGAGCAGGTCCATATCCGCCAGCGCCATGTGGTCGAGCGCCGTGCGCACCATGTGCGCTTCCAGGTGGCAGGTCCCGCGCGTGTTGATCTGCACGGCCCGCGCCCCCAGGGCCTCGATCCGCTCCGCGTCCGCGCTCGTCTCAAGGTCGCCCTCGATCACGCCAATGGACACACGCCCCTGGAGCCGGGCGATCGTGCGCTCCAGGAGCGTCGTCTTCCCCGCGCCCGGCGAGCTCATCAGGTTGAGCGCGCGTATGCTCCGGGCCGCCAGCCGCCCCTGGATCTCCCCCGCGACGGCGTCGTTGTTGGCCAGGATGTTTTGCGCGATAGTCACTGTGGGCATGGCATAGTCCTTACTCCGGCGCGTGCGCGGGCATAGGTTCAATCTCCATCTCGCGGATCTCAAGCTCCGTCCCCGACACCTCGTCGCTGTCCCACGCGTCACACGCCGAACACCGCGCGACGAAGTTGACGACGGGGAACTCGCGGGCGCAGCGACGGCAGCGCGCCCGGTGCGGCACGCTCTCGATGACCAGGTCGGCGCCGGCGAGCGACGGCTCGAAGCTCGCCACCATCTCCCAGCAGCCCCGCAGCGCGTCGGGCATGACGCCGGCCGCCTCGCCGACGCGCAGCCGCACGCTGGTCACGCGCGCGGCCTGGCACGCGGCCGCGCGCGTCGTGACGGCCTCGGCGATGGCCTGCGCGATGCCAAGTTCGTGCATCGTTAGGGCGTCGTCAAGGTCGGGCTATCCGGGTCGATCGGGCCTTTGTCATCGGGGTGGACGCCCGTGTAGAACCGGGGCGTCGACGTGCCGGTGGCACGGCCCGTGTCCGTGGTATCGGTCTGGTCGCGCCCGGCTTCCTGTCCCTCCTTCTTGACGATTTCCTCGCCCTTCGGCGTGCCCGGCTCGTGTGCGGGCGAGGTCGCGCGCGACGTATCTTGCTCGTCCATCTCCGTCCTCCTCCTACCTCTATCAATCACTACTATCAATCGCCTATCAATCACTACATGGAGCGTATCTTCAGGTATCGCTTGAGGTCCGGCAGCTGTATCGCCACGACAACCCCGACCACCAAGACCAACGCGCCGAAACCCAGGCCAAGCCCTTTCATCGGAACCCTCCTTTCACGCCGCCGATGTCCCGCACCAGCGACTCCACCATCTCGACGGCCTCGTCGACCGCCGCCCGCACCGGCGCGCTCAACTCGACCAGCACGTCCTCGTCGTCCTCGCGGCCCAGCACGGCGGGCTCGCAGGCCACCAGGTAGGTGCGGGTCGGCCTGGCGCCCAGTGCCCGCGCCAGCTTGATGACCTTCACCGGGTCCATGCCGTGGGTGGCAAGCGTTACCTCGCCGTCCTGGTCGACATGCGGCTCGATCAGGTAGAGCGTGCCCGGCGGCTCCCCGCGCGGAGCGGCGTCCACGAAGATGAGCGCGTCGTAGTCCTCAAGCAACGCATACACCAGGTCCATGCCGCGGATGCCGAAGTCCACGACGCGCACCCCGGCGGGGAGCGCGCGCGCCGCCAGCCGCCGCGCCACCTCCACGCCAAAGCCGTCGTCACCGAGAAAGATGTTGCCGATGCCGGCGACCAGGATGCTCCCCGTCGACGGGTCCGTCATTGCCGCCATCGGTGCTGTCATCGGTCGTCGCACCGCGTATCCCCTAGGCTGTCGAATGGCTCGACGTCATGCAGCGGCTCGACGTCATGCAGCGGCTCGACTTCATGCAGGGAGAAGAAAAAACGGTGCCCCGGCTGCCGTGCGTCGCCCAGATCCCGGCCCGGGTCGTCCTCCACCGTCACCGCGACGTAGATGTTGTCCTCGAAGTCCTGCTCGATCGCCTCGATATAGGCCACCCTCCCGGCCAGCGCCAGGTCCATGATGTCGCCGCCGGGGCGCGGATGGAGCCGCACGCGGCTTCCCGCCGCGAGATCGACCCCGTCGACGACCGCGCGTCCCGGACTCTTTCCTTCCGTCATCGCGAAGAGGTCCACTGTTCCTCACTCCTCCTCTCGCGCCGGCTGTAGGCTGCGGATCGCGCCGTGCATTTTCATGAGTTGCTCGGACGTCAGCGCCTCGGTCCGCTCCAGGATCTCGCGTCCGCGCACGTCGGACTCGCGCATCTCCCGCTTCTCCTCGTCCGTCAGGGTCATGATGCTCAGGGTGAGCAACTCGTCGATCTCGGTCGTCTCGAAGAGGTCGCCGGGGGTCTCCGACGCGATTTGCGGATAGTCGTACAGGATGATGGGCGAGGATAACAGCATCTGACGCTCGCCTGGGTCGCCCACGAGGACCGGCCAGGTCTTGACGTTCGCGCACCCCTGCACGGCCTCCTGATACTCCATCGGCGGCTCCAGCAACGAAACAAACTCCCCATCCCGCACGCGCAGGATCGTGTGCGTAGAGACGAAGGTGTGCCGCAGCGCGGCGGCGCGCGTCCGCCCGTCATTCTCGCGCCGCGGCCACGCCCACGGCGTCGTGTTAGTAATCCGCACCGTGAGCCGGTACCCCGGCGCGGCCGCGCCGCCGCCGGCCACGGCGTCCGTCGCCACCGGTTCGGCCGCGATCTCCACCGTCCCCCGCAGCGTCTTCCACGCGCGGACGAGGGCGCCGGCCACGGCGCCGCCGGGGTCGCGCAGCGATTCCTCCGCGCTCCCGGCGGGCACATCTATCGCGCACGAGTGGCCGCGCGCGATGAGGATGAGGTCGTCCAGGCGCACGGAGCCGACGACGACCTCCCGCTCCATCGCCTCTTCCCACGGCCGATAGACCTGCCCGCCTACCCGCAACTCCTCGACGAAGCGGTACCCCACGGGAGGGACGTCATCGGCCGACGACAACTCCGTCGGCTCCGTCGCCCGCGCGGCCACGCGGCGGTCCACGACGTGGAGGAAGCGCACCTTCACCTCGAGCGTCGCCGCGGAGGCGGGGCGCCCGGCGGCTCCGGCCACCAGGCACTGGGTTTGCATGCTCCAGGGGTCGTCGCCGCCGCTCTCCTCGCTGTAGCGGCGCGGATAGACGCCGCCGAACGTCCAGCGTTGCTGGTTCTTGAGGGCCGAGCGGCGGTACGGGTAGAGCAGGTAGCCCTCGTACAGCACCACGTCGGCGATCTTCTCGACCGCCTCCATGCTCATCGTCATCGCTCTGCCTCCGCCTCGCTCCCCCGCAACAACGCGTCGAGCGCGTCATCCCAGGAGGGCAGGGCCTGGCGCGCCTTGTACGCGTAGAGGCGATCGAAGACATCCTTGCGCACGCGCAGCCAGGCGCTGTTCGGGAAGTAGTGGTCCATCATCTTCTTCCATACCTGGATCGGCAGGCGGAAGGGCGCCTCCTTCTCCCAGGAAATCTGTGTGATTTGCAGCGGCCCCTCGCCGGCCATGTAGAACACCGTGCCGCTGAACAGGAACAGCAGCGGAACCTCGCCGTCCTCCAGCGCATAGAAGTACTTGGCGGCGGCGACGTCGAAGTCATAGCTACAGGGGATGGGCAGATCGGCGACGATGCTATCGGTAAACCGGGGCACGATGACGGTGGCGTGCGTCCACAGCAGGCTCCGCAGAGTCTCACCCCAGCGGCGCGGCTCGCCGAACACCTCCAGCAGCCGACCCTCGGCCTCCGCGTCATAGCGTCGCCGCGTGGTCTCGATGCGCACCTGAGCCCGCAGCATGATCGAATGCACCCGCTCGTCCGCGGCCGCATTGTGGATATGCAGCTTGAACAGCATGGTCGGCGCGGCGGCGAAGGGCACGGCCTCGGCGTCGACGACCTTGAAGTCGAGCTCAGGCATCGGCCCCCCCCACGAGGACGGACCGTTCCCGCAAGCCGGTAAAGAACTGGTTTATCCCTTTCCAGACCTCGGGACCGCCGCCTAAACCCGTCCAATGGACGCGGATGAGCCCCACCAGCCGGTAGCACTCGTCGATAGGGACCAGGAAGTACTCCTCCGCCCCGCGCACCCGGTTGACCAGCAGCGCCTCGACGTCGGGCGCCAGCTCTGTCAGCGCCGGGTTGCGCTGTTCCAGGTCCGTCCAGGTTTCCAGGTCCAGCAGCGACTCCGTGGGACCCATCGGCCCCGGATAGAACGCCATCATGCGCCCGGCCGCCGTGTGGTAGGTGAAGAACGCCATGTTCACCGGGATGCGCAAGCCTTCCCACTGCGCATCCGTCATGTCAAAGCCCGCGAGGCACAGGCGACGGGTCGGGACCAGCCGGCGCGCGCCCGCGCCGGCCGCGGGCTGGTCGAACAGGATGGCACAGGCGCGGCACGCGCAGAGCAACTCCCTGCTGGAGAGGCTCATCAGATGCCGGTGCTCTTGCCCGATGGCCTCGCCGCATAGGTCGCAGTGCTCCTCGACGCTCCGCGTGGCCTCACGCGCGAGGCGCCGTAGCGTGGAGAAGGGGCTCGTGTCCGGGGAGCTTAGACCTTCAAACATCTCTCCGCCTCAAAAATCTGGCGCTATCAGTTGCCGTAAGCCGACCGCTGACCGCTGACGGCAACCTTGACGATATCGTCATGTACGAGGAGCGGGATCGGCTCTAGAGATAGGCTCGGGGCATCCAGGCATCGTCCGGCGCGTCGCACATCGTAGTGGCGCGTACAGGAGGGACAAGCAAGGTCCGCCCCGTGCAGAGCGCCCCGCTCAAGCGGCTCTCCGCAGGCAGAGCACGCGTCGCGGTAGGCGTAGAAGGTCTCCTCGATCTTGATAAACACCAGAGGCTGCCCCGCAACCTCCAGCGCCGTCATGCCACCGTCGACAAGGTGGGGCAGCCCGCCAATCACGGTCCACGCGGGCCCAGCTTCTTGTGGCGTCTGTTGCATCGGCATGGACTGTGTCGCCGCCGTCGGCGCCGACGGCGCCGTCCTCTTCGTAAGGGCGGAGACCGGTATGAAGCCCGTTGGGATGGCGATGGGGGGCGGCGGCGCGGCCACCCCCTCGGCGTCGATGCCATCCAGGTCGGGCGCGGCCTTCCAGATGGCTTCCTCTATCGCCAGCTTGAGCGTTATAGTCGACGATGGGCAGCCGTGGCAGCTTCCCTCCAACCGCAACCGCGCCACCCCGCCGTCCACCCCGATCAGTTCCACATTGCCGCCGTGCGACTGGAGGTAGGGGCGCACCCCTTCGAGGGCGCGCGCCACCCGCGTCTCCACGTCTACCGGATGCAGGTCGTGCAGGAGCAGCAGATGGGCGATCAACTCGTCAGCGGCAAAAGCGTCGAGCATGGCGGCACCGGCCGAGGGGTCGTCCCGTTGCCGGACGATCGCCAGCATGCGCGCCAGGCCTTCGCCGTAGAGCGCCAACAGACCCTGCAGGATCTCGGACGCCGCCGCGCGCACGGCTGGATCAGGCAAGGACTCGATGCGCTCCAGCAGCGATCCTATCTGGGCGGCCCGCTCGGTCAGTTCGCGGTCGTCCACGAGCATTGGTACACATCCTTCCCGCGTGGTCCGCGACCGCGGGCGGCGTATGCTGCTACGCCGCCCGCGGTCGCGGGCTTATTCCACGCCTAACCCGAGCGTCGGGGAGTGCCGCACGTCGAGCGTCTTGCCGTCGCCCAGGTACATGTGTACACCGCACGGCAGACAGGGGTCGAAGCTGCGCACCGCGCGCATGATGTCGATGCCCTTGAAGTTGTCCGGCCCGTTCTCCTCGAAGATCGGGGTGCCCTGCACTGCGTCCTCGTAGGGGCCGGGGGTCCCATACACGTCGCGCGGCGAGGCGTTCCAGGGCGTGGGCGGATAGGGGTGGTAGTTGGCGATCTTGCCGTCGCGGATCACCAGGTGGTGCGAGAGCACGCCGCGCACGGCCTCGTGGAAGCCGCAGCCGATGGCGTCGTCTGGGACCGTAAAGTCCTGGAAGACCTTTGTTTCGCCCTGGCGCACGAGCTCCAGCGCCTTCTCCACGAAGTGGAGCCCCATGGCGGCGGCGTAGGCTAGGAAGTAGATGCGCGCCCTATCGCGCTCCAGCGCGTTGGACCACTGTGGAATCTTCCACTCAAAGTGCGCCTCGGGCCTCAGCGCCGTCTTGGGCAGGTTGATCTCGACGCTCTTGCCCGTGGCCTTGACGTAGCCGACATCCACCTTATTGGCCAGCGCCGTGGCCCAGAGCCGCGCGATGGGTCCGCCGCCGGTATCGAGCGCCAGGTGATCGCCGGTGCGCTTGTCGTACCAGCGCGGGCTCATCACCCAACTGTAGTTCTGGCCGAAGTCGCGCTTCTGGGGTTTGGGGGTGGTCGTCTGGTTCCAGGGGTGGCGCTTGTCGACGGGGTTGCCCAGCGGGTCGCGCGTCACGAAGGTCTCCTCGCTGCCCCAATCATCGTAGTAGGAGCTGCCGAGCAGGATGCGGAGGCCCAGGTTGATGTCCACCAGGCTCGTCGTGACGAGCTCGCCGTCGACCACGACGCCGGGGGTGACGAACATGGCGTCGCCCCACTTCGCCATGTTCTTATAGGTGAAGTCGCAGACGTCCGGGTCCTGGAAGGAGCCCCAGCAGCCCAGCAAGATGCGCCGCCGTCCGACCTCCTCGTAGCCCGGCAGAGCGTCATAGAAGAAATCGAAGATATCGTCGTTGAGCGGCACGATCTTCTTCACGAAATCCATGTACTTCATCAGGCGCACCAGGTAGTCCGTGAAGATCTGGATCGTGGGGACAGTGCCCACGCCGCCGGGGTACAGCGTGGACGGGTGGACGTGCCTGCCCTCCATCAGGCAGAACATCTCGCGCGTGAGGCGGCTCATCTGCAACGCTTCGCGGTACATCTCGCCCGTGAACGGGTTGAAGGAGCGCATGATGTCGGCGATGGTGCGGAAGCCGTGGATCTCGGCGTGCGGGGCCGCGGTCTGCTCCGCGCGCGCCAGGACGCTGGGGTTGGTCTCCTTGATCATCTGCTCACAGAAGTCCACGAACACCAGATTGTCCTGGTAGATGCAGTGGTCGAACATATACTCGGCGGCCTCACCGAGGTTGTTGATCCACTCGGCCAGGGGCGGCGGCTTGATGCCGTAGGCCATCTGCTGGGCGTAGATCGAGCAGACCGCGTGGTTGTCACCGCAGATGCCGCAGATGCGGCTGGTGATGAAGTGCGCGTCGCGCGGGTCCTTCCCCTTCATGAACACGCTGTAGCCACGGAAGATGGACGAGGTGCTGTGGCACTCGACGACCTGGCGGTTGGTGAAGTCGATCTTGGTGTAGATGCCCAGGTTGCCGACGATCCTGCTGATGGGATCCCAATTCATATCCACGACGTTCGCGGGCTGCCCCTCGACGCTCTGGCGCGGTTCGGTACGGGTTGCCATATCGTGTCCTCTCTACACGCGCGACGCGCGCGACGCGCCTACGTGCCCTATACGTGCCCTACATGTCTACAGTGCGCGACGGCCCCTACGTGCTACGTGCTACGTGCCTACGTGCGCTACCAGCGCGGCCGGTAGCCGGTCGTCAACTCGGGCTCGGGGTGGCGCCACTTGGGCTCTTTGTCGAGCGTATGGTTGGTAATGCCGCGCAGTTGGCGCACGACCGCGCCGTACACGCCGATCGCGCCGGATGAGATCTTGCCACCCGGCGGCTCGTCCATGAACGGCATGAACTTGTCGGGGAAGCCGGGCATGGTGCAGCCGATGCAGATGCCGCCGACATTGGGGCAACCGCCGATGCCGGCCATCCAGCCGCGCTTGGGCACGTTGCAGTTGACGACCGGCCCCCAGCAGCCCAGCTTGACCAGGCACTTGGGCGAACCGTACTCCTTGGCGAAGTCGCCCTGTTCGTAGTAACTCCCGCGGTCGCAGCCCTCATGCACGGTCTTCCCGAAGAGCCAGGTGGGCCGCAGGGCGTCGTCCAGCGGGATCATGGGCGCCATGCCCGCAGCCTGGTAGAGCAGGTAGAGCACGGTCTCCATAAAGTTGTCCGGCTGCACCGGGCAGCCCGGCACGTTGACGATGGGGATGCCGGCCGCGGAGCGGAAGTCCCAGCCGAGGTAGTCGGCCAGGCCCATCGCGCCGGTCGCGTTGCCGGCCATGGCGTGGATGCCGCCGTAGGTCGCGCAGGTGCCGGCCGCCACGACGGCCCAGGCCTTGGGCGCCAGGCGGCTAATCCACTCGGTGGTTGGGATCGGCTGCCCCGTCGTGGGATCGTTGCCCATCCCGGCCCAGTAGCCCTCGGGTTTGATCTTCTCGTTGGGGATGGAACCCTCGCACACGAAGACAAAGGGGTCCAGTTCGCCGCGCTCGGCCTTGTAAAAGGCCTGCATGAACTCGTCGCCGTTCTCGTAGGACAACACCTTGTTGTGCAGATGGACCTTGGGCAGCCCCGGTATGTTGCCCAACACCACGTCCTCGATGCTGGGCTGCATGGCCGCGGTCACCGAGACCGAGTCTCCATCGCACCCCAGCAACTCCGATGTCCACAGGATGTGGACCTCTTCGACCCCCGCCATCCGTCGCCTCCTCTCGGCGTGTCTCCCGGCCCCCGTCGCCCGGGATCATCCCACCGGCGCTCCACGGTGTCCCAACATCACGTCGCTCACGCGCCCGACCGGCGGGATATCCCGCGGGCGGCTCGCGCTACCTCATCCCCACCTATACCTCTCTGGCCCTAACTGAGCGACAACGCCGAACACGACAAAAACCGGCGCACGACTATGCAGTCGTGGCCGGTTCCACCAGTTGCTCCCCGCAGCCCGGGGTGGCCAATATAAAGACAGGAGTCGACGGAGGGAATTGAGTATCTGTCTTTAAACTAGGGCTACAGATCATCACATCCACGACACGAGTTCATCACCCGTTGGCAGCAATCATAGCACCACGACACGAGCGCGTCAATAGGCGCGACTTCAAATCCGGAGGATAGCGCCTTGACAGTCGCGTCGTTTAGAGCGTATAAACTGGAGCAAGCACACAGACACAACGGCGACGAGGACGAGTACCCGGGGGACAGCCTACAGAGAGGGCGCGCCACCGACTGAGAGCGCGCCCGGCCCTGACCCCGACGAAAACCACCTCTCGCGCCGCTCCCCTAACGCCACGTCCCATGGGACGAAGGGTCAAATAAGGGAGCACGGGAGCGCCCGTTATCAGCACAACGAGCCCGAACAACGTTCACTACCCTCCCGAAGAGAGGAATCGAGGGTGAGAGGACGCGACGGGAAACTTTGGGTGGAACCACGACGAACCCGTCGTCCAGAGGAGTGGGACGACGGGTTTTTATATTGGTCCATATGGAGGTTCCCATGCCGGTCTCGCCCAACGCCGACCCCTACTACCGCCTGCGCCACTCGGCCGCGCACGTCCTGGCCCAAGCGGTCCTGGAAATCTTCCCCGAGGCCAAGCTGGGGATCGGGCCGCCCATCGAGGACGGCTTCTACTATGACTTCGATCTGCCGCGCCCGCTCACACCCGACGACCTGCGGGATATCGAGCGCCGGATGTGGCGCATCATCGCCGCCAATGACCCGATCACTTGCCGCGCCATCGCCGCCGACGAGGCGCACGCCTTGTTCCGAGACCAGCCCTACAAGCTTGAACTGATCGACGCCCTCGTCGCCGGCCGCGACGACACAGGGGAAGCTACTCGGTCCGGCGAACCAGGGGAGGCGGCGATCACGACCTATCGCCAGGACAGCTTCGAGGATCTCTGCCGCGGCCCGCACCTGGAGCATACCGGGCAAATCCCGGCCGACGCCGTTGTCCTGCTTAACGTTTCTGGCGCCTACTGGCGCGGCGACGAGCATCGGCCCATGCTCCAGCGCATCTATGGGACCGCCTGGCACAGCAAAGAGGAATTGGACCGCTACCTGTGGCGCTTGGAAGAGGCCAAGAAGCGCGATCATCGCGTGTTGGGCAAGGAACTCGACCTCTACAGCGTCTCGGAGGATGTCGGCCCGGGCCTCATCCTCTGGCACCCGAAAGGGGCCATGGTGCGCGTGCTGGCCGAGGACTTCGCTCGCCAGGCCCACCTCTACAACGGCTATGAGTGGGTGTTCTCGCCACACATGGGCCGCGCCGGCCTGTGAGAGACCTCCGGCCACCTGGACTTCTACCGCGAGAATATGTTCGCGCCGATGGACATTGACGGCGATCCCTACTACGCCAAGCCGATGAACTGCCCCTTCCACATCCAGATCTACAAGACCCACTTGCGCTCCTACCGCGACCTGCCGCGGCGCTACGCCGAGTACGGCACGGTTTATCGCTACGAGCGCAGCGGCGTCCTACACGGGCTGACACGGGTGCGCGGCTTCACACAGGACGACGCGCACATCTTCTGCCGCCCCAACCAGGTGGAAGACGAGATTGTCCGCGCGCTGGAGTTCTCCCTCTATGTGCTGCGCGCCTTCGGGCTGACCGACTTCAAAGGCTACCTCTCGACGCGGCCGGACAAGTTCGTGGGCGACCCGGCCGACTGGGAGCGGGCGACCGATGCGCTGCGGCGCGCCCTCGACGAGCAGGGCCTGCCATACGACATCGACACGGGAGGTGGGGCCTTTTACGGACCCAAGATCGACCTCAAAGTACACGACGCGCTAGGACGCGAGTGGCAACTGAGCACGATCCAGTTCGACTTCAATCTGCCGGAGCGATTCGGGCTCGAGTATACCGGGGAGGACGGCGAGCGGCATCGGCCATACATGATCCACCGGGCACTGCTCGGAAGCATGGAGCGGTTCTTCGGCGTGCTGATCGAGCACTTCGCCGGCGCGTTCCCGGTCTGGCTCGCCCCAGTGCAGGCCATCGTTATCCCGATCTCGACGGACAAGCACATCGACTACGCGCGAGACGTTGCGGCCCAACTCAAAGCGGCGGGGGTGCGCGCGGAGATCGATGAGGGCAAGAACCGCATGCAAGCGAAGATTCGGGAGGCACAGCTCCAGAAGGTTCCCTACATGCTCGTCGTGGGGGGCAAAGAGCAGGAGAACGGCGCGGTCGCGGTCCGACTGCGCTCCGGCGAGGATCTCGGAGCCATCCCCGTGGGGTCCTTCATCGCGCGCGTTCAGGAGGAGGTGACAGAGCGACGGTAAGGCGATGTATCGGCGCACGTAGACGAATGAGCCGGGCGCTATGTTCGCCGCGAACGCCCGGTCAAGCGAGGCTTGACGAATGACGCGCGTAGGAGTGCACTGCTTTGCGCCCGGCGCCGCGGTCAGGCGGGATACAGGATAGCGAAGACAAGGGGCATTGCAGGGTCGTGTCATTCTCGGCCGCGAC
>JAABUZ0100005369.1_pt1 | contig 16883 bp, 15 predicted proteins | sample 5562091 | NCBI WGS metagenome assembly JAABUZ01 (sample SAMN12813069, study PRJNA571459) | rock metagenome | isolation source: Antarctica rocks | place: Antarctica: Victoria Land, Linnaeus Terrace sud | collected 2015-12-21
GGACGAAGGTTACGCCGTAGATCCAATAGACGGTGAGCATATGGAGGCCGGCCAGGAGCGGGATCAGCGCTGTGATGAGCGCACGCGCGATGTCGGTCCCAATCATCAAGCGCTTGCGGTCGATGCGGTCGACCCATGCGCCGATGAGTAAGCCGAAGAGAAGATAGGGCAGGAACGTCGCCGCGCTAGCAATGCCTAGATTGAGGGCCGAGCCGGTGAGCTTATACACCAACAAGGGCAAGGCGAATTGGCTAAACGAGCTGCCGAAGTTCGAGATCGTCTGTCCAAGCCAGAACTTCCAGAAGTCGGGGTGGAGCCGGGGTGGAGCAAGGGCGGAAGGATGCGCCATATGTTCGACCTCCATCGAAACCAATGATGGTTAGATGATAGTCGAAATTGAGGCGATAAGCAAGTGAAGTCAATCACGGTGGGCATGCTCCACGAGCGCGACCACCGGACGCCGGGGAGCAGGCGCTGGCATATCACGGAGGATGCGGATGAGGCCGTGCGCATCGTCGGGATGAGCGAGGCGGCGTGTGAGCCATAGATAACTGCGGACGAGGCGTAGCTGTGGAGCGCTGTTGACCTATCCACCCAGGATGCGCGCCAGTTTTTGATACTGTTGGCGAATTCTGGCAGACCCGCGCTTATGCGGATCGCGCCGCCTGTGGGGCTATAAGCGACGCGCGACCAAGGCCGCGGCCCCGCGCTTATTCGGCCATTGTGGTCGATCCGGTGAATTCGCCAACAGTATCGTTTTTCGCGCTGGACAGCGAGGCGTGCGTCGTATCTACTGGGACCGCCGCGGTCTCCGCGGCTCACGGTCGCGGCCACGGGTTCGCCACATGCACCATAATTGCCGGCAACGACAGGCCGCGGGGACCGCGGCGGTCCCAGTAGATACGACGCGTCGCGCGAAAAACTGGCGCGCACCCATCCACCCAGGGTGGCGCTCGTCGTTCACTGCTCCGGTGGTATGATTATTGGCTTTATGGCGTCGCCGGTACAGGCAAGTCAGCCTCGGTGTAGTACCGATCGTAGGTGCGCGGCGGAGGAACCGCTCGTCCCCGTGCTCCTTGTGCGGCCAACCATCCCTCGATAGCTTCGCGACCCATTTCTGCCGCTTCCATCGTCGTCGCGCCATGAGTGCGGCAACCAGGGAGTTCCGGCACTGTCACAACGTACGCGTCGTCGACATCCGACCACTCGATCACTAGAGAATAGCGTCCGACCTCCGAGGCCGGCGCGTCAAATGTGCTCATCAAAGTGTCTCCTGTGCTGCTTGCTCCTCGCGGAGCGCCGCGATCGCATCGCGAACATCCTTCTCCTGATAGAACTTGGCATCGTCCCCGTCTTTGCCAGCCAGTGTGACCTCTTCGCCTGGAACCAAGGGATGCTCCCAATAGGTATGACTTCCTTTGCCGCGACCAGGTTGCGACGTGAATCCAGCTCGATGTAAATCGGCGCGTAACTGGCGTAGCTTGCGGGGCATTAGCCTACCCTCTCCTCAGCATACTTCCCCCACGAAAGGATGACTTCTATCATCATCGGTGATACTCAGGTTGAGGAAGATTACTCGTGTTGCGTTGCCAGGGTAACACGCCGGGGCGTTCCGCGTCGAGGGCATCAAGTTCCTCCTGGCTCAACTCGTCATCTCCGCCTAAATCGGCGCTCTCGGCGTGCAGCTTCTCGGCCAGGCGTATGCCTCGTACGCGGTCGCTATTCTGGATACGCTCTATATCGGACATTGGTATCAGGGTGCGGCTACCGTGGGTGACACCCTTGATGTACCCTGTACGGCGCCACGACTTGATCGTATTGATGGAGCGTACACCAAGTAGTTGCGCGGCCTCCGTCGTGGTCAAAAGGCGTTCACTGTCTACGTCTTGCAGCGCGGCCTTGAGGGCTCGCACCGTTTCCGACACATTACCCTCTTCCGCTGACGTTAGCGCCTGGGTCAGCGTCTGTCGCAGTCCTGTAATGCTCATTCAATTCCTCCGAGTGGATCAGGCGAGAGGACTATATGTAGACATCGTACCGTGTAAACATCAAATTCGTCAAATTTCGGACTATGATGAGGCGTTGGACGCCTGGCGCGCCACTGCTGAAGTGCTACGTGATCCCGACCTCATGGCGCGATTACTTGCGGAGGACGATCCTACGCTGGAAGTACCGCCTGGGGTTCCTCGCTGGGCTCTATATTTGGCTGCGGGAGGTAGCGTTCGGCGTGGCCCAAGGCGGTGAACGAGAAGCCCAGTGGGATGAGGAACGTCAACACACCGATCCCGCCGTACACGAGGGCGACACCATTTGGCCCTAGCCCTTGGATGAGTAGGCCGCCGAGGAAGGTTCCGACTGGGATAGCCGACCAGGCCAACACGCCTGCGATACTCATCACGCGGCCCAGCATGTGGTTGGGGACGATAGCCTGCCGCAGACTCCCCGTGTTGATATTGAAGAGGATACCCAAACCCGATCCGACCGCCCACAGCACCACAGCGGCCCAGTACCAGCGCGTCGCCGCCATGGCGATCGTCAGCAGGCCCTCCAACATCAATGCGCTCAACGCGACCCTGCTGAACGACCAACGTTTCCGCAAAGGCCCTGCGGCGAGCGATAGGATGACGACGCCGGCGCCGCCGGCCGCGTAGAGAAGCGCGACCTGCGGATCGCTGGCGCCCAGTCGATGTTTCGCGAATAGCACGAGCTGCGCGTAGGTCGTGCTGCCCACGAAATTGACCAGGGCCATCATGGCCGAGATGTTGCGCAGCACGGGATGACCCAGCACATATCGCAACCCGTCGGCGACATCCTGGCGGACACTCGTGCGCTTCCGCGTCTCGTCCGTTGTCGCATTAAAACTCGTCGTGACGAGGATCAGGGAGAAGGCGGAGACGATGAACGAGGCGGCGTCGATGAGCAGGATCATGGGCAGCGACAGCAGCGCCACCAGGACGCCGGCCAGTAAGGGGCCGGCAATCGAGGCCGCCGAGTAGCTGGCTTGAATGCGGCCATTGGCCGTCACCAAATCATCCTGATTCACCAAACTGGGGATCGCGGCGAACTCACCGGTGTTAAAGAAGATGGTGAGCGTCGACAGGACGAAGGTTACGCCGTAGATCCAATAGACGGTGAGCATATGGAGGCCGGCCAGGAGCGGGATCAGCGCTGTGATGAGCGCACGCGCGATGTCGGTCCCAATCATCAAGCGCTTGCGGTCGATGCGGTCGACCCATGCGCCGATGAGTAAGCCGAAGAGAAGATAGGGCAGGAACGTCGCCGCGCTAGCAATGCCTAGATTGAGGGCCGAGCCGGTGAGCTTATACACCAACAAGGGCAAGGCGAATTGGCTAAACGAGCTGCCGAAGTTCGAGATCGTCTGTCCAAGCCAGAACTTCCAGAAGTCGGGGTGGAGCCGGGGTGGAGCAAGGGCGGAAGGATGCGCCATATGTTCGACCTCCATCGAAACCAATGATGGTTAGATGATAGTCGAAATTGAGGCGATAAGCAAGTGAAGTCAATCACGGTGGGCATGCTCCACGAGCGCGACCACCGGACGCCGGGGAGCAGGCGCTGGCATATCACGGAGGATGCGGATGAGGCCGTGCGCATCGTCGGGATGAGCGAGGCGGCGTGTGAGCCATAGATAACTGCGGACGAGGCGTAGCTGTGGAGCGCTGTTGACCTATCCACCCAGGATGCGCGCCAGTTTTTGATACTGTTGGCGAATTCTGGCAGACCCGCGCTTATGCGGATCGCGCCGCCTGTGGGGCTATAAGCGACGCGCGACCAAGGCCGCGGCCCCGCGCTTATTCGGCCATTGTGGTCGATCCGGTGAATTCGCCAACAGTATCGTTTTTCGCGCTGGACAGCGAGGCGTGCGTCGTATCTACTGGGACCGCCGCGGTCTCCGCGGCTCACGGTCGCGGCCACGGGTTCGCCACATGCACCATAATTGCCGGCAACGACAGGCCGCGGGGACCGCGGCGGTCCCAGTAGATACGACGCGTCGCGCGAAAAACTGGCGCGCACCCATCCACCCAGGGTGGCGCTCGTCGTTCACTGCTCCGGTGGTATGATTATTGGCTTTATGGCGTCGCCGGTACAGGCAAGTCAGCCTCGGTGTAGTACCGATCGTAGGTGCGCGGCGGAGGAACCGCTCGTCCCCGTGCTCCTTGTGCGGCCAACCATCCCTCGATAGCTTCGCGACCCATTTCTGCCGCTTCCATCGTCGTCGCGCCATGAGTGCGGCAACCAGGGAGTTCCGGCACTGTCACAACGTACGCGTCGTCGACATCCGACCACTCGATCACTAGAGAATAGCGTCCGACCTCCGAGGCCGGCGCGTCAAATGTGCTCATCAAAGTGTCTCCTGTGCTGCTTGCTCCTCGCGGAGCGCCGCGATCGCATCGCGAACATCCTTCTCCTGATAGAACTTGGCATCGTCCCCGTCTTTGCCAGCCAGTGTGACCTCTTCGCCTGGAACCAAGGGATGCTCCCAATAGGTATGACTTCCTTTGCCGCGACCAGGTTGCGACGTGAATCCAGCTCGATGTAAATCGGCGCGTAACTGGCGTAGCTTGCGGGGCATTAGCCTACCCTCTCCTCAGCATACTTCCCCCACGAAAGGATGACTTCTATCATCATCGGTGATACTCAGGTTGAGGAAGATTACTCGTGTTGCGTTGCCAGGGTAACACGCCGGGGCGTTCCGCGTCGAGGGCATCAAGTTCCTCCTGGCTCAACTCGTCATCTCCGCCTAAATCGGCGCTCTCGGCGTGCAGCTTCTCGGCCAGGCGTATGCCTCGTACGCGGTCGCTATTCTGGATACGCTCTATATCGGACATTGGTATCAGGGTGCGGCTACCGTGGGTGACACCCTTGATGTACCCTGTACGGCGCCACGACTTGATCGTATTGATGGAGCGTACACCAAGTAGTTGCGCGGCCTCCGTCGTGGTCAAAAGGCGTTCGCTGTCTACATCTTGCAGCGCGGCCTTGAGGGCTCGCACCGTTTCCGGCACATTGCCCTCTTCCGCTGACGTCAGCGCCTGGGTCAGCGTCTGTCGCAGCTCTGTGATGCTCATTCAATTCCTCCGAGTGGATCAGGCGAGAGGACTATATGCAGACATCGTATCGTGTAAACATCAAATTCGTCAAGCCTTAGAAATCGCTGAGAAAACCCACGGCGTCCAGTCGTGGGGTGAATCAGATTGTGTCTTGACACGACGGGCTGTGGAGGCGCTACGTGATCCGATCTCACGGCGCGATTGTTTGCGGAGGACGATCCTACGCGGGACATACCGCCTGGGGTTCCTCTGTTGATATTGAAGCTGTCGACCCGTCCGCATCGGGACGAGGCGTCGGCGCGGCCCTCTTCGACGACGCCCTTGCGTGGACTTGCGCGCGGGGGGCGACGACGCTGCGCAGTCAGGTGCGGGATGATCGGCCCGACGACCTCGCCATCGCCGAGCGGCGCGGCTTCCGCATCGACCGCCATGTCCGCGACGCCACGCTCGCTCTCGCCGCGTTCGATGAGCGCCCATTCGCGGACGCCATTCATGCGGTCCAGGTCGCCGGCTTCCGCTTCCTGACCATGGCCGAAGTGGGCAATAGCACGGGGATGCAGCGGCAGGTCTACGACCTCAATCGCCGCACGAGCGGGGATATCCCCGGCGCGGCGGCCCCGTTCGCCCCGTTCGCCCCGTTCGAGGACTTCAAGGGGTACGTCTTCGGGGCGCGGTGGTACCGGCCGTAGCCTGGGCATTATCACCTCGTTCGGACCAGCGAGTGATGAGAGCCTAATGACGATTAGGCGCGTCGGTTCAAGGACGGCGCGGATCACGATGAATGCCGCTCAGTGTACAGTACAACAGAGACGCCGGCGACGGGCGCGCCGGTCTACATCGTGCACCTCTCCTTGGCGCGCGCCCTCGCCGTCTGCGCCGAGGCCCAGGCGCGGGGGTTGCCGGTCTACGTGGAGACGCGTCCGCTCTACCTGCACCTGACCGAGGAGCGCCTGGCGGAGCCGGACGGGCCGAAGTATCTGGGCCAGCCGCCGCCGCGCAGGCAGGCCGACGTGGACGCCCTCTGGCGCGGCTTGAGCGCGGGCGCGATCCACACCGTCTGTTCCGACCACGCGCCGTGGGCGCTGGCCGCCAAGCTCGACCCGGCGCTCACCGTCGCTGACCCGCGCCCCGGCGTCGAGAACCTACAGACGTTGCGGCCCATGCTCTACTCCGCAGGGGTGCGCACGGGGTGGCTCTCGCTGGAGCGGTTCGTCGCCCTCACCGCCACCAACGCGGCCAAGCTCATGGGGCTCTACCCGCGCAAGGGGGCGATCGCGGTCGGGAGCGACGCCGACCTGGTCATCTTCGACCCCGCGCGCACGCGCACGATCGACGACCCCGCGCGCACGCGCACGATCGACGCGGCCATGCTCAGGTCGCGGGCCGACTACTCGGTCTACGAGGGCTGGGCGGTCACGGGCTGGCCGGTCATGACCCTGAGTCGGGGCGAGGTCGTCTGCGCCGACGACGTGGACGATGGAGTAACCGGGTGACTCGCCTGGCGCGGGGATCATGGTCACGCCGGGCACAATCTCGTCATCCCCGTCGACCCTAGACGAAAGCGATTGATGTCCGCGCTCCCCCATTTATGTCATAGCATCAATTGCGGCGTGACCCACTAGTACACCTTGGCTGAGATAACTTTGCGGTCTCCGAGGCGCCGCGGTGCCCGTGCGCTGCCATGCGACCGCAGTCGCAGGCGTCCTCCGGCTGCCAAGGTAATTAAGCCAAGCTGTACTAGGAGTTGAAGACACGCTGGACGGCGAGGACGTGGTCCCTGGCTTCACCTACCCGATCGCGCGTCTCTTCCCCTAGCGGCCATGATGAGTCTTGCCCTATCCTTGTAGCAGACGTGATGGACGATGCGCCAATCGGCGACAAGTGAGGAGGACTCGAATGACCTACGATCCCAAGGGCCGCAGCCGCGCGATTACCGATGGTTTGACACGGGCCGGCGCGCGCGCCATGTACAAGGCGATTGGCTTCACCGACGAGGATTTGGCCAAGCCTATTATCGGCATCGCCAACACCTGGATCGAGACGATGCCCTGCAACTTCAACCTGCGTCGCCTCGCCGCGCAGGTCAAGGAGGGTGTGCGCGCCGCCGGCGGGACGCCCATGGAGTTCAATACTATCGCCATCAGCGACGGCATCACCATGGGCACCGAGGGCATGAAGGCGTCGCTAGTCAGCCGCGAGGTGATCGCCGACTCGGTCGAGTTGGCGGGGCGCGGCTACCTGTTCGACGCCGTCGTCGCGCTCGGCGCCTGCGACAAGACGCTGCCCGGCCTGGCCATGGCCTTGGTGCGCCTCGACATACCCAGCGTGCTGCTCTACGGCGGCACCATCCTGCCGGGCCGCCACAAGGGCCGTGATATCGACTTGCTCAACGTTTACGAGGGCATCGGCGCGACTATCGCCGGACGCATGAGCCCGGAGGAACTCAAGGAGCTGGAGGACCACGCCTGTCCCGGCGCGGGCGCCTGCGGCGGGCAATATACCGCCAACACCATGGCTACGGTCATGGAGATACTGGGCCTCTCGCCGTTCGGCAGCGCCAGTATCCCCGCCGTCGACGCGCGCAAGGACGACATCGGGCGGCGCGCCGGCGTGCTGGTGATGGAGACGCTGCGGCGTGGATTGCGCCCCAGCGACATCCTGACGCGCGCGTCCTTCGAGAACGCTATCGCCTCCGTGGCCGCGACGGGCGGCTCAACCAACGCCGTGCTGCACCTGCTGGCGCTGGCGCGCGAGGCGGGCATCCCGCTCGAGATCAACGACTTCGACCGCGTCAGCCGGCGCACGCCCTTGCTAGCCGACCTCAAGCCGGGCGGCGTGCATGTCGCGGCCGACGTCGACCGCGCCGGCGGCATCCCCGTGATCGCGCGGCGCCTCGTGGATGGCGGCTACGCCGACGGCGCGCAACGCACCATCGGCGGCGCGACGCTGGCCGAGGACGCGGCCACGGCCGTGGAGACGCCGGGGCAGGACGTGATCCGCCCGCTCGACAATCCGATCAAGCCGGTCGGCAGTCTGTGCATCCTGCGCGGCAACGTCGCGCCGGAGGGCTGCGTGGTCAAGATCGCGGGGCACGAGCGGCCGCGCCACGAGGGTCCGGCGCGCGTGTTCGACCGCGAGGAGGACGCCATGGCCGCGATTGTTGGCAAGCGCATCGTGCCGGGCGACGTGGTGGTGATCCGCTACGAGGGGCCGCGCGGCGGGCCGGGCATGCGCGAGATGCTCGGCGTGACCTCGGCCATCGTCGGTGAGGGGTTGGGCGAGTCCGTCGCCCTGCTCACGGACGGGCGTTTCAGCGGCGCCACGCGGGGGCTGATGCTCGGCCATGTCGCGCCGGAGGCGGCGCGCGGCGGCCCTATCGCGATTATCGCCGAGGGCGACACGGTGACCATCGACGTGGAGGCGCGCCGCGTCGACGTGGCGCTCTCCGACGACGAGATCGCGGCGCGCCTGGCCCGGTGGGAAGCGCCCGCGCCGCACTACACCAGCGGCGTTTTCGCCAAGTACGCCGCGCTCGTCACCTCCGCGTCGGACGGCGCGATCACACCCGCGCCGACGCTTTGATGCGGTATCAGGATGTATTTGACATAAATGGCGCAGGGCAGCGCTATAGAGCGAGGGGATCGTATGAACGCGACATATGCGCGGTTTGTTTTGAGCGATTACGTTGACGAGGCGGTGCGCGAGGCGACGTACGACAAGTTAGATGACGGTAGCTACGCTGGCCGCATACCGGCATGTGTCGGCGTTGTGGCTTTCGGATTGACCTTGCGGGAGTGCGAGGACGAATTGCGTTCAACGTTGGAGGATTGGATCCTCGTCGGCCGTAAGTTGGGACAACCGCTACCCGTGCTCGCGGGCATCGATCTCAATGGGGAGCCGGGGCGTGAGCCAGTGGGCGCCCTGTAAACGACGCGATTTCATCCAGCGCCTGCGGTCGCTCGGCTTCGACGGACCTTCCAGGGTCTGTGAAAAGTCCTGGGACCGCAGGCGTCTCGCCCGCCCCCGTCGACTCTGGGAGCGCGGACGTCTCGTCCGCCCCGGCGTCCGGGGGGATGAGCGCCGGACGGGCGGCGACGCGCCGGCCCTGTGGGGATGGCGGGCCCACGCCCCTGGACGCCAGGGCGGACGAGACGTCTGCGCTCCCAGTGGGAGTTGCCGACTTTTCACAGACCCTGGACGGACCTTCGAAGGCGGGCGCACATGGTCGCCCGCTTATGGTATAATGATGGCGGTGATCGTTCCTTCGGGGGCCACCATGACGCCCAACGGCGTCTCTACCGCGGGGCACGCGGAAAGTCACGCTTGGGGAGATTGTGTCAGACATCAGCGCCTCCGGGTCACGATGCAACGGTCGCCGAACCAAGAATCCCACGGCTTTAGCCGTGTGGAGTGTCAAGAGACACACATGGTACAGTAAGGCAGACTTGCTCATGTGATCGAGGTAGATGCCTAATGGCGCATCGCAGACGGCCGGGCGGCAAGGATCGCCGGAGCCCGAAAGCCCCGACGCCCGTGGCCGCCACGGACCCGCGCCGGGAGGGGTTGCGCGCGTTCCAGGCCGGCCGTTTCGCTGACGCTATCGCCGCCTGGTCGGACCTGTCCGCGCACGACGCGCGCGTGGCGGCGGCCCTGGCCGAGGCCCACTTCCGGCGCGCCCTTACCCTGTCGGCGGGCGTGAGCCGTCTGCCTGGTCTGCGGCGCGCCGTGGAGTTGGCCTCCGATGACCCGCGCTACCAGTATCACCTCGCCCTGGCCCTGCACCACGCGCACGAGCTTCCCGCCGCCATCGAGCGCTATCGCACGGTCCTGGCGCGCGACCCCGCGTGGCCTGGAGCTGGCCTGTCGCTGGCGTTGGCCGCGCTGGAGCAGGACCCGGCGGTCGACCTTGCCGCGCTCCCCGGCAGCACGCCGACCGTGCGCCTGACCCTGGCGCCCGTGCAGGCTCTTTTGCGTGGCGCGCCCGTGGCGGCGTTAGGCGATGGGCCGCTGGAGCGGCTCTGGCAGGGTCTGAGCCTGCTGGGGCGGGACGGCGCGGCGGCGCGCGCGGTCCTCGACGACGATCGACCGCTCCCGTCGGCGCGAGTCGGCACGGTCCGGCAGTACTATCAAGGGGTGGCCGCCGCAGCGGCGGGCGCCTTCGACGTGGCGTCGCGGCGCTGGCGGCGCGTCTTCGCTGAGGACTCACAGGATCTGGAGAGCCCGCGCCGGCCGTGGTTGCTGGATAATATGTCCGCGGCGGCGCTGCGCCTCCTCGACACGCCGCCGGCAGACGCCGCGGACGACCTCGCGCGGGCCACGGATATTGGGCCGGACGTGCTGGCCCTTGCCGCCACCCGCCCCGCGCTGGCCGGCGTGGTAGTCCGCGCGCTCGACCGTGGCGCCTATGCCGCGGCGATGACGGGTGATTGGGCGCAGGCCACGCGGCTGTGGGAGAGCGCTCGCGACATCGTGAGCGCGAGCACGGGCCTGGGCTCCCCCCGCCCACTGCTGCACAATCTGGCGCTGGCTTATGAGGCGCAAGAACGTTGGCTAGAAGCGGCCGAGACCTGGCGCGCTATGCTACGCACGCGCCCGCGCCGGCAGGCCGCCGTGGACACGCGGAAGGCGCGGGGCGGGGCTGCCGGGGATGACGCCGTGGCAGCGGCGCCCGCCCTGGATACGGGGGGTGGAGAGGGCGCCCCCAGCGCGGCCCAGTGGGCCTGGGTGCGCCGCCGCGTGGTCGAATGCTACAAGCGCGCGGGCCAGCCGGGTGAGGCCGTGGCCGTCTTCCGCCAAGCGCTCAAAGCGGACCCGGACGATATGGAGATGCGCTTGCAACTGGTGGACGCGCTGTTGGCGAGTGGACAGGAGCAGGCCGCGTACAACGAGGTGTGGCGCGCCGCCAGGGCCGCCCCCGACGACGATGATGTCCAACTCCGCCTGGCGGGGCTACAGCTGGAGCGCGGCGAGGGGTACGCGGCCGAGCGGACGTTGCGCCAACTCCTCAAGCGCTCGCCCGACCACGCGGAGGCCCGGCGCCTGCTGGCGCGGGTGTTCCTGGAGACCGGCCTGTCGCTGCACGAGGCTGGGCAGTACGCCGCGGCGATCAGGGCGTTCGAGGAGGGCCGGGACCTGGAGCCCGACGACTACCAGTTCCCGCTCGGTCTCGCGCGCGTGGCCATCGACCAGGGTAAGCGCAAGGGCGTGGCCGCGTTGCTGGAGCGCACGCTCGAGCTCGGCGCCGAGCAGCCCGCGGCCTACGTGGGGGCGCTCGAATGTTGTACCGTGATGGACGACATCGATCAGGCGCGCGCGGTGGTGGCCCGCGCTGAGAGCGCCCTGCCGCCGGCGTCGCCGTTCTACGTCGATGCCGGTTCTATCGTGCTGCGCGTTAGCGTGGCGCCGGCGCTGCCCTATGGCCTTGCTCTGCCGGCCGCGCCGGAGGCGGCGAAGCCGGCGTGGGAGGAGCTGGGCGCCGAGTTGCTGGAGCGCGGCATGGCGCGGCGCCCCGACGACGTGCGTCTGCGCGCGTCGATCGCCACCGAACTTCTGCCTGTACGGCCCGCGCTGGCGCTCCGCTACGCCGAGGAGGCGACGCGGCTAGCGCCCGATGATCTGCCGGTCCTGATCTTGCTGGGGATGGCGCAGGGCTTAAACGAGCGCAAGCGTGAAGCCAAGGACACGCTGCAACGCGCGGCGCGTCAGGCCCGCCGGCAGGGCGACGCGGTGATGGCGCGGGAGATCGAGTTGCTGCGCCGGCAGGTCGATAGCCCGCTGCTATCCCTGCTCTTGGGCGCGGGATCGCTGTTTGGCTCCCCGGCTGACGAGGAAGATATGTATTGGTAGGCGAGGGGCGAGGGGCGAGGGGCGAGGGGCGAGGGACGCCCTGTTGTACACGACACACGTAGCACATGCCACTTGGTCTAGATGATATAGAGAGGAAAACGATGGCTACCCCCTACGCCGACCCGTATGCCGCGCTTGGCCTGGAGCGCACGGCAACGGCGGATGAGATCAAACGGGCCTATTTCGCGCTGGTACGCGCTCATCCGCCCGAGCGTGAGCCGGACGCCTTCAAGCGCGTACGCGCCGCCTACGAGCGCGTGCGTGACCCCGCGCGCCGCGTGGAGACGGACATGCTGCTGCTCACGGCCTGGCCGGAGCCTTCGCGCCGTCGCCGCGCGCCGCGCCTGGACCTGACACTGCACGGCGAGGATGTGCTTACCGCCGCGTGGGCGTTGAGTGACCTCGATCGCGCCGACTGGCGTGAGCACTTCAATAAGGTGAGTGTGTGAGCGAGCGCGCCCCCGATAGCGGCCCCACACTGCTTGGCCGTGTGCTCTGGCCGCGCCGTCACACCGCTGGGACGCCGCCCGACGCGCCGGCCGCCCCGGCGATGGACGCGGTAGACGCGCGGCCGTCCGCGCTCATGGAGCGGCTGGACGCGATCGAGCGTGGGCTCGCTGGTTTGGCGCGCCGCCTGCCCTCGCCGCACGAGGGACAGGCTACACCACCCGGCGCGGACACGCCCGATGGGGTCGCGCCGGCGCTGGCGGCGCTTGAAAAGAGCGTGAGCCGGGCCAGCCGAGAGCAGTTCAAGACCCTCGCCCTCGTCCAGACGCAGCAAGAACAACTGGGCGCCGCACTGGAAGCGTTGCGTGTGGCCGATGCGCGCCGCGAGGAGGAGCTGGCCGCCTGGCCCGCCCGTGCCCAGCGCGCGCGAGACGCCGCGCGGCTGGAGGTGGCGCGGGGACTCTTCCCGGCGCTCGACGGACTCGACGAAGCAATCAATTCCGGCCAGCGTCTGCTCGATCAGCCGGCGGCGGCGCCGCCGGCGTCGTTTCTCGATCGCCTGTTTTCACGGCGACGCGAGGAGGATGTCCGCGGGAGCGAGGAAGCGCCCTTGCGCGAGGCCATGACGGCGTGGCTGGCGGGTCTTACCTTCATCAAACAGCGCTTGCTCGACGTGTTGGCCGCCGAGGGTGTGCGCCCAATCGCCGCCCTGGGTCAGCCCTTCGACCCGCACTATCATGTCGCGGTGGACGTGGCGCCGGCCGGCGAGGGGTTGGCGGCGGGCATGGTCGCCGCCGAGTCACGGCGCGGCTACGTCGCGGGCGACCGCGTGCTGCGCTACGGCGAGGTCACCGTCGTCGCGGACGCGCCGCCAACAAGTCGATAGTCGGGAGTCGGGAGTCGGGAGTCGGGAGTCGGGAGTCGGGAGTCGGGAGTCGGGAGTCGGGAGTCGGGAGTCGATAGTCGGGAGTCGGGAGTCGGGAGCTAGCTACGCTGGTTCGTGCGTCTTTGCGCTTATAGCGCATGGTCCGTCGATTGCTACGATTCTATCGACTATCGACTATCGACTATCGACTATCGACTCCCGACTTTCGACTCGTAAGGAGCAGATCAATGAGCGCAATCATCGGAATCGACCTGGGCACGACCTACTCCGCCGCGGCGATCGTGCGTGACGGCGTGCCCGTCATTATCCCCCATGGCGACGAGCGCATTATGCCCTCGGTGGTGAGCGTCACCCCACAAGACGGCGTGCTCGTCGGTACACCCGCGCGCAACCAGTACGTCCTCTACCCTGAACGCACGGCCCGCTCGATCAAACGCTCGATGGGTCAGGACGTCACGGTCACCCTGGGCGAGCGCGCCTACACCCCGCAGGAAGTGTCCGCGCTGATCTTGCGCGAGTTGAAACGGGTTGCTGAAGCTGAACTGGGCGAGCCGGTCGAGCGGGCGGTGATCACGGTCCCGGCCTATTTCTCCGACGCGGCGCGCCAGGCCACGCGCGAGGCCGGCGAGATCGCGGGTTTCAGCGTCGAGCGCATCATCAACGAACCGACGGCGGCGGCGCTGGCCTACGGGCTCGATCGCGCGGGCGAGCGCCAACTCGTGGCCGTCTACGACCTCGGCGGCGGCACCTTCGACGTGTCGATCATCGAATTGGACGCCGGCGTGGTCGAGGTACGCGCCAGTCACGGCGACACCCACCTCGGCGGCGACGACTTCGACGAGGCCCTGGTCACCTTTCTGGCCGACCACTTCCAGCAGGAGTACGGCGTCGACCCGCGCGGCGACCGGCGCGCTTTGGCCCGCCTCACCCGCGCCGCCGAGGCCGCCAAGATTGATCTCTCCAGCAGGCCCTTTGCCCGCGTGCGTGAGGAGTATCTGCTGACCGAGGGCGGACGCCCCTTGCATCTGGACGTCGAGGTGGCGCGCGCGGATTTTGAGGGCCTGATCAGTGACCTGTTGGAAGGGACGCTGCGTTCCCTCGACGCGGCGCTGGCCGGCGCCGGCGTCACGGCCGCCGATCTCGACCATATCCTCTTCGTGGGCGGCAGCACGCGCATCCCATTGGTCGGGCAGATGGTCTATGCGCATACCGGCATCGAGCCCGAAACGGCCATCAACCCTGATGAGGCCGTCGCGCTGGGCGCCGCGGTACAGGCGGCGATCATCGCGGGCGAGCCGCTCGACGCGATCCTGGTGGACGTGACGCCGCACTCATTGGGCATTGCCGTGGCCGACTGGCAGTTTGGGATGCTCGTGCCTGACCTCTATAGCGTGCTGATCGAGCGCAATACGACGATTCCCACGACGCGCTCGGAGGTCTACACGGCCCTGACCCCCGACCAGACGGCCATCGAGATCAAGATCTACCAGGGCGAGCACACGGTGGCGTCGCGGAATACCCTGCTGGGCGCGTTCATGTTCGACCACCTGCGCCCGGAGGCGGCGGGGCAGCCCCCGCGCGTAACCGTCCAGTTCGATTTTGACGTCGACGGCATCGTGCAGGTGTCGGCCGTCGACCGCGGCAGCGGGAAAACGGCCCATACCACCGTTACGGCCACCCATACGCGCCTTAACCCGGCCGAGATCGCGCGGACACGTACCGACCTGGAGGCGCTGGAGGCCGCGGACTGGGACGAGGACCTAGAGGACGACGATGAGGCGGGCGATGTCGGTGTGCTGGAGCAGATGAGCCCGCGGACGAGCGGTCTGATCGAGCGCGCGCGGCGTGTCGTGGCACGCGGCGTGGGCGATACGACGGCCCTGGAGAGGGCCATCGCCGGCCTGGAAACGGCCGCGCGGGCGGGCGAGCAGACCGTCATCGACGAGCGCATGGAGGCCCTGCTGGACGCGCTCTACGACCTGGATTACGACATGGATGATATTAACCCTGACGAATCCAGGTAGGCGAGCGCCTCGTCGAGGCGGATGACGTCGCCGTACTTCGCGTCGATGTCGAAGAGGTTGGCCGCGTGGGCGTCCGGGTTGCGGTCGCCCACGGCCTCGCGCGGGACCAGCGGCCGGAAGCCGTGCTGCAGTGCGTCGACGACCGTGGCGCGCACGCAGCCCGAGGTCGACGCTCCGGCCACGATCAGCGTGTCGACCCCCGCCGCCGTGAGCAGGCTGGACAGCGGTGTCCCGAAGAAGGCCGAGGCGAACAGCTTCTTCAGCACCGGCTCGCCGGGCCGGGGCGCGATCCTCGGGTCGATCCCGACCCAGCGGCTCCCCGCCGCGAGGGTCAATAGGGCCGGGACCTTGTCGATGAAAGCGGCGGCCACGGCCTTGTCGCCCTCGTCGTACGAGACCGTGGTGTAGACGACGGGGCGGGCGGCCCGGCGCGCCGCGTCGAGCAATTGTTCGATCGCGGCGACCACGCCCGCCAGGTCGCAGGCGAGCGGGGAGGCGGGGTCGGTGAAGCCGGCGCTCATATCGACGATGATCAGCGCGGGGCGCGCGCCGCCCCCGGCGCGTCCCCCGAAACCCGTGTGCATACGACTGCTCCTACTATCTACATCACGATGTGGTGGTTGCCTCGGCGCGCACGCGCCGCCGCGCGCCCTCGTCCGACTCCATCGGCGCCCAGGCCAGCGGCGTGGGCTTGACCGGCGGCTCCAGGCCGGTCTCCTCTTTGGCGCGGGCCAGGATGTCGGCGAGCGGCGGCCCCGCGTCGAAGTCCTTCACCGGCCCGCGCGTGGCGCGCAGCCGCTCGCGCAACTCCGTGGTCGCCGCCTGGTCGCCGACGACGACGCCGTAGTCGCGCGCGGCTTTCTCGTGGGACACCAGCCCCTTGGCGACGTCTGCCTCGACCCGCGCGGCCGGCCGGTCGAAGGGGTCTTTCCAGCCGCCGCCGCCCGCCGTGCGGTAGATCAGCGTGTCGCCCGGCCCCACCTGTACCTCGTCGCACTTGGAGGGCAGCCGCACGCGCGTCCCGTCGGCCCGCGCCAGGATCTTTTCCGAGCGCATGCCCGGCGTGCCGCCGAGGATGCCCCAGGGATAGGTCAGCCAGCGGTCGTCGTGGATCGAGACCTCGCCGGGCTCCAGATAGACGTAGCGCTTCTCGATGCCGTTGCCGCCACGGTGGAATCCGGCCCCGCCGGAATCCTGGATGCTGGTGTAGCCGTCGATGCGTAGGGGGTAGTAGGACTCGAGGTACTCCGTGGGGATATTCTCGAACAGCGGCCACCAGGAGTGCCCGTCCATCCCGTCGCCGATGGGGCGGCCGGGGATGCCGCCGTAGGAGATCTCCATCACGTAATAGAAATCGCCCGCGCGGTCCCAGCCCGAGTAGAGCATGTAGGGCGAGGTGCCGTAGCCGGCGGCGGTGGTGTACTCGGGCGTCTTGCGCGCCAGCGCGCCGCTCAGGACGTCGAACAGGCGCGTCAGCGCGTGCGTGCGGCAACCCAGCGCGGCGGGGAACTTGGGGTGCAGCAGGCTGCCGTCGGGGATCGCCACATGCAGCAGCGGGTAGAAGCCGTCGTTGAAGAGGATCTGGGGGTCGAAGACCATGATCAGGAAGAC
>JAABUZ0100005370.1_pt1 | contig 16882 bp, 17 predicted proteins | sample 5562091 | NCBI WGS metagenome assembly JAABUZ01 (sample SAMN12813069, study PRJNA571459) | rock metagenome | isolation source: Antarctica rocks | place: Antarctica: Victoria Land, Linnaeus Terrace sud | collected 2015-12-21
CACCTCTACGTCCGCTGCCGCCATCACCGCCATCATGCCTCCTCGCGTCAACACCCAGACACGAGAAGGGTTCGCCCCAAGCACAGCGAACCCTACCAACAACACCCCAAAGTACTACTAGGAGGGTCTAGCGAAACGCGCTAGGCCAGTGGTGGCGGGCGATTGCGGGGGTGGGCGCATGGGCTTTACCCCACTTCCGGGCGGGGTCTACCCCACGTTAGAACAGCGGCTCAGCCTCCGGTCGCGCCGCTTCCTCCGCAGGTCGCGCCCGGCGATGGCGAAGGGCCGTCCCTGCGTCCAACGGCAGGGAGGGGTTGCGCGCCTGGGCGCGACGCCGAGTCTCGGTCATCCCGTTGAGCTGGTGCAACGGTACAGCTCCACTGCGTGCGCGGCGTTCGGGCCGAGGTCTGTGCAGTTGGCGGTCAGCGGGTCTTTGCCTGGCGGTGGCGGTGTCGTTGTGCCCGCGGCGGCGGGCGGCGGGCCGTCTGGGTAGCTGCACGTTGACGTGGGCTTGCCAGAGGAGTCCAGGTTGCAGTTGATCACGAACGGCACTGGCGTGGGCGTGGTCGTGCTGGGCGTCGTGTCCGTGGTCGTCGTGTCGGTAGTCGCGACCGACTGAGCTGGCTGTTGCTGCTGGTCTTTGGCGTGGCGGTAGCCGAGGTAGACGAGCACCCCTACGAGAACCACGAGCACCTCCAGGGTCACCGTGGCCCTTCGGAGGGTGGCGACCGCGCCCGGGTCGGCGTTGGCTAGAGCGCCGATGACGATGAGCAGCGCGCCCAAACCGACCAGAGCGATCCCGCCATATTGGAACGCGGCGCTGAGACCAGGCTTGATGAAAAAGCCGCCGGTCAGAGCCCTGGTCGCCGTCAGCTTCGTTTGATCGGCGACGACTACCGCACCGGCGCCGATCAGGACGGCCGAAACGCCAAGTCGCACAGGACCGATTGGCGTCCCGCGAGGACTCATCGCCCACACCCTCGCATCTATTGACGTGCCTGTGCTTTTCCCTGCCCGCGCGGGCAGGTTGCGGCGCTGTCGTCGGGCTGGGCCTCTCGACCGCTCTGGACAGCCATAGGAACGCTGGCGAAGCTACCGACGGGCCTCCAAGTGGTTCCGGGTATGCGCCGAGGAAGGAGGAGCCCCGAACAACGCGCTTTGGGCGAGGACGGTGGGCGGCGGACTCCGCTCCTCCTCAGGCACAGGCGGGAGCGGTGCGGAGTCGTAAAGCCGCCCGCCATCAACGTCGCCTGCATTGCGCGCGATGATGCCGTCATGAGCGCGGGCTTCGACTCGACAGCGGCCGAACAGCCCGACTGGGACGTGCTGCGCGCGCGCATGGCAACTACCCCTTGGTCGACGCCGGCGCGAGAAGCCGGCCTGTGGGCGCTCGACACGCTTCAGAAGCAGCTCGGCCCGCGATGGCCTCGCGCCTGGAGGTCTCCGGGTCAGCCCCCGCCGGAGCTGGCGATGTGCTGGTGCTCGCTTCCTGGCTTCTCAGCGACGCTTGACCTCGCGCTCGGCCTGCATCTGCTCAACGATGTCTCCGGCATCCGCGCCGTCCGAGACACCCTACGTAGCACGGGCCAAGCGCAGCAGCTAGCGTCACCCCGACTCCAGGTGCGCATGGCCAGCCTGGGGCTCGGAGCGTGGGTCACTATCTACTCAACAGCCCGTTTTGGCCCGGTCCCGGGGGTCAAATCACCAGCGGCGATCGCTCGGAGGGCCGCAGGATGGCTCTCGGCGCCTCGTTAATGAGACTCGGTATTACTGACCCGGGCTCCTCGCCGTCGGAGCCACCGTCGTGCTGGAACCCACGCTGGCGGGCGCGAGCGCCCCGGCGGACCTTCAGCTCCGCCGGGGGCAGACAACCGTGGGTGCGGAGCTGAGGGCCGTGTTGCGGGATGACGCGACGCTTCGCGCCGACAAGTGGCTTGATGCGGTCATGATCGACATGCTGTTGCTCGGACAGGAGCACGGTGTCGACTTCACGGGAGAGGTCGAGGCGCCGCTCGATCAGGCCCAGACCGAGGAGTTCCTCAGGCTGCTATCAGACGCCGCAGCAACGTTCGCCAGCACCAGCGAGATGACCGAGGCCCGGATCGGCGGTGTGCGGTTGCACATCGTCCCTGCGGACGGGCCGGGCGGTGGTCAGCAAATCAAGCTTCCGCCCGTGGCGGTCGGCGCGCGGCTTGCCGCCAAGATCGCAACCAAGGCTACGACTCAGACCCGGGAAAACGGGGCAGGGTGGCTGGTCATCGACTCCTTCGATCATCTGTGGCACCTCAGCCAGATCGCGGCGTTGCCCTTCCCCGAGAAGCTACGCCAACTCGTCGGCTTTCTGCGACCGCTGTTCCGAGACGCCGATCACCTGCGCGGCGTCGTCTGTTCAGACGGCGGCGCGCTGACCCGCCCCGGCGCGCCGGAACAGACCGTCGAACTCGGCGGCGCGGCCGTCGGGCTGTCTCGTCGCCGCGATTACCTGCACCTGCGCGAGAGCATCGTTCTCCCCCTCGCACCGGCCAGCAACAAAGAGGCCGAACTCTGGCGCGACATGCTGGAGGCAGAGACGCAATGGCTTTCGTCGGCGCTTGACCATGTGGGACTGCAGGCGCCGCCGGAGCTCGTGATCGGGACGGCTAGATCGGGTTGATATCTGCACGCCCCGTCCGGGGCAGACGCCGCCCCACGCGGGGCACAACGCGCATGCACCAGTCTGCGCCGCAGCGACAGTACGGCGCCGATCAGGCCGGCGGCCGCGGGGGGGCGGGAAACACGAAGCCCTGGGCTCTCTGGGCTTGATGCACACCTACCCCGCTTCCCCGCGCGGGGTACCGGGTACCCCGCGCGGGGGATGACTGTGGTGGTGCGTCCAGATCAGGGCTGCGTTCAGCCATACGATTCGCTACAGTGCAAGGCATTGCTTGGTCGGCCCCCGGTAGAGGGGTAGCGGACTGGGCGCCGCTAGGTCCGTCGCAAGGCGGGCCTAGCGCTTTTAAGCCTAGAACTGCGGAGCTGCACGGGCGTTGGCCGGACTCAGAAACGAAGACTACGTCGGGTTCCTAGACGAGTCTGGGGAGGACAACCTCCAAGTTGTAGCCGGGGTTCTCATTCCGGCGCGTTGGTTGCGCTCCGCGGAGCGCCGTTGGCGCGATTTCATTCGTGATCATCTCGGCAGCCGATCCGGGCGCACGGAGATCAAGGGCCGCGAACTGGTCAAGGGCGAAGGCGTGTCGCTCCACGCACAGAACCGAATCTTGGCCAGTGGGGGCGCGCCCCTCACGGCGAGGGCCGCAGGGCGCCTGTTCTATCGGGACGCCTTGGAGCACGTCGCTGGGATTAGCGAGCTTCGCGTGCTGAGCGTAGGTCTGCAAACTAAATACCCGTTGGAGGTCTACCGCCTCTGGTTTTGGATGATGTACGCGGCTCTCGTCGTAAGGCCACGGGCACCGAGACCCCGGCTGCCCTTGATCCTCGTGGACGGCCAAGATGCGGCGTTTCGCAACGCACAAGACCTCGTCGCCCACCGGTTCTACCGCACGTTCCCGCGCTGCCAGCCTTATGTTGCGCGGGGACCGGAGTGGTTCGTCGGAGGTTCGGCGCACCAGGACAGTGCGCTACCACCCATTCATTCAAATGGCCGACTTGGTAGCTGGCGCGGCTCGTCACGCAATCGTGGGCCGCTCCCCACAAGATGGCTGGTATTCAAAGCACCTGCGGCAGATCGCCCAGAACCGCGGTCGCGATATCGACATATCCACACACGCGCTCTCGCGACTGCAAGTACTCGCCCCCGCAGATATTTGTCGCAGCGGTTGGCATGGTGCTCGTCTAGTCCCGTAGCACAACCGACGAGTCAAGCCGCGGCGTCGCTTCCTGATGCTGCCGACGCACGATCCCTCCCGGTGCCGGCTATAACCGCCGGGATCCCCCGACTCTCCCATTCCACGGGGTTTCTCCATCCGATGGACCCCGTAGGATTGGTCCTACAGTCGGCAAAAGATGACCCCCGCGACGCGCGAACGTCCGGGGGTCTGGACCACGAAGGGGCTTCTCCGTGGACTCGCAGAAGGTATCACCGCGCTCGGCGGTTTCCGAGCTTGCAGGGCTCCTCGACTCCCCGGAGATTGCGGACTTGATCCGCGAGCTTGACGCGACCCGCTGGACCGGCCGCCACGGTTACCCGATCCGTGCGTTGGTCGGGGTGGCGCTGGCCAAGTCGCTCTACGTGATCCCGACGTGGACCCGCACGGTCGCGCTCGTGCGCGAGCACGCCGCGTTGGCCGCTGCCGTCGCCCCCGACGGCGCCGTTCCCTCCGTCTACGCGTGCTACCGCTTCGCCGCCAAGCTCCGTGCCTACAAGCCGCTGCTGGACGCCTGCATCACCCGCGTGATCGCCTCCCTCCACGAGCATCATCCCGAGATGGGCCGCGACGTGGCCGTCGACGGCTCAGACCTCCCGGCCTACGCGAACGGGCAGCGGCACGTGAGCAACGGCGGGAAGCTCCGCGAACGCTTCTCAGACACCGGCGCCTCGTGGGGTCATCGCTCCGCAATCTCGACGCGCAAGGGCGGCGGGTACTACGGGTACAAGGTCCACGCCGCCGTCTGCGCGATCACGGGGCTCCCTCTCGCTTGGACGGTTGAGACGGCGAAGGCCGCTGAGACGAGCTTTGCGCTGCCGCTGATCGACACCGCCCGCGAGCGTGGGTTCGCCGTCCAAACCGCGATCATGGACAAGGGGTATGACACCGGCCCGATCCACGACGGTTGCATGGACCGCTACATCTCCCCCGTCACGGCGCTGGTCAAGAGCGGGCGGGTCAAGCGCGGCGAGCACCGCCCGCCGACCTGTGAGCACGGCGACTGGACGTTCGCCGGGGCCGACTTCAAGCGCAAGGCGACCAAGTGGCGCTGCCCGACCGGCGAATGCCACCCCGCGTCAACGTGGGTCAAGGCCGACCGGCTGCACCCCCTCATCCCCCGCGAGTCTGAGCGCAGCCGCAAGCTGTACCGGTCGCGCGGGGCTGTCGAGCGGGAGTTCGGGCGCCTCAAGAACGAGTGGGCGCTGCAACCGCTCCGCGTCCGCGGGCTTGAGCGGGTTCGGCTTCACGCCGACCTGACCATCCTCGCCAAGCTCTCCTGCGCGCTCGCCCGAGCGCGAGCCGCACCCCTCGCCGCGTAGCGCGCGGCGCCTCCTCCGCATAGCAGGGCCGAAGACTCCCGGGTAAGCCCCTGCGCGGGGTCGGCGATTACCATGCGCAACCGTGCGGGGCAAAGTCCACAGCGGTCAGCCGACCCCGGCGTGGGACGCTCAGGCTCTCGTTGGGCCTGCGGAAGCGATGACGGGACGGCTGGCCCCACGTTTCGCTAGCCGTTTCGCCGGACCCTCCTAGCTAGGCGCTGCCGGCCCACCATGGTCTGAGCGAAGAGCGGCCAGTCGCGCCCCTCGTCCCGCCGCCGCGCAGCGTCGGCACTCACCCCGAGCCGGACTAGGCGCTGCCGGCCCACCATGGTCTGAGCGAAGAGCGGCCAGTCGCGCCCCTCGTCCCGCCGCCGCGCAGCGTCGGCACTCACCCCGAGCCGGACTAGCCCCCGAGCGCGCAGCTGCCGAATGATCCAGCGCCTGAGAGCGGAGCGCTCACCGCCGCCACCGATGTCGGACGGCGTGTAGAGGGTGTGGGTCAACGCTCGCTTGAGCAGTTCAATGTACAGCTCCGCCGGATCAGTCAATGGCGGGTACTGTAGCCGCTGGCCGCGACCGCCTGGGCCATGTCCCTTGCTTGTAGCCTTGTAGCGGCGACGCGTCGCCCGCCTCCGACCTGGCGGGTCAGCGGCCGAGTCCTGATGAGCAGTTCAGTCCGCTCGTCTCCGGGCCACACCAGCGTGCATCCTGTCCTGGAGCTGCGGCGCTTAGGTTAGGTCACGGCTGAGCAGTCACTCGCGCCGGGCGATCACGTGCAACGTGTCGCCTCCGCCACCGATGCGGTCAATCGTCCATGTCAGAGGGAAGCTTAGCCAACAGGCCAGCACGGCAACTCGAAAGGGCAATCCGCGCGCGGCGATACATCGGCCGAGTAGTAGGTACTGAATGCTGCTTGGCAGCCCAAGGGCGCTTGTGCTCGTGCTTGTCTCGCAGATGCTGAAACCGGCCGATTGCACTGCTGTCGCCAGTGCAATCGGCGTGAAGTGAAAACGATGGCGCGGGACATCGAGATGAAACCAGCGCGAGCCGAACAGCCGCCGCTGCCACGAGTCGAAATTCGGAACGCTCACGACAAGCCGACCCCCGTGCCGCATGGCCGCGTTGGCTCGGCGCAAGTTTGCGACTGGGTCTGGCAGGTGCTCGAGCGAGTGCCGGAAGATGACCAGGTCATAGGTTTCGGAGGGCAGCGTGGCGCTTGACAGGGTTTCACCCTCGATGACTACCCCGCGGCTCCTCGCGATCTCGGCTGCCTGGCGTGACACCTCGACGCCCGATACTCGCCAGGCGAGCCTGACCAGACCCGCGGCGAGGTCGCCTCGCCCGCAGCCGACGTCGAGCGCCGTGCCAGTGCCCCCGAGGAGCGCGCTCTCGAGGGGCAGAGATCTCAGGATCGCACGGACGTGGACGCGCTTTGCCAGCAACGCGAGCCTTGAGATACGGCTTTCGGAGACCTGCTCGTGCGATGCATAACCTGGGACGTAGTACGAAGCGAGTTCGGAAGCGCTGGCCGGAGGAGCGGTGTGCCCGGCCATGCAGTTGGGACACTGAAACACCGAGAAGCGCCCGGGGACGCCTAGCAATCGGTCCACCCCGATCAGGATGGGCCGGGCCTCGGTGGACACGCCGCAGAGCCGGCAAGCCTCGGTCTGGTTTGCTGTCAATCTGAAGCTTTGCTCAGAGAACCACCGCGCGGGTCAAGTATTGCCGACGATCGCCAGCGTCTGCTGTGCCATCAGCTCCCAGCTGAAGCGCTTCCCTTGGCGTATCGCCGCGGCCCGTCGCTGCCGGTGGAGATCGTCATCGGTGAGCAACCGCGCGATCTCGGCCGACCACGCCTCGGCGCTGTCGCCCGTCACAAACGCCGTTCCTGCGCCGCCGGTCTCCCGCAGTGCGGGATGCTCGCGGGCCACCGCAGGAATCCCGCAGCACATCGCCTCGGCAAGCGGCATCGAGAAGCTTTCGCGCTCGGAGGGCATCAGAAAGACCCGTGCATGCCGGTAGGCGTCGATGAGCTCGCTCCGCGAGACGCTGGCCTGGATTACGACCCGCTGGGCGTCGAGCCGCGCGACTGCCTCGAGGAGAGCGGCATAGTTTGCCGGATCTGCGTCCGGGTTGCCGATGAATCGCATAACCGGCCGTGGCTGCGGCAAGCGCTGGTAGGCCGCCAGGGCAATGTCGTGGCGCTTGTGGGCGTAGAAGTCCGAGACGACCAAGATCTCTTCACCTGCGTCGGCGGCGGGGCTGAACAGGTCGCGATCGACCGCCAGCGCTACGACAACAGGCTCGACGGCGAGCGCGGCACCGACGATGTCCGCCATGTGCTGGGTCGGAACGGCCGCGGCGCGGGCGCGGCGCGCTGTCCATCCGATCGCACTGCGGCGCAGCCGGTCGAGGCCGCTGGCAGCCTCAAACGGGGCAGGGTTCCAGAGCATCGCGACCACCGGACAGCTGGGCATGCGGGGCAACATGCCCGCCCCGGCGATCATGGCGGACGCTTGCCAGCGATCCAGGAGTGCCGGCACCCGTAGCACGCTCCACGCCGCCCGCCAGAACAGCTGGCCATGCGGAGGGAGATCGACCACGACCAGCTCCAGGCTCGAATCGGCCAATCCCTCCGTAACGATCGAGCCACGCCCCGCGATCACCATCACCGCCGCTACGTCGTCGCAACGCTCGAACGTCTTTGCCAGCTGGATCATCGCGTAGGCGGCACCACCGAAGCGAGTGCCGAGAGCGTCGATCGCAATTCGGTGGCCGTTCACCGAGCCGGGACCTCTCTGGCTCGAGCGAGACGGCGGGTCATGAGACGTCGACGGGCGCCGAGCACAAGGCGCGCGGCCCCCAGCGCCAATCGGTTGGACGTGATGTGCTTGGCGCTGTAGCGGACGGCTGACTCGTGAAACGCGCGGATGGTGGCCGCCGACTGCCCGCTTGTGCCGGTCTGATGCCGGGCGACCGCGGCCGGTTGGAAGTGGACAGTCCAGCGGTGGTCGGCAAGGCGGCGGCATAGATCGGCATCCTCCCAGTACATCCAGAATCCCTCGTCGAAGCCCCCGACCTCCTCGAAAGCCGCGCGCCGTAGCAGCATGCAGGCCCCCGACACCCAGTCCACCGGCCCTGCTGCGCCTTGGGCGGCCGACAGCGCCGCCGGAGTTCTTCCAGTCTGGCGCAGCGCCTTGGTCAGCAATGATGAGCGCCCGACCAGGCCGGTGACCGGTGATGGAAAGCACCGCGCGGAGAGCTGAACCGAGCCGTCGCTCTCCAGCACCCGGGGGCCGACCACAGCCGCCCGCGACTCCGCTCGAGCCGTGGATACGAGCCGTTCGATCGCCGTCGGCTCCAGTTCGACGTCGGCGTTCTGGATCAGGAGGAGGTCGCCGCCGCTCACCCCAACACCCGCGTTGACGGCAGCCCCGAAGCCGACATTCGAAGCAGTGGCCAGCCAACGCCAGCGCCGATCCGCGGCCAGCGGTGGGGCCGTCGCGCCATCGATCGCTGCCGAGTTGTCAACGACGATCACCTCGTACGGGGGCAGCGTCTGCATAAACAGCCGCTCCAGGGCGGGTCCCAACGCGTGGGGCGTCCGAAAGTAGACGACCACGGCCGACACCCTTAGGCCCATGGTCAGTGATCATCCCGGGTCACGTTTGCGGGCGGCAGCGAACCCCGTTCCGTCCCCGGGGGTGGCGAGTCGTCGGTGGACGCCGGGCGCGGACAGATTGTGATCGTCAGGGCTGCGTCCGGAGCCCGTCGATGGTGCTCGAGTGGCGCGCGATGTAACCCTCGCCGGCGAGGTAGTGATTAGCGCAACGAAGGGGCACGACCTCAGGCAGTGGATAGGTGCCCGGTTCTTCGCGCCGGACGAAGAAGGCGTTGTTTCCCGTCATCTCGGTGTGAACGAGCCTGTATCCCTTCTCCTCACCGAGCGCCTGCAGGTCGGTGATCGACGCTCCCCGGGCAAGACCCTCGACCCGCTCGGGTCCGGGCGCTCCGTCGTACTCGATGATCACGATCCTCGGGCGATGGCGGGTGAGCCGCTGCCAGATCGCGTAGTCGGGCCCATCGACGTCGATCGAAAGGACGTCGAGATCGGCTGGAACCCCGGTGTCGGCGAAGATGTCGTCCACGCTGTCGGGCGTAACGCTCAGATGCCGCGTGCTGACCCTGGAGCCTTGGTATTTCGCGTGCAAGCGCGCGGCACGCGACGAGTCGGCCTCGATGAACAGCCCGGACCAGCCAAAGATGTCGGCGAGCGCCACGCAGTTGTTCTGCTGACCGTCGCCCGCCCCGAACTCGACGAAGAACCTACCGCCGTGGCCTGCGCGATGCAGCAACTCGAGCAGCAGACCGTCCTCTCCGTTCTGGGAGAAGGCGCGCAGCTCAAACGGCGTGAGCGCTGCCTGCTCCGGAATCGCCGGTCGATCCCCGCCGTAGCGCCGGGCCAGCTCGGAGACCGCCAACAGCGTCTCGCGCGGAGTGTCGAGCGACCGGCTCAACGCCCGTGAGCCGTGGGCCACGTCGCGTGCGATGGCCCGGACCCGCGGACGGTGAGCGACCTGCCGTAGTACCCGACCCGACATCGCACGCAAATATACCCTGGCGGCTGCGATGCCCGATCTACCCGTAGCCAGGCACGCCAAGGTTGCTGCGTCGTTCTGACCTGGAATGGCGTCGAGGACACGCTTGCGTGCCTCTCGTCGCTCGTGCGTAGCGAGTGACCCGACCTGGACGTGATCGTGGCCGACAACGGCTCGGCTGACGGCACGCCGGCGGCCGTCCGGGCCGCGGGGACCGCCTCACTCGTGATTGAGAATGGCGACAACCCGGGCCTCGCGGCAGGCACCAACGCCGGGATCGCCGCCGCGCTGGAACGGGCGGCAGATCTCGTCTTCGTGCTGAACAAATAACTGCGAACCGACTCGGCGGTCGCCTGGCCAGGGACATCGCGTCAGCCGATGTGCTCGTGCTCACGACCGCCTAGACTCGCGGCTGTGATGCGCCTTGCTGTCCTGCGCGGACCGGCGTTCGTCGTGTTGGGCGTCTTTGTTGGAGCTAGCGTCGGGGCGGTGGTGCAACCGGCGGTGGGCGATCGGTATCGCGCTGAGGCCGTGGTCGCCATCCCCTCGTCGCCTGCCTCTGGTCCGGGGTTCCGCGAGTCCCCGTGGCAGACGTTTGCCGCCGCGGTACGCCTTCCCGTCGTCCTGGGGGCCGCCAAGCAGGACATCGCAAGCCCTGACGGCGTGACCACGCTCGCCAAGCGGGTGAGTGTCGTGGGCGATCCGCGTTCTTCGCTTGTGCGCGTGCGCGCTCGCGGTGTCTCTCAGGCGCAGGCCGATCGCCTGGCTGACGCAGACGCGCGCTTTGCCGGCGAGGCGGCAACCAAGGCCGCGGCGCAATCACAGGTTCCCGCGTCCGCGAACATCTCGTTTGACTTCGAGAGTTCCCGGGAAGGGTGGGGCGCCACCAGGTCGATCTTCAATCTTCCCCCGCGATCGGTCCGGTTGCAACGCGGCGCAGCGCGCTCCGGGCAGCAGTCGCTGCGCGCTGAATGTCCGCAGAGCGAGTCTGGGTGCGGCCCGACTGTCGCCCTAGACGCGGCGTTCAACGTGGGTGCCGTGTACACGGCAACGGCGTATGTGCGAACGCTGGGGGGTCGCTTCAGTCGCCTGCGCTTGGTCCTGGGAGCCAACCCGGCCGACGTCGCCACCAGCCGCGCCGTCGTGGTGTCCCGGAGGTGGAGGCGGCTGGAGGTCCGTTGGACGCCCCAGACGGCGGGGTTCAGGGCCGAACTCGGAGTGCAGACGGTGGGGGCAGGAGCGACCTTCGGCGTCGACGCGGTGGACCTCTTTGACAGCTCGTCGCCATCGGGGCGCTCATCCCGCCAGCGCGACACTGCCGCCAACCCTGTCTCGCGCCCGGTCCTTGCGGACCGGTACGCGATCCTCTCGCCCGCCCAGGCAGTCAATGCCCTCGACCTGTCCACTGCGCGCGCGACGCTGCTAGGCGCGGGCTTCGGCCTGACCGTTGCCCTCGGCAGCCTGCTCGCCGCCCACCTGGCTCGCCGCCGCCACCGCGAGCCCTAACACGAGCCAGACGCGCACCTCGAGACGGTCGCCGGCGAACTGCGCCGCCAGAACAGCGACGGCTGCTGCCGTGGTCAACCCGACAACCAGCGGGTCAGGACGGCGAAGCACCGCGCGGACGAGCAGCATCGCGGCCCCACCAAGGAACATGGTCCAAGCCATCAGTTCCAGCAGCCCCCCGTCGACGAGCGACGCCGCCCACAGGCCCTGGGCCGAGCCGAGCACCTCTGGAGCCGTGACTCCTGGCGCGATCGCCCCCCCGTCCGGCCGGTAGGCGAGCCGGACAGCGCTTTGACCAAGTCCGTCGCCGATCAGCGGCCGGCGCTCCCATGCCTGCATCGCGTTCCTCCAGGCGCCAATTCGGTTCGCGGCCGTCAAGCTCACATCCTGGGAGGACCGACCGGTGGCGAGCGAGACCACCCCCGGATTGACGAAGACCACTGGCCCGAGCACGACTGCGGCGGTGAGTGCGGCTCCAGCCGCGGTGGCCGCGCCTACCCGACGATGGGCGACGGCGAGGAGGCATGCTGCGCTCAGCACGCACATGAGCAGCACCCCCCAAGCCAGCGACGATATCGTCAGCACGAGCACGAGCACGGTGAGGCACAACCCGCACGCTGAAAGCCCGCGTCGGTGGCTCGCGGACCTCCACGCGAGGGCGGCCAGGACGGGGATCGCGGTGGCCAAGAAGGTTGCGAAGAACAACGGTTCCTTGAAAGTGCCGCGTGCTCGTTCCCAGCCGAGGAGACCTGCCCCCTGGAAGCGATGACCTGTGCTGAAGCCATCGCTGTTGGGTGCCGTGTTGAGGTCCGAGAGGGGCCAGCCGAAGTGGAGGGAGAGCCACTGGTACAGACCGATGATGGCCCCGGCCAATGCACCGGCTGCAAAGCAGACGATCAGGCGGCGCAGCCGTTGCGGCGTGTCGGCGAGGCCGACGACAAGACCCACCGCTGCCACGCCGAGGGTGAGATCGGCGAGGTAAACGAGACTCCGGTGTGACGACCGGGTCGCCCCGGCCAGCGGGCGAGGATCACCGAGCAGGCCGACCAGGACATAGGCTGCGATCAGACTGCATGCTGCCAGGCGCAACCGCGGAGGCAGACGGCGCCAGCCGCGGAGGACGATCGGGCCCCCGACGAGGATGGCGGCGGCGGTCGCGCCATAGGAAACCTGGAGTGTGAACCCGACCTCCACCGTCGCGGCGGCATTGAGGAACAGGGCAGTAAACGCCAGCCCGAGCAGAAGGCTCGACGCCGTTTGAAATCGGGGGCTCGACCAGCGATCGACGGCTCGGCTCAGGTGACCTTGGAAAAGGCGGCGCAACAGAGGGACGACGGCCAAGGTACGGTTAGGCTAGCTCAGTTCGTGATCGCCACGCCTTTCGTCGCCCTCAAGCGTTCCGACAGAGGGCCGGAGCGCGGCCTGGGATCGTGCTCGACGCCCTCGCCGCCCGTTTTGGCGGCACAGCCTATGCCGTCCGTCGTGTAGTTGACGGACGTTTATGCGACGCCGCGACGACATCGCACACTCGTCGTCATTGCGCAGCGAGACTCCATCGTCGGGCGATCGACGAAGGCCTCGTCGCGGGTCGTGCCAGTGCTGCTCGACGCGCCCAAGACACGTCCTGCCACCAGAGGCCGAGGATCTCCCTTTCTCCGTCCAGGGTGACTCCGACGGCGAGGTAGAGGCGCGGGTCTTGACCGATCGGTCCTCGGTGACCTTGACAATGATCGCGTCGAAGTACGCGATCGGATACAGGGATACAGCGCCTCCAACGGCCGAGCGCGCCACGCGGCGATGTCCTCCAGGACCGCGTCGGTGACGCGGCTGACGGTGTCGCGGCCGATCTCGATCGAGTACAGGTCGCTCAGATGGCCGGTGATATCGCGGACCGTCATCCCGCCGACGCCAGGGTCACGCGGGCGACGCTAACGCCACATCTGCCCGATCGGCGACACGGGCTCGGCCGACTGCGCTGAGCGCCCATGCTCGGCAGTACCCGGCGATCGATGCCGATGCCGGACCAGAACGAAAAAGCTCGTGAAAGAGAGTGCCTCTGCCGCCGTGAGCGCGACGGCCGCGCCGTCGGCACCGAGTGCGGCGGACAGCACGATCGACGCGATCACACACGCGCTTACGTTCAAGCAGGCGAGGGAGATTACGCCGCGCTGCCCGTCGGCCATGAACAGTACGGCCGAGCTGACCGATTGCAGCATCATGAATGCCATACCCGGAGCCAGGATGCGTAGCTGGACGCCGGTCGACTGGGAGTAGGCGGCGCCGAAAAGCAGGTGCGCGATCGGGACCGCCGCCACTGCCACCACTGCCGCCAGCGGCACAACGACCACCGCCATCTTGGCTACGGTCCGGCGCCACACCGCATAAATCTCACCGGGCTGATCGCGATGCAGCCTGCTGAGCGCGGGCGAGGCCGACGAGAACGCGACGCCGGCCGCGAGCCCGACAAGATCGACGACCCGTAACGCGGCAGCGTAGGATGCGGTCGCTACGGCGCCCTTGACCGCGTGTAGTGCTATCACCCCGATTCGGTAGTAGACGGTGGCGAGCAGCGTGAGCGACAAGAACGGCAGAGCCTCGCGGTAGAGCTGTCCTAGCGGACGCCGAACGGAGTTGCGCGCCGCGACGGGCAGGCGCCAGAGGCACAGGTGGGTTGCCATCTTGATCGCCGAGGCGCCGGCGAGCACCGCCATCGCACTGGTAAGCGTCGCCCGACCTGTGGCGGCAAGCACCGCGACGCCGGCCAGCAACCCGATACCGGCCACGGCTTGTGCCGATACGAAGCGCCACGGGCGCTCAACTCCGACCGCGGCGTTCTCGAACCCGAACGCGATCGACTCGGTGATGAGGTAGGACTCCAGGAGGGCGATCACACCGCCCGAGAGCGGCCCCGGGAGGAGCGCTAATCCCGCCGTGGACAGCATCCCCACTGTCACCACCGCGTAGACCCGAGCCCCAAGCAACTCCCGAACCGCTGCCGCGCCGCTCCCTGCGCCCCGGGCGACGTCGCGAACCAGCAGACGGCTGAAGCCGCCGTCGGCAACGGTCACCAGCACCTGAACGATCGCCAGTCCGAGCGCCAGGTTCCCGAAGTCCACCGTGCGCAGCTCGCGCACGAGCACGACAAGCGCGACTCCCAGTGACCCCCGACCCAGAGCCTGTCCGAGGGCGAGTGGGCCGGCCAGGCGAACCCGGCGCCGGCGCGCCTTCATCCAGCGCGGCTGAGAATGTGCCACTGGACGGCGAACAGCTCGCGTGCGTGGCCGGCGGGCGCCCTGATGATGGTCCGGCGAACAGCCGGGAAGGACTGGGTGGTGGTCTCGATCGGCAGCCAGCCACAGTCTCTCAGGAGACGTTCCATGTCGGCTCGTATGAACCAGCGCAAGTGGGTGACGTCGCGATGCCCCTCCGGGGCATAACCGAACGTCCCGCGAACCACCAGGTCCCGGAAGAGCGAGTAGTGCCGGACGTTCGGTACCGAGACATGCAACCGGGCGTCCGTGGCTGCCAGGGCGCGCAAGCCGTCGAGTGCGGCGGCGCGATCGTAGAGGTGCTCGAGCACATCGTAGCAACAGAACGTGTCAAACGATCCCGTCATCTCCGACAGCACCGACTCGACGTTGCCCACGAGCAGAGTCGTAGACTTCACCTGCGTGACTCGCGGCTTGGGGATCCAACTCGATCCCGACGAGTTCGCTCGCGCCGGCGCCGCGCAGGACCTTCCCGACCGCTCCAGCGCCACAGCCGATGTCGAGCACGCGGCCGAGAGGCCGCGGTAACCGCTGCACCAGGTCGGCGCGCGGATGCTCGAAGTACGCGACTGCTGCTGACCGCCGATCGGGAGGACGCGACTGGGGATCAGAGCACCTTAGACCCAATCCTTCACCAAGTACCGGAACACAACCCCCTTGCTTTTGCACCTCCGGGACAGCTTTCGGCACCTCGGGGCCAGAAGCGCCGCGCCCGCGGGCAACACCGAATCCGCCCGGCCGGGCGCCATGAGAGCCTGAGCACAGCCCGATCCGGCCACCGCCCGGGCGCCGGCGGTCGCAGATGTGCACAATCCCCTCCATGCGAGCCCTGATCACCGGCGGAGCCGGCTTTATCGGCTCGCACCTGGCCGACCTGCTGCTCGAGCGCGGCCACCGGGTCCACGTGCTCGATGACCTCTCGACCGGCTCGATCGACAATATCCGCCACCTGCGCAAGCATCCGTGCCTTGACTACACCATCGACTCCTGCGCGCTGCGGTCGGTCGTGGCCGAGCTCGTCGACGAGGCCGACGTGATCTTCCACCTCGCGGCCGCGGTCGGCGTGGAGCTGATTGTCGAGTCGCCGGTGCGGACGATCGAGACCAACGTGCACTGCACCGAGGTCGTTCTAAGCCTGGCGGGCAGGAGCGCAAGCCGGTGCTGATCGCCTCCACCTCCGAGGTCTACGGGAAGTCCGACGCCATCCCGTTCAACGAGGAGGGCGATTTGGTGACCGGGCCGACCAGCCGCGGGCGCTGGTCTTACGCGTGCTCGAAGGCGATCGACGAGTTCCTGGCCCTGGCCTACTGGAAGGAGCGCCGGCTGCGCACCGTGGTGGTGCGCCTGTTCAACACGGTGGGTCCGCGTCAGACCGGGCAGTACGGCATGGTGGTGCCCAAGTCGTACGCGCGGCGCTGGCCGAGCGTAACCTGCAGGTCCACGGCGATGGAAGCCAGACGCGCTGCTTCTGTCACGTGGCCGACGTGGTGCATGCCCTGGCCGACGTGATGGACAGCGACGCCCTGTGGGGCCAGGTTGGGTTCCACCGAGGAGATCACGGTCCGAGCGCTCGCCGAGCGTGTGCTCGAGAAGACGGGCTCGGAGTCGCAGATCGTCACCGTCCCCTACGAGGAGGGCTTTGAGGACATGCAGCGTCGCGTTCCGGACATAGGCCGCATTCCCGCGGCGCTGGGCTGGGCGCCGACCCGGACGCTCGATGACATCCTCGCCGACGTGATCGCCTTCGAGAAGACCAAGCTGGCCGTGTAGGGCGAGTCGGATGCAAGGAGTCATCCTGCTGATCACGCTGGTCACAGGCACCATGCTCGTCTACGCGGCCACCCCGCTGGCGATCCGGGTGGCCGAGCGCACGAGCTTCTACGACCGCCCGATCGGCTACAAGCGGCACAGCCGGCCGACGCCCTACCTGGGAGGCGCGGCGGTCATGGGCGGCTTCACGGTTGTCGCCCTGGGCATCCTGACCGCCACCGGGGACTTCCGGCGCACCCTTCCCCTGCTGGGGGGCGTGATCCTCATGTGGGCCGTGGGGACCGTCGATGACCGGCGGACAGTTTCCCCCGGCCTGCGCGTCGCGTTCGAGCTCACGCCGGCAGTGGGACTGTGGGCACTGCACCTCGGCTGGCGGCTGGGCCTGGGCTCCGGCATCGATCTCCTGGTGACGGCGGTCTGGGTCGTCGGCGTGATCAACGCCTTCAACCTGTTCGACAACATGGACGGCGCCGCTTCGACCATGGCGCTGGTGATCGCGGGCGCCGTCGCCGCACTCGGCGTCGTGCGCGGCGACGCCTGGCTCACGGTGACGG
>JAABUZ0100005371.1_pt1 | contig 16881 bp, 15 predicted proteins | sample 5562091 | NCBI WGS metagenome assembly JAABUZ01 (sample SAMN12813069, study PRJNA571459) | rock metagenome | isolation source: Antarctica rocks | place: Antarctica: Victoria Land, Linnaeus Terrace sud | collected 2015-12-21
CGAACTGCGCGACGGTCAATCCCGTCAGGACACGAAAGATGCCGGGAACATGGCTGAGTTTGGCATATTGCAGTATCATGCGCTCCACTCTAGCAGACCTTCATCTTACTGCGCACGTTATCTAGTGCGTAGATTGTCTAGCGAAAGCCCTCTCCCGATCTGGGAGGGGGCTTTCTTTATGTTGCTGGTTTCCTGACTCTACCGGTACGATGCCGCCTGCATATCGAAGAGTTCGGTGTACCGGCCACCGCGCAGGATTAGTTCGTCATGCGTGCCGTTCTCGATCACCCGGCCATCCTCGATGACGACGATCCGCCCCGCCATCCGCACGGTACTGAAGCGGTGGGAGATCAGTACCGCCATCTTTCCCTCCGTCAGTTCGCCGAAGGCCTGAAAGACCTCGTACTCGCTGCGCACATCGAGCGACGAGGTTGGCTCGTCAAGGATGAGCAGATCGGCATCGCGCATGAAAGCGCGGGCGAGGGCGACCTTCTGCCACTGGCCGATGCTCAATTCCTGCCCATCCTGGAACCAACGGCCAAGCGGCGTCTCGTATCCCTGCGGCAGGGCGGCGATCACCGCGTCCGCGCCCGCTTCCACGGCGGAGCGTTCGATGCGTCCCGTGTCCGCAATCGCCTCGATGCGCCCAAAGCCGATATTCTCGCCCGCCGTCAGTTGATACTTCACGTAGTCCTGGAAGATGACGCCGACGCGGGAACGGAGCGCCGCCGGATCGAAGTCGCGCAGATCAATGCCGTCAATCGTGATGCTGCCCTCGGTCGGGTCATAGAGGCGCGTGAGCAGTTTGACGAGCGTCGTCTTGCCCGCGCCGTTCGCGCCGACGAGCGCGACCGTCTCCCCCGGCCGGATGGCGAACGAGATGTCTTCCAGCACCCATTTCTCCGTGCCTGGATACTTGAAACTGACATGATCGAGCACGATTCCCTCGCGGATCGGGGTCGGCACCGGCAGCGGATCAGCACGCACCGGCAGTTCCGGCGCATAGGCGAGGAAGGCGAAGAGGTTGCTGAGAAAGAGCGAATTCTCGTATGTGCTGCCGATGCCGGAGAGGATATTGGAAACCTGCGTCTGGCTCTGCTGGAACGCCTGATAGTAGAGTGTCAGCCCGCCGATGGTGATGTGACCGGCGATCACTTCCAGCACGACGTACATGTACGTCAGGCCAGAGACGATCGTGCCGAGCGCGCCGAGGGCGAACTGCGAGGCGGTGCGGCGGATGGTCAGATCGCGGTTCTCCTTGTAGAACTTGGCGAAAATCTGCCGGTAGCGCTCCAAGAGCGTGTCATGCAGCCCGAAGATGCGCAGTTCCTTGACCGGTGAATCGGTCGTCAGTAGATGGCCAAGGTAATTAAGTCGGCGCTGATCCGGCGCGCGGCCGGTAAGGAGCGTGAAGAACTGCCCGCTGTACTTCGCCTGATAGATAAACGACGGGATCGAAACCGCGACGACGAGCAGTACCAGCCACCACGAGAGCGACGCCAGCACACCGATCACGGAGATAAGCGTCACGGTGCTACGGAGGAGACCGAATAACTGCGTCACCATCTGGCTTGGTCGGTAGCCTGCCTCACGCCGCGCGTTCTCCAGTTTGTCGTAGAACTGCGCATTCTCGAAGTAGCTCAAATCGAGCGCGTTCGCCTTCTCCATCAGCCGTACGCTGATGTAATTGGAGAGGAGATCGCTTTGCAGGCTCGTCACTAACTGGCTGACGGTCTGCAAGAGTGACGCGAGTAACTGCACGCCGAACCAGAGCGCGACGAGCACGAGCACATACTGCGTCTGGGCGCGCGTCTGTATCTGCTGGTGGGTGACGCGGAAGAAGGCGGCGGCGGCATCGTCCACAATCGCCTTCGTGAAGTAGAGCGTGATCGCGGGGAGGACGCCCTGCACAATTGTCAGGATGCCATTCGTCGTCGCGAAGCGGGGCGTCGCCTCCCAGACGAGCCCAAGCGCCTTCGGGATCATCTGAAAGGCGAGCCGGGCACGGGCACGGAACGTCTCGGGCTGGTTGGGGCGGACGGGACGACCATTACGCGTTCGGGAGCGGGGAGAAGAATCTGCCAATCGTTGAAACTCCTTCACACCAATCTGGTATAAGCGCCAAGCGACATTGTCGCATCTGTCGGTGACAACAAATATGCCGGGGACTTTACTCCGGTACGATACTACCAAAATGGCTAGGTGGGGGAGCAATGAGCAATGAGCAACGAACAACGAGCAATGAGGAATGCGCCGATCCGCGTCATCCTCGATTGCGACACCGCCAACGAGATTGACGACCAGTTCGCGATTGCCTACGCGCTCGGCTCGCCGTCGCTCGATGTGCGCGGCGTGATCTCCGTGCAGAACACGATGATTCACGGTGTGGGTTCGGTGGAGCACTATCAGGAGGAGGCGGAACGCGTCGTCGCACTCTGCGGCAAGGAGGCAGACGTACCCTGTCTGCGCGGGGCGATTGGCCCGATGGAAACGCGCGAATCGCCCGTATCAAGTGAGGGCCTGGACTTCCTCATCGCTGAGGCGAAACGGGGGCCGCTGACGATTATCGCAACCGGGCCGATCACAGATGTCGCCTCGCTCCTGCTCGTCGCGCCGGAAGTGCGGGAGAATCTGCGTATCGTCTGGCTCGGTGGCTTCCCCGATGTCGCCACATATACGCGCTGGCGATTGGGCGAACTGAACGGGCGGGCGGACATCGCGGCATGGCGCGTCCTCTTCGCGCAGCCCGTGCATCTGCTGCAACTGCCCGGCTGGCCCGGCGTGGCAAAACTGGTGGTCGAGTATGGCCCGTACATCGAGGAACTGCGCGCTATGGGCCGCCCCATCGCGACCTATTTGGCCGCTCTTTGCACCGTGTGGCAGGAACAGCGCGCGGCGCTTGGGTACGGCCCGCAGGCACGCAAAATTCTCTGGGATGTCGCCAATGTCGCTGCCGTCATCAATCCCGCTGCCGTCACTGTCACGCCGATCGCGACGCCGACGCTCGATGTCGCGGGCGCGCACGATTTCGACCATCCCGGTCGGATCGTTGATATCGTCACCGACCTCGACGCTGTGTGGATCCTCGCCGACCTACATGCGGCGCTGCTGAGACTTCCCGTAACGCTGTAAACGCGCCCACGAAACCGGGGAGAACCGCAAAGGCGCTAAGAGCGCAGAGGATGCAAAGGAAAAGGAGAATGGTTTGGGAAATGCATATTTCTCTTCCCCTTTGCGCTCTTTGTGTCCTTTGCACTCTTAGCGCCTTTGCAGTTCTCCCCGGTTTCGTCAACTCCCGTGGCGTCCTTTGTGCGATACTTCCGCTGTGCGGCGCGATCCGCGCGGCAACGGAGCCATCGCATCAGCAGTGAGGTTTCCATATGAGCCAATCGTCCATGCCCTACACCGATCATATGCAGTTGATCGAGCAGTGCATCGCCAACTGCCAGGCATGCCTCGTCGCCTGCGAGCGATGCATTGATAGCTGCCTGACGAGCGAGCAGGTGGGGACGATGATCGAGTGCGTCCGGCTCTGTCGCGATTGCGCGGACGCCTGCACGCAAAGCGTCCGCTTCATGGCACGCGGCTCGCACTACCACGGCAATAGCTGCGCGGTCTGCGCCGACGTCTGCGCGGCCTGCGCGGCGGAGTGCGAGAAGCATCGCGAGGTGGCTGCCTGCCAGACCTGCGCGGAAACCTGCCGCCGCTGCGAGGAAACGTGCCGCCAGATGGGTCAGATGGCGATCTGAACGATCAAAAACAGCCTATGACACGCGCCGCCTTGAAACGGAGACCGTGTGGATCTGTCCGCAGAGTAACCGAACGTTCATCGTCCGCCTATGTGATGGCGTTTGACGACGGCGCACTGATCCCCTACGCTCATCACGCAAGGAGTGACCCAACCACGATAAAGGAGTGAGGATGCACACCCCACGCTGGCTCCAACGCATGACCCGCTCGCGCCGCCGGATGGCGAGCCTCGTCATGCTTGGCGTCCTCATCACTGGGAGCGCAACGAGTGGTGCGACGCTCTTGATTGGCAAGCAGGCGGAGGGGTGGTTCCTTGTGCCGACAAACCAGACCGTGCGCTCCGCCGGGCAGGTGACGCCGCTCAACCAGCGCCCCGTGGATATGGCGCTCCGCCCGGACGGCGCCCAGCTCGCCGTGATGACGACGAACCTCACCTACCTGCTCAACCCGACGACGGGCGAGATTACGCAGCAGTTCGACAAGGAGGATCGTAACGTCGCGGGTCTCGCCTACAGCCCGGACGGTACACACCTGTATTACGCGAAAGGGGAAGGTCACAAAATCGGCGCTGCCGCGATTGATTCCTCCGGCAAGGCAACCGTCGAGAGCGACATTGATACCGGCGCGAAGACATGGCCCGCCGGTCTTTCCGTCAGCCCGGACGGGACAACACTCTACGTCGCGTTCTTCGGCACGAACAGCATGGGCATCATTAATCTCGCCGACCGGACAGTGAAGAAGACCGTCCCGGTCGGCAGTTCGCCCTTCGGGTCGTACGTCTCGCCCAATGGCAAGGCGGTTTACACGAGCAACTGGGGTGGCCCGCTCCCGCAACCCGGCGATCCCATAGACCCGATCTTTCCTGTCCGCGTGAACCCGAAAACGGGGGCGTCTGCCGCCGGATCGCTCTCCGTCTACGATGTCGCGACGGATACGATGCGGCCGGAGATTGCCGTTGGGCTGCATCCGACGGCAATGGTCTTCAGCAAAGAGTCCTCGCGGCTCTATGTCGCCAACTCGAACGAAGACACTATTTCCGTTCTCGACCTGACTGCGGCAAGCGGCATGAACCCGGAGATCGAGCGCATCTCCGTCCGCCCCAATGGGTTGCCGTTCGGCTCGATGCCGAACGGTGTCGCCCTCAGCCCGGATATGACGACGCTCTACGTCGCCAATGGCGGCAACAACGCCATCGCCGTGATCCGTCTCGACAGCCGCGCCCGCCCGCCGGGATCGTATGCCGGCCCGAACGCCGCCGCCCCCGCAGCCAGCGGCGTAACTGGCTTCATCCCCACCGAGTGGTATCCGATTGCCGTGACCGTCTCAACGGATGGGACGAAACTGGCGGTCGCGAATAACAAGGGTGAAGGCTCTGTTGGCACGCCGCAGCGCGCCATCCCGAACGGCAGCAAGAGCGTCTTCAGCCTGACGGGCAGCGTTACGTTCGTGGATGTTCCCAATGCTGACCAATTGACGGCGGATACCGCGCGATTCAACGAGAACAATCAATACGGCGCCGCGCTCGCTGATTCGCTTCAACCCCCCCGCCCCAATGTCCCGCCGACGCCCGTGCCTACCCGCATCGGCGAGCCGTCCGTCTTCAAACATGTCCTCTACATCATCAAGGAGAACCGGACGTACGATCAGGTGCTCGGCGATATGGGCAAGGGGAACAGCGAGCCGAAACTGGCGCAGTTCCCGCGCCGTGTCAGCCCGAACCATCACGCGCTCGCCGATCGCTTCGGCCTACTGGACAACTACTACGCCAGTTCCGTGAACAGCGCGGACGGCCACCAGTGGACAGACGAGGCGGTCGCGAACGTCTTCGCCGAGCGGGTCTACGGTGCCTACCCATCCAATAACCCAATGGGCACTACGCCCTACGGCAACAGTTCACTTGATCTGCCGCCCGATTCGCTCTGGAGCAACGCGCTCAATCACAATGTCTCGCTCCGCAACTACGGTGAGGACGGCATCAACACCGTGCTGCACGACGACCAGAAAGTACCGACGCAAAGTCTCAATTGGGACGCGCTGTACAAGGACTGGCGCGACAAGACCGGCCTCTTCACCTACACTGCGAACGCAATCACGCCGCCGCTTCTCAGCACCGAGGATCACGCCTACCCCGCCTTCGAGACGGCGATTCCTGACCAGATCCGCGCGGACGAATGGCAGCGCGAATTTATCGGCTACATCGAAGTAGGTAACCTGCCGCAATTGAGCGTTATCTGGCTGCCAGACGACCATACCTCCGGTCAGAAATCCAGCGCGCCGACGCCGGAAGCGCAAGTTGCGGACAATGACCTCGCGTTAGGGAGGATCATTGATACGCTTAGTCACTCGCCCTACTGGAAGGACACCGCAGTCTTCGTCACCGAGGACGACGCGCAGAATGGCGTGGATCATGTGGACGGCCACCGGACGGTCGGTATGGTACTCAGCGCCTATGGCAAGCAGGGGATCGTAGACAGCACGCTCTACAACCAGACGAGCATGGTGCGTACGATGGAGCAAATCCTCGGCCTGCCACCGATGAACCAATTCGACCTTACCGCGCCGCTGATGACGACGATGTTCACCGACACGCCCGACTTTACACCGTACACAGTGATCCCGAACCAGATCCCGCTCGACACGCTGAATAGTCAGGCGAGCGCGCTCACCGGCCAAGCCCGTGCGGACGCGATGGTCTCGGACTCGCTTGATTTCAGCGTGCCGGACGCCACCGCCCCCACAATCCTTAACCCGATCATCTGGCGCGCGACGATGGGCAACCACCCGTACCCACACTTCGGGTGGGAGAAGAACATCCCCCGCAATCGCGACGATGACTGACGGGCGGCAACCGTGTTACGAGCGCGCCGCGTGTTTAGTCTCCAGCGAACGGTCGTCAAGTACCGTATCGGCGGCCTGCGTGACGACGTCATCCATCCACGCATTGATGCTCTTGCCCGTTTGCGCCGCCGCAAGCGCGATCTTGCGGTGATGTTCCGGCGTCGTGCGGAACGGCAGTTTACCTGAGAAGGGCTTTTCTGGCTCCTTCCCGCGCTCCGCGCACTATGCGAGATAATCGTCCATCGACGTATGAAACTGATGCTCTGCATCTTCGACGGTTTCGCCTTCAAATACGATGACATCGCGCAGGTAGAGGACACGCCCAGCAATTACTTTCGCGTCCGGATCAACTTCCACTTCTGCCATATCGTTCTTGTACGTCATGGTCATCATGGTTTCACCTCCGCAGCGATGAGAAATTCCCTTACCCCACGAATCATTGTTCGCGTGCAAATCCGCCTCGGGTGCAGTACATGAAGATGGAAATCCGCATCCTTGAGCGTGACGCGCACGCGAGAACCTGTCCCCTCGGTAATCGTTGCCTCAAGCGCGGAGAACAGACTCTCGATGTCATCCCATCTGGTCTCGACGGGAGTTGGCCTTTGAAAGAGCCGTTGGAGGGTTTTCCGCTGCTTCGCGTTCATTCATCAATGATATCAAGCATTGCTATCAAAATTAAGACCCTTGACATCGCTGATATGCGTCCAAACTTTGCTACAGCGGCGCATGCCGTTTGAGATCGAGGTAGGTGTCAATCAGCGCGGCGCTGAGACGGTCGGCAGGGACATCAAGAGTTTCGATGCCGCGACCGGCGATGGTGGCGAGGAGCAGGGCGCGTTCGTGTCCAAGCCGTTCCGCCGCGACACGTTCGTAGATTGCACCGGGATCGGACAGCGGTTGGTGGGCGAGCACGTCCAGTTCCGGATCGCGCAGCGTGACAACGACGACGCGATGATGCGCGGCAGCGGATGAGAGCGTCGGGACGAGGGCGCGCGGCGTGTATGAATCGGTGATGTCCGTGAGCAGAATCACCAACGAGCGTTGCGGGCGATGGGCAGCGAGGGCAGTGAAGGCTTCCCGGTAGTTGGTTGCGGTCGGTTGGGTGCGGACGGCGTAGAGCGATTCAAGCAACACACCCCCCTGTCGCGGCCCGGAGGCGGGCGGGACGTATGCCTCCACGCGGTCCGCGAAGGACAGCAGACCGATGCGATCCCCCTGCCGCACGCCGATATGCGCGACGAGCAGCGCGGCATTGACCGCGACATCGAGCTTCGTCAGGTCGCCGACCGGCGCGCCCATCAGCCGCCCCACGTCGAGCAGCAAGATGACATTCCACGCCCGTTCCGCCTCGAAGGTGCGGGCAATCGGCTTGCCACGGCGGGCGGTCGCCTTCCAATCAATGCGGCGGTATTCGTCGTCCGGCGTATAGTCGCGCAGCCGCTCGAACTCCGTTCCCTCGCCGGGGCGGCGGGTGCGGCGCAGCCCGCTCGTCGTGCGAAGGGAGCGGCGCGCGGCGAGGTCATGCGTGCGAATGGCGCGGATATTCGGGTAGACACGAATCGGATCGTCCAGCGTCACGGCGCGCTGCCGCACGACGAGATTACGGACACCGGGGATACGGAGCGTGACCGGCCCAAAGGCGTACTGCCCGCGCTGTCCGGGCCGGAGTGTGTAGGCGATCTCATCCGGCTCGCCAGCAGGCGGCAGGATCGCCGTGAAGAACGGGCCGGGCGTGATCGCGCAGTGCGGCGGCGGCTCCTCCCGCACCCGCACGACGAGTGGCACGCGCCGCCCATGCGCGATGCCGACGTTGAGCGTGACCGGGTTCTCCGTGCCGACCGAGAGGCGCGGCTCATGCTCCCGCGCCACAGAGATCGCCTCGGCGGGCGGCACGCTCCGACTGTCCCACACGATCAGCGCGACGATGCCGACAAAGAGCGCCGCCGCCACCCAGACGAGCGGCCCCATCCAGATCGCAAAAAAGAGCGGCACAGCCACCACCGTCAGCAGCCCAATCCCCCGCCGTGTCAGCATGGCGCCGGGGGGGCGACGGAGCACAGAGGACGCAGAGGACATAGAGGACACAGAGAGGATGGACAAAAGAGAAGATACAAAGGTCGGATTGTTCGCAACCAAACCTGATGCAACGTCTTCCTCACATCTCTTCTCTCTGTGTCCTCTGTGTCCTCTGTGCTATTCCCGGTGTTTCCCGTTGCGGAAGCGGCGTTGCCAGCGTTGTTTGCGGACACGGAGGAGGCCTTTGATGTCTTCAAAGGCAGTTCTGCGGATATTAACGCGGCTGTCGAGGTCCTCCACCCAGACGACGGGGACTTCGTAGATGCGCAGGCCGTGTTCCTCCGCGCGGAGCAGCAGTTCCGTATCGAAGAACCATTCCTGATTCTCCACTAACGGCAGAAGCTCTTGCGCGTCGGTGCGCCGGATCGCTTTGAAGCCGCATTGCGCGTCCGAGAAGCGGCTGCGGCAGAGCGTCTTAATCATCAGGTTGTAGCAGCGCGAGATGAACTCCCGCTTCCACTGCCGCGTCACCATCGCGTTGCGCAGGAGCCGCGAGCCGATGGCGAGATCGCTGTGCCCGGTGATGATCGGCGCGACGAGCGGCAGGAACGATTCGAGGTTCGTCGAGAGGTCCACATCCATGTACGAGACGACATCGGCGTCGCTGGCGAGCCATGCCGTCCGGAGGGCACGGCCACGCCCCTTCCGGTCGAGATGCAGCGCGTGGACACGGTCGCCCTCCGCCGCGAGTTGCTCGGCGAGTCGCCATGTCCCGTCCGTGGAGGCGTTATCCACGACGGTGATCTGCCACTGATAGGGGAAATAACGAACGAGGTAGGCGCGGAGCGTTTCGACGCTCTGGCGGAGGATGTGTTCCTCATTGTAGACAGGAATGACGATCTCCACCCGTACCTGTGACGCGTCGCGCACGTCCGCTGCCATCCATCCCTCCGATAGTGAAGACCATTTCGCGTTTCATCGCGCGCGTTGCCCCGGCACAGGCAATCCGCATGCGGGGACGGTCGGTACATGTGCATTTTCCTTGCCAGAGGATAGCATATGCACACGGAGTGCGCAGCAATGAGCAATGAGACGTATGCGTACTCCTGTTTCGCGGGGAAGGACCCACCCCCGCCCCTCTCCATTGCGATGGAGAGGGATGTCTTGCGCGCATTGCCGTGGCGTTCCGTGCCCATCGTCATCTTTAGGAGGTCACCCCCCTCTCCATCGCAATGGAGAGGGGGGCGGGGGGTGAGGTTGTTTCGACAGCGACGAGAACGCATAAGCCTTGGTCAGCACTCGTTACTTGTTACTCGTTACTCGTACGTGCGGTACACTGTGCGCTATGCGGACGGATGATGTGGCAGCAACATAGACGAAACTCCCACCCTTCGCGCTCCATATCGGCAGGCGCGACTGGCTGCTTGGCGCGCTCGTTGTCGTGCTCTCCGTGGTGGCGGGCTTCGGGCGGGCGGGCGGCATCCCGGATGCCCTCGTCTTCGTGATCGGTGGCGTGGCGCTCGCCATCCTCGCTTACGGCATCGGCATTGCGACGGACGAACTCGGCTCGACCGCCGGGCCGCGTATCTCAGGCGTGCTGAACGCCACCTTCGGGAACATTGCGGAACTGGTGATCGCGGGCTTCGCCCTCAAAGCGGGGCTACTGGAGATCGTGCGCGCCTCGATCGCGGGCAGCGTGCTTGGCAATACGCTCCTCGTCCTCGGTCTCTGCATGTTCGTCGGCGGCTGGCGGCACGGCATCCAGCGCTTCTCGCGCGTCGCGGCCTCAATGAACGGGACGCTCCTGCTCCTCGCCGCGACGGGGTTGATCGCCCCGCCCTCCTGCTGACGACGGGCGTGAAGGTTGATGGCAGCAAGGAGCAGACGTTATCCACCGTCGTCGCCATCGTCCTGCTCGTCGTCTATCTCGCCAGCCTCCGCTTCTACCTGACGACGCCGGAAGCGGGCGGGGAGGAACGCGCCTCCGAACCCGCGCATTGGGGATGGGGGAGCGCGGCGATCATCCTTGCCGTGCTTGCGCTCGTCACCGCGCCGGTAGCGGATGCGTTTGTGTCGGTGCTGCAACCGACGGCGCAGGCGCTCGGGCTGCCGGAACTCTTCCTCGGCCTCGTCATCGTGCCGCTCGTCGGCAATATCCCGGAGAACCTCGTCGGCCTGACCGTCGCGTGGCGCGGCGACATGGACTTCGCGATGGTGATCGCCCTCGGCTCGTCCTTGCAGGTCGCGCTGATGGTTGGGCCGGTGCTCGCGCTCGCCTCCCCCCTGCTCGGCCACCGGATGACGCTCGTCTTCGCGCCGGTAGAGATCGTCGCCATCGCGGCGGGCGCGCTCGTCACCGCCATCGTCGCCGTGGATGGCGAAAGTACGTGGATCGAGGGTTTGGCCCTGATCGCCGTCTACATCATCTTCGCCGCCGCCATCTACGTCTGGCCGATTGGCGCGCTGTAGCACACTCATCTCCCGGTAGCGTAGGCTTCAGCCTGCGTCCCTGATCGCAGGCTTCATCTTCCATTGGGGACGCAGGCTGAAGCCTACGCTACCAATCGCTGCCCAAACCGCATAGTTTTCTCTAGATTTGTCCATTTTGACCCGCTCGCGGCTTCTCTATACATGAACATTCGTTCTACAACTTCTCGCGCTTCGTGATTGGAGAATGGGTACACTGCTATGCGCCCCGACATGGCCTCGATGATGTGCGCGGATCGAGCGCGATTATCGCCAAGACGGACGCCGTCTTCTTCCTCAAACAGGAGCGCGATGAGGAGGGACTGCCGCGCCTCTGCACCCTGATCCAGCGCAAGGCGCGCCACACGGCGGAGGCGAAGCCGCGCACCCTGCGCATGGAGGCGGAGATGGACGGCGAGACCCTCCACTCCTTCTACTGGCAGACCACCGACGCGCAACCGGCCGTCTCCCGCACCGGCCCACCGGCCACGATCATGGCGCAGGCGATGGGCCTCGCCACCCGTTTCCTCGCCGCGCATCCCGCAACCGGACGCAGCGAACTGATCCGATGTTTGACGGCACAGGGCATCAGCAAACCGACTGCCTACCGGGTCGCCGCGCAGATTCTCCATTCTCAGGTTTCTCAAACCCCGATGATCTGGGAACCTGAGAATGAGAAAATCCATTGGGAGACGGAGAGCAATCCCTCGTCTGACGAACCCGAGCCGCCCCAATAATACTATACCTTACTCTTTCTTAAGACGGGAGCGCACCCGCGAAGGCCGATTCTCCGTTTCTCACGTTCTCAGATGTCGGGGATGTGAGAAACCTGAGAATGGAGAACGGCCTTGATACGGGCGATCCGCCCCGACGATGATCGATGCGTTGCCATTGAAAGGAGCGCCCTATGCCGTTCAAACTGACCCGCGTCAGCGACCTGCTGCGTGAATCACTAACGCCACCACCGGAAGCGACGATACGCGCGGAGGAAACCGACCGCCGCGCCTACCGCGATGGCTGGATCATGGCGATGGACGCCTTCGACGAGCGCATCCCAATGCTTGGCCGCGAGGGCGCGTATGAGGCCTTGTGGGACTTCTGGCTCGATGACCTGCGCGCATGGGCGGTCAGTGATTGCACCAAGCGAACGCCGCCGCAGCATATGCACCAGCACTCGCTGTTGCCTGACCTCAATGTGCCGTCGTGATCTATCCGATCACGGCGCGCGGGCAATGAGGTCACGGGCCAGTATCCCTCGATCCAATTGCGTCGGAAGATGGTTGTAACGCTGGTTGTACAGGCGACCATGCCACGATCACATACAGCAGGAAGAGAAAGAGCGGCAACCGCCAGTAAAAGAACTGGACATCACCGCCGCTGAAGGCGAAGAAGACGCCACCGAGCGCCGCCGACCACTGGAGCGCGGACGCCATATCGCGCACCTTGACGACCGCAAAGCCGATAATCACCAGGATCGAGAACGCGAGCGCGACGGAGGCAAACGGCTTGACACGGTCGGGCGCAAAGCCGCCGAGCGCGACGATCTGCGCCGCGAGGCTCTCGTTCCATTGTGGCGTGCCGAGCATCGCGCTCGGCACTTTGCGCGCGTGATGGAAGAACGTCGCGTCAATGAATGCTTGTGGCGAGAGCAGCGCGAGCGGCGCAATGACCAGCGCTGTCAGCGCCGCACAGGCAATCGGCGGCAACCAGAGCCGCCGGGGAATGGCGCGTACAGCCCGCCAAACGTGTTCGCCCGCATGCCACCGCTCCCAGAGAGCGATCACGAGCGGTCGCACGAGCACAATGCCCCAGGGGATGGCAAAGATAAAGCCATACTGCTTCGTCCCCATCACCATTGCTGCCGCAAGAGCGGAGCCGACGATCCGCCCCCGTGCATAGAGCAGCACCGCCAGGGCGATCCAAAAGACGAGAAAGAAATCGAGGATGCCAAGCACCAGTGCGATCTGAAAGCCGGGCAGGAGGAGCAGCCAGAACGCCGTCAGCGACCGTGCGGGCCAGACGCCGACGCAAGGCCGCGCAAGCAGGTAGATGAGGAGCGCCGTCGCGAGGTCCGCGAGGGCGAGGCCAATGCGCACGTTGCCGAGCAGATAAAAGGGAATCTCCGCGAAGAGGCTACCGGGGAAATAGGTGTAGGTCGGGTAGTTCGCCACACTCGCTTGATGCTCGTAGACCCACGTCGGCACATGCGTGTATGGATTCATGCCGTGCAGGAGAAAAGAGACGCCCTGGCTCGTCGCCCAATAGACATCGCTCTTTGTGTCACGCGTTGCCCAATCCCACCGCATCAACGCGCCTGCCGGCCAGACGAGCAGCCAGACGAGCCGGGTCAGCCGCTCCCAGGGGATGAGCATCAGCAGAATCAGCACGAGGTTGACGAGCAGGTAGACGTTGATATGCGGAATTGCCTTGGTCGCCGTGTCATAATAAACCAGCATCTGACCGATCAGCAGCGCGAGCAGGACCAATCGGAAAAGGTCTCGCCCCGCCCATTGCCCCTGCCCGACCGGAATTGCGCTCGCCCCATCACCACCGTGATCCATGCATGCCCTCGGAAGATACGCGTTCAGATAACCGGCAACGGTACGCGATGCGTCAGCCTATCAGCCTCCGTTACTCCACACAACGACGCGCTCCTGTGGCAAAGAGGGTGTCTCGTAAGGCAATGTGCCGAGAGCGGGACATTCTCGCGGGATAGCCACGAGTTACACTGTTCAGAGAGTCAATTCGGTTGCCTACAAAAAGGACCCTCTTAAAGCCCACGATGCATCCCGTTGAGGAGGGAGAACGATGAACCATATGCCATACGCGCTCTTCGACGAGTTTGGCAACGCATGGGTGGTGATGAAGCAGACGCGAGCGTCATGAAACTTCTCGTCTTCACGGATGAGCAATCCACACTGCTCCTCACTGGAAGCGCACTGATCGCTGCTGCCGTCCATGCATCGGTGCTCGCTGCCACCTGACATCACCCAATTTACTCGACACGCTCCCACGTCATGCGGGAATCCGGCGTGGTGAGCATGAGACGATTCTCCGTAAATGTGAAGAAGCGTTGCAGTTCCGTGCCGACGCGGTTCGGGTAGAGGCTTTGTTCCAGCAGGTGCGACACGTACCCCTCCGCCTCATGCACCTCATACCGGCCGCAGTAGGCGTTGTAGCCGCCGTACGCCGCCTGCACTTCTTCCGGCGTCGAGCGCCACCGATCCCCGGACGTAAACAACGGTCGGTTAGGCCGCATCATCTGCACTGCCATATGCCCACCCGCCGTGTAGAGAATCATCCCCTGCGGTGCATCCCCCAGCGGATACGTCGCTGTGCCGTTCTCCCACACCTCCCATGATACCAGCCGGTACACCCCAACAAACCGCTCCATACGCACCTCCGGAAAACGGAAACGAAAACCGATTGAACCGCAAAGAGCGCAAAGGACACGAAGATCGCAAAGAAGAATACATGAGATGCATACGACATGAGCGTTTCTCCCCTATTCCCTTCTTATCCTTTGCGATCTTTCGGGCGCCCTCTAGACAGTATTTGCGGTTCTCCCCGGTTTCGTCCCTTCGGTGCGGGGATGTTATGCTTGCGGGAGCGTGATGAGGAGAGACAAAGGAGGGGGCGATGGCGACGGAAGAGGCGATGACGTGGCCGAGGACGGTCGCGGTGATCGGTGCGGGGACGATGGGACTGGGCGTTGCCGAGCAGTTCGCGGCGGCGGGACTAACCGTGCGGATCACTGACCGCTCGCCGGAAGCAACCGTACAGGCATACGAGCGGTTAATGCAGCGCGTGCGGGGCCATGTCGCCGCCGGGATCGTGCCGCCGGAAGCGGTCGAGCGATGCGCGACCGTGACCGCGAATCCCGATCTCGCCGCGACGGTGCGCGATGTGGACTTCATCTTCGAAGCCGTCTTCGAGCAGCAGGACGTGAAATACGACGTCCTCGCGCGCCTCTCCCGCGCGGCGCGGCCGGACGCGGTGATCGTCTCGAACACCTCCTCCTTCCCCATTGACGACCTTGCGGAGCATGTCCTGAACGCCGAACGCTTCCTCGGCCTCCACTGGTTTAATCCGCCCGAATGGACGCCCGGCGTCGAAGTCATCCCACACGACACGACCGATCCCGCCGCCGTTACGCAGGTCGCGGATTTCCTGCGTGCCATCGGCAAGCGTCCGGCCGTCGTGCGGAGCGCGCCCGGCTTCGTCGCCAACCGCATCCAGAACGCCCTCTTCCGCGAGGCGCTCGCCTGCGTCGAGGACGGTCTCGCCTCCCCACGCGAGGTGGACGAGGTCTGCCGCAGCACCTTTGGCTTCCGCATGCCCTTCTTCGGGCCGTTCCTGATCGCTGATATGGCGGGACTCGATGTCTGGGAGAGCACCGCCGGGACGATGGAGCGCGCCTACGGCGAGCGATTTAAGATGCCGCACATCCTGCACGATCTCGTCGCGCAAGGCAAACTCGGCACGAAGACTGGCGCGGGTTTCTTCACCTACACCCCCGAGGAGCGCGACCAACTGCTGCTGGAGCGCGACCGCCGCTACGCCGCCCTCAACGAACTCCTCACCCGCTTCCCACCCGTCACGGCCGGCACGGACGAAGCAGAGGAACCAGACCTAACCGCAAAGATGCAAAGGAACGCAAATACCGCGCAATGATGCTGCGACAGGGGAGATGTCCACGCCGCACTCGCCTGCTCAGTAGCCATCTCATAGAGAACACATACGCCCTGTGGCGGAGAGTATACGGATAGTCACATACCGCTATACTGTAGATGTGGGGCGTCCCCGCACCTAACAGGGAAGCATCGCGGCGTTTGGAGAATACTATGGCACCAAATCAAGACAGATCGGATGAGAGGCAACGCGCGCGATTCACGATAACTCCGGAGTCACCGCCAGATGCCGCAAACCCGCCACCATATGTGCCGGATCATCTACTCCATGGTGTATTCGCGCACTCCGTGCGCACATTCGCGGAAAGCGGCATGATGATGATCGACTTCTCATACAATGCGCCACTTGAATGGCATCATGGTCCGGCCGCAGAATACTCCTTCGAGCATGTTGTTGTGGCTCGTGTATTGATGCCTGAACATGATTTCAGAGAGTGGGTTCGCAAGTCAGCCACGGCGCTTGGGATTCTCAAAGCGGAGGGGTAACCATGGTTGCGACGCTGACCTATTCGCACGATTTGGTAATCGCACCATCTCCCCCTCCATGCTCGATAGATCAGCAGCATCAGATCATAACAACAGAAGCATTCCCGGAGGGAACGCGGCGCCTGAACGAGTTCGCGAGGCTCCCTTCCGGTTGGGATACCTACGATGCCACACCGATTGCCGCAACCGCGATCCATGAGGCCCGGCAGTTACTCGCCGCAGTTGCGCGACGATGTGCCAATCAGACCGACAGGGCAACACCATTCTTTCTCGCCCCGCTCTCCTATGGAGGCATACAAATCGAGTGGCGTCGCCCGAATAAAGAGATCGAGGTCGAAATCGGCCCCGATGGGCGATTTGGCTACCTCCGCATCACAGGCGAGGGAGAGAATAGAACGTTCGAGGAGAGAGACTACATATCTGCCGATCAGATTCTTGGGTAGTGGGTCAGTTTGAGCATTCGAGCCAGTCGTGACAAGGCCAAAAACGTCAAACTGACCCACTACCGATTCTTGAATGTGTCATCCGCCTTTGCGATGGCGACTGACGCTCCGTTCCCGCTCGTACCGATTGCGGACAGCGACGAACTCTATCGGCGGATCGTTGACCATCAGATTGATCCGCATGGCAAGGT
>JAABUZ0100005372.1_pt1 | contig 16877 bp, 14 predicted proteins | sample 5562091 | NCBI WGS metagenome assembly JAABUZ01 (sample SAMN12813069, study PRJNA571459) | rock metagenome | isolation source: Antarctica rocks | place: Antarctica: Victoria Land, Linnaeus Terrace sud | collected 2015-12-21
CGAATGGCACTCAGGTCGGCCAGACGGCGACGTACGCGTACACGGGCCACCTGCTGACGCAGTACACGCAGCCCGACGGCGGCGTGTGGAACTACTCCTACGACGAGGCCGCCAAGCTCGGGACGACCTACGCACCGTCGATTCAGACGAAAGACGGCACGCAGCGGCCCACCTTTCACCCCGCTTCGTCGATCGGGCAGCGGCTCGCGGGCTATCACGCGGGCGGCGGGAGCGCGTCGAATCCGCTGCCCGGCACGACGCCGACCGCGGTGGGTGACCTCGTGACAGACCCGGCTAACAACACCGTGACGTACCTGCTCGATCGCTTCGGGCGGCCGAGCTACACGCGGTGGCCGGACGGCTCGGTCGACAATGTCGCGGCAGATAACAACGGCTTCCCGACCCAGAGCGTGACCGCGAACGGGCACGACACGCGGGCGTACTACAACCCGCTCATGCCCTGGCTGGTCGACAGCACGTGGGACGCGACGACGAACCAGCACGTGCGCTACACGTACGACCCGAACAACGACGACGAGATCGCGACCATCACCGGCGACGTCACGCCGGTGACGAACACTTGGAGCAGCGGCCGGCTCGCGAGCACCCGGACCGGCGCGGGAGGGCCCACGACCCGGTACGTCTACCTCCGCACCGGGGACGCGCGCCCGGACAGCGTAGTCGATCAGAACGGGCACGCGACGGCCTACACGTACGCGCCGAACGGCCTCCAGAACACCACCGCAGTCTGGACGACCGGCGGCGGCGCGACCCGCTACAGCTACGATGGGTTCGGGCGCGTCCAGACGATCACGAACCCGCGCGGCGACACGACGCACACCGACTACGACGCGCTCAACCGCGTCGTGGCGACCGTCGACGGGCTCGGGTACCGCACGCAGCAAGGGTACAACGCGCTCTACCCCACAACCGTGGTCGACGCGAAGAACGCCGTGTACCGCAACCAGACGGTCAACGCGCTCGGCCGGCCGCAGGACGCCACCGACCCGGCGGGCAATGCGACGCGCTACCTGTACGACGCCGCGAACCGGGTGTGGCAGACGACCGACCGCCGCGGGCAGATCATCCAGTACGGGTACGACGCGATGGGCCGGGTGACCTGGACGTACGTGAGCGACGCCCCGTCGCCCAGCTTCGCGTACGACCCGGGCGGGCGCTTCGCGGTCTCGTCCAACGCCGAGGTCACCGACACGACGTTCTACGACAACGCGGGCCGGGTCGTCCAGGAAGTCCACATCTTCCCGGCCCTGCGCCAGGCCCAGCGCCCGGCGGAGTTCAACGTGCGCTCCGGGTACGACGTTCAGGGGCGCCGCGACACCGTGCAGGTGGGCTGGGTGAATCATTGGGCCCTCACGCTCGCGCAGTACCGGTTCAACGCGCTCGGGCAGTTGGCGACGATGGTCGACCCCGCCGGGCAGACGACGACGTTCCAGTACAACGCCGAAGGGGCGCCGCTGAGTAGGACGCTGCCCGGGTCCATCGGCGACATCTACTCGATGCCGACGGCGCTGCACGAAGACGGCGGGATGCACTTCACCACGAACGGCACCCTCGACAACGTGTTCGGGACGCGCCTCCGGCTCGACAGCCTCGGCCGGATCGTCGAGCGCGTGCGCACGGCGCCCCAGCAAGACGGATCCCAGCAGGGCCCGGGGTACCAGTTCGACCGCGCCGGGCGGCTCACGGGCGTGTCGGCGGTCAGCTACAGCGCGGATCCCGGGACAAGCGGCTGCACGCCCATCTACGGCACGAGCGGGCTTCAACCCGCCGACTCGAACGAGCAGCCGACGGGGTACTACTGCCCGCCGGGCAACGGGCCGACGCGTACGGAAACGCCGCTCAGCTTCTTCAGCTATGACGCGGTGGGGAACCCGACCGACGCGGGCGCGCAGTACGCGAGCGACGCCGACCGCCTCACCAACCGGCTCTCCAGCTTCAACGGGCAAACCTCCTACTACGACGCCGCGGGCAACCGCGTGATGCACACGGACGCCAACAGCGGGACCTGGCTCGACCGGCCGGCGTGGAACGTCCTGGGCCAGATGACGGGCATCATGGTCTGGAACCCGGCGCTGCTGGCCAGCCCCGACTCGGTCGACTTCGGCTACGACGCCCAGGGGCGGCGGGTGCGCAAGACCGTGGTCGGCGCGGGCCGGACGACGTATTACGTGTGGGACGGCGACCACGTCGCGGCCGAACTCGACGGCAACGGGACGGTCACCGCGGCGTACGCCTACTACCCGGGCGTGGACCGGCCGCACAGCGTGCGCCTGAACGTGTTCGGCGCGAACGACCAGACCTACTACTACGTGCAGGGCGACGCGCCGGGCACCGTGCTCGGGCTCGTGGACGTGAACGCGAATGTGGCCGCGACGTACCAGGTGGACGTGTGGGGGCAGCCGAGCTCGATCAGCGAGCCGGGGCTCCAGGGCTGGGCGCAGCCGTACCTGTTCGCCGGGCGCACGTACGACCGCGAGACCGGGTACTACTACAACCGGGCCCGCTACTACGACCCGATCGCCCGGCGCTTCCTCAGCGAGGACCCGGCCGGGCTCGCGGGCGGCATCAACCTCTACGCGTACGCCGGCAACGACCCGGTCAACTACCGCGATCCGAGCGGGAGGGACGCCTGTTTCGCCCTCGAGCAGTACACCACCCAGGGCGACTACTCGTACGATTACCGCTACGTACAGGTGCCCTGCGGCGGCGGCAACGGCGGCGACGAGAACCCGTACCCGCCCGACAATGGGCCCCCGAGTAGTCCCTCTCTGCCGGGCGATCCCGGGCCGGGTGGTCCCGGAGCGCCGAGTAGCCCCGCCGCGCCGCAGCCGCAAAAGCCGCAACAGAAAGTCAACCAGCGGATGGGAAGTCGTCGGCTCGCATGCCAAGCTCAGGCTTTCGGCGACCTCGGCGCAAATTTGATCACTGCGACAGTTGCAAGTGCCCCGGCGATTTTCTCCGGCGCGTATCAAGGCTTTGTCCAATCACAGCATGCAGCCGTCACCCTTGGCTTTGAGGTCGGTACTGCTGGCGCGATCGCTTCTGCCGAAACAGGCCCGACGGCGGGCGGCGTGTTCGTCATCGGTTTCGCAGGAGGCTACCTACGCGGTGCAGCAGTCGGGACCTTAAGGGGTGCCGTGCTCCGAGGCGGCCCGGTGCTCGGGCTCGCGCTGGCAGCTGCCGTCGGAAACGCAATTGTCGACGTGAAGAACTGCTACACTACCACTGGAGACCTGTATTGACGCGTAGCGTACGCAAGCTCGGGCGAGGTCACATCGCTATCACGTCAACATCGCCGAGATGTTATCCGCGGCCAACCGCATTGAGGAATCCAAATGGCTAGCGACACTGCCAAGGCGAAGCGCGAGTACGTTCGAAAGCGTATGCGAGACAGTGTACCGTGGGCCGCTGCGGCGCTTGCGGTTATTTACATCAACCGCGTGCTTACACACCGTTCTGCCATACTCGGGTTGGGCGATGTCGTGGTGATCCTAGTCTCTGTTCTGTTCGTGTATCTCCCGCTCTCGTGGTGCTTCGGACTACTCGCGTGGCGTTGGCGGAACGACACTGAGCGGAGGTGACTTAGTTTGTGCTTGGCGCCGAGGCCGAATCTCGAATCGTTAGGCAGTGTGTAGACGAGGGCTGGAAGCGGCCTGGGTAGCCTCGCTGTAATGCCGGGGTATGCTGGCGGTGGGCTCATCTATCCCTGGCGCGTGGCACGCCGCCGGAGGCTAGCGGGTCAGGTGTGAATTCGGGCCTCGCGCACCGTGCCGGTGTTCGGCGCGGTGCGCGGGCCGTCCGGGTCGTCGGGCCTCGCCGCCGCGGTCGGGCGCGCGGTGGGCCGGGTGTTACGTCGGGCCTCGTGGCAGCGCGTGGTCGGTGCTGAGGCGAGTGCGCCCTGGGGCCGGTCGTGTATACTCGCGGTGCTGACGGTGACCTGCCCCACTTCGTTGAGCCCGCGCAGAACGAGATAAGCCGCACCGAACAGCGGTGCAGCTTATCTCGTTCTGGTCCGTGGCACGACGTGCTTCACGCGGATGCTGAGCCTCTCCAAACGCCGATACAACGTCGCGCGCGCCACGCCGAGGGTGGCCGCCGCCCGTTCAGTGTCTCCATCGCACGCGCGCAGGAGCTCGACCAGTTGGTGCCGTTCCGCGCTCCCCGCGCCGACCGTCGCGGCCTGCCCATCGACCGCGGCCGTGCTCCGGTTTCCGACGGCCGTGGCGGGCGGGGTAGGCGTCGCACGCCGGGGGAGCGCCTGTCGCACGGTCTCGACGTCCACGGACGGCGCCGTGCACCACGCGAGCGCCCGCTCGACGACGTGCCGTAGCTCGCGCACGTTGCGCGGCCAGTCGTACGTCATCAGCCGGTCGAGCGCGGCCTCGGTGAACGGCCGCGCCTCGGCCCCCTCGACCTGGTGGGCGAAGTGCCGGACGAGTAGGGGGACGTCCGCTCGTCGCGCCGCGAGCGGCGGCACCTGGAGGACGATCCCGGCGAGTCGCTCGGCCAGATCCTCCCGGAACCGCCCGACGGCGACCAGCGCGTCCAGGTCGTCGTTCGTGGCCGAGACGACCCGGAAGTCGCTCGGCCGGTCGGCGCGGGCCCCCACGGGGCGGTACACCTTTGTTTCTATCGCGCGCAGCAGCTTGGCCTGCGCCGCGGCCGGTAGGCCGCCAATCTCGTCGAGGAACACGGTCCCGCGGTGCGATTCGGTGAGGTAGCCCGGCGTGTCGGTCGTCGCCCCCGTGAACGCGCCGCGTACGGAGCCGAACACCGCCGCCTCGAAGAGGGATTCGGCGACGGCGCACACGTTGAAGGCGACGAACTCGCCGCAACGGCCGCTCGTCAGGTGCACGGCGCGCGCGACCACCTCCTTCCCCGCCCCGGTCGGGCCCTGGATGAGCACCGGGAGCGTGGTCCGTCCCGCGCGCGCGACGTCCTCCCGCAGTTGCCGCATCGCGTCCGAATCGCCGAGCAGCAGCGGCGCGATCCGGGCGACGGCGGCGGTGTCGGTTGTGGCGCGCCGCTCCGGCGACATGCGCGCTGTTGATACTGTCAACGGCAGGGCGGCACTCACGGCCGGGCCGCCCCCGAGCGGCGCTCCAGCGGGCGGGTCACGGCATCCGCGTCGGCGTCGGTCCGGAGGATCCGCGGCGTGAGGAAGAGGAAGAACTCCGTCTCGGTGGACTGCCGACTGACGTGCCCGAACAGGCCCCCGATCAGTGGAAGGCTCGACAGGACGGGGACGCCGCTCTGGGTCACCTGCCGCTCGTGGTCGGCGAGCCCGCCTAACACGACGGTCTGGCTGTCGCGCACCAACAACACCGTCTGCACCGTGCGCGTAGAAATCACCGGGGCGCCGAACTGCACCTCGGCGGTGGCCGAACTCACCTCCTGCGTGACCGCGATCGAGACGTACCCGTCGCCGCTGATCGTCGGCTTGACGACGAGCTTGGTGCCGACCTCGCGGTACTGCACCACCTGGTCGCGCGCCGCGTTGTCGGTGGGCAGCGCGCGCGAGACCTGCACGAACGGCTGCTGACTTCCGACGAGGATCTCGGCCGCCTCGTTGTTCGTCGCGAGCACGACCGGGCGCGAGAGGATGCGCGCGTCCCCGCGCGCGGCCGCGGCGCGGAGCGTGGCGTCGAACTGGATCGCCCCGGCCGCCTTCATAATGTGCAGGGCGAAGTCGCCGAGCCCGAGCGTCGGCGTGGTGGCGCCCCCCACGGTCACGTGGTTCACGCCCGTGACGCCCTGCAGCGGCGTCTGCGGGACGGTGCTCTCCACCCCGAAGTCGAAGCTCCGGTCGCGGCGCACCTCCGCGATGACCACCTCGATCAGCACCTGCAGGGGCCGCACGTCGAGCTCGCGCACGGCGGCCTGCACGAGATCGGCGTCCGCGCGGCCGGCGCGGACGAGGAGCGCGTTCGTGCCGGCGTCGGGGATGATGGTGACCTCGCCCGCGAACGCGGCGGCCCGCCCGGCCCCGCCGGCGACCGGCTGCGCGCCACCCATCGTATTCCCTACCGGCGCTTGTCCGGGCACGACCGGCGCGACCGCGGTCGGCCCGAGCTGTTGTCCGAGGGTCGGGGCGTAGCCGCGGCCACCGGGTTCACCCAGCGCCGAACTCCGTCCGTAGAGCGCGTTCACCGTGGCCGCGACGTCGGCGGCGCGGGCGTGGCGCAGGCGGATGACGAACAGCTCCGGCGCGCCGGGCACCGCCCCGCCCGGGAACGCGGGCGGGCGGTTGTACGCGGCGGGATCGGGCGTTGGCGGGCGCGGGACGTCCTTCGGGCGGACGCGGTACAGCCCGGCGGCGCTGTCGGTGACCAGCTCCCAGCCCTGCGCCTCGACGAGCCCCCGGAGGAGCCGGGGCACGGCGGCGCGGGACACCCCGCGCGCGGTCTCCAGCGTCACGCGGGGCACCGGGGCGCCCGGCGTCGCGGGCCCCCCGACGAGGACCGGCCGGTCGAGGTAGCGCCCGAGGGCCTGGACCGCGACGCGCAGGTCGACGTCGACGAGCCGCACGTCGACCGTGCTGTCCGGGAGCGACGGCGGCTCCGCATTCGCGGCGCGCCGCTGCGCCCCGGCCGACGCCGCGCCGAGTAGCACGGTGCTCACCACCACGGCGCTGAGCAGCACACCGCCGACCCGCAACGGTCTGCGCGCCGCCCCGGCGGCGATCGGACGCGGGACCTGTCGCATGCGGTGCCGCCCGTGTGCGTTGCTCACGGCCGTCCTCCGACGGAAGGCGGCGGACCCGCGGCCGCGGTCTGCGCGCCGGAGGTGCCGGCGCCCGACGTCAAATGCCACGACGTGTCCGGGGCCGCGACCACCAGCGTGTCGCGGGTGATCCGTCGCACGCGGAGCCCGGCGAGCGTGTCACCCGCCCGGACCAGCACCCCACCGTCCCGGCCCGGGACCCCGCCGAGCACGGCCGCCCAGTCGGTGCGGCCGCCGACGAACCCCTGCACCGTGAGGCGCGGGCGGGTGCTCGGCATGCCGCCACCTGGCATGCCGACCAGCGGCGGCGCCCACGCGCGCGGCGGGGGCTCCGGGGCGCCGTACGCGACGAGGGCCGGCTGGTGCGTGAGCCGGAACGGGTCGTAGGCGGCCAGCAACGCGGCGGCGGACGTGATGGCGGCCGGCGAGGGAGGGGCCGCGGGCGGCGGACGACGCGCCGCGGCCACCGCCCCGGCCGCGGGTGGCACCGGCATGGGGACGCGCCAGCCGACGACGGCGAGCGCGGTCCCGCCGACCGCGCCGCCCCAGAGGAGGGCCTCGGCGATGCGCGACGGGTGAACGGGGTGCAGAGCGGGGGGGAGGCGGAGCGACATCGGGCGGCGGGCGGGAGGCGCGGGCGGGAGGGACGCGAGGAGGGATCGGAGGCGGTGCGAACGCGGACAGCGCGACAACGGCACTATGGGCCGCGTCCGCCACCGGACGCCGGGGGGCCTACCGGCGGGGGCGCGCCGCCGGCCGTCGTCGCGAGCGCCTCGACGACGAGGGTCGCGTGCAGCACTTCGGCGCGCGTGGGCGGCGCGCCCGGCTCGGGCTGGGTGACGGTGAGTTCGCGGACGGCGAGCCGCCCGTTGCTTTGCTCGAGGGCGGCCAGGAAGGACGCGAGCCCGTGGACGTCGCCCGTGACGTCCGTCCGCGCCGTGACGTGGAGGAACCGCACGGCGCACGTGCCGGTGCCCGCGCACGTGCCACCGGCGGCGGGGGCGCCGCCAGGCGTGGCCGCGAGCGGCGGCGCGGACGGGAGCGGCGCGACCGGGAGCGGGGTGGGCGCGCGCAGCTCGACGGGGCCGAGGCGGACGCCGGCCGCTGTTGCGAGGTCGCCGACCTGCTCGGCCAGCGCGGTGCCGGTCGTCGCCGGGGAGACACTCGCGAGCAGCGTGGCCTGCGCGGCGTGCGCGCGGCGCTCCCAGACGCGGGCGCTGTCGCGCCGCGCAGGCGCGTCGCGCAGCACCGCGCGCCCGCGCGCGACCTCCGCCTGCAGTGCGCCCGCGGCGGCGCGGTGCTCCGACACCCACCGCCACCACGCCGGCCCGCCGCGCCCGAGGACGAGCACGCACGCGACCACGGTTAGGCCCACACCCGCGGTGCGTCGATCACGATCCGGGAGCGGTGTCATGTTGGTGTCTCACACAGATGGAGTCGGGGGCGCGGCGGATCGAGGCGGCGCCCGGAAGCGGAAGCGCACGGTGACCCGTGCGAGGTCACCGGCCTGGCGATTGGAGGGATCGGGTGCCGCCGGCGGGGGGCTGTTAGGCGGGAGACCGGGCGGCGCGGACATCGGCGGGGCAACGGGCGGCCCGATCCCCGGCATCGCGCCCGGCACGGGCACGGGGGCCACCTCGGTCGGGTCGCGTTCGCGGACCAGGGAACCGACGAGTTCCGCGCCCGCGACATCGGGCAGGTGCTCGACGGCGCGCACGAGGTCACCCGCGTGCGGCGTGAGGGCCACGAGCGTCCCGCCGGCGCTGTCGAGCCGGACGTCGACCACGGCGGCCCCGGTGGGCAGGTCGCGGGCGAGTTGCGCGAGCAGCACGGTCGGCGAGCGCCGGCCGGCGTCGAACGGGGCGAGCGCATCGAGCACGGCGGCGGCGCGCACGCCCATCGCCTCGGCCGCCGCGGCGCGCGCCCGTGCGGGGCCGAGCGCGCGGAGGGCGTCCGCCGCGCGGTGCTCCGCGCGCACGGCCGCGACCCCCGGGGCCGCCGCCGCGCTCGCGACTCCGAGCGCGCACGCGGCGCCCGCGAGGATGAGGCGGGCGCGCGGGACGGGGCGGAGCGCCGGTCGTGCCGCGGGCGCGCACGCGGCGGCCAGGCGACGCATGCCGCGGTGGCGCGGCACGAGCGACACCGGGTCCCGTCCGCGATGGCGCGCGGCCCCGAACGCCGCCGCGTAGGATGCGCCCTCCGGCCCGAGCACGTCGAGCGCGGGATCCCATCGGTCCGGCGCGGCGTGGCCGGCGTCCGCGTCTTCGGCAGACCTGCCGCGCGGCCGGCGCTGGAGCACCGCGAGCGCGCCGTCGACGTACTCGGCCGCGAACGCCATGGCGCCGTCCTCCCAGCGCACCTCGGACCCACGACACGCGCTCCCGAGCACGACCGCCGCGGGCGCGACGCTTCCGAAGGGCAGCCGCGCGGCGACGCACGCGCGGATGACGTCGCAAACGACGGGGCTGACGTACGCGGCCGCCCACGCCGTCGTCTCGGCCGACGATGCGTCCGGGGCCTCGACGGCGGCCGCGTTCCCCGCGGTCGCGGCGCGATCCGTCGCGTCCGTGGCGGGGCGTGCGAGCACGCGCCGCACGCCGCCCGTGAGCAGGGGGACGGCGCCCTTGACGAAGAACTGCCCGAGGTTCTCCCGGACGATCCCGGCCAGCACCGCGTCGTCAGCGACCGGTGGCAGGCCGCTGAGGCGCTTCACCTGCACGAACGCGGGGGACAGGGCCACGTGGACGGCGGGCGCGCGACGTCCGATGCGCGCCAGTGGGATCTCCCGGCCACGCACGGCCACGCGCGCGGCGTCCAGGAGCCGCGTGAGCACCGCGACCAACGTCGCCGCGTCGGGTGGCCCGGCGTCGGCGGCGGTCGCGCGCGCGAACACGTCCGGACCAGCGGTCCACGCCTCGCACTGTGCCCAGAGGACCACGGTGCCCCGGACGAGGACGGCCCGCACCTGCGCCGTCGCGATCTCGACGCCGACGGCGATCGCCGGCTGTGTCATGGTGGTGTTCATTCGACCCACGTCCGCCGGCGGACGACGGCCACGCGCGCCGCGGCGCGGGTCAGGCGCAGCTCCAGCCCCGCCGTGACGGGCGGCAGGCCGGCGGTGCCCCACGCCGTCACGATCCAGGCGGCCGGCTCGGTTGCTGTGCGGGCCTGCAGCGTCGGAAGGTGTGCGCCTAACGAGGCCGCGGCGTCGCGCGAGACGTGGCGCGTGAGGTCCGAGAGATCGACCGCCGCGTCCGGCGCGCGGGCGCGCATCGCGAGGAGCGCGTCGACGGCGTCGGGCGTCATCCCCGGGAGCGAGAGGAGCACCTCCCGCGGCGCGTGCGACAGGTCCACGGGCGCGTCGTCCACGCCGACCAACGCCTGGACCGCCGCGTGCAGGCCCGGCAGATGTCCGTCGAGGGCGGTCGAGTCGAAGCCGCGGACGCGGTCCAGCTCCACGGCCGCGGCGAACGGCGCGTGGCGCGGCGGCGGGCGCCCGTGCGTCACGTACCACGCGGCTTCGGCCCCGGCCGGACGCGGCGTGTCGTCGGCGTCGCGCCAGTCGAGGAGCGCGTCGACCAGCGAATCGGCGAGCGGGGGCGGGACGCGGAGGGCGCCGAAGAGGCGGTGCATGGCCTCGTCCTCGGCGTCGGCGGCGAGCGTGAGCGCGACCGTCGTTCCAGCCGCTACCAGTCGGACCGCACACCCGCGGTCGCGGTCGTTGCCCGGGAGCAGCGGCGAGCGCGCGACCGACTGATCCAGCGTGCGCCACCGCCGCGCGAGCTGCTCCGGGGCGATGCCGACTGGCCCGTTCGGCGAACCGCCGACGGCGGACGTGCTCGCGTCCGACATGGCGGCTTCCGACATGGCCGCGTCCGCGGCCGCGAGCGCACGGGCCGCGCAGTCCTCGGCCTGCCAGGCGGCGCGGGTAAGGGCCACACGGTTCGCGGTCGCCGCGACCGCCTCGCGCCCGGCGACGCCCGCGGTCATGGCCAGCGCCGCGAGCGCGACCACGGCCCAGAGGACCGCGATGAGCACGTAGCCCGTGCGGCGGCGCCGCCGCGTCATCCGCGGGCCCCAATGCGCACGATCAGCGTGTCCGCGTCGAGGACGACGCCGACTGCGAAAGGCGCCATCACCCGGCTCGACCACGCGGGCGCCCAGCGCCCACCGAACGCGGGGTCGCTGAGGTAGCGGAGCCGTCCCTCGGTGAACCCGGTCCGCAACACGACAGGCCTCACGATGGGCGTGGCGACGGGCGTGGGGGCTGCGCTGGCCGCGGTGGGGACGAGCGAGAGCACGAGCGCGGGGCGACCGGCCACCACGGCGATCGCCAGGCGTGCGGTGCAACGCTCCTGCCATCCGGCCGGCACGTCGCACCACGTGGCGAACTGGAACGCCGTCTCGGTCCCGTCGACGTCCGGCCCCGTGACGGGGAGCACTTCGAGCTGGCCGACGGCGCTCCGGAGCAGGCGGTCGGCGTTGGCGGCCCGGTCGGTGTCCGCGGCGGCGCGCACGACTGCGGCCGTCCCGCCGACGAGTTGTGCGAGCACCGCGTGCGCTGCCGCGAGCGCGAGCGCGCCGATCGTGACGGCCACGAGCAGCTCGATGAGCGTGAAGCCACGCGCGCCGGCGCTGCAGGAGTGCCACATGCCGGGTTTACGGCCGCGCGCCATGGGGCTCCCCCGGTCGGTAAAGTGACGTGGTGAGGAGGACTACTTCGGGCACCACCTCGGGCACCGCACCGGCCGATGCCGCTGACGGCGCGACCGCGGTCGTACGCGACGCCGAGTCGTCGGGAGCGGCCAGGAGCGTGACGTCGTACAGCGTCGGCACTGGGCGCCCGATGCGGAGGCGCCATGGGCCTTCCCCGCGCTCGCCGAGGTGGCGGTCGAGGTCCTCGCGCGGCCAAAGCGCCACGGCGTCGAGGAAGGCACTCGCGCGTCGCAGGGCGACGTCCCGGGCCCGCACGCGGGCGGTGGCGCGCCCGGCCTCGGCGGCCAGCGTGGCGGCGCCGACCACCGCGGTCGCGATGATGACGAGCGCGACGAGCACTTCGAGGAGCGTGGTCCCGCGGCGCGGTGCGCGCATCAGCGGGGCGCGCGTCATCGGCCGCCCTCTCGTAGCCCGGCCTCGGGCCGCCCCGTGAATGGGTCGATCGCGCGACGGCCGTCGCCCGCGTCGGTCACGCTGACGTCGGTCAGCACGCGGCCGTCCGGCAGGGCGAGCACGTCTCCGCCGCGCGCCGCAACGGGGGCACCAACGCCGGGACCGACATAGAGGTGCACGCGGCGCCCCGTCACCAGGGCGCGAGCCCGGGCCGCGGCGACGGCGGCCCGCCACGGGTCTGCGTGCGCCGCGGCGCTCGGCCGGCCGGCAACGGCCACGACGCCGGCGAGCACGCCGAGTACGGCCAGCACGACGAGGAGTTCCACCAGCGTGAACCCCGGCCGGCGCGACCGCATGCGTCCAGTCATGCGGCGCCTCATGGGACGGGGCGTACGCTGTACACGGCTTGCAGCAACGCCGCCGCGACGAGCGCCACGATCGCGCCGAATCCGAGAATCAGCGCCGGCTCCACGAGCCGCACGGCCTGCGTGACTAACGTTTCTGCGCGCTCCGCCTCGATGCGGGCCGCGTGCCCGCACATGGCCGCGAGCTTGCCGGACGCCTCGCCCGCGCGCGCCAGGCGCACGGTCGTCGGCGTCAGCGCGCGCGTGCGCGCGAGCGCCGCGGCCACCGACTCGCCGGCCACGATGCCGGCGCGCGCGTCCGTGAGGCGTGCCTCGACTGCGGCGTCGCCCGCGGCGCGCGCGGCGTGTGGGAGCGCGGCGGCGACCGGCACGCCCTGCTCCAGCAGGGCGGCCAGCGCGGCGGCCGCGCGCGCGGTCGCGCCGGCGTAGCGGACCGTGCCCACGACCGGCGTGCGGAGCAACGCCGCGTGCCAGCGGATCCGGCCCGTCGCCGTGCGCGTCCACGCGCGCCACGCGATGGCGGCGGTCAGCCCGATCCCGAGCGCGGGCACCGCCGCGGCGTGCGCCGCGTCCGCCGCGGCCAGCACCGCCCGGGTGGACCACGGCAGCTCCTGCCCGAGGCCGTCGAGGAGCGACGCGAAGCGTGGGAGCACGACCCCGACGAGCAGGGCCACGCTGGCCGTCGCGGCGGCCGCGAGCAGCGCCGGGTAGGCGAGCGCCGACCGCAGCGCGGCGCGGGTGCGGGCGGCGCGCTCAGTCAGGTCCGCCGCCTGCCGGACGGCCCCAGAGAGCCCGCTCCCCGCCTCCCCGGCGCGCAGCAGCCCGATGACCACGGCCGGCACCCGCACTGGCGCGGCCGCGAGCGCCGCGCTGAGCCCGCGGCCCTCGCGCACGGCGCCTTCGATGGCCGGCAGCGCGGGGCGCCAGCTCGCCGGGGCGAGGTCCGCGAACGCGGCGAGCGTGCGCCCCATCGGCAGCTCGGCGTCGAGCAGGGTGGCCAACGCGCGCAGGCCGAGGGCGAGGTCGGCGGGCGGGAGTGCCGGACGGCGGTCGGCCCGCGCGCCACGCGCCCCGTCATCGGCCGCGGCGCCTCGCGGGCGGTCGGCCGTTCCCGCTGCGTGTAACTCGACGGGGAGCCACCCGCGGGCGACCAACAGCGCCGCCGCCGCCTCACGGGTCGACGCCGCCACCGTCCCGCGCTCGAGCGCGCCGTCGGCCCGGGCCGCCCGGTACGCGAACACCGTGCGGTCCATGGCCTCTGTCTGCCCTGGCATGCTGTGCGAGGCGATGTTAGGCGGCGATCAGAACGGCGTGCCGACTGTCGCCGCGGCCGGCGCCGATCCGGCCCCCGCGGGCGCCGTGACCGGTCCTGTGACCGGTCCTGTGACCGGTCCTGTGACCGGTCCGCCCCACGAGGTGATGTCCGCGTCCTCGTCGGTGCCGCCCGGTCGTCCGTCGCGCCCGAGCGAGTACAGGTCGTAGAGCGTGGGGTTGGTAACCCCCGGGGCGACGTACACGTAGGGGCGCCCCCACGGATCGAGCGGCACCGCCCGCGTGAGGTACGGCCCGCGCCAGCTGCGGGGGGGCTGCCCGTCCGCCCCGGGGACGGTCGGCGGCGTTCGCAAGGCGGCGAGGCCCTGCTCCGTGGTGGGCAGCGCGTCGTTGTCGAGCCGGTACTGCTGGAGCGCGAGGCCGAACACTTCGAGCTGGCTCTTCGCCGCCGCGGCCTTCGCGTCGCCGACGTTGCGGAAGATGGCCGGCGCCACCACGGCCGCGAGCGCGGCGATGATCGCGATCACGACGAGCAACTCGATCAGGGTGAAGCCCTGCGCGCGCGGCCGACGGGCGGGCGGGGACGCCGGCGTACGCCGTACCTCAGCGCTGCGCAACACGCGCGACCTCCTCGATCGTGGTGACGCCCGCGCGGATCTTCGCCCAGCCATCCGCCGCGAGCGGGAGCAGGCCGGCGGCATGCGCCGTCGCGCGCAGCACGTCGCGCGCGGTCCCCGCGGCGACGGCGTCCTTGAGCGCCTCGTCGACGGGCAACAGCTCGTAGAGGCCGACGCGACCGCGGTACCCGGTGCCGCGACACGCGGCACACCCGGCCCCGTGGGTGAACGCCGGGGACGCCACGTCGTCGACCCCGGCCGCGGCCCCCGCGGGCGTCCGCAGGAGCGCCGCCACGAGATCGGCGGCGGGGGTGTAGCGCGTCCGGCAGGCGTCGCAGACACAGCGGACCAGCCGCTGGGCGAGCACGCCGTCGAGCGTCGCCGCGACGAGGTACGGCGCGACACCCAGGTCCAGCAACCGCGGCAGCGCGCCGACGGCGTCGTTGGTGTGCAGCGTCGAGAACACGAAGTGCCCCGTGAGCGCCGCGCGTACGGCCACGTCCGCGGTCTCGGCGTCGCGCATCTCGCCGACCATCACCACGTCCGGGTCCTGGCGGAGGATGGCGCGGAGCGCGCCCGCGAACGTCACGCCCGCCGCGGCGTGCACCGGCACCTGGGTCACGCCGGCGAGCTGGTATTCGACCGGGTCTTCGACGGTCACCAGCTTCTCGGCGCCCGCATCCCGGAGTCCGAGGCACGCGTAGAGCGTCGTCGTCTTGCCGCTCCCCGTCGGCCCCGTGACGAGGAGCATCCCGTTGGGCCGGCGCGCGAGCCGCGCGACCGCGGTGCGGATCGCGTCCGGCATCCCGAGCGCGTCCAGTCCCACCGGCCGGCCGCCGTGGTCCAGGAGTCGGAGCACGACGCTCTCGCCGAACACGGTCGGCACGGTGGAGACGCGCAGATCGAGCTCACGCGCCTCGAGCCGGACGCGGATCCGGCCGTCCTGCGGGCGCCGCCGCTCGGCGATGTCGAGTTCGGCGAGCAGCTTGACCCGGCTCACGACCGCGCGCCCCATCGAGGGCGGCGGATCGGCGGCCGGGACGAGGGCGCCGTCGAGGCGGACGCGGGCGCGGAGCCCGTCCGGTCCGGCCTCGAGGTGGACGTCGCTCGCGCCCGCGGCGGCGGCGTCGCGGATGAGCAGGTTGACGTAGCGAACGACCGGCGGCTGCGTGGCGAGGTCGCGGGCGTCGGCCGTGACCGCGTCGTCGTCGAACGCGGCCTCGCGCGCGCCGAACGCGACCGGGTCGCCGCTGTCACCCGCCGTCAGTTCGACGCCGCGGGCCGCGGCCGTGGCGAGCCGCTCGATCAAGACGTCGACGTCGGACGCCGTGGCGGGCTCCGGCGCGATGGCACACCCGTACGCCTCGGCGAGATCGTCGACGCACTCGCGCCACCGGGCGTCAGGAGCCGTGGCGACGACGAGCAGGCGCCCCTCGTCGGCGTACCCGCGCGGCGCGACGCGGTGGTGCCGCAGATACTCGCGCGAGAGCCCGGGCGCGAGCACCAGGTCCAGCGCCCCGGGCCCGGAGTCCCGACGGTCGTGCGGCACGACACGAGCTGACACGTGCGGTCCTTGGTCGACGGCGATGGCAGCGGTCCGATCACTTGCGATCGGTAGCAGTACTGCTGCCTGAGGCGCGCCCACGGTACTACCGACCATCTATTCCGTCAATAGGTGACGGTTGACACGGTAACTGACGTAAGAGACGACGACAGAGACATCACGCGGCACGGTTTTTCACGCCATTCCGCTTTGGATGCACGTGGCCTTGGCTGATGTTGCGGGCTGCCATATGGTGCGAGCGCAGGGGCGCGGAGCCGTCGGAGGCGCGGCAGCATCCGCGGGTGCGGCCCCTGCGGGGCACGACCGGCCCGGACCAAGCCGACGCGATCTCTCGCGGCGGGACATGACCAGAAAACCAGCGTCGCTCCCGACGTCTCTCGCTACCGCCGTCCTGGAAGTCGCCGCGCAGAGCCGTGCCGCTTTCTGAGAATCGGCCTTCGCATAAGCGGCCGCGGTACATCGGGCATCAACACGCCGGAGTACCAGCTGTGGCGTGCGTCGGCCGACTCGTCATGTACTCGGTGATAGGCCCCGGCATCCATTCACCCGGACGTCCGTCGGAGCGCGCCCGCTGTTTGGAGGCGGGTCACACCCGACCCACCGCGATCAGCGCCGCCCGTCAATCTGCGCCTTGAGCGCGCGCTCCTCCGCCGTCAGCCGGGGACGGACGAAGTGCCCGATGCGGACGCCGTAGAGGGCCAGGAACTCGAGGAGCTCAACCACGTCGAGGCGGCGCTCGCCGGTCTCGGCCTTGGACACCAGGGACTGCGGCCGCCCGAGCGCCCGCGCCGCGTCGACTTGCGTGAGCCCGGTGCGCTCGCGGGCGCGGCGCAGCCGCAGCGCGAACAGACGGTAGTCGAAGCTGTGGATCGAGTTGCGGGCCACGCGCGCCGGGTCGGGGACGGCCCGACGCTACGGCCACGCGCCACATATTCAGGAACCCGATATTTGCACTTGCGCGCGGTACATCCCGCGTATTCGACTTCAGCATACCGCAGCATACTGTAACCGGGCGGCCGCGCGCCGCCCAAGCCGCGCACCGGAGGTCGGCATGCGTCACCCAAGCTGCTCCCGCTCATGTTACTGACCGGCGTGTGAGTTGCTAAACTCCGCCCGACATCGGCGGGAGGGCGGCATGGACCACGTGGCATCGAGCCAGGCAGTCGACTGGCGGGAAGGACGGCGGCTCCGGGCGTGGGAACTCCA
>JAABUZ0100005373.1_pt1 | contig 16865 bp, 15 predicted proteins | sample 5562091 | NCBI WGS metagenome assembly JAABUZ01 (sample SAMN12813069, study PRJNA571459) | rock metagenome | isolation source: Antarctica rocks | place: Antarctica: Victoria Land, Linnaeus Terrace sud | collected 2015-12-21
CCTAATTTAGGCAGAGCCTGAATTAGGTAGAAAAAGCAAAAACTATAAAAAGAATTAGAAACTCTGAAGACGTGTGGATGACGATGGTTAGTTGTCGATCTTGATGTTGGGGGCGACAGTCATTTCCCAGTAATCGCTGGTGGGGATTTTGGGATTGTTGGTGCCGCGCTCCAGGAAGAGGTGGCCGTTGTCGTCGCAGGCTGCGGCCCCGAGCACTGAGCCGCCTATTGGCAGGTCCGCCAGTGAGCGCCACTTGAGGGTGTGCAGATCGAGTAGCCAGGCGTTGTTGGTGCCGCTATCGTGGATGGGATTATAGCCTCCGACCAGGGCCAACTGACCCGGTCGGACCTGACAACCGGCTGCGCCACTTATGGCCTGGGGCAAGCTATCAGTCGCCTGTGTCCAGCTATCGCTAGCGATATCATAGCGATAAATCTTGTTTGTGGGGCTGTGCTGTCCCGCGTCGCTCGCACCACCCAACAGGAGTATGCCGCCGTTGTCGTCGCTGGCCGTGAAGACATAGCCTAGCCCGACGGGGAGTGCGGCCAGTTGATGCCATTGGGCGGTGCCGATATCGTAGCGATACCAGCCAGTGCCCGCCTGCACATGTCCATCACCAGCATGCAGAAAGCCCTGGCTAATGTAGAGATGCCCCTTTCGATCGGCCAGGATGCTGCCTCCAAAGCCAAGCGGTATTTGTGCTGGTGGCGCGACCTTTTTCAAAAAAGCTGTGCCCGGATCATAGATGTAGAGCAGCGAAGATACCGTGTAGGTGTCGGACGAGTACCCTGCGGTAAAGAAGATGTGCCCCTGCTCGTCAACGGCGGCGGCGTTGTTGATCATGCCTGGAAAGTGGCTGACCATCTCCCAATGTGCCGCGCGAATATCGTAGCGATAGAGGCTGTGGTCATAGGCTGGCGGCGGCGAGCCGTGATAGCCTCCATTCATGTAGATGTACTCCCGCCCCTGCAACTCTACATACACCATAGCGTTGTCCGCCTCCGTCGCGGGTAGAGAGGACAGAGCTTGCCAGGAGTTATCGGACTGACTGCCATCTGCCCTCTGTGCACCCTGTGGGCCCTCGCTCTTGCCCGCCCCTGGTACGCTCTGGACATTTTGCAGATCGCCGTTCCTCTCCGTTGAGGAGATTGGGCGCTGGATCAGTGTGTGAAGGCTGTTCTCAAGCGGTTGAGCCACGCGAATATAGATCAGGAGCGAGACCAGGACCAGGCAGAGAAGAAGGGCGAGCACAAAATTGACTTTAATGAGACGTTGAAAGCGCTGTAAAGACGGGATGACGGCAGTCGGTGCCTCAGCCTGTGCAATCGCCTGTAGTGATATTTGCGAGTGCGATATGCTGGAACGCTGCTCTAATCCCTCGTCTACCGAGGCTAGCTGAAGCTCGACCTGCTCTTGATCCAGCCGCTCCCGCCGTATTTTCTGCATCGCTGTGCGGGTAAAATCGCGCAACTCAAGGCTGCGGAATGGCGTGACGGGTGGTGCATTCTCCATTCTCTGTTCTCGTTGCGTGCTCTCTTGTCTCCCTGCTTGCGAACTTTTGTCGCCTCTCACCGCCTCTCCTGCTCTCCGCTCTGCATTGCTTTTCTGTTCGTTCAATCGAGAGAGATGCTCCTGAAAGGCGCGTTGCTCCTCAATCTGATACGCCCGCTGTAGTGCCAGCGAAAAGGTCTGCGCCGACTGAAAGCGATCCAACGGCTCTGATCGCGTTGCCAGCCGGACCAGACTCTTAAGATAGGTCGAGATGGAGAGCGCATGGGAAGTCTCTGAAGCTGTTGAAGAGTTATCTTGCTCCGTATTTTGGTCATACACCATCTCACGTAGAATAACACCCAGGCTGTATATGTCAGAGGAGATATCTTTGTTTTGTCGCGCGCCTGGTGGCTGCTCCTCTGGCGTGTAGGCCAGCATCTCTGCCTCGGTATCCCCAGGATGGTGAATATGCTCCTGGCTCGTCGTTGCCTCTTCTTCTGCCTCGTCGTCGGTCGTCTGAGATTGAGGGTGCGTTGCAAGGTCGAAATTTGTCAGCATAAGAATGCCTTCTGGCGTTACTCGTATGCTCTCTGTCGTGAGGTTGCGGAGGACGATTGCCGGGCTCTGCGTATGCAGGTAGTCGAGGGTGTCACAGATCTGTAGGGCGCAATTAAGAGCTTCCAATGCTGAGAGGGGGCCGTGCTGTTGCAGGTAGGTGGTGAGGGTATGACCTGGTATGTAGTCCATAACGAGATACCAGTAGCCGTCCTCGAAGAAATAATCGTAGAGTGTCGGAATAGTTGTGTGCCGGAGGCGGGCCAGGAGAAGGGCTTCGCGTGTAAAGAGATGTATGGCCGATCCATTAGATGGAGGAAAGATAGGGTCCTGCTCCTGGCTGTTCAGAAGGGTGGCGAGTTCTGAAATATCTCCAGCCTGTAGAATAGCGTCAAGCTGGACGAGAATGCTCTCCGCCACTGGTTTGTCTGCTGGCACCTGCTTGAGTGCTACAGGGATCAGAAGTGTTGTATGCACGGCGAGGAAGAGCCAGCCTCTTCCCTCTTGCCCTCTCTCCAGAAGGCGCTGAACGTGATATTCTCCGTCGCGCAACACCTGACCAACGATGGCGGCGCGTTCTGATGCTCCTTGCGCTCCCTCTGCGAAGATCATAAGCTTTAGACCCCTCCCACTAACTACGTTTGCTACCTCTATCTCACTGTATAGTATTCCTATACACTCTTTCCGTCAAGTGGTACGAAGAAAGTCCGGGGTGTTGCTTTCTTCGCGGAAGAACGCCGGACGCCCATTGGCTTAGCTTTCTTCTCTTTCCGGCCCGTGTGCACGCCTTCGGCGTGCGATTGTTGCTACGCGATTGGGTGAGCTCTGAATTGTAGGATGATTTGTTGGGCGCTGTGTGATGCGATATTGAGACGGTCTTGTGGGCGGTTCAGGCCGTCTTCGCTGGTGACGACGGGCTCGAAGCAGACGAAAGCGTGATCGGCTGCCGATGCTGGTTCGGACCATACTTGCATGGTTGAGAGTGCGTACTTTTCCGCAATGGGCTGCTCCAGAATTGTCAGGGTTCCCCTTTGGGGTACTTCGACGGTGACGCGGTGGAGGAAGGGATATGGCTGGTCGGGCGGCTGCGTGTCCCACCGCACTTTTTGGGGATCAAATTCGGGAAGGCCCTGAACCTTGAGGTTCGCTTTGTCCTGCTGGGCGACACTGAAGTAGGGATGGAAGCCAGGGGCGATGGGCATGACCTCGTCGCTGCGGTTCTCCATACTCAAGATATAGGTGAGTGTTCCCTCGTCTCCCTCTTCGCCCGCCTCGATCTGTGCAGTGAATGTGAATTCGTAGGGATAAGATGGCAAGGTCTGTTCGCTGCTGTTGAGCTGGATGCTGATGCTTGCTTGTTTTTGATCGATAACTGTCCAGGGCAGATTGCGCCCGAAGCCGTGAATGGGCAGGGTGGTCCCTTTCTCCTGAAATATACCTTGTTTGAGGCGGGCGAAGTTTGGGATCATCAGCGGCAGGCCCCAGCGTTTGACGTTGCCCGTCTCGGCGGCGCGGTAGAGCACGGGCCATGCACCGACCTGGAAATGAGAGACCAGGCAGATCTCAGGTATCACTCCGATTGTGGTCTTTCCGCTTGTCAGGACGTGTTCGCGTGCCATTGGGAAATTTGTAAATGCTGGCATTCTTTCAACTCCTATCTTCGTGTATCTCTTTCGGCTATCTTTAGCCATTTTCTATTGCGTTTTGATAGTCAGGTACTTATACTGTATGATATTGTATGTATACATTCTACGGTATTGATTCGAGAAATTGTAGTTATGTAGCGAGTGTACCATCTTGTTCGTATAGCTTCCAATTAATGGGGATCAAATTGTATGGAGGAGCTTACAAGTAAAGAGGCGGCGACGGAACGCTTGGCCATAGACAGGCTTCACAAGGAGGAGAATCAGTCTGTGCCTGGATATATTGCTATAAAAGGAACACGTAACGGCCTCCTGCTCACATTGGAGCCAGGAACTTCATTTAGTGACCTGCTCAACGCGCTGGCCGACCGCATCTCTGAAGCCCCTTCGTTCTTTCGCGGAGCTTCATTATCTGTCGATACCAGTCATCGATCATTGCAGTCGAGCGAGCGTTCGCAATTAGAAAATCTGCTCGCCCATTATCATATGTCGGTCGCGCCAATCGAATCAGGAGTGGAGCGACATAGGGCGATGAATACAACAATCACGTTGCCCCCGCCAGAGTCCTTAAATGAAGGGGCGGTGACGAAAGATATAAAAGATATCGAGCAGGCTCAGCGCGATGGACGCGATACGGAGGACACGCTCTTCTTACGCCGAACGGTGCGCTCAGGCCAGGCCATTCATCATTCTAGCAATGTTGTTGTACTGGGCGATGTGAATCCCGGGGCGGAAATCGTGGCGGGGGGGGATATCATCGTCTGGGGCGTTCTGCGCGGCATGGTCCATGCTGGCTATCCCGAAAATAATACCGCACTTGTCTGCGCACTGCAATTAACCCCCGTTCAACTACGCATTGCCCATCTCCTCTCCCGTCCACCAGAAGGCTTCGAGGCACAGCCCCGGCCAGAGGTTGCGGCAATCAAGCAGGGACAAATTGTTGTCGAAACATGGTCAGGCGGACGCCCTTCACGTCGATAGATAGAGATATAGGCAATAAATTGGATTATTTATATCTCTTTTTGCTAGAGAGTTCGTGTTATACTAAGACGACTGTAAGGGCTTGCAAAGTTTCCCTACAGCGAAGCGATCCGCAAAGTTCTTGGAGGGAGTAGCGTATGGACGGCCGCGTAATCACTATTACGTCTGGTAAAGGTGGCGTTGGTAAAACAACGACGACTGCAAATCTAGGGACCGCTCTTGCCATGCAAAATAAGAAGGTGGCGGTGGTCGATGGCGATATCGGCCTGCGTAACCTGGATGCAGTGCTGGGGCTTGAAAACCGTATTGTGTACGATCTGGTAGATGTCGTTGAGGGACAGTGCCGCCTGCGCCAGGCTCTGATTAAAGATAAGCGTCAGCCCGATCTATACCTGCTGCCCGCCGCCCAGACGCGCGACAAGAACGCGGTCAACAGCGTGCAGATGGAGCAGTTGTGTCAGCAGTTGCGTCAGGAGTTTGATGTGGTGCTCATCGACTCGCCCGCCGGCATTGAGCAAGGCTTCCGCAATGCGATCGTGGGTGCCGATGAGATCATCATAGTAGCAAATCCGGAGATGGCCTCCGTCCGCGATGCCGACCGCATTATCGGCCTGGTAGAAGCTGCCGGCAAGCCTGAGCCGCGCCTGATCCTCAATCGCTTACGTGCAGAAATGGTGCGCCGTGGCGATATGATGGATGTGGCCGACGTGCTTGAGGTGCTCTCCATTGATCTTCTTGGAATTATCCCCGAAGATGAATCGATTATCATCGCTACGAACAATGGTGAACCCGCTGTTTACGAGAAGCGTTCGCGCGCGGGCCAGTCTTTCTTGAACGCAGCACAACGCATCCTGGGCGAAGAGATTCCCCTGGAGGAGGTTGTTGATTCCCCCTCCCTACTGGAACGCTTACGCCGTCTTATGGGCTTTGGTCCTGCTTTGGGCGAGAAGCGTGTGCGCTCGCAGTCTTCTTAATTATTGCAGTATCCCAAATTGCAGTATCTTAAAAGCGGATCGTTAAAGTTATCCGCTCGCGCCTTGCTCAGCCATTGTTAGTATATATGAGAAAGCCGAAAAGATCTAGTGGTTTTACATTAGGAGGGAGCTGATACATGGGTGTTTTTGAATTTATGGTGGGTCGTAAAAAGGCCTCATCCGGAGAAATGGCAAAAGAACGTCTCAAGGTTGTGCTGGCCCATGATCGCTTGAAGCTCAATCCAGAATTGCTCGAAATCATTCGCGCGGAGATCCTTAGCGTGGTGTCGCGTCGCCTGGCCGTCGATGAAGAGCAGATGCAAGTGAATATGTCTCACGAAGGAGGCGCAGAGAAACTGCTCGCCAACATGCCGATTAAACGCGAGAAGGTCACTTTTGATTGGGACCCTCCCTCTTATACTCCTTCATCAAATGTCTTGCATGGAACGATCCACATCAACGATGAAGGTGAGCGCTAAAGATTCGGAAAGTAAATCTGTGCATTTATATGTATGTATGTAATACGTTCATTCTTATCACAATATTTGCATAGATCTATAATACGGTTAAGAAGTTCACTTGTAATTTTTTGCTTCTTAACACCTTCCTCATGTTTTGTCCACCTGTATAAGACGATGGAGTGGGTACAATACATACATCCCGAGTTTGCATGGAGTTGTAAGAGGACCTTACTCGATGATCTCCATGCAAAGCCCAAAGGAAACCTCCGGATAATCATTCTTCAATGAATCTGCAGTTGTTTTAAGCAAGCAATTGCAGATTCGGCGATTCGTTTGTGAAGCTATGGAGGATTCTCACCAGGTTCTATAAAACTTGCTTTCAAAGGGCGTTGGTTGGTTATGTGGAAGAATAGGAAGTTGGGCACGCTCCCGATTGTGAATCGGCCGAAGAGCGTTGTGAGCAAGGCTGTCTGCCCCGCGAATGTCCGTCATAGTGTGGCATTGGGCAAAACGGCGCAGAAGCGTCGGCTCTTTGTGATGTTCACTGCTCGTTTCTTCTATAGCACGAGCTACTTTTATGCTCGTCATCTCCCTGTTTTTGGATTGCATGCCGCACTCATACGCTTTGTAAAAGTCTTTTTCCTTCTGTTCCTGTTTAGTGATGGTATCTTTTTATGCTTCGCGCTTTATAAACAGTTTCTCTTGATCAATGCCTGGTTCCTCTGCGCACTCCTTTCTATCTTGCTCGCGATCACTCTAGCCTACCTGTTATTCGACGAGATTCTTGCGTGCTGTACGTCTAGAACCTATAGAAGTCGGCCTGGCAGGCGTAATCCCGTTGCTACACGTCAGTACAGGTCGTCGCAAGTGCCTCCTGCTCAACATAGCTCTCGTGTCCCGCAGCAGTATTTTCCAGAGACACCTCTTCCATCTCAATCATCTCTGAATCGGATAGAGGGAAATGGGCAAGGAGAGCCTGGAGTGCGGGTGCTCGAAACATTGGATATGTCTGCAACCAATATCGAACACTTTCTGAATACTAACCTCCCCTCATCATCCCTCCCCTCGCCGCCAGACGATGATGACACGCATTAATGGGCGTCAAGAGGGCATAGGGCGCGCCACTGATTTTTGACAAATACATCCAGCCATACTCCAAGAGCCCGCTGCTTCGAGCAGCCAAATCCATGCTTCAGTGCTGCACGCTCCTGAGAAGCCCGCGTAGCGACAATCCCTTGCGGTTGTCGTCGTACTCTTAATTATAGGCAGGCCTGAGAGGTAGGTGGAACGACGACAACCGCAAGGGATTGTCGCTACGCGGCTGGCAAAGATCGGTTCAGAAATGACTTTTGAATTGCCCTGACTTTTGGGGGATACCTATTGACCCTTGTATTGGGAGAGAAGTATCATGTTTAGCAGTATGCCGTCAAGAGTTAGATAGTTGGTCCGTTTCGGCTACGACTACTTTGAAACCTTCTTTACTCTGTGCTATCCAGCATGTTACCTCAAGATCAAAGGCAGGACGCTTACCCTCCCGACTGGTGGGGGTGGCAAGCATGGGGCAAAGGTCTACCCGAATATTCAAGCACAGCTTACAGAAGCACCACCTGAACAGTTTCAAGAAGTAGCAATTAGTCGAGATGCCAGGGGCGAGTATTACGCTTCCTTCTCGACAGAAAAGCAAGAGGAAGAGCAGATTGAAGGTGGAGTCATCGCCTTTGATCTGGGCATAAAGACACTGGCAACAGGAGTCAATGAGGATGGGCGCTTTTATCACATTGGAGGCTTTAAAGGTGCTCAATGGTACAACAAACAGCTTGATAAGATCAGGTCAAAACGATCAAAGTGCAAGAAGAAATTACGTCGCTACATTTTCTTAAACAAGGTGTATAAGCGTGTGTCGCAAAAGAAGCGCAACAAACAGAGGGATTGTTTGCATAAAGCATCCCATCTCATAGCCCACAAAACGGTTGAGAGAACTATTGTAGTTGGTGACCTATCTCAGAGACAAATGGTCACGAAACAGCATCAGGAGCGTAAGAAGAGGCTCAATCGAATGATCTTTAACGATTGGGGTTTATACGTTTTCATCCAAATGCTGACGTACAAATGCCAGTTGTATGGGAAACAGTTGCATAGGGAAGACGAACGCAACACCAGCAAGATGTGTTCTGGCTGTGGACACCTACAAAAGATGCCGCTCTGGAAACGAACCTATTGTTGCGTGGAATGTGGACTTGTGATGGATCAAGACGAGAATAGTGCTGTGAATATCCTCACAAGGTTCCTTGCCCGGCGAGGGCCAAGCTTGTCAGTGTTGACAGGTGACGTGCTGCAAGAGGATTCAAGTAGAGGAGAGGTTATGGAAGCCTCCTACCCAACGATCATGCAGCAATTGAATATGTTTGAGCATATTTAGAAAGGCAGGTTGTGTGAGCAATCAGCAAGTTCAGAAGGTCAAAGTCAAGCGCCTGGCTCATGTTGGGCTGTGGACGCCGGATGTGTTGTCCCAGGCTCGCTTCTATCGCCAAATTTTAGGGTTTGATGTGCGGGTAACATCCGATGGAAGCAGCGATCAAGATGTTGAATTAGATGATGCAAATATGTTTCTGGCTCTGGGTGAGGAGTTTCATTGCCTGGGCCTGTTCAATGATACACGCACCGATCCGACGAATGGACGTAGACCTGTACAACGTACTCCACTCCACCATCTCGCCTTTGAGGTGGATACTGATGCTGAATTGGCTGCTCTAGCTGCTCGCTTGAATATGTCTGGTATAGAGTTGACGCTGGAACCGCGCGATGGCAATCCTGAGCTCGGCGATACGCTCTGGTTTAGCGATCCCGATGGGAATCGTGTGGAGATCTCTGTGACGCCCGATGATCTGCTGACGAGCCATGTCGGACAAAATAGTGCTGGTGGATATCGTTCGGCGTGGCGTCCAAACTCCTTGCAGCATGTGGCGCTCTATACAAACCATCTGGAGGCTATGGTCGAGTTCTATACGGAGGCGCTCGGCTTCGATATCTCGGACTGGCTGCTGCGCGAGCGCGCCTGGCTGCGCTGTAATACGAATCATCATGCCTTGATGTTCATTCAGGGCAAGGCGGGTATCGATCATCTGGGCTTCAATATCTCCGATGGCACGGACCTATTGCGCTGGGCCGATCATCTGGGGCAGCAGCAGATTCCGCTAGTCTGGGGGCCGGGCCGACATGGTGTGAGCGGCGATCTCTTCCTGCGCTTCGCGGATACTGAAGGTATCCACATAGAGCTTTCGGCGGGCATGCAGCAGTTCTACGATCGCGACGTAACCACTCCCCCTCGACTCTGGCATACCCGAACAATGGCCCTGAATCTCTGGGGCGTGATGCCTCCCTGGGTACGCGAGGAAGTGCACGCATAATACCTTTTCATTCATTTCCTGCATTTTTATATTACTACAAACTTTTATGCGAATCGTAAAAGTTTGTAGTAATATAAAAATGTAGGAAATGTAGGGATGCTTACCAGTGCGTAAGCCAGACAGTAAGCACTGCGACGAGTATTAATACCGATATCGCGAGAATTCCATAGCCTATGATCAGCCCACAGCCGTTGATCGCCTTTGCAAACTCGGCTGCTTGCTGAACCTTTGGCCCGCCAAACTGCTTGTTGGAGAGTCTTCTGGCGTAGCGTCCGCTGATATGGCCCCACAATAGACCTACGACGTTGAGGATGGGAAGGATGTAAGGTCCTACAGGCGTCATGAGGATGATGAAAGGAAAGGGAAAGTAGTAGCTCGCCGACATAGTGGGACCAATTGAAACAAGTACACCTAAGACCATGTAGAGGGGGAAGAAGTTGAGGAGCAGGCTGAAGATGGAAAGGCTCTGTAAGCCGAGCAGCGAGCGCCAGGAGATAATGGGGACCTTGCTGCTGGGGATATAGTAAACCGATGCCTGTCCTTGCTGCCCCGTCATTATCACTCCAGCAGCGCCTGTAGCCCCTCCACCACCTGTAGAAGCGAGATGTCTATCCTGATCATCGGCCTGTGAAGAGCCTCTCGCAAGGGCAGAGAGGCCATACAGAACGCTCTGCCGCTGCCCAATCTCGCGCAGCCGATCTTTGACCTGCCCGATATTCTCCGGACGCTGCTCCATATCAAGCTCAACCATCGAGCTAATCAATTCCTCCAGCTCTTTCGGTACAACTGGATTGCTCTTGCCAACGGGCGCGAACTGGAAAGGAGTCAACGCTGGATGCTGGTAGGTCAACATCTGGTGCAGAACTGCTCCCAGGCTATAGATGTCGGAGCGTGGTGTCGTCTGGGCCCTGCCATACTGTTCGGGGGCTGCGTAGCCGGGTGAACCAAAGGGCAACGTGTCCTTTTTGCGACCAGGGACGAAGCGGCGGGCGATTCCGAAGTCTATTAGATAAACACGTCCTCCGGGTGTCAAGAGCACGTTAGATGGCTTGAGATCGCGGAAAATGATGGCCGGCGTGTGGGCATGGAGATACTCCAGCACGTCGCACAGCACCAATCCGAAGTCAAGCGCCTCGTCCAGCGTGATGCGACGCTCTCCCTCCTCCAAATAGTGCTCTAAAGATTTACCCTCGATGAAATCCATCACGATGTACCAGCAGTCGGCCTCGGAAAAGTGTTCGTGCATTCGTGGCAGGCAACGGTGCTTTAGCTGTGAGAGAAATTGTATCTCGCGGTTAAACGCATCGGTAGCCTCAATCTTTTGCTGTACGTTTAACCCATGCAAACTCACCGCTTTGATTGCTACCTCACTGCCATCACGGATATCCAATGCCTTATACACCGCGCTAAAGCCGCCTGCTCCCACCTGCTCCTGCACCCGGTAGCGCCCAAGCAGAAGCGACCTCTGCAACTTCTCTTCAGAAGTCAATGCTGGCAGGGGCTGTGTCGCCTTGAGCGAGCGCCCGCAAGCAAGGCAGCGTGCATCTCCCAACTGGTTGATGGAACCACAGACCTGACACCAGCATTCTGTTGACATGAATTCGTTCCTCTTGTTATGCTATGTCTTGCGTACTTACAACTCCGTTCGCCCCCGCCCGTTCCATCCGTGCCAGTTCCTCTTCCGCTAGCTTGTCGAAATCAATAACGGGATGCTTGACTGAGCTTGTACAATCCTTTAGAAAGTAGAGCTTCTTAATCATTTCGGGCTGATTCCCGAGATGCTCTATGATCTGCCGTTCTGTTTCTAAGACGCAGTGCGACTTCGCTTCGCCAGCGATATACACCTTGTCATGCTGCATCATAGCATTGAGGAGCGGTACATTCAACTGGCTGGATGCATCGTCGGGATCGGTTATCTCGGCTCCGAAGATGCCATAGAACTCTGTGTGGGTAGTGAGACCCTTTTCGATATAGGTTGGCTGCGTATTTCTGGCCGCGCTATGCCAGGCGATCGCTTCGCTGATGGGGGAGACGAGCATGTGTCCCAGTGCACCCTCCATTGTGTGATAAGGCCAGATCATGAGCTCTTTCTTTGCCTTCTGCTGCAACTGCTGCGCATAGGATAAGGACCACTCGGCCTGGAAGAGCGGAACCCAGCGCTCGCGGGCGATATCGTCGGCGGTAATCACCGTGTATGGCTCCGGATGCGCATCCGTCTGCGGATCTTTCCACCACGAGCTGTAGAAGATCTGAAAGGGCAGGTGAGTATCCAACGAAGCGTATATCGACGTAATTCTATGTGCGTTCCTGTAGAACCAGGTCAGGAAGCGTGCCATGTCCTGCTGCGCTCCTGGAACGGAGAGCGTGCCCGTGGGATCAACAAAATCGTGCTGGCAATCCACAAGGATGACCGCAATCTTTTCGGTGTCATTTGTAGCCGCTTCCAGGCCCGCCTGCCGCCCCGCCTCTGTAAACTCCTCAATGCGTGGTGCATACGCGCTCCGTACGGTATCTTGCGTAGTAAACAACGCTGGCGCTGTTGCTTTCTGGCTCATGGTTTTCCCTTCTCCTTTGTTATGAAAGACGATCGTTGCGTCGAGAAATGCCGGACGCTGGGGACGCCGGACCCGATTTTATCGCGTCCGTAATGCAATTCAAAGTTTCTGTCAATTTAACATTTTTTATAGTAAATAAATTTAAAAGAGATGTGAACGAGCAAAGGTTGAATATCTCCTTATGCAGAGCGCTACATGGGTAAGGATTTGAGGACATTCGTTAGCTCCTGCATGGTTGGGCAGGTGCTGGGGCCGCTCTTCTCAGTTGAGAGTGAGGCAGCGATGTTTGCTATCTGTGCGGCTGTGTATATGTCAGCGTCGGCTGCTAGTTGTGCCAGTAGTGCTCCTACATGGGCGTCTCCTGCTCCTGTAGTATCCACGGCGGATGTGGCGCGTGCGAGGATATGATGTGCTATTCTATCGTTCTCTAGAACTAGCCAGCATCCCTGATCTCCCGCCCGTGCTACTACAATCCCTCCTGGTGCGATCTTGCTTGCAAGTTGGATTGCTGCCTCCTTTTCGTCTGCTATACCTGTGAGTAAGGAAGCTTCGCGTTTGTTCAGGCTCAGGATATCGGTACGCTTCAATATATGGGTCAATCGTTCGGTGGGGATCTCTGCTGCCAGTGGGCCTGGATCTATCACGAGCAGTATATCTTTTTCCAGCTTTGGTAGCCAGTGCCCTAACGCTTTGCCTGAGAGGGGATAGCAGAGATCGTAGCCTGATACATAGACTGCATCGGCGGGCAGAAGTTTTATTTCTACCAGGTCTGCATCTTGCAGCCGCGACTCGGCTCCGGGCGAGGTTACAAACGTTCGTTCCGCGTCTGGCTCGACCAGCCCGATATCGAAGCCGCTATCCTCTCCCTTGATGGGGGGCAGTAAGAGCGGAATGCCAGCTTTTTCCAGGTCCGCTATCACCTGATGTCCCATCGGCCCATCTCCGACACGACCCGCGTATGCTACAGACATCCCCAGCCGCGCCGCTGCCACCAGCACGTTCAATCCTCCGCCAGTTGTCAGAAGCGCACGCTCCGCAATCTGGTCCCCTCCCCGCTCCGGTAGCCGCCTCACGTACAGAAGAATATCTACTAGAACACTCCCTATCAGGACTAACCGCTGCGGTCTTCTCTTTATTCCACGACTTTCAGCATCCATTTTGGTATCCTTGCGTCTTGTAGAGCCCGCTGCTTCAGCAGGCGAATCCGCGCTTTAGCACGGCATGTTTCCGAAATGGGACACTTTTCAAGGCAAGCAACATTTTTGCTTACTGAATGTATTTATAAAACATCATCATTATTTTTGCCATCTCTGCTTGCTCTGAGAGAGGGATTGATCATGATGGCCGACGTTTCACTTCGGCGAGGAGTGTGCCGTGCTAAAGCGCGGATTCGCCTGCTGAAGCAGCGGGCTCTACAAGACGCGATTCTGTTTTTAAAGCAGCCCTCGCTCCAATTATAGTGAAGAGCCAGTATGCCAGCCCGCTCACTGCGAAGCCGATGAGATAGCCCAGGCTGCCGATGGCAAAGATGCCGATGGCGAAGGGGCCGCTGAACCAGGGTGAGGATGTGAAACCCAGGCTGACGAGAATGCCGAGCAGCCAGGCTCCGACGCCTGCCCAGTTCACTCCGCTTCTGTAATAATATAAACTCTTGCTGCCAGTCTCGACCAGGCTGCGTGCGTCATATTCCCGCCGTTTAAGCATGTCGATGAGGAAGACGGCGGACCAGGCGGTGAGGCAGTCGGCGAGGAGTTGGAGGAAGCTTTCGAATGGGGCGAGGAAGTCTTGGGCGATGAGCAGGACGTAGGCGGCACCGGCGATCATGAGAATGCCGTCGAGAAGGACGGTTTTGTAGCGTTGGATCTTGAGTCCCAGGGTGAGCAGGTTGAGGCCGGAGGAGTAGATGGAGAGGTCGGCTTCGACGACGAGGCCCCCGATGGTGATGAGGAGGTAGGGGGCGGCCATCCAGGCCGGGAGTGCGCTTCCGATGGCCTGCACGGGATTGGGCGAGCTGGCGAGATTCTTGACGCTGCGAGAGAGGAGGGTGCCGGTCAGAATGAGCAGGAAGAGGGGGAGGGTGGAGCCCAGGACGGTCCACCAGACGATGCGGCTGCTTGAGCTGCTGCGGGGAAAGTAGCGGGCGTAGTCGGCTCCGGCGTTGACCCAGCCAATGCCAGTTCCGGCCATGACGATACTTAGAGTGGCGAGGATGCCGCTATCCCAGGGACCGGGTGGCGCGGCCAGTACCGCTGGCCAGTCTGTTTTGCTTATGAGGAAGAGAACGACGAGCAGGGTGAGCGTGCCGAAGATCCAGGTGGCGGCCCGCTGTATCCAAACGAGCGTAGCGTGGCCCAGTAGCCCGATCGCGACCACGAGCAGGGCAATGAGAAGAAGACTGACGAGCGTCCAGAGGGGGTTGGCAGGCAGGCCGACGAGCGTAAAGAGGCCCAGCAGGGCGTAGGATGCGGTAATCACCGTCACAGTCTCCCACCCCACCAGGCTGATCCAACTGATCAACGTTGGCCCCACATTTCCACGCGTGCCAAAGGGCGCTCTGGATAGCGTAAGCATCGGCGCACCACCCCGCTTGCCCGCCACGCTCAACACTCCCACCAGCGCGAACGAGACTGCCGGTGCGACCAGAGCCACCAGCATACTCTGCCCTAGATTCAGGCCCGAAGCCGTCAAAATGCCCCCGTAGATAATTCCCAGAATGCCAATGTTGGCGGCAAACCAGATCCAGAACAATTCGAACGGCGTGCCATGCCGCTCACCCTCCGCCACCGGCTCAATCCCCCGTAACTCAATCGTGCCGACCCGGTCAACGGGCCTTTTAATCTCTTGATCTCCTATCATTGTTTTCCCCAGCTTACAATGTGCACTACCCGCGTAGCGACAATCCCTTGCGGTTGTCGCTACGCGGGTGATGTTTGTATATGCGGTCCAGCCCTGCGCAGCTCCAGCAACCTCTCCCCCAACCCCAGCAGGTCTAGCCCATTCACCAGCTCGATCTGCGCCACCGCCCATGTCGGGAACGCATCCACACCTCTACACGCCCCCAGAATAGCGCCCACAATCGCCCCAATCGTATCGCTATCGCCGCCCAGCCGCGCTGCAACCAGACATGCCTGCCAGGGATCATTGGGCCAGCGGGCAGCGATGGCGAAGGCGGCGGGTACGGCTTCCTGTATCGCTACGCCTGTGCCGATCAGGTCACTAATGGCGTCCTGGGCGCGGGCCTCGTCGAGTTCTTGAACCAGCTCTACCGCCCAACGGATGCGGGCGGCAACGCTAGCGCCCGCACTATAATATCCTCGTTCCTGCCCCATCTCGGCGGCCCGTAGCGTGATCTGCAAGGCTTCGGGAAAGCTTGCATTCTCTATTCCAGCGCTGATGGCGGCGGCGGCGGCGGCGGCACCGGCAATGCCCAGTCCGGTGTAGTGTGTGGGCAGGCAGACCTCTTCGACGAGATCGATCAGGCGACTGAGGGGTTCGGACGAGATGGCGATACCTACGGGAGCGATGCGCATGGCGGAGCCGTTGGTGTTGCCGTGTCGTCCGGCCTCCTCTATCGGCTGGCCCGCCTGGATGGCTTCGAGCGCTCTACGAGAGGATGGGCCCAGCTGTTCTGTCCCGTTGGTCTCGGCTTCGACCGCCCATGCCAGTAGCCTCCGCACAAACTCGGCGCTATCCACATGCCCCTCGCCCTCGATGAGGAGCTGGGCGACGATCAACGCCTGCTGCGTATCGTCGGTCACGCTGCCCGCTGGTATCCCCGCGCTGATCTCGTTTTCGGGTGGGCCCGGCAGAAAATCGTTCAGGGTCGGGAAGAGTTCGGCGACCTGCTGGCGCGATAGGAGCTGTGTGGGCATACCCAGCGCGTCACCAATTGCTAAGCCGATCAGCGCCCCTTGCGCTCGCTGTAGTATCGTCGTCATTCTTTTCATTCTCCTCGCGTAGCGACAAGATACTCATGAATGGCTTTACCACTAAATAGACTGCTCCGGTGCAGCCGTTGCTTTATCTCCCGTATTTGGTGTTCCTGTTGGCTCGATGAGGAGGAGATGTGTCTCCTCTTCTGCAAAGGGTTGATGTTCCACTCCACGAGGGACCACGAAGAGTTCTCCTGGTCCAAGAATCACGTTACGATCACGCAGCCGTATTGTCAAACGTCCCTTGAGTACGAGGAAGAAGTCATCAGTCTCATCATGTTTGTGCCACACAAATTCATCCTGAACCTTCACGACCATGATCTTGTAGTCATTCAAGTGCGCGACCGTTCGTGGAGACCAACGCTCTGAAAAGAGGGTAAGCTTCTCTGCAAGGTTAATGCTGTCGTTCATCGTTCTCTCTTCCTGTTTTCATTCAGAACAAAATAGGGGATTCAACCTTCATAATATCTGGTAACTTCGCCACTAATCAAGTCAATCGACAGGAACAGAGGTGATGAGATAACGGTGGAGCGCTCATTTTCTGAGCTTCTATGCGTACCACACCTGCACTGTCGGGTCCAGCCGATCGCCAGAGGAAACGATATACTTGCCATCGTGAGACCACTCCACCGCAAATACCGCCCCTTTATGACCTGTATACGTGAATGGATGAGTCCCGTCGATTGCATCCCACACTTGCACCGTCTTATCATCACTTGACGACGCAATGCGCTTTCTAGTTTAGTCTTCGTAGCAAAGATTTCTAATTCTAATATAGATCTTCTCAGAGTATGTCATAGTGTCCATATTTCTCGTGATAGCTAGCTTGACGTTCTAATTTTGCTCCACTACAATTTATTATAATG
>JAABUZ0100005375.1_pt1 | contig 16861 bp, 9 predicted proteins | sample 5562091 | NCBI WGS metagenome assembly JAABUZ01 (sample SAMN12813069, study PRJNA571459) | rock metagenome | isolation source: Antarctica rocks | place: Antarctica: Victoria Land, Linnaeus Terrace sud | collected 2015-12-21
CCGATCAGGTCGATCAGCAGAGCCATATCGCGCTCGGCCGCCGCGTCGCGCGGGTCTGCCTGGGGCCATGGCGCGACGATCAAGGCCTCGCCGTGTCCGGGCAACTGGGCGTAGATCTCCTCGGTGATGAACGGCATGTAGGGGTGCAGCAGCCGCAGCGCGCCGTCGAGCACGCTCAGCAGCGTCTGCAGCGTGGCCCCACGCGCCGCCGCGTCGCCGGCATCGTCGGCGCGCCGCAACTGAATCTTGGCTATCTCCAGGTACCAGTCGCAGTACTCGCTCCAGAAGAAGTCGTAGATCTGGCGGCCAGCCTCGCCGATGCCGAAGTCGCCGATAAAGCGGGTCACCTCGGCCGTCAACCGGTCCAGCCGCGAGGTGATCCAGCGGTCGGCCAGGGAAAGACTCTCACTCGCGGAACCCTCACCCCCCGCCCCTCTCCCCTGCGCGGGAGAGGGGAGAGGATAACCCTGTTCGCCCGCCGTCGGGGCTATCGTACTCCCCTCTCCCGCGGCGGAGGCTATCGTACTCCCCTCTCCCGCGGCCGGGAAAGGGGTCGGGGGTGAGGGTACCTGGCTCAGCACGAAGCGGGCGGCGTTCCAGATCTTGGTGGCGAAGTTGCGGTTGCCCTCGATGCGCGCTTTGGACAGCTTCATGTCCTGACCCGGCGTGGAGCTGGTGGCGAGGGTGAAGCGCAGGGCGTCGGTCCCGTACTCGTCCATCACGTCGAGCGGGTTGATCACGTTGCCCTTGGTCTTGCTCATCTTCTCGCCCTTCTCGTCGCGGATCAGCCCGTGCAGGTACACCGCGCGGAAGGGCACGGACCCGGTGAAGTGCAGCCCGGCCATCATCATGCGCGCCACCCAGAAGAACAGGATGTCGTAGCCCGTCTCCAGCACCGAGGTGGGGTAGTAGCGGCGCAGGTCGTCGCTGGCCTCGGGCCAGCCCAGCGTGCTGAAGGGCCACAACTGCGACGAGAACCAGGTGTCGAGCACGTCCGAGTCCTGGCGTAGGTCCTCCTTGCCGCAGGTGGCGCAGGCCGTGGGGTCCTCGCGGGCCACGGTAATGTGCCCGTCCGGGCAGTACCAGGCGGGGATGCGGTGGCCCCACCACAGCTGCCGCGACACGCACCAGGGCTGGATGTTGCCCAGCCAATCCAGGTACACCTTGGTGAAGCGCTCGGGCACGATCCTTGTCCCTCCGTAGCGCACCGCGGCCATGGCCGGGCCGGCCAGCGACTCCATGGCCACCCACCACTGCAGCGAGATGAGGGTCTCGATCACCGTGCCGCAGCGCTGGCAGGTGCTGATGGGGATGGTGTAGTCCTCGGCGCCCACCAACTCACCGCTCTTTTGGAGGTCGGCCAGCAAGCGTTCGCGCGCCTCGTAGCGGTCGAGCCCGGCGTAGGGGCCGGCCTCGGCGGTCATGCGCGCGTCGAAACCGATCACCGCGATGCGCGGCAGGTCGTGGCGGTTGCCGATCTCGAAGTCGGTGGGGTCGTGCGCGGGCGTCACCTTCACCGCGCCGGTGCCGAACTCCCGCTCCACGGCCTCGTCGGCCACGATAGGGATGCGGCGGCCGATGGCGGGCACGATCACCTCGCGGCCCACCAGATCGCTGTAGCGCGGGTCGTCCGGATGCACGGCGATGGCAGTATCGCCCAGGATGGTCTCGGGGCGCGTGGTGGCCACCTCGATGAACCGATCGGAGTCGTCGGCCAGGCGGTACGCCACGTGGTAGAGCTGACCGGGGCGGTCCTGGTGGTCCACTTCGAGGTCGGAGATGGCGCTGCTACAGCGCGGGCACCAGTTGATGATGCGGTCGGCGCGGTAGAGCAACTTTTCCTCGTAGAGGCGCACAAACACCTCGCGCACCGCTTTAGAGAGACCGGCGTCGAGGGTGAAGCGCTCGCGGCTCCAGTCGCACGAGGCGCCGAGGCGGCGGTGCTGCTCGGCGATGCGGTTGCCGTAGCGTTCTTTCCACTCCCAGGCGCGCTCCAGGAAGCGTTCGCGACCGAGCGCGTGGCGGTCCGTGCCCTCCTGGCGCAGCATGCGCTCCACCACCACCTGCGTGGCGATGCCGGCGTGGTCGCTGCCCGGCATCCAGAGCGTGGGGTCGCCGCGCATACGGTGGAAACGGATCATGATGTCTTCCATTGTGGCCGTGAGGGCGTGGCCCAGGTGCAGCTCACCGGTCACGTTGGGCGGCGGCATGGCGATGGTGAAAGCTGGGTGTTCGGGGGTGGGCTCGCCGCGCGGCTTGAAGTAGCCGTACTCCTCCCACCAGCGGTAGATGCGCGGCTCCACCACGCTGGGGTCATACGTCTTGTCCATGGTCGTGGCCTCCATAGCTGCCAGTTGCCAGTTGTCAGTAGGTCGTGGTAGACGGAGTCATCGGAGGGACTGGGATGAGATGGGCGACGCGGTAGTGGCTCGCAAAGAAGCCGTTCCACCACGATGCGTCGGTGGGGGTGTGTCGATTCATCCTTCTTCCCTCCAAACCCTCTGCCAGGTTGTCCGATCTGACCAACCGCAAAAAGAAAAGGCCGTCGCTCGTCCCTATGGGAGGACGAGCGACGGCTCGTGGTACCACCTCTGTTCGGCCACGCGTCGCAACCTGAACGGATATCGACCGTCCAAGGCGGGCGGCGTGGAGCCCTCATGTGCGCTATAACGGGCGAACCCGATGGCGCGACTCGCGGGCGACGTTCGGCGTCTCCAGGCGCGTAGGGCTTGCAGCCGGTGGCCCCACGTCTCTGTGCTGTCGGAGTGTGCCTACTCTTCCCGGTCAGGGTCGCATCTATCCTTGTTATGTCCAGTGTACGGAATGTAGCCGTCGTGGTCAAGAGCGCGAGAAACAAGGATAACCAGAGATTGGGACCAATGTTCCGGTCATTGTGATGCTTGTATCGGCCAGCCCGCATGATGTTTAATAGATGTATCGACGGTTGCTCGTCGGTGCGCCACTCCCAGCGCGATCACCCTCTGAAGGAGGTCTCGCATGAAGAACCACCGCATGACGACTCAGGCACTGCTGCGGAGATGGCAGGTTGATCGGAGGCGCGCCTAGCGGGGCGCGGGCAAAGTACACCGGACACCGATAGACGACAATAGATAACACATAGGGAGCGGGCTGGATAATACGTCCAGCCCGCTCCGTTTATTGTCCGAGGGCACCCGTTCGCATCCGTCTAGCCGGCACTGTTCAGGACGGATGCGTGCGCGGTGACCGTCCATCCTGGAAGCGTCGGCTTCCAACCGGCGCTTCCAGGGGGGCGTCGTCTCCTGAATAATGCAGGTTAGGGGAGAGGGCTCCCGGAGTGCGAGCTTACAGAATGAAGCGGCTGACGTCGTCGTTGGCGGCCAGATCGGCGACGCGCCCGCGCACGTAGTCCCGGTCGATCACGACTGTCTCGCCCTTGTGCGCGTTGGCCTCGAAGCTGAGATCTTCCAGTACCTGCTCCAGGATCGTCTGCAGCCGCCGCGCGCCGATGTTCTCGGTGCGGTCGTTCAACTCGTAGGCCATGGTGGCAATCTCATCCAGGCCGTCCTCGGTGAAGGTCAGCGTGACGTCCTCGACCTCCAGCAGCAGTTGGTACTGCTTGGTCAGCGCGTTGTCCGGCTGCGACAGGATGCGCACGAAGTCGGCCTTGGTCAGGCGATCGAGCTCGACGCGCAGCGGGAAGCGGCCTTGCAACTCGGGGATCAGGTCGCTTGGCTTCACCCGGTGGAAAGCGCCCGCCCCGATGAAGAGCACGTGGTCGGTCTTGACCGGCCCATAGCGCGTGTTGACCGATGAGCCCTCCACGATGGGCAGCAGATCGCGTTGCACGCCCTCGCCCGAGACATCGGGTCCAGTGTCGTTGCCGCGCCCCACGATCTTGTCGATCTCGTCGAGGAACACGATGCCGTTCTGCTCCACGCGCTCGATCGCCGTGTCGACGACGTTGTCCCAGTCGACGAGCCTGTTAGACTCCTCCTGCACCAGGATACGCCGCGCCTCGCGCACCGAAACCTGGCGAGAGCGCCGGCGCGACGACTGCAGGTTGGAGATAAAATCCTGGAAGGCGTCGTTGATGTCCTCGCTGCTCATGCCGCTGACGAACTCCATGGCCGAGGAGAACCCCTCGTCGCTCTCGACCTCGATCTCGACCATCTGCTCCTCGAGCTTATGGTCGGCCAGCATCTTGGCCACGGCCCGGCGCTGCCGCCGCTGCTTGGCCTGCTCCGTCCGCGCCTTGGGGCGTGAGACCGACAAGGTCACGCCCTCCTCCTCGGCCCCCTCGCCCTTAGGCTCCATCGCCTTGACCAGGATAGAGATAAGGCGCTCGTTGGCCTGAGTCTCCGCGCGCTCACGCACTGCGGAGGTCCGCTCGTCGTGTACCATACCGATGGCGTTCTCCGCGAGGTCGCGCACGATCGACTCCACGTCGCGGCCGACGTACCCGACCTCCGTGAACTTGGTCGCCTCCACCTTGATGAACGGCGCATCGGCTAGCCTGGCCAGGCGGCGCGCCACCTCCGTCTTCCCGACGCCGGTGGGGCCGATCATGAGGATATTCTTGGGCGTGATCTCGTCGCGCAACTCGGCCGGCACGTGCTGCCGGCGATAGCGGTTGCGCAGAGCCACGGCCACGGCGCGCTTCGCCTTGGTCTGGCCCACGATGTAGCGATCCAACTCCCGCACGGTCTGCTCAGGGGTCAGTGCTTCACGATTCACATCACTCATTGGAATACCCTCTTTGTAGTAGTTAGCCATTAGCCATTAGCCGTTAGCTACTACGTCGTTTCGTAACTAATTGCTAATTGCTAATTGCTAATTGCTACTCTAATGTTTCCAACACCACATCGGCATTGGTGTAGATACAGATTTCACTCGCGATACGCATGGCAGAGCGGGCAATGTCCGCCGCTTGCATATCAGTATGCCGCAACAACGCGATCGCCGCCGACTGCGCATAGACGCCGCCGGACCCGATCGTGGCCACGTTTTCATCGGGCTCGATCACGTCCCCGTCGCCGGCAATCAACAGGATCTCATCCTTGCTCATGACTAACAACTGCGCTTCCAAGCGACGCAGGAAGCGATCGGTGCGCCAGTCCTTGGCCAGGTCGACCGCGGCGCGGCGCAACTGCCCGTTCGCTTGTTCGAGTTGGTTTGCAAAGCGGTCTAGCAACGTGATACCATCGGCCGCGCTGCCGGCGAAGCCCGCCACGACGCTGTCGTGGTAGAGGCGGCGGATCTTGCGCGCCGTATGTTTCAGCACCACGTCGCCCGCCGTCACTTGCCCGTCGCCGACCATGGCCGCCTGATCTCCGCGCCTGATGGCCAGGATCGTCGTCGAGCGCGTCCGTTCCGTGCGCAACGCCACTACCTCCTTTCACCTGTACAGTAGCAAGAGGAGCGGCCTCGCCGCGCCATTTGTCCCCAGAGGAGTGACAACGATGATTCACCGTTCCTTGACCGCCCATACGCCCGCCGCTGTCGACGGCTCACCGGTCTTGGCCTGACCTGGCCTGACCGACACGGCGGCATCCATTGCAGATATCGGCAGAGACCCCCGTTGGCCACAGGTCCCTCCCACCCTTAATCATAGGGGCCGCACCGCTTTGGCGCAACGCCATGTTTCCAGCGCCCAGCGCCCAGCGCCCAGCGCCCAGCGCCCAGCGCCCAGCCCGCCTAGCTACTCCCCACGAGCACAGACTCCTCCTCGGCGGCGCGTATGGGCTCAGGCATGATGTCCCGACCGTTCTCGTGCTGGTGGTCGGGGCCGTGGCCGCGCCCCGCGTCGCCGGCAGGGAGGGGCAAGCCCGCGGCGTCGCCATCGGACTCGGGCGCTAGCTCAGCCGTGCGGTTGCAGGCCGTGCAGCGCAACTGGCCGGTCTGGCGGCCGCCCAGCGCGACCTGCAAGCCGCCGCACACGGGGCAGGGCTCGGCCAGCGGCCGGTCCCACGACGCGAAATCGCAGGCCGGGTAGTTGCTGCAGCCGTAGAACGTCCGTCCCCGCTTGGTGCGGCGCTCGATCACGTCGCCGCCGTCCTTCGGGCACGGCACGCCGATGCGCGTCAGCAGTTGCTCCGAGTGCGTGCAGGCCGGGTAGTTCGAGCAAGAGAGGAAGCGGCCGAAGCGCCCCAGCTTAATGACCATGGGGTTGCCGCAGACCGGACACGTCTGGTCGGTCTGCTCGACCGGCTTCTCCACGCGCGCGATCTGCTCCTCGGCCACCGTCAGCGACGACTTGAAGTCGTCGTAGAACTCGCCGAGCAGGGCGACCCACTCCTCCTTCCCGTCCTCGACCAGATCGAGCTTGCGCTCCATGTCGGCCGTGAAGGTCACGTCCACGATCTCCGGGAAATACTGCGTCATCAGCTCGTTGACCGTCTCACCCAGCCACAGCGGGACGAAGCGCCGGCCCTCCAGCGCCACGTACTTGCGCTTCTGGATTGTGACCAGGGTGGGCACATAGGTGCTGGGCCGGCCGATGCCCAATTCCTCCAACTCCTTGATCAAGCTCGCCTCGGTGTAGCGCTGAGGTCCTTGTGTGAAGTGCTGCTGCGCCTCGATGCCGTGCGCCTCCAGGAGGTCCCCCGCCGCCAACTCGGGCAGCCTGGCGTCCTTGTCCTCGTCGCGCGACCACACGGCGTAGAAGCCATCGAACAGCAGCGTCGAGCCGCCCGCCCGCAGCAGGAGGGACGACGCGGAGCCCTCGCGGCTCGCCGCGACCGTGACGGTCACGGTCTCCAGTTGCGCCGGGGCCATCTGGCTGGCCATAAAGCGGTTCCAGATCAGAGTGTAGAGCTTGTTCTGGTCCGCCGACAGGTGCGCGCGAATGTCGTCGGGCGTCAGCGACACGTCGGTCGGCCGCACCGCCTCGTGGGCATCCTGGACGTTGGCCCCACCCTTCTTGGCCGGTCGCGCGGCCTGTGAGCCCGAGCCGACGTAGCGCTTCCCGTAGCGCGCGGCGATCAACTGCCGAGCGGCCGCGACCGCCTCGTCGGAGATGCGCGTAGAATCGGTGCGCATATAGGTGATCAGGCCTTGCGTGCCGCGCTCGCCCAGGTCGATGCCCTCGTACAGCTCCTGAGCCACGCTCATCGTCTTCTTGGGCGAGTAGCGCAGCCGCGTCGAGGCGTCCTGTTGCATTGTGCTGGTGGTATAGGGGATCGGGGGACGCCGCCGCTGCGTCTTGTTCTCCACGCCGCGGACCGCCACCGTCGACGCCTCCAACTCGGCGCGCAGGGCCTCCGCCTCCTCACCCGAGCGGATGTCCAACGTCTCGCGCTCCTCGCGCTGCTCCTGGCCCCCCACGGCGTCCGACAGCGCGGGGGCATCGCCGCGCAGGCGTCCGACAAGCTCGGCCGCGAACGTCTTGCGCGAACGTCCTTTGCCCAGGCGCGCCTCGACCGTCCAGTACTCCTCGGGCACGAAGGCCTTGAGCTCACGCTCACGGTCGCAGATCAGGCGCAGCGCGACGCTCTGCACCCGGCCGGCGCTGGTGTTGCCGAGCACCTTGCGCCACAGGATGGGGCTGATCTTGTAGCCGACCAGGCGGTCCAGGATGCGCCGCGCCTGTTGCGCATTGACCAGGTTGGCGTCGATCTCGCGCGGCTCGGCGATCCCCTGCTGCACCGCGCTCTTGGTGATCTCGTTGAAGACGGCGCGCTTGGCCCGCGGCAAATCGAGCGCGTTGGCCAGGTGCCACGAGATGGCCTCGCCCTCACGGTCGGGGTCCGGGGCCAGGAAAACCTCCTCGGCCTCCTGGCTGGCCGCGCGCAGGTCGGCCATCACAGTTTCCTTGCCCTTGATTATCTCGTAGCGCGGCGCGAAGTGCTTGCGCACGTTGATGCCAAGCCCTTTGGGCGGCAGGTCGATGACGTGCCCGACCGACGCGCGGACGTCGTAGTCGGGACCCAGGAATTTCTTGATCGTCTTTGCCTTGGAGGGCGACTCGACGATGACTAATTTACGTGCCATTGTTCTCTGTGTACTCCCACCGGGGGCATCCTTCCTACTTTATATACGTATGGAGGGCGCCGGCGGTTTGCTTTGTGCTTGGAATGTCTATAAGGACCCAGTATACATCGAGTTGATGAAGGTTGTGTGAAGGGCGGGTAGACGGCCGTCCTCGATGATACGGCCTGTCTATCATATGTGGATCACACGAGAGGGTGATCGTGTGCGATGCGGGTAGGCTACAGCAGGTCTCTAGCGAGAAACGTACCACGCGGGGAGCCCTCACCTCCAACGGACGGCTAACCAGGGGTACGCCTGCGACTAAAGTCGCATGGCACACCACGGACACTAAAGTGTCTCCCCGAACCATGGTTTGTGCTGGCCCGGTGACACCCCTGGCTTCCCACGGAGCATCTGAGCGACTTCAGTCGCCGTGGTTTGCCATGCGACTTCAGTCGCAGGCCCGACCCTATGGCCTACGCCGGCGTGGCCGCGGCCACGCGCTCGGCGGCGCCGGTCGGCGTGCTCGCGGCGACGGTCTCCGCGAGGATGGCCAGTAGCGCGGCGCGCCAGTCGGTCCCCTGCGCGCGGTCGTCTAGGCGCTTGCGCGGGATGCGCAGCGCCGGGCCAGCGGGACGCGGTGCCGTCCCGGCCATGCTCGACGTGCTGATGCGCGCCTCCGACCCGAAGCGGCGGTAGAGCGCGATGCGGTCGAAGACCGTGTCCTCCGAGCCCCGCACGGTCAGCGTGGTCTCATCAAGCGCCACCCCAACCAGGCGGGCCTGCGCGGCCAGGGCCTTGACCTTGATGTAGAAGAGTAGGTTCTCAACCGGCTCGGGCGGGGACCCAAAACGATCGCGTATTTCGTCGTCCAGCGCGTCCACCTCGGCCGGGGCGTCGATCGTGGCCAGACGGCGGTACAGGTCCAGCCGCGGGCTCTCGTGCTCGACGTAGGTCGACGGGATATACATATCCAGCGGCACGTCGACGGCCGCCGCCGGGCGGTCGGGTCGCCCCCGGCCCTGGCGCGGGCCGTCGCGCCGCTCCGCGATGGCCTGCGCCAGCATGCGGCTATACAGGTCGAAGCCTACCGTGGTCATGTTGCCGCTCTGCTCCTGGCCCAGCAGATTGCCGGCGCCGCGAATCTCCAGGTCGCGCATGGCGATCTTGAAGCCGGCCCCCAGATCGGTCGACTCGAAGATGGCGCGCAGCCGCCGCTCGGCCAGGCGCGTGACGCGCTGTTCGCGCCGGTAGAGCAGGTAGGCGTAGGCGCGCGCCGAGCCGCGCCCGATGCGCCCGCGCAACTGGTAGAGTTGCGCCAGGCCAAAGGCGGGGGCCTCGTTGACGATCATGGTGTTGACGTTCGGGATGTCCAGGCCGTTCTCGATGATCGTGCTGCACACCAGGAGGTCAGACTCGTGCAGGGCGAACGCGTTCATGACCCGCTCCAGCTCGTCCTCCGGCATCTGACCGTGGCCGATGGCCACGCGCGCCTCGGGGACCAGGCGGCGCAGCCGCTCGGCCATGGCCTGGATGGTCTGCACCTTGTTATGCACGAAGTAGATCTGGCCCCCGCGGTCCAGCTCGCGCAGGATGGCCTCGCGGATGTGATACTCGTCGAATGGCTGCAGGTAGGTGCGGATCGGCAGCCGCCCCTCCGGCGGCGTCTCGATCACGCTCATGCCGCGCACCCCCACCAGGGCCATGTGCAACGAGCGCGGGATCGGCGTCGCGGTGAGGGTCAGCACGTCGACGGTGCGCCGCAGACCCTTCAGATACTCCTTGTGCTTGACCCCAAAGCGCTGCTCCTCGTCGATGACCAGCAGCCCGAGCCCCTTGAAGACCACGTCTTTCTGCAGCAGGCGGTGCGTGCCCACCACGATATCGATCTCGCCTTTGGCCAATCTAGCCAGCGTCTCCTTCTGCTGTGCGCGTGATTGGAAGCGGCTGAGCACGGCGATGCGCACCGGGAACGCCTCCATGCGCGAGGTAAAGGTCTGGTAGTGCTGCTGGGCCAGGATGGTCGTCGGCACCAGCACCGCCACCTGCAGCCCGTCCAGCACCGCCTTGAAGGCGGCGCGCAAGGCCACCTCGGTCTTGCCGTAACCCACATCGCCGCACACCAGGCGGTCCATCGGCCTGGCCGCCTCCATGTCCGCCTTGACGTCGCGGATGGCGCGCTGCTGGTCGATCGTCTCCACGTAGGGGAAGGCCGCCTCCATCTCCACCTGCCACTTGCCGTCGGGGGCAAAGGCATGCCCCTCCGCCTTCTCGCGGTAGCTGTACAACTCCAGCAACTCCTGCGCCACCTTGGCCACCGATTCCTTCACTTTGGCCTTGGCCCGCGTCCACTCCGCCGAGCCGAGCTTGGAGAGGGCGGGAGTGGCCTCGCCCATGCCCACGTAGCGGGCCACGCGGTCGAGCTGGTCGGTGGGCACGGAGAGTCGGTCGTCGCCGGCGTACTGTAGCTCCAGGTACTCGCGCTCCGCGCCCGAGACCACGCGCTTGCCCACGCCCAGGAAGCGGCCGATGCCGTGCTCGATATGCACCACGTAGTCGCCGGGCTGGAAATCCAGGCCGGCCGCTGCTTTGGCCTCGTGCTTGAAGCGGGCGACGGGGGCAGGCTTGCTCCAGCCGAAGATCTCGGCGTCGCCGAAGACCTGCAAGCCCAGCGCCGGGGCGCGCCAGCCCTCCAGCAGCGAGCCCTGCACCAGCGTGATCGAGCCGCGCGGCGGGACCTCCTCCACGGACTCCACGGCCGGGATGTCCTCCCCGCGCTCCTCGTACAGCTCGGAGAGGCGGCCGCTCTGCAGCGTGGCGATGACCACGCGACGGTCCTCCCCGCGCCCCTCCAGCGTGTCGTCCAGGAACCCGCGCAGGCGCCCGGCATAGGTCAGCGCCCCGGCAAAGACGCGCCCGTCGTCCCAGTTGCCAGTGGTCAGTTGCCAGTTGCCAGTGGGACCGCGGTCCGTCATGCCATCGACACCCGGCGCCTGAGCGTCAGCAACCGGTGTACCCGTATCTGGCGGCCGGGAACTGGCAACTGGCAACTGACCACTGGCAACTGCCGTGGGCTGCTGCCGCGTCCACAACTCCAGGCGGGTCGGCGCGGTTAGGTCCCGGCGCACCCTGTCGATGGGCAGCAACGGCTCGCGCAGGCCGCGCGGCAACTCGCCCCGGCCAGCCAACTCGTCGCGGATCTCGCGCGCCTGCTCGCACAGCTCATCCATCGCCTCCCAGCAAGCCATGGGCTCGTCCAGCACCACAATGGCCCTGGACGGCAGATAGGCCACCAGCGAGGCAGGCTCGCGCATCAGATAGGGCGCAAACAGGTCGCCGCCCTCCGGCGTCAGGCCGTTCTCCAGGCGCAGCACATCCTCCTCCCAGCCCTCGCGCGCGTGCGGCAGCATGGCCGACAGGTCGAGCTGCCGCACCTCGTCCATGGCGTGGCCGACCTCGTCGAGCGTGAACTCGCGCAGGGCGGTCACGGTCAGGGTATCGACGCGCATGGTGGAGCGCTGCGTCTGCGGGTCGAAGCGGCGCAGCGAGTCGATCTCATCGCCAAACAGCTCGACGCGCACCGGATCGTCGGCGTCGCCGGGGTAGACGTCCACGATGCCTCCGCGGCGAGCGTACTCGCCCTGCGCGGTCACGATCTCGACCGCCCGGTAGCCGCTGCGCTCCCAGCGGGCCAGCTCCGCGGACACGTTGAAGCGCCCGCCGAGGCGATAGGCCGAGGTGAGGCCGTAGAACCGCTCGGGGTCCATCAAGGGCTGCAGGAGGGCGCGCGCGGGCGCCACGACCACGCTGCAGGCGCGCGACCCGTACAGCGCCTGCAGCGTGGCCAGACGCTGCTGCACGATGCCGCGCTCCGGCGCGGTGCGGTCGTAGGGCAGGGCGTCTAGCGCGGGGAAGGGCAGCGCCTGGTGGGACGAGCCCAGCCAGACGGGCAACTCCTCGGCCAGTTGCATCGCCCGGTCGGGGTAGGCTGTCAGCAGCAGGATCGGCGCGTCGAGAGCGCGCGCCAGCGCAGCCACCGCCGCGGCCTGTGCGGCCGCGGGCAAGCCGTACACCGCGCGGGACGCGCCGCCCTTGAGCGCGGCGGCCAGCCCCTTGAGCCGCGGCTCCGAGACCAGCAGCTCAGTCACGCCGCACAGGTTGCAATCTTTACGCATCTTTAGCCTTTAGCTATTAGCCATTAGTAATTAGCCATTAGTTCGCAGCGATCAGCCCAAAGCTAACGGCTAATTACTAATGGCTAACGGCTTGTTCACGATATTCATCGCCGGGACGAGGCCCTGGCGCAAGACGGCCTCCACGGCGTCGGCGGAACGGGCGATGAGGTCGGGCAACGCGGCGCGCTCCTCCGCGTCGAACGCGCTGAGCACGAAGTCGCGCGCGTCGCGGTCCGCAGCGCGCCCCACGCCGATCTTGAGCCGCGCCACGTCCTGCGAACCGACGTGGGCGAAGATCGACTTCAACCCGTTGTGACCGCCCGCGCTGCCCCGTTCCCGCAGCCGCAGGCGGCCAAACGGCAGGTCGATGTCGTCGCTGAGGACCAGGATGTCATGCAGCTCCATTTTATGCCAGTGCCACAGGCGGCCCACGGCCTCGCCCGACAGATTCATAAAGGTCTGCGGCTTGACCAGCAGCGCCGAGCGCCCGGCGATGGTGGCGCGGGCGGTCCAGGCGCCCATGCGCTCCTTGACATCGGTCGCGCCGTGGCGGCGCGCCAGCTCGTCGACGGTCATAAACCCGATGTTATGTCGAGTCTCGGCGTACTGCCGGCCCGGGTTGCCCAGCCCCACCACCATCATGGCTACAGGTCCTCCTCGACGCTGATGCCGGCGCGGCGAGCCATGGCCGCCACCTCCGGTGGCAGTGGTGGGAGCAAGTCTGTATGTGCAGTAGACGCCTGCAATCCGGGCGTATCCAATCCGGGCGTATCCAATCCGGGCGTATTCAATACGCCCCTACCGTAGCCCTGTGTAGCCTTCGCCTTGGGACGCGGCACGCGCGGCCCGAGGACCGCAAACAGCGCGCCCCACTCCTCCAGGCTGAGCGTCTCAGCGCGGCGCGTGCGCTCGATGCCCGCGCTCACCAGCGCCGCGTCGATCTCCGCCGCCGGCACGTGGGCGAGGCCGCGCGCCAGGGCGTTGTGCAGTTGCTTGCGCTTCTCGCCGAAGCCGGCCTTGACCAGCAGGAAAAAGCGATCGGCCTCCCCGAGCGGCAACAACGTGGTGCGATACGGCCGCAGGCGCACCACGGCCGAGTCGACCGCCGGCGGCGGCACGAACGACGAGGCCGGCACGGTCCGCACCACGTCGACCTGGGCGTAGAATTGCGCCGTCACACCCAGCACCGACAGGCGTCCCGGCGCGGCGGCCAGCCGCTCGGCCACCTCGCGCTGCACCATCAGCACGATGGCGTCCGGCTTGCGCGCAGCCTCCAGGAACAGGCGGATGATCGGCGCCGTGATGTAGTAGGGGATGTTGGCCACCACCTTATACGGCCGGGCGGGCGGGAGCACCGCGTCAAGGTCCATGTGCAGCACGTTGCCCCGCACCAGGCGCACGTTGGCCGAGTGGGAGAAACGCGCGTCCATCACGCGCGCCAGATCCTCGTCCAGTTCCACGGCCACGACCTCGACACCATAGGTGTCGAGCAGCGCCGCGGTCAGTGTCCCGATGCCCGGCCCGATCTCCAGCGCCAGGTCGCCCGGACGCAACTCCGCCGCACGCACCACGTCGTCCAGCGCGTCGCGGTCGACCAGGAAGTTCTGGCCCAGCGCCTTACGCGGGTGGACGCCGTGCGCATGCAGGAGCGAGCGCGTCTCGGCGGCAAGAGAGGTCATCAGGATGGTTAAGGGCGCAACCGCAGATTGAGTGATGTGTGAGTGAGTGTGGTGGGGGACGTGAGGGCGCGTAACGCGGCCCTTTGTTAGTATACCATCCGCTGCCCGCTGCCCGCTGCCCGCTGCCCGCTGCCCGCTGCCCGCTGCCCGCTGCCCGCTGCCCTGTAGGTTGCCGCTGGCCACCTGCTATTGAGAGCGCATGGCAAACGGACGCCGACTGCGGTCGGTTGGATATCGTAGGGGCGTATTGCATACGCCCCGCATGCGCCCCTATCCTCATCCCATCGTGTCCTGGCGCCGCAGTGCTCGTCGTTTGTCATGCAACCGCAGGCGCAGGCCGCGTTCCCCTAAAGCGAGGTGTGCCCGCCACGCAGGTTGACGCCGCGCCCGTAAGCGTGCTACCGTTTGGAGGGAAGGACAACGATGGCGTGACCAGGTGAAGGGATGGATCTCGTGCAGGCGTCCATGCTCCTATCGGACGAGCAGAAGACGGCGCGCATCGCGCGGCACCTGCATCAGGCCGCGCTCTTCGGCGGTCTGGACGATGAGGCGCTGGCCGGCGTGGCCCGCCTAGCGCGGGCGCTAGCCTACCAACGCGGCGCCCAGCTCAACGAGCCCGCCACGGCGGCAGGTTCCATCTACGTGGTCGTGGAGGGCCGCCTGCGCGTCTACCAGCAGTCGCCGACCGACCGCGAGGTGACGCTGGGTCTGATGGAGCCGGGCGAGGCGTTCCGCTTCCTGGCGCGCGAGCCCCACGGCGCCCCGACCTCCGTGGCGAAGGCGCTGGCCCCACGCACGGCGATCTACCGCTTCCCTGGCCCCGCCCTGTTGGAGGCCCTGACCGCGCACCCTGCGGCCGCGCTCCGCCTCGTCGCGGAGTGCGAGCGCACGCTTGCCCTGGCGCACGCGTCCCTGGTAGAGGTGGTGCTCTACGACGTGGAGACGCGCCTGGCGCGGCTGCTGGTGCGGCTGGCAGGGGAGGAGGCGAACAGCAGGGGCGAGGGCTACGTGGGCGTGACGCACGAAGAACTGGCGTGGCGGGTCAACGCCAGCCGGGTAGAGGTCTCCCGCCTCGTGCGGCACTTCACCCTGCTGGAGTTGGTCGAGACTGACTTGCACCACCATGGCATCCTGGTGCGGCCGAGCCTCGCGGACCACGCCCGCTACCTCGCCTCCCGCCAGCGCGACGAGCCTCGCACTCGAGAGCGGCAGCCGTCGCCGTAGCGGCCGTCGCCTGTGAGCCTAGCGCACCATGGCGAGATAGGCGTCCAGCGTCGTCAGCGCCCGGTCGTCGCCCGCCGACGTGCGCACCACGACCCGGTAGCGGTCGTCGCCGTCGTCGGCGTAGCGCGCGTGCAGCGCCCAGAGCCGGCTAGGCGCGTTGGCGTCGCCTGCCGCGCCACGCACAGCATCGTGCGCCAGGATGTGGCCAAGCTCGGAGAGGGTGATGCAGGCTTCCCCCTCGCGGTAGTCGCGGGCGCGGTCGGGCGCGGGGGATGCAATCCACGCATCCGGCAGGTCCTCGCGGGCCCACAACGCGTGGAATGCCTGGAAGTCGTCCACGCGGTAGGTCAGCGCCGGGCGGGCGTCGTACAGGTAGGCAACCCACGAGCCGTCGCCCTGGCGCTCGGCATCCTCGAGCGTGAAGCGTCGCCTCTCGCGCAGCAGCAGGCCCACAAGTGCCCACAGGTCCTTGCTGGTCATCGTCCTCCTTTCCGCATGCCTCATGGCACGACCACCACGCCCTTGCAGCTTATTATTGCACAGCGTATACCACCCCAGACTCTATGCACTATACGCACGGCGCCAGCGCGCGGATCACCCCGGCGGCAGATTCGTGCCGGTCCGGGTGTGCACGACAAACGACACATGCAGCGTGCTATCCGCGCCCCCGTCAAACATACGACTATGCGGCACGAAAATCGGCAAATTGTGCGGATTCGCACAAGACAGCGGGCCACCTCCAGATGTACTGTGAAGATATGCCCAACCGACGACTGGCGGCCGCAGGTATCGACGGGCAGAAGACATTCGGTGACATGCCATTCCTCTCTTTGTGCTAGTGGTCTTTGTGCTAGTGGCGCACAATAGTCTGGCATGGGAGAGCGATGAATGTGCTGCTGTGTGTCAGTTCAACTCACTACCCTATCACGCTCGACGGCCGCGTTTGTAGTAGGGTGGTGCAGCCCATAGCAGTTCAATAGTCAAAGGATTGGAGCGGATACACATGAAACCTATCGTTCGCAGGGTTGCCCGCGCAGTTGTCGCAGCGGCCCTCCTCGCGATTCCAGCATCCGTCGGTCACGCCGGAGTCGGCCCCGTGAGCGATGCTCACGCGTGTACCGGCTGGCACACGTTCCTGACAGGCTATGACGGCTACGGATCAGACGTCAACGTCGAGCTCAACGACTGCACGCTGGTGTACGACGCGTACACCCACGACGGCTACAGCCATACGGAAGTTGACCTCACTTGGAGCCCGCCCCAGGCTCCGGGTGGCGGCGGCTACGTATATGCAACCGGGAGCGCCAACGTTACCACGCCGTCCGTACCGATCGTATGCGGAGACCAGTTCGACGCCGTCATGACCACGACGCACTCGAACAACCAGGTAGGGCAAGCTCACGTCCACTTCACCGCCTGCACATAGGAACGCTCTCGCGATCGCCACCTGGTACTACAACGTCAACACGCTGGAACTGCCGGAGGATGAGTTGTAGTACCAGGTGATCAGGATTAAACAAGGAGGACAGACAATGCGCGCGTTCGCAAAGCTGGGTGCCATCCTCGCCCTCGCCTGGGCGAGCATCACTACCCCGCTCATCCCGCATAGTATCGCCCTAGCCGACTGCTCCGGACTGACGACCTGCACTCACCTCATGGAAGTGTACGTCCAGAGCAACCTGCTGTACAACGAAGGGCATCTCGAGGCAGGGTTATTTAGTTCTCGGGGGCGAGACCCAGGAGGGCGAGGGCGGCCCAGGGTTGAGCGGCGTAGTAGCGGCAGGCGGCGGCGATGTTGGGCGTGCGGGTGCGACGCAGGAGGCCGATGGCAGT
>JAABUZ0100005377.1_pt1 | contig 16856 bp, 13 predicted proteins | sample 5562091 | NCBI WGS metagenome assembly JAABUZ01 (sample SAMN12813069, study PRJNA571459) | rock metagenome | isolation source: Antarctica rocks | place: Antarctica: Victoria Land, Linnaeus Terrace sud | collected 2015-12-21
TAAGATAGGGAAGCGCACGGCCACGCCCTGTCGCGTCCGGCGCCGCACGGTGCCGGGCACCGCTCGCACGACTTCTCGAAATGAATCCCACCGGCCCAACCGCGCAACTGCCGTCGGGGAGTCCTCTCCCGAGAACGAGCCCAGCGGCAGCAGGAACGCCAGGACATTCACCAGTGATCCGACCAACGCGCCCATCAGCACCCCGACGACAACAGCCGCCGTCATCGCCGAACGCACACTCTGGGTAGTTGCACGACTACAAATGTATCGGAGGACGACCGGAGTGCGGTCAAGCGCTCCGATACACGTGCGCTCGAAGGCAGATCGTTCTGGTGTCCCCACTGCGGCAAAGGATGCGGTAGTCGCCCCGGACGGGCCGCCCACCGGCCCTCCACTTCTCGCTGGAGCGGCTTGCATCGCCGCCGGGGATCATCCACGAGGCCTCCGAAGGCAACCAGCGGCTCGGCTACCGGGGCCTGATACCGAGCGCATGCTGCGCAGCGGCCTCCAAGACGGCGGGAGACTCGTTCATGCCTTCGGAGGAAGGCCAAGTGCTTGCCGGACCTGCGCCTCGCCAGAGGTTCGGCCCGCGGAAACGTCGTCCTGCGCCTCGGCGAGCGATTGATGAATGCCAGGTTGCGACAGCCAGAACAACGTTTCCTGTAGAGACTCCCACTCGTCAGCCGACACCATGACGACAGCGGGACGCCCGTTCCTGGTGATGGTGAAGCGCTCGTGCTGCAGCTCGACTCGGTCGGCGTACTGCGACAGATGCGTCTTCAGATCGGACAGCGATGCGGTTTCCACAACAGAAAGTATGGGCCGCGGAGTCGCGGGCACGCTACAGCTTGCGCAGCCGCACCTTGGTGACCGCGTGGTCCGGACCCTTCGTGAGCACCAGATTGGCGCGACCCCTGGTCGGCAGGATGTTCTCGACCAGATTGGGTGCGTTGATGCTGTCCCAGAACTCACCGGCCAGCTCGACTGCCCGCTCGTCGGTCAACTCGGCGAATCGGGCGAAGAACGAGTCCGGGTCGGCGAATGCTGTCTGCCGCAGGCTCAGAAAGCGGTCGGTGTACCAGCGCTTGATATCCGAGGTGTCCGCATCCACATAGATGGAGAAGTCGAAGAAATCACTGACCGCGAGTGCGCTACGGCCCTCCTCGTCCAGCCGCGCCGGTTGCAGCACGTTCAAACCCTCGACGATCAGGACGTCGGGCCGGTGCACCACGACCTCGTCGTCGGTCAGGATGTCGTAGGTCAGGTGGTCGTATTTCGGCGCCCGAACCTCGGCAGCACCCGACTTGACCTCGGCGACGAACCGGAGTAGCGCCCTGCGATCGTACGACTCCGGAAAACCCTTGCGGGACATCAGATCCCGCTCTTCCAGAACTGCGTTCGGATACAGGAATCCGTCTGTGGTCACCAATTCGACGCGCGGTGTGTCCGGCCACCGAGCGAGCATTTCCTGCAGCACCCGCGCGGTGGTTGACTTACCTACCGCCACCGACCCGGCGACCCCGATGACGAACGGCGTCCGGGAAACCCGTTCCCCCAGGAACGTGGAGGTCACCCTGTGCAACGCGCCGGTGCCGGCAACGTACAGGTTCAGCAGCCGAGACAACGGGCGGTAGATGGTGTCCACTTCGACCAGATCGATCGGGTCGCCGAGGCCGGAGAGCCGATCCAGTTCATCCTCGCTCAGCGGCAACGACATCGACTCGGCCAGCAACGCCCACTGGTTGCGATCGAGCTCGACGTAGGGGGTGATGCCGGAGCCGTTGAACACCGGTAGAGCGGGCAGGCTCAGCGAGCTGCCGCTAGGTGGGTCGACTGCCTCGTTCCCGGCCATGATCTGCAGATCATGCCGCCTCCGACCGGCAGCAGCGTCATCGAGGAACTGTGACCTGAGCCGCAGGGGTCAATCAGGGGTCAGGCGCAGTGGTGTGCGCCGCGCCTACGATGGGCTGGTGGCGTCCCCCGGCAGTTCCGATCCGCAGACCCCAGAATCGTCCCGCTTCCGCTCTCCGCTGCTGGGGTTGCCCGATGCGGTCGCAGCCCACGGCCCGGATGTCGGGGTTGCCTGGCACTACGGCGACCCGGTCGGCGAGCAGCGGGCGGCGGTTGGCGACGCCGCTCTTTTCGATCTTTCCCATCGGGGCTTGCTGGCTGTCTCCGGGGTGGACCGGTTGACGTGGTTGAACACGCTGACCAGCCAGCTCCTGACCGAGCTGCCGAACGGCACCGTCACCGAGGCGCTGGTGCTGTCCCCGAACGGCCACGTCGAGCACCACCTGGGCGTCACCGAGATCGACGGAACCACCTACCTCGACACTGAACCCGCCACTGTCGCAAGCCTTCTGGAATATCTGACCCGGATGATCTTCTGGTCGAAGGTCGAGGTACAGGCCGCCGAGCTCGGACAGGTCCGGGTGGTAGGCCCGAATACCGCGGACGTACTGGCCGCCGCCGGCGTCATCACCGACCTGCCGGACCCCGGGTCGGCCACCGCGTTGGACGCGGGCGGCTTCGCCAGGCGGGTTCCGGCCGGGATCGACGTCGTCATCCCCCGAGCGGCGCTGGCCAACATGGCCGCCGCGCTGATCGCCGCCGGTGCTCGTCCCGCCGGCAGCTGGGCGGAAGAGGCCTTGCGCATTCCGACGCGTACTCCGCGGCTGGGCGTGGATACCGATGATCGCACCATTCCGAACGAGGTCAGCTGGTTGACGACCGCCGTGCATCTGAACAAGGGCTGCTACCGCGGGCAGGAAACCGTCGCGAGGGTCAACAACCTCGGTCGCCCGCCGCGTCGCCTGGTGATGCTGAACCTGGACGGGTCCGCAGATCGGCTGCCCGAGACGGGCTCATCCGTCACGACCGGCGAGGGTCGAGTGGTGGGCCGGGTAGGGTCCGTCGCGCATCACCACGAGGACGGGCCGATCGCGCTGGCGCTGGTGAAGAGATCGTTGGCGCCCGGGGCAGCACTGTTCGCCGACGGCGTCGACGCGGCCATCGATCCGGACGACGCGGTGGACGAATCCCCGGCCGGCGTGCCTCAGTCGGCGGTCGACCGCCGCACCTTCACCGACATCCGGCGGCGGTCATGACCGCGGTCGGAACCGCCTTGGTGGATATCGACGAGATTCGCGATGCCGCACGCCGAATCGCCGGCGTGGTGGTACGGACACCTCTGCTGGCTTCGCCGTGGCCGGGGCTCTGGCTGAAACCTGAGATGCTGCAACCGATCGGCGCCTTCAAGATCCGCGGCGCCATGACGGCGATGTCACGGTTGTCGCCGGAGACGCGTGCTCGCGGTGTGCTCGCGCATTCCTCCGGCAACCACGCGCAGGCCGTCGCCTATGCGGCGCGGGCGTTCGGCGTCCCGGCGCACATCGTGATTCCCGACAACGCTCCGGCCCGCAAGGTCGAGGCCACCAGAGCTTTGGGCGCAACCGTCGAGTTGGTTCCGGTCGAGCAACGGTTCAGTCGTCCCGCCGAGCTTGCCGCACTGACCGGCAAGGCCATGATTGCGCCGTACGACGATCGCAACGTGATCGCCGGACAGGGCACCATCGGGCTCGAGATCGCCGAAGATCTGGAGCTGATGGCGGTTGGGATGGCAGGCGGCCTCGCGGGCGGGGTGGCAGGCGGACTCGCGGGCGGAATGGCAGGCGGGCTTCTCTCGACGGTCCTGGTGCCGGTCTCCGGAGGCGGATTGATCTCCGGTGTGGCGGCCGCGCTCGCCGCGCTTGCACCGGAGGTCAAGGTGATCGGCGTGGAGCCGGCACTGGCCGGAGATGCCGCCGACTCGTTCTCTGCCGGCGAGCGGAGAGCCTGGCTGCCGTCCGACACCGCCCGCACCGTCGCCGACGGCTTGCGGACCTTCAGCGTCGGCGAACTGCCCTGGGAGCACATCCGCGCCCAGGTCCACGACATCATCACCGTGACCGAGGACGAGATTCTCGACGCCACCCGGCGGTTGGCCCTGGAAGCGCGACTCGTGGCCGAACCGTCCGGCGCCGTTGCCACCGCCGGTTTCCTGCACCACCACTCGCAGATGCCTGCCGGCAACGCCGTCGCGATTGTTTCCGGCGGCAACATCGACCCGGAGATCTTCCGGATGATCCTCGAAGGCTCGAGTGTCCGGGACTGACGGTCAACGGCCCGAGGCCGGCTCGGCCGACAACGGTGGAACTCTGATCACCGTCGCTCCGGTAGCCGGCCCGATCGGCCATCTGCTGCGCACGGCCATCGATGCCGAGCAGGTAGGTGCCACTCGACTGCACCTCCCCGTCGACCAGCCGGACCTGCCGCTCGCCGTGTCCGCCCTGCGCGAGCAGACGAAGCTGTTCCTCACCTGCGACCAGCACGTACCCGGCGTGGACGTGGTCTCCTCGGCGTTCGTCGACGTAGTGGTCCAGGAGAGCTCCGATCTACCCGCTCTGGTCGCGGAGGTCGCGCGGTTGGTCGCGGCCAATCCGGACGGCGTCGCGATTTCGGGCCGGGGAGCGGCAGCATTGCCGGTCCTGCTGGCCGCCCTCGCCGCGGGCGCTCACGTCTGGGTGGAAGCCCCGGAGCACGACAGGAAGTCTCCGGCCGCCGCCGTGCGAACCGCCGGCCCAACGGAAGCCGGGCCAACGCAAGCCGGGCCAACGCCAGCCGGGCCAGCTGCACCCGCGCGAACCAGTGCAGCGCGCTCCGGCCAGGGAAAGGACCACGCCGCCCTGGTTGCCAGGGCCAGCGGCCTGGCCCGCATCGCCGGCCGGCCGCCGATGACTCGACCTGCCGCCGCACAGCTGCTGGGCCTGCAATGATCACGTCGCACCGCGAATGACCACGTCACATCGCGCGATCCGCGCTACTACCCGTCATCCATCGAGCGAAGGGCACACCTACCGATGAGCAGCGCGTCCGGCCCGATGAGCAGCGCGTCCGGCGAACACGTCGAGTTGGTTCGGGTCATCCGGTCCGGCTTCCACGAGGGCAGCCACTTCGGCTCGGTGGTGGTGGTCGATGCCGACGGTTCGGTGCTGCACGCCCGCGGGAACGTGACCGCACCGGTCTTTCCTCGTTCGTCGAGCAAGCCGTTCCAGGCGGTGGCGATGCTGCTGGCCGGAGCCGAGTTGGACGGCGCCGACCTTGCCATCTCGGCGGCGTCGCACTCCGGCGAGCAGATGCATGTGACCCGGGTGCTCGCGATGCTGGAACACGTGCACCTGGCCGAGGGCGACCTTGGCTGCCCCGCTGCGCTTCCGCTCGACGAAGCGAGCCGCAACGAGGTCATCGCCGCCGGCGGGACAGCGCGCAGGATCTACATGAACTGCTCGGGCAAGCACGCCGGCATGCTGGCTGCCTGCGTTGCGAAGGGCTGGGACACCGCTGGCTACCTGGCCACCGACCACCCCCTGCAACAGTCGGTCCAAGACCAGATAACCCGGTTGTCCGGCGAGCAGCCGTCGGCAGTGGGCATCGACGGCTGCGGCGCACCGTTGTTCGCCATTTCGTTGACCGGGCTGGCCCGGGCCTTCGGCCGGGTGAATGCCGCTTCCCCTGGGTCGGCCGAGTTTGCGGTGTCGCAGGCGATGCGCGAACACCCGGAGATGGTCGGCGGCACGGGCCGGGAGGACACCAGACTGATGAAGGCGCACCCAGGCCTGTTGGTGAAGGGCGGCGCGGAGGGGGTGCACTGCGCGGCGCTGCGCGATGGCCGGGCGGTGGCCGTCAAGATCACCGACGGTGGCGACCGGGCCAGGATGCCGGTGCTGATCGGCGGTCTGCGGATGCTGGGGCTGGACTCAGACCTCCTGACGGAATTGGGCACGGGGCTGGTGCTGGGCGGAGGCCGGCCGGTGGGAACGGCAGAGTTGGCGCCCGCGGTCTTCTGACGGTTCCCGCGGCGCTGGAGCAACATCGATCAGCGGGCGACGAATGCACACCCCGACCGCTTCGGCGCCCGGCATTCATTTTGATCACCAAACGTGATCTGGCCACCTCACGGACTGTGACGTCCGGCCGCTTTCTTCTTCTGGAGAATGAACTTCTCATCAGACCGGGTGAGACCAGAGATAATCCGCCGGGTGGCACAGTATATTTCCAGTAGAGGCATGTCGTACATATGCCATCCACTACCTGCAACGCGATATCGTTTGTTGTCATTGATCCGCGGGGCTCCGGATCGCCATCGGCCAGGAACGCTCATTCAACTTGTGCAAAGCGACAGAGGGTCATCGTCTGTCGTAGGGAGGCCTCTTCCGTGACGTCGAAACGATTGACCGCACAAGGCCGTTCGCCGGTTGTCGAAACGGCGGGTATTGCTTCGTCGGCCCTCACCCCTACATCGTGGGCCGCCCGCTGGATGTGGCTCGTGGTCCTCATTGCCGGCGGCGGGGCAATAACGGCATACTTCGCCGCGCCGGATCCGCTTTCGCTGGAGATGTGGTACCTGGGCATCGGAACAGCATCGACCGCATGCGTCCTGTTCGGCATCCGGCTCCATCGCCCGGCGAATGGCGCCGCCTGGTGGCTGATTGCGGCCGGCAACCTGTGCTTCGTCGTCGGTGACGGAATTTTTGCCGTGTACGAACTCGGTCTGCACCAGGACCCGCCAGTGCCGTCGGTCGCCGACCTGTTCTACCTCGCCGGTTATCCCCTGCTGGTCGTGGGGCTCGTTCGCCTTCGGCAACACCGCGAGCACATCGGCTCCCGAGAGGACAACGCAGACGCTGCGATTGTGTCGATGGCCGTATTGGCGCTCTCCTGGCGCACCTTGATGTCTTCCTACGCAGAAGATCCCTCCTTGGGCGGCTTCGGCAAGCTCGTGACGATGGCGTACCCGATCATGGACGTCGGCATCATCTTCATAGTCATGAGCTCGCTACTGTTCGGTGGCGGCAGATCGATGTCCCTCCGGCTGATCGCCGTGGCGATGGTGGCCATGCTGATCACCGACTTCGGCTACGACCTGATCGTTCTGCACAGCACCTACAACGCCGGCAACGCGGTAGACGCCGGGTGGTTGATCAACTACGTGCTGATCGCCGCGGCCGCCCTGCATCCGTCCATGGCCACGCAGCCACACCGAAAGCAATCGGGCGCGCGTCGCGGCTGGGTGCCGACCGTCCTGGTCGCAGGTCTGACACCGCCGGCAATCGTCCTGGTCGGAGGTCTACAGGGGTCGATAGATGATCTCCCGGTCTACGCCGGCATCTCCGCCGCCCTGTTCGCACTGGTCGTGCTCCGCAGCACCTGGCTGTTGCGGCGCGTCAGCGCCCAGAACGCCGAACTCGAGCACCGCACTGCGCTGTTGCAGGACTCGTTGTCGATGCGGGAGGTACTGGAGGGCGATCTGCGTCACCAGGCCTTCCATGACCCGCTGACCGGACTGCCCAACCGCAACCTTCTCTACGACCGGGTCGAGCATGCCCTCGCCACGGCCGTCCGGTCCCGCCGGTCCGTGGTGATGTACTTCTGCGACCTGGATTTGTTCAAGAACATCAATGACGGTCTCGGACACAGCGTCGGCGACCAGGTCTTGATGACCGTCGCCAGACGGCTCCAATCGGCTGTGCGTACCGGCGACACCGTCGCCCGATTGAGCGGCGACGAGTTCGCCGTGCTCCTGGAAGACGTGGACGACGACGCCATCGCCTTCGGTATCGCCGATCGGATACTCGCGGTCCTGCGAGAACCCATGTATATCGGCGATCACGTTGTGCGCGTGTCCGCAAGCATCGGCGTCGCATTCGATGATCCGGGGCCGACGGGCACGGCTGCCTCGATTCTCGAGGACGCAGATGCCGCCATGTACGAGGCGAAGGCCGCGGGCCGTGATCGGTACCAAATCTTCGAACGCGCGATGCGCACGCGGATCACCCACCGGTTGGAGATGACCAACGCATTCGAGACCGCTCTGGAGTCCGGTCAATTCGTTCTCGAATACCAGCCCGACTACGTCCTGCGGACGGGATACCTGCACGGATTCGAAGCTTTGGTGCGCTGGAACCACCCGACATTGGGACGCGTCGGGCCATGCGATTTCATTCCGCTCGCCGAGGAAACGGGATTCATCGTCCCCCTCGGCAGGTGGGTCCTGGAAACCGCCTGCATCGCCGCAACGACCTGGTCCGCGCAGCCCGATCACGCGCTCACCGTCGCCGTCAACCTGTCCGTACGGCAACTGCAACACACCCAGTTGGTGGACGACGTCCGCATGATCCTGGCCATCACCGGTCTACCCGCCGGCCAATTGGTTCTCGAAGTGACGGAAAGCGCTCTGATGACCGATCCCGCCAGCGCCGCCGCCACGCTTGCGCAACTACGAGCGCTCGGTATCCGGATTGCCATCGACGATTTCGGCACCGGACATTCTTCGCTGAGCTACCTTCGGCAGTTCCCCATCGACATTCTCAAGATCGACAAGTCGTTCGTCGATCCGCTGGCCGATCCGGCACAGGAAGGCACCGCTTTCGTGGCAACCATCCTGCAACTGGCTCGTGACCTCGGGCTGACGACTATTGCCGAAGGCATCGAACACCCCAACCAGCAGACAACCCTCACCGAACTCGGCTGCGATCAGGCCCAGGGCTACCTGTTGTCCGTCCCACTTCCCGCCGACGGCGCACGCCGGCTCACCGAGTCAACCCGGCGTACGCCCCCTTCGACGGCGCCGGCCGCCTCGGATCAAAGGACACTGTTGGAGGAGGTCTCAGATCGGATACCGGCGACCTGATCGGATTGCGATTTTCATCGGCCTCGGCTTCCCAGGTCGAACTGCGACGAGCGCAACCGTGCGTGGCGGCCGACGATCTTGCAGCCGACAACGATGCCCTTTCCGGCCCGAACGGCGCCGAACATCTCACTGACCGTGACGTCCGCGTCCCATTTTCTTTTCGAAGAATGAACCTTTGTTCATGGCGGGTGAGACCACCAGGAATCGCTGTGCAGCAACGTATATTTGAGTAGACGCCCCCGATTGATCGGTCTTTCTCTTTGGCGGTCGGCGTGTTCTGCCCCGTAGTGGGTCACTTGTTCCCCCCTGACTCCGGATGGGGCTTCCTTTTCGTTCAATGCTATTTCAAGTTGAGATGGATGGTCGGTAGGTATGGATGAATTCGGTGTGGAACTAAGGAACGGTCTGAGTCTTTCGCGGCGTCGTCTGATGCGGTTGGGCACTTTGTCGGTCGGGGGCGTGATTCTGGGTGCGGCCACGGGTACGGCCGCGTCAGCCGCCACCCCTGGAAGCGGAGCCGGCCAGGACGGCGCCGGCGCCGCTGATCCACGAGTGCGGGCCGCGACTGTCCGACCGTTCTCGTTGACGGCGGGTCAGGCCGCGCCGACGTCGTACAACGGATGGCCGGTGGGCGCGCCGGCCACTGCGATCGGCGTCCAGTCCTACTACGTGACGGGAACGTCGATCGCCATACCGGTCGATGCCGGCGACGTTGCCTGGGTGTTGATGTACGTCGCTGCCCGCTTCAATGCCGAGGTCGAGACGCTGCGACCGGGTCAGGTATGGGGCTATGACTACCGGGTAGATGTGAACAACACGAACTGGTGGTCCTGTCACGCCTCGGGCACCGCCGTTGATTTCAACGCCGTGCTGCACCCCAACGGAGCCTCGGGGACATTCACGTCCGGTCAGGTGACGGCCATTCGCCGGATATTGGCCGACTGCGGGAATGTCGTCTACTGGGGCGGCGACTTCTCCGGCGTTCCCGATGAGATGCATTTCGAGATCAACGTTCCGCCCGGCGATCCTTCGCTCCCAGCCCTGGCGGCACGCATCCGGGGCGCTGTCCCGGTCGTACCGGCGGCCCCGCCCACCCGGGTGGTCAGCCTGCGCGCCGGGATCAACAACAGGTACGTCACCGCCGAGGCCGGCGGCGCCAGCGCACTGATCGCGAACCGGACCGCGGTCGGGCCGTGGGAACGGTTCGACCTTCTCACCGTCGGCACGAGCCGGATTGCTCTCCGCGCACACGCCGACAACCGTCTTGTGTGTGCCGATGAAGCCGGTGGTGCGCCGCTCATCGCCAACCGGACCGCTGTGGGACCGTGGGAAACCTTCACCATCGCGCCCCAGCCGGACGGAACGATCGCGCTCCGCGCCTTGGCCAACGGCCGCTACGTCACCGCCGAGCACGCAGGAGCCCAACCGTTGATCGCCAATCGGACGGCAGTCGGTCCCTGGGAGAAGTTCAGCATCGTCAGTTCCTGAAAACCACCCCTGCACGGTTCCGACCCGCCCGAGCCCCGGCTGACCGGACCGCTGGAATCACCAGCGGGAGCGGCCACAACGTTCTCCCAGCACTGGCCACCGTGGCCCCGGACTGCTGTCCGACTCCCCGGCGCAGCAGCTAGCTGTGACTGAGCGTAGTTGAATCAAAGCGCTGCGCGAGCGTAGGATAGTGAGGGTGATCCAGACAGCCGGCTTGGGGAACGGTCGCCGCCGCCTTTCGAGGCCGCACGGCCGTGCGCATCGATTGCCCGCCCCTCCTGTGTTCAGGCTCGTTTTCCGCTGGGTCTCGTTCGAGATGATGATCGCCGAAGGTCACCGAAGCAGTTCCTGTCCGCCAGGACGGTTGCCGGGGAACCGCCGGCGCCGGATGAGCTCCGATGAAGAACCACATCCTCGTCGCAGACTGCCGATCGAACGCTCCGTTCGGGAGTGCCGATGACCGAGGAGCGGCAGCCATCGGGAGAGCGGGAACTTTCGTCGGTGCTAAGTGAGTTTGCCCGGACCATGGTGACGGACTTTCCGATTGAAGCCATCTTGGACCGCCTGGTGGAACGAATCGTCGACATCCTGGCGATCAGCGCCGCCGGGGTAACCCTGATCGAGCCGGACACCGTCCCCCGCTATGTCGCCGCGTCCAACAAGTCTGCGTTGCGGTACGAAAAACTGCAGACCGAACTCGGCGAAGGCCCCTGCCTCTTGGCCTACAATTCCGGCGAGACCGTCGAGGTCCCCGACCTGCGCACCGAGACCCGGTTTCCCGAGTTCACACCGCGGGCGCTGGCCGCCGGGATGATGGCGGTGTTCACCTTTCCGCTGTATCACGGCGACAGACGGCTCGGTGCGCTCGACCTGTACCGCGACACGCCTGGGGCGCTCACCCGAGAGGCGATCACCATCGCGCAGACCCTGGCTGACGTGGTCGCCGCCTACGTGCTCAACGCTAAGGCTCGGGAGAACCTCCAGGACTCCTCCGACCGCTCCCGGCAGGCGTCCCTGCACGACGCGTTGACCGGGCTCCCCAACCGGGTTCTGCTGCTGGAGCGGATGGAACACGCCTTTCTGCGCAACCGCCGGACGAACAGGGCCGCCGCGGTGTTCTTCATCGATCTCGACCTGTTCAAGGCGGTCAACGACACCCACGGCCACGGAATCGGAGACGAACTGCTGATCGCCGTGGCCCGTCGTCTGGCCGGACTGCTGCGGCCCGCAGACACCCTGGGCCCGCCTTGCCGGCGACGAGTACGTTGCGGTCTGCGAAGACCTCGACTCCGCAAGCCAGGCGGCGGCCATCGGCGACCGGATGACCGCGGCGTTGGAGCAGCCCTTCACCCTGTCCGAGGCGGAGGTCACCATCAGTGCGAGCATCGGGATCGCCTATTCCGACCGCGGCGACCAGAACGCCGAGGTGCTCCTGCACGACGCGGACATGGCCATGTACCAGGCGAAGCACAAAGGCGGTGCCCGCCAACAACTGTTCGACCATCGTGAACAAGGCGTCGCCGACCGGCAGGCCAGTCTGGAACGTGACCTGCACCAGGCGCGCAAGCGTGGCGAATTACATCTGGAGTACCAACCGATCGTGACCGCCGACAATGGTCAGGTCACCGGATTCGAGGCCCTACTGCGCTGGAAACATCCGACCCGAGGCATGATTCCGCCGACCACCCTGATCCCCCTGGCCGAGCAGTCCTCCCTGATCACCGAAATTGGGCAATGGGTGCTCGATCAGGCCTGGACCGACAGAAAGGGATGGCAGCGTCAGCCTGGCACCGAGGACTTGGCCATGGCGGTCAACGTGTCAGCTCACCAGCTGATGTCGCCGGGTTTCACCGCGGAGGTCGCCGCCATCCTGCGCGCTGTCGACATCAGACCCGAACTACTCACGCTGGAGATCACCGAGAGCGTCTTCGTTCAAGACAGCAAGCGGGCCCTGCTCGTCCTGAATGATCTCAAAGATCTGGGTGTGAGGCTCGCCCTCGACGACTTCGGGACCGGCTACTCCTCCTTGACGTACCTGCAACGGTTCCCGGTCGACATCATCAAAATCGACAGGGCCTTCGTCGCGGACCTGGAACACGACCACGCCAGCCACGCGATCGTCGAAGCGGTCGTCAGCCTGGCCCACAACCTTGGAATGACGGTGGTCGCAGAGGGAGTGGAAACGGCCGAACAACACCACGAAGTCAGAAGATTGGGCTGTGACTTTTGCCAGGGTTACTACTTCGCCAGGCCGCTGCCCGCCACCGGTATCCAAAATCTGCTGCAGCAGCGAAGCGGTTCCGTCAACCCGCACCTGCCCGCACCGATGACCAACAGCAACGACCGGACTTCCGTCACAACCAGCTGACGCTCGGTCGACCGGTTCGGGCGGCCCGCAGGAAAACGATGCGCGCCGGCGGTGGAATCGGCGGTCGTACCGTTGCCGGGGGCAGCCGGCAATACCTGTACCATCGAGACACGACTGATGACAGATGCCGGGGCCGCCGAGGGGCCGCCCCGCTTTAACGTGCAAGGGGGTCCGCTCATGGGGCGAGGCCGTCAGAAGGCAAAGCAAACCAAGGTCGCTCGGGATCTGAAGTACCACAATTCCGGGTTCGATCCGAATGCTTTGACTGCGGAACTCAGCGGGCTGCCGGTGGTTCACCACCCGGCGCCGGTTGTCGAAGATGTGGACGAGGACGATGAGTATTCGGACATCTACTCGAAGTACATCGACGTGGGCGATGAAGACGACGAGGGGCCGGCCGCCGCGTATGCCAATGGCACGTCGCATCGCTGACTGAACTCGGGACACTTGTACGGCGGTAGTGGTGGCAGCTCTGGCCCGCTCCCCTACCGCCGCGCCCTGCGCGATTCTGAACGTGGTCGACATCGAGCCGGAGTAAGCCCGTGCAGGCTGCTGTCAACGCGGACCGCGGCCTTGGCCGCCGGACTGGCGTGAGGACACCGCAGCGGCGGACTTGTATCTCGCGGACAGCATTGTGTCTTGCGGACAGCATTTTATGTCAAAACCGCAGCCAGCATCCTGGGCACCGCAGGCAGCATCCAGGTCAAAACCGTGGATGGTCGCCGCTCAATTCGGCCCTCGCCTGCTCGTGACCGGTACGCTCGACCGTGCCGAGCACGGCGGAGGGCACGTGCCGTGCGGTGAGTACCGCCAGCGCGCGATCGACGTCGTCGGGATTGACGACCGCCACCATGCCGATGCCCATGTTGAAGGCCTTCTCCATCTCCGCCCGCTGCACCCGGCCGTGCCCGGCGATGTAACCGAACACCGGCAGCGGCGTCCAGGCGCGGCGGTCCATCCTGGCCGTCAGCCCGGACGGAATGATCCGGGCCACGTTGCCTGCCAACCCGCCGCCGGTGATGTGGGCATACGCGTGTACGTCCGCCTCCCTGGCCAGCCGCAAGCAGTCCAGTGCGTAGATGCGGGTCGGCTCCAGCAGCTCCTGTCCAAGGGTGCGCCCGAATTCCTCGACGTGGCCCTCCAGCGACAACCGCGCGATGTCCAGCAGCACGTGGCGGATCATTGAGTAGCCGTTCGAGTGCACCCCCGACGACTCCATCCCGATCAGCACGTCGCCCGGCCGCACTCGGTCCGGCCCGAGGATGTCGTCCGCTTCGACCACGCCAACGGCAGTCGCGGCGAGGTCGTAGTCCTGTGGCGCCATCAGGCCGGGATGTTCGGCGGTCTCACCGCCGACCAGTGCGCAGCCGGCCTTGACGCAGCCGTCGGCGATTCCCGAGACGATCGCCGCGATGCGCTCGGGCTCCAGTTGCCCGCATGCGATGTAGTCCTGCAGGAAGAGCGGTTCGGCGCCGCAGGCAACCAGATCGTCGACCACCATCGCGACCAGGTCGATACCGATGGTGTCGTGGATGTCCAACGCCTGGGCGATCGCCGATTTGGTACCCACGCCGTCGGAAGAGGACGCCAGGACAGGATCACGGAACTTGTTGACGGGCAAGCGGAACAGCGACGCGAATCCACCGATACCACCCATCACTTCGGGCCGGTGCGTCTTCTCTGCATAGGGCTTCATCAGGTCGACGGCCTGTTCGCCGGCCGCGATGGAGACGCCGGATCCGGCATAGGTGGCGCCGGATCCGATTGGACGACGACGATGCCCGGGCGCGTCGGTATTCACAGTATTTCTTCTCCGTTCACTGGCCGAGTCGCAGAGTGCCGGCCCTGACCTCGAGTTCGCGGCAACGTGCGCCGCTCGAATGATCCCGCTCGATCAAGCGGGGAAAGGGTCACGGCCGACTGAGCGCGCCTTCCGGTCCGTACGCCGCGATCAGCGACTCGCCGGTGACCCCGCGCGCGATTCCTTCGAGCACGTGCTTGCCGACCTGATCGGGAATGACGATCGGGTACTCACCGGTGAAACAGGCGGTACACAGGCGGTTCCGCGGCTGCTCCGAAGCTGCGATCAGCGATTCCAGCGAGATGTAGCCGAGGGTGTCTGCGCCGATCGACCGACGGACGTCGTCGATGTCGCTGGAACTCGCGATCAGCTCGGCCCTGGTGCCGAAGTCCAACCCGTAGAAGCAGGGCCATCGCACCGGCGGTGATGCGATCCGGACGTGCACCTCGAGGGCGCCGGCCTCACGCAGCATCCGGACGAGGGCGCGTTGGGTGTTGCCGCGGACGATCGAGTCGTCCACCACCACCAGCCGTTTCCCGCGGATGACGTCTCGAAGCGGGTTGAGCTTGAGGCGGATACCCAGCTGGCGGATGGTCTGCGACGGCTGGATGAAGGTGCGCCCGACGTAGGCGTTCTTCACCAGGCCCTGCCCGTAGGGCAGCCCGGACTCCTGCGCGTAGCCGATCGCCGCCGGCGTTCCGGATTCTGGCGTGGGAATCACCAGGTCGGCATCGACCGGCGATTCCTGGGCCAACCGACGACCGATGTCCACGCGGGTGGCGTGCACGCTGCGGCCCGAGATCGTGGTGTCGGGTCGAGCCAGATAGACGTACTCGAACACGCAGCCCTTCGGTTCTGCCGACGCGAATCGCTCACTGCGAATGCCGTCCTCGTCGATCGCCAGCAACTCTCCCGGCTCCACCTCGCGAACGTAGGACGCGCCGACGATGTCCAGCGCGGCCGTTTCGGAGGCGACCACCCAGCCGCGGTCGAGCCGGCCGAGTACGAGCGGGTGGACGCCGTGCTGGTCGCGCGCCGCGTAGAGCGTGTGCTCGTCGCAGAAGACGAAGTTGAACGCACCGGACAGGGTCGGGAACAGCTTGAGCGCCGCCGCCTCGATGCCCACATCCGTGGCGGCTTCGGCAAGGAGCCGGGTGACGATGTCGGAGTCGGTGGTTGATTTCGATTTACCGGCGCGGCCACTCAGCCTGTTCGCCATCAGCGACAGTTCAGCCGTGTTGACCAGATTCCCGTTGTGCCCCAAGGCTAATCCGGACCCGACCGACGTGGTGGCGAAGGTCGGTTGGGCGTTCTCCCAGCTGCCGGAGCCGGTCGTGGAATACCGGCAGTGCCCGACCGCTATGTGGCCCTTCAGGGCGGAGAGCGTCTGCTCGTCGAAGACTTGCGACACCAGCCCGAGATCTTTGAACACGACGATTTCACTGCCATCGGCGACCGCGATACCGGCCGCTTCCTGACCCCGGTGCTGCAGCGCGTACAGACCGTAGTAGGTGAGCTTCGCAACTTCCTCGCCGGGCGCCCAGACACCGAAGACGCCGCACTCTTCCTTCGGACCCTGGTCGGTCGCCGCGTCAATCTCAGGGTCACGAGCAGAGTCCACGACGGTCAGCGGAACGCTTGCGAGAGATATGCGGCCGACGGCGCCGACGTTGTGCGCTGCGGAAATGGATCGGGTCGGGAACTGACCGATGTCCACGTAACCGTGCTCCTGTCCGAAGGTGTATCCATGGGGAACCGGTACCCCAGCTTACCCGATTTGCCCCCTACGGCGAGTACGACCGAACCTTCCGGGCGGGGAACCGCAGAGCCGATCTGGTCGTAGGGTCATCCAGCCGATCCTGGTCGACGGTCATCCAAGCGTCATCGGGAGATGGGCGCCCAGGTCGGCGCGCGTTCCGCTGGCTCGGACCCGACCGGCCTCGACAGCGCCACCCCAGGTCAGGGTTCCGATCGCCAGCGCGATCCAGGTCGGTCCGTCCATCTCGATGACGTTGGGCGGCGTGCCGCGGGTGTGCCGGATCCCGGCAAACCCCTGGACGGCCGAATAGGGCGGCACCCGAATCTCGACGGATTTGCCCGGGTGCTGTTGCCCGAAGAACTGCAGGGTCGTGCGCACCAGATCCTTGATCAGCGCTCGGTCAACGCCCGGTTTTCCGTCCCGGTCGACGGGCAGCGCCTTCAGGGCAGCCAACGCCGACGCGGCTTCCGCCTCGGTTACCGCGCGCCTGGCCACGGAGGACCAGGATAGTCGTCGATACCCCTGGAGGTCGTACCGGCCGGCAGCGGCGCCTGGACGGTGCTTGCCGTCGTTCTCAGGTCCGAATCCACGAGTCCGGTTGGTCGAGACCACCGTAGAAGTCGGGACGTCGATCGTCGAACACGTGGGCTCGTTCGGTGAGCACCTTGTTCCGGGCCAGCGACAGATCGAGGTCGGCGGTGGCAGCATCGCC
>JAABUZ0100005379.1_pt1 | contig 16849 bp, 13 predicted proteins | sample 5562091 | NCBI WGS metagenome assembly JAABUZ01 (sample SAMN12813069, study PRJNA571459) | rock metagenome | isolation source: Antarctica rocks | place: Antarctica: Victoria Land, Linnaeus Terrace sud | collected 2015-12-21
GGTTGGGGCAGTCGTGCTGGGGCCGCGCTGGCTGCTCGACCAACTCTGAGCTGAACGCGGCAGCTCAGCGGCGACCGAACAGTCCTCTGGGCCGGGCCGGCTCGGCGGCTGCCGGGTTGGGTGCCTGGTCGAGGCGAGCGGGGGTGGTGACCGCGTCGTCGGCGTACGTCGGGGCAGGCTCGGCCGGCGCCTGCTGCTGTGGCACCGATGGCTGCTCGGCCTGCTCTAGGCCCTGCTCGGCACCGGCCAGCAGGGCGACGATGGCCTCCGCGACCGCGAGCGCCGCCTCGTCGACCCGCCGCCCCAGCCGCTCCTCAAGCCCGACCAGCTCACCGGTCACCGTCGTGATGGAGGCGGCGACGGTGTCGACCCGGCCGGCGAGAGCGTGCAGGGCCGCCTGCGACTCCCCCACTGTCACCCCGAGGGTGGTCGCCACGGTGGAGAGCCGGTCCTCCAGGGCGTCGGCGCGCTCGTCGACCTGGGCGGACACGTCCACGGCGGCGTCACCAGCCGCCCTCTCGGAGCGGGCGGCGAGGGCATCGTCGACGGCGCCACGGACCTCGGTGACGACCCGGGCGGGTACGTCGGCCAGCTGCGTGCGCAGGGCCGCCAGGCTCGCGTCGAGCTCCCGCACCTGAGCACTGAGATCGTCCAGCCGCCCGGGCGTGGCGTCGCCCGGGCGCCCAGGGGCGGCGGCACCAACCAGCGCGGCGAGGCGGTCGGACAAGGCCCCGACCGGGCCGTCGGTGGGCGCCACGGGCTCCGTCACCCGTCGTTCCTATCACCCGGCCCGCTTACCCCCCGCGCCGGACGCGCCAGCCCGGCGCGGCCCGTGATGAGGTGGGGGCATGGTCGACACAGCGGGTTCCCAGCAGAACACCACGTTCCCCAGCGGCGGCGGCGAGGCGCATGGCTACCTCGCTGTGCCGGAGTCCGGCGGCGGGCCGGGGGTCGTGGTCATCCAGGAGTGGTGGGGCCTCACCACCCACATCGCCGACGTGACCCGGCGACTCGCGGCGCAAGGGTTCGTGGCGCTGGCGCCGGATCTGTTCGGTGGTGCGACGACCCACGACGCGGACGAGGCAGGCCAGCTCATGCAGTCGCTCCCGGTGGCCAGCGCCGCGCGGGACCTCGCCGGCGCCGTGGACTTCCTGCTCGCCCACCCCGCCGTGACGGGGGACAAGGTCGGCGCCGTCGGCTTCTGCATGGGCGGAGGCTTCGTGCTCGCGCTGGCCGCCCAGCAGGGCGACAAGATCGCTGCGGCGGTGCCGTTCTACGGCGTGCTGCAGGGGGCACCCGACTTCGCCGGGATGACGGCCGACGTGCTCGGCCACTACGGCGAGCAGGACAGCTTCGTGCCGGCCGCCGATGCCAGGGCGCTCGCGACCACCATCGAGCGGGAGAGCTCGGGGACGGTCGACTTCCGCTTCTACCCCGCCGGCCACGCCTTCTACAACGACGAGAACCTGCTGGGCACCTACGACCCGGTCTCCGGCGACGCGGCCTGGCGGGCGACCATCGCTTTCTTGCACGCCAAGCTGGGCTGAGTCCGCCGGAGGGTCAGCGGCGGCCGCGGCCGAACAGACCGCGACGCTCGGGCGACCCGTCGTCCGCCGCGGGCTGCCAGCCGCCGGTCGGTGACGTCGCCGGCGACGCCTCGACCGCCTGGTCCGGGTCGGCGTGATCGGGGTCGGCGTGGTCGGGGTCGGAGATGCCCGCCGGCTCCGCAGTCGCCTCGACGGGAGTCCCGGTCGGCTCCACCTCCGGGGGCACACCGGCAGCGACGGGCTCCTGGGCTGGTTCCGGCGTACCGGTGGTCGTCTCCGTCGTCCCCGGTGCCAGCACGGTCAGCAGCGTCTCGGCGAGGACCAGCGCCGACTCCTCGATCGCGCTGCGCAGGACGGTCTCGAGGCGGGTCCCCTCGTCGCGCAGCGCCGCGGACAGGTCGAGGGCGAAGGCGTCCACCTTTGCCTCGAGCGCGTCCAGGCGGTCGACGAGCTGGGCTGAGCGCCGGTCCGCGCGGTCGGTCTCGTCCGTCAGGGTGGTGGCGATCTGTTCGGCGCGGCCGTTGATCCGCCCGCTGGCCTCGGTCGCCTCGTCGCCCACCGCGGCGATCTCCGCCCGCAGGTCACCGAGCTCGCTGATGAGGTCGCCCCGCAGCTCCGCCGCCAGCTCGGTGAGGGCAGGGACGACTGCGGTCGGTGTGTCGCCGCTGGGCACGGGTCGCTGCGTGCGCGCCACCAACGCCGAGAGCTTCTCGGCGAGACCAGGGGCCGGGACGGCGCCATCGGCGGGCTGGAGGGGGGTCATGGCGCTCCCGGGGCTGGCGTCCACCGGACAGGGCGTCCGGGATGCCTGCGAGCCTAGGGGTCCGGCCTCGTCGTGGTTGATGCGATCTCCTCCCACGACGGGACGGCGGCGCGACCGCGCCGGGCTGGCGCCGGCAGGCCGGCTGACTGCTGAGACGGGGTCGCCGGCTCCTGCCGCGGCGCCCCCACCGGCCGCAGCACCGCCTGCAGCAGGTCCCCGTCGCCCGGGCCACCGAGGCCCGGGGTGATCAACTGGGCGGTGCGCTCGACCGGGGTCAGCCGGGCGGCCGCCGGGCGCCAGGCCCAGCAGGCGGCGAGGCCCCCCGGCAGCACGGCCACCACTCGCCAGTCGCCATCCTCGGCCAGCCAGGCGTCCCAGTCTGGCCCGGCTGCGGACCCCGGATCGGCGCCTACGGCGGCGGCGTACCCCGCGACCCGCTCCTCCAGGGTCGCCGCGTCGAGGCTCCCAGCGTCGATCACGGCCGCGCGCGCGCGCCGGGCCTGATGGTCGCGATCGGCGAGCGGCGGGCCGGCGAACCGGCCGACCCAGGCGAGGTCGGCCCCGCTGCGCGCGGCCACCTCCGCCGCGCTCTCGCCGGCCCGGATGCGGCGCTGGATGTCCCTGGGCGCCGGCCGCTCCCCGGACAGGTCCGGCGTCCAGGCGTCCTGGTCGACGGCCGCCGTGCCGGCGCCGGTGAGCGGGGCCGCGCCGGTGGCCGCCCGCACGGCCGCGATCAGCCGGCGGTCCAGCGGCAGCCGCAGCTGCTCGCCGTCGAGCTCGACGACCAGCGCGCCACCGTCCGCCCCCGGGCCGACCAGCCGCAGCTCCCGCACGCCCGCAGGGTCGCACGGGCCGGTCGCGACCGGAGGCCGGCGCGCGGCGCGGGCCGCTGACAGGAGGCTGTGGGACCGTCGCGGTGGCGCCGACGGGAAGCGCCCGGGGCGGGAACGTCCGGCTCGGCCCAGCGTTGGTACAGGCACGGCGCAGACGGCGCCGACGGCCCGGGAGGAGAGATCGGGATGGTCAGGTCGCAGGGCCAGTTCCGCGCCCGTCGCTCCAGCGGCGCGGACGGCACACCGGTGTGGGACGTGACCACCCTGTCCGATGCCGCCCCGACCGGACGCGATCGGCGCCGCCGCCGCCTCAGCCTCGGGGGCGCTGTTGGGACCGGCATCGCCGTCCTCGTGGTCTATCTCGTGCTGTCGCTGGTCGTGCACCTGTTCGTCGCCGCCGCCCTGTGGCTGCCGGCGATCGTGCTCGCGGGCCTCGCGGTGCGGGCCAGCGCGCGCACCCGGTTGCCCGGCGGCGCCCAGCTGGTCATCGGCCTGGTGGTGCTCGTCGCCGTGCGCACCGCGCTCGGCCGGCTCCTCTAGCCCACCCGCGGCCACTACCGTGCGCGCATGACCCGACCCACCGCGGTGGTTACCGGTGCCTCCTCCGGCATCGGTGACCAGCTCGCCCGCCAGCTCGTCGCCCGTGGACATGACGTCCTCCTCGTCGCCCGCGACGGAGACCGCCTCGCGGCGCTGGCCGGGGATCTGGGTGGGGCGGCCGAAGTGCTCGCCGCCGACCTGACCGACGCCGGCGACCTCGCCAGGGTGGAGGCGCGGGCGGCCCAGGTCGACATCGTCGTCAACAACGCCGGTGCCGGCACGACCGGGCTCTTCAGCTCGCTGCCCGTGGGTGGCGAGCACGCCGAGGTCGCGCTGAACGTGCTCGCACTCGTCCGCCTCACTCACGCTGCCCTCGCCGGCATGGTCGTGCGTGGCCACGGCGGGGTGCTGAACCTCGGGTCGGTCGCCAGCTTCGTCCCCGCCCCCGGGAGCGCGACGTACGCCGCGACCAAGGCCTTCGTCCTCAGCTTCAGCCAGTCCCTGCACGAGGAGACCCGCGGCACGGGCGTCACCGTGACCTGCCTGGCGCCAGGCTTCACCCGCACCGAGTTCCAGACCAGGGCGGCGTACGACGCGGCGCGCATCCCGGGCTTCCTGTGGCAGGACGCGGAGCAGGTGGCCGTCGCCGGCCTCGACGGGCTGGCGGCCGGCAAGGCGTTGGTGGTCCCTGGCGCGCTGAACCGCGTGCTGGTGTCCGGGACGGCGCTGCTCCCACGACCGCTGGCCCGGCGGATGAGCGGGCTGCTCGGCGCGCACTGAGTCCCCGCCTACCCTCGACCCCGTGGCGACCTACGACTACCGCTGCCGGACCTGCGACGCGGCCTTCGAGGTGCGCCGGAGCGTGACCGACGCCCCCGCCGCATCCGTCAGCTGCCCGTCCGGGCACGCCGAGACCAGCCGGGTGTGGTCGGCGGTCGCGGTGAGCGGGGTCGCAGCCGGCGCCACCGCACGGTCAGCCGCACCCGCCGGCGGTGGCTGCTGCGGTGGGGGCTGCTGCGGCTGACCGGCCGCGAGCCTGTGGACAACGGATGGCCTGTGGACGGCCGCAGCGCGCGTCGGCGGTGAGTGTCAGGGTCCCGGCCCATGGACGCTTCCGACCGCACCCGCAGGTTGCCAGCCGGCGCACTGCTCACCCTGCTCGTCCTGGCCCTGCTCGGCCTGCACCTTCGCGCTCCGGGCCCGAAAGCAGCTGTGCTGCAGGCGGTCACCACCGATACCGCCTGTCCGACGCCGGCGAGTCGGACCGGCCTGTGCGGCACCGTGGGCGGCTACCGGGGGTGGTACGGCAGCTGGACCACGGCCGGTGACCGTGGCGCGTACTGCCTGCAGCACGCCCGACAGCAACCGCGGCCCGGCTTGGCCTACGACGTGGTGCCCTCCACCGCGGGGCGGGTCCACGTTGAGGGCGACGCCGGCCCGCGGCTGGCCTACCTGCTGGGCAGGTACGGCGGGACCGGTGACCCGGCGCGCGCGGCGGCACTGGCCGTGCTCGCCCATGCCGCGGTCGGCGACACCCTGACGGTGGCCGACCTGGAGCGGGTGGCCAGCGACCTCGACCCGCGGGTCCGGGCGGCGACGCTGGCGCTGTGGGCGGAGGCAGGCGAGCAGCGCGGGCCGTACGCCGTTGCGGTCTCGCTGACCGGCAGCACGGCCGCGCTCACCGTCCGCTCGGCGACCGGGCACGGCGTCGGTGGCGCGGCGGTCTCCTGGTCCGGCAGCACCGTCGTCGCGACCGGCTCCGACGCGGCCACCGACGCCGGCGGGGTGGCCCGGCTGCACTTTCGGCCCGGTGCGCCCGGGGCGCTGCTGTCGGCGACGGCCACTGTCGGCGGCCTGGCAGACGACGCCTTCGAGGTCTGGATTCCGCGCGACCAGGACGTGCAGACCGTCGCCGTGGGACGGCCGCTCAGCACGGTGAGTGCCTCGGCGTCGGTGCGCGTGCCGACCCCGGCTCCCCCGACCGCGGCTCCCCCTATCGCGGCTCCCCCGCCGCCGGCGCCCGCGCCGGCGACCCTGGAGGTGGTCAAGACGACCGACGACCCGGGCTGGGTCTCCCCGGCCGGGGCGGTCTTCCACCTGGCCGGACCCGCCGGTGCGAGCGGTCCTCTGGTGGTCGGCCCCGACGGGCACACCCCGCCGCTCGGCGGTCTGGACGCCACCGGTCCGTGGACGCTGGTGGAGGAGACCCCCTGCCACGACTGCGATCCCATCCCACCGACCCCGATCACGCTGACGGCGGGTGGCACCACCACGGTCGCGGTGGTCGACCCGGCGACGCGGCACCGGCTGACCGTGCACAAGGTCGCGCCGGACGGCAGTCCGCTGGCCGGTGCCGTGCTGCATGTGGGCGGGGCGCGCTCGGACGGAGCGGCGTACGACGACGACCGCGGGACGTGCACGACCGCCGCGGACGGCAGCTGCTGGCAGGACCTGCCGAGCGGGTCATGGCAGGTCACCGAGGAGACGCCGGCACCCGGCACGATCCGCGCGGACCCTGCCACGCAGACGATCCCGGTGCAGGGCGGCGACGCCGAGCTCACCTTCACCGACCGGCGGCTCACCACGGTGGCCTTCCACAAGGCCGTCGCAGCGTCGGCCGGGCCGACACCGGCGACCGTGTCACTCGCCGGCGCGGTGCTCGTGGTCAGCGACGGCGGGGGGGCCGAGGTGGGCCGCTGCGGCAGCGGCGACGACGGGCGCTGCACGCTGGCCGCCGGCGTCCTGACCGAGGGCGCGGCGTACTTCTGGTCCGAGCCCGTGGCACCATCCGGACTCGCTCCCGACGCGACCCGGCACCCCTTCACAGCGACCGTCCCGGGGGCCACCCTCGAGGTCCAGGACCAGCCGCTGACAGCGCGGGTGAGCCTGCACAAGTCTGAGCAGGGGCAGCCGGACGTGCCGGTCCCCGGTGCCGGGGTGCAGCTGTGCGCGCCGGCCGGGGGCGCGACCGGCTGCAGCGAGGGCGCCGCGGTGCTGGGCGCGGGCGGCACGACCGGCGCGGACGGCACCGCCGACCTCGGCGAGGTGCGGGTGGGGGTGCGCGTGTGCGGGGTCGAGCGGGTGGCGCCGGCGGGCTGGACCTTGGCGACAACGCCGGTGTGCGGGGACGTGCCGGCCGAGGGGCTGCGCCTGGAGCTGGCTGAGACGCGGCTGCCACCGTCCCCGCCGCCGTCCCCGACAGCCGCGCCGTCGCCGCCCGGTCCGCCGCCGGCGGCTCACCCGGTCGCCCCGAGACCGGTGGTGCGGGTGCTGCCCGTGCGCACGACGCGCCCGGCCCCGTCGCCTCGTCCGGCGCCGACCAGCGCGCCGCCGAGCGTCCCGGCCCCTGCGCTGCCCCCTCCCCTGGCCTACACCGGTCACGACGTGCGTGGCGCACTCGGGCTCGGCGGCGGCCTCCTCGGCGCCGGAGCGGCCGCGCTGCTGGCCGGCGCCCTGGCGCGGCGGCGCGGGCGCCCCGGACCAGCCCTCCCGCTGCCGACCGCGCCCGCCTGGCGGGGCGGGTGGGTCCCCGAGCGTCCGCGGGACGCGCCCTGACCGGTCGACCGTCAGGCCGTGGTGGGGCGGCGGGGGCTGCTCAGCCGGGGAGGCCGGCCGACGCGCGGGCAATGATCGCGTCCGCGTCGACGCCCCGGGGCAGGCCACCGAGCACGAGCGAGGCGTCGTCGCCCAGCCGCGCGGCGACGAACCCCTCCCCCACCTCCGGCGGCGCGTCGCGCAGCAGCAGCGAGGCCTGCAGCAGCAGACCCAGTCGCTCGACCACCCGGCGGGACCGGCCCTCGAGCCCGTCCACGTCGGCCAGCTCCTTGTCCAGGCCGCGTAAGGCCATGTCGTAGGTCGAGGACACCCCCTCCGCCGCCGCCAGCTCCTCCCGCAACACGGTCAGCGACTCCGGCGAGCGGCCCATCGCGCGCAGCACGTCCAGGGCGTTGACGTTGCCGGAGCCCTCCCAGATCGAGTTGAGCGGGGCCTCGCGGTAGTAGCGGGGCATCCGTGACTCCTCGACGTAACCGTTGCCGCCCAGGCACTCCAACGCCTCGCCGACGGCCGTCGGGGTGCGCTTGCAGACCCAGTACTTGCCGACAGCGGTGGCGAGCCGCTGGAAGTGCTGCTCGCGCTCGTCACCGGCGTAGGCGGCGTCCACCGACCTGGCCAGCCGCAGCATCAGCGCCGTGGCCGCCTCCGACTCCAGGGCGAGGTCGGCGAGTACGGCCTTCATCAGCGGCTGGTCGGCCAGCGTGCGCCCGAAAGCGGCCCGGTGCCTGGCGTGGTGCAGCGCCGTCGTGAGCGCGACCCGCTGCAGGGACGCACTGCCGCTGACGCAGTCCAGCCTGGTCAGCGCCACCATCTCGATGATGGTGCGCACGCCGCGCCCCTCCTCGCCGACGAGCACGCCCAGCGCGTCGGCGAATTCGATCTCGGAGGAGGCGTTGGACCGGTTGCCGAGCTTGTCTTTCAGACGCTGCAGGTGCAGCCGGTTGCGGCTCCCGTCCGGCAGCGTCCGCGGGACGAGGAAGCACGACAGGCCGCCCGGCGCCTGGGCGAGGACCAGGAAGACGTCGCACATGGGCGCGGAGGTGAACCACTTGTGCCCCCGCAGCACGAACGCGCCGTCCATCCCGGCCGGCGTCGCCGTTGTCGTGTTGGTGCGGACGTCGGAGCCGCCCTGCTTCTCCGTCATCCCCATCCCCGACAGGGCGCCGGCCTTCTGGCCCAGCGGCGCGAGGACGGGGTCGTAGCTGCGGGAGGCCAGCAGCGGCACCAGCTCCGCGGCCAGCGATGGGGTCGCGCGCAGGGCCGGCACCGCGGAGTAGGTCATCGACACCGGGCAGCCGTGACCGGCTTCGACCTGGCCCCAGGCGTAGAAGCCGGCGGCCCTGGCGACATGGGCGCCGGGCCGCGCGTCCGGCCCCCAGGTCAGCGCCCCCGCCAGGCCGGCCGACACCGCGGTGCCCAGCAGGTCGTGCCACGCGGGGGTGAACTCCACCTCGTCCAACCGATCCCCGAACCGGTCGTGGGTGAGCAGCCGGGGCTCGACCCGGTTGGCCTGGTCGCCGCGCGCCTGCCACCCGGCGCTGCCCGCCAGCCGGCCCAGGCGGTGCAGCTCGTCGGCGTACCAGCCCGCACCGCCGCGCTCGAGCCCCTCCAGCAGGGCAGCGTCTGCCGCCGTGTCGTAGCCGGTGAGGGCGGTGGCCTGGTTGGTGACGGCGTGGGTCGCCTGCGGGTCGGGACCGGGGAGCACTGGCAGCGGCAAGGTCACCCCCGCAGTGAACGACGGTCGGCGCCCGCCAGCAAATCGAGACGGCTCGCGGGACGGGGTGGCGAGAGCAGGCGGCGAGAGAAGTGGCGGGGGGCTCCCGGTCGCCCGGTCGCCCCCCGCCGTGCACGTCGTGCCCGCCAGGTCGCCTCTCGGCGGTGCGTCGCTCGAAGCGACAGTGGTGTGAGCCCGGGGGCCGTGATGCAGGCCGTGCGTGCCCCACCAGGCTATCCCCGCCAGCCCGACCGCGGGCCGGTACGGCGGGGTGGCGCTTAGGCTCGACCCGGTGAGCCAGTCGCCGACGCACCGGCGCCCGCTGTCGCGCGCAAGCCTCGACGGCGTGCCGGCCTCCGGTGACACCGACCCGGCCGCGGCGGTGGAGCTGGCGCATACGACGGCCGCCGCGGTGCTGCGCGCGGGCCGCGACCCGGCGATGCCTGCCCCCGTCGACCTGGTCGAGCGCCTGGGCGGCCTGGACGAGCTGGCGCGGCTCTGGTCCGACGCCGAGGAGGGGACGCTGCCCTCGACGCTGCTCACGCTGTACCTGCTGCGCGAGTGGTGCCGCAGCCGGGGGGCCGAGGCGGCCCGGCTCTACCGCGACGGCGCCATCCGGGCCGAGGTCTCGCACGCCGTCGCCGGCGTGGTGGCGCCCCCCGGCCCGGAGGATGTCGCGCGGCTGGCCGACGCGGTGCTGACCAGCACCTACCGCGGGGACCTCGCGGTGGCGCTCGAGCGGGCCGCGGCCTTCTGCCGGGTGGTCGGGGCCGGCCGCGAGGTCGCCGCCCACGACCGGGCCGGCGACGACCCCGAGCACGCCACCCGCGAGCTGCGCCTGGCCGCCGGCAACACCCGGGCCGCCCGGGCGTTGGAGCAGGCTGCCCGCGCGTGGCGGGCCGGCACGCTGGTCTGACGGCGGCCGCGCGGCGTACCCGGGCTCAGTCGTCGATCTCTGCCGACCCCTGCAGGCGCAGCTTGCGCTGGGCCCGCTGGTAGAAGGTCCGGCCGCCGAGCCGCACCACCCTGGCCGCGTCCGGCCGGGTGCGCACATGCACGTGCTGGCCCGGCTCGACGTGGCCGAGCAGCATGCCGTCCACCTCGAACGCCAGCCGCCCGCTGTGCGGCAGCACCGCCAAGGTGACCCGCTCGGAGGTGTCGAGCACCAGCGTGCGGTTGAACGCCGAGTGCGGCGACGCGGGGGTCACCAGCAGGCCCTGCACCGTCGGGCTGACGAGTGGGCCGCCGGCCGAGAAGGAGTACGCCGTGGAGCCGGTGGGGGTGGCGACGATGACCGCGTCGGCGGCGTAGCGGACGAACACCTCGCCCTCCACCCACAGCTCCACGGCGGCCAGGCCGGTGCCGGGGGTGCGCACCAGCGCGACGTCGTTGAAGGCCACCGCGCGCTGCCCGTCGACCTCCGCGATGACGGCGCTGCGCGGCTCGGTGGTGTAGTCGCCGCGGTGGATCGCGTTCAGCGCGTCGGCGAGCTCGGGGACGTCGACCTCGGCGAGAAAGCCGAGCTTGCCGACGTTGACCCCCAGGACCGGGAGGTCGAGACCGTCGGCGAGCCGCAGGGTGCGCAGCATGGTCCCGTCGCCGCCGAGGCCGAGCAGCAGCCCCGCCTCGACCAGCTGCTGGGCGGAGACGGGCACGGCGTCGGCGTCGATCCGGCCGACCTCGTCGGCCAGGGCGAGCACCTGCACCTCGCATCGGCGCGACCATTCCATGATCGCTGCCACCGCCTCGACGCTGTCCCGGGACGGGTGCAGCACCACCCCGACCGCCTCCAGCCCGCGCATGCGCCGGACCCTACGGCGGGGGTCCGGCCCGGACCGGCCAAGTGAGGGGTCGGACCGGCCGGTGGGGTGTCGGAGCGGACTGTCGGAGCGGGCGGGCAGTCTCGGGGCATGCAGACGACACCCGAGCTGGCGGACGATCTCGCCGGCGGTCTGGCCGAGGCCGCGCAGGCGCAGCTCGAGCGATTGGCCGGGCCTGGCGCGGTGCTGCGCGAGGACCAGCTCGCCGCGGTCCAGGCGCTGGTCCGGGACCGGCGCCGGGTGCTGGTGGTGCAGCGCACGGGGTGGGGGAAGTCGGCGGTGTACTGGATCGCGACCGCGCTGCTGCGCGCCGCCGGAGCCGGGCCGACGGTGGTCATCAGCCCGCTGCTGGCACTCATGCGCGACCAGATCGAGGCGGCCCGGCGCTCCGGACTGACGGCCGTGACGATCAACTCGGCGAACTCGCAGGACTGGCCGGCCCTGGAGGAGCAGCTGCGGGCCGACGCCGTCGACGTCCTGCTGGTGAGCCCGGAGCGGCTCAACGCACCGGACTTCCGGGCCGACGTGCTGCCCCACCTCGCTCCCCGGGTGGGGCTGCTCGTGGTGGACGAGGCGCATTGCGTGAGCGACTGGGGGCACGACTTCCGCCCCGACTACCGGCGGCTGGGGTCGCTGCTGGAGCTGCTCGGGGCCGGCACGCCGGTGCTGGCCACCACCGCGACGGCCAATGCCAGGGTCACCGCCGACGTGGCCGCCCAGCTCGGCCGCGACACGGTGACCCTGCGCGGCACGCTGGAGCGGGAGTCGCTGGCCCTGGCGGTGCTGGACCTGCCCTCCACGTCGGCGCGGCTGGCGTGGGTCGCCGCCGCGCTGGACGCGCTGCCGGGCTCGGGCATCGTCTACACGCTGACGGTGGCGGAGACCGAGCGGGTGGCGGCGTTCCTCACCGGACGTGGTCATGCGGTCGCGGCGTATTCCGGCGGGGTGGACCCCGAGACCCGGGTGCGGCTGGAGGCCGAGCTCAAGGCCGGCTCGCTCAAGGCGGTGGTGGCGACGTCGGCGCTGGGGATGGGGTTCGACCACCCGTCGCTGGCCTTCGTGCTGCACCTGGGTGCGCCGTCGTCGCTGGTCAGTTACTACCAGCAGGTCGGCCGGGCCGGTCGGGCGCTCGACCAGGCGGTCGCGGTGCTGCTCCCCCAGCCGCACGACCGCGACGTCTGGGACTACTTCACGTCCACCGCGATGCCGGCGGAGGCCGTGGTCCGCGGGGTGCTGGACGCGCTCGCCGACGCGGGCGCGCCGCTGTCGGTGCCCGCGCTGGAGCGCTCGACCACATTGCGGCGCGGCCGGCTCGAGGCGCTCCTGAAGGTGCTCGACGTCGAGGGCGCGGTCGAGCGCACCGGCGGTGGGTGGCGGTCGACGGGCCGACCCTGGGCGTACGACGGGCAGCGGTTCGCCGCGCTCGCGGAGGCGCGCCGGGCCGAACAGCAGGCGGTGCTGGCCTACGCCACCGGCGATCGCTGCCTGATGCAGGTGCTGCGCGAGCAGCTCGACGACCCGGCCGCCGCGCCGTGCGGGCGGTGCGCCGTGTGCGCGCCGGGCAGCGGTGCACTCGCCGTGCTGCCCACGGCGGCCGACCCGCGACAGGAGGCGGCGGCGCGAGAGCACCTGCGCGACCAGGTGCTGCCGCTGCCCGCGCGCAGGCAGTGGCCGGCCGGAGTGCCGGGGCGGCGCGGGCGGATTGCGGCCGGCGAGCGGGCGCTGGACGGGCGGGCGCTGTCGACGCCGGGCGACGGGGCGTGGGACGACGCGGTGGATGCCCTGCTCGCCGGGCACGGGCCGGTGGGCGACGAGGTGTTCGCGGGGTGCGTGCGGGTGCTCGCGACCTGGGGATGGGAGCGCCGCCCGGCCTGGGTCTGCCCGGTGCCGTCCCGACGGCACCCGGAGCTGGTGGGCTCGCTCGCCGCCCGGCTCGGCGAGGTAGGCCGGCTGCCGGTGGTGGCCGCGCTGGCGCGGGCGGCCGAGACGCCCTGGCAGGAGACCCTCGGCAACAGCGCCGCCGCGGCCGGCGCGGCAGTGACGGCATGGCGGCTGGCGCCGGGGATCGAGGTGCCCCGGGGCCCGGTGCTGCTCGTGGATGACGTCGTGCGCAGCGGCTGGACGGTCGCGGTCTGCGCGGCCCTGCTGGGGGGCGCAGACGGCGGACCGACCTACCCCCTGGCGCTGTCACGTGCCCGATGAGGCTTCGGTATGCGCACAAGGTGTGTTGGTGACTCGTGTCAACGTTTATCTGCCGGACGAGCTCGCCGCAGCGGGCCGCCGCCCAGCTCAACCTGTCGGCGGTCACCCAGTCGGCAGTCCGCCGGGCGCTGGCGGCTCTGTCCACCGATGGTTGGCTCCGCACCCTGGACCTGGCACGTGCGCCGGGCGAGGGGCCGACACATTCCCTCGGCCTCGCAGCCTTGGACGCGGCACGCGAGGAGTCGCCGACGCGCCATGAGTGAAGCGCTCGTCGTTGATGCCTCCGCCATCGTGGACCTGCTGCTCGGCAATGAGCTGGGGGCAGCGGTGCAACGACGCCTCGCCGGCACGGTGTTGCACGCGCCGGCGCATCTCGAGCCACCGCCCTGAGCCAGCCGCTCGACCGGCGCCGGGCAGGGCACCGGCGCAGCCCATCAATCCCGGGCGCCCAGCGCCTCGGCGTAGAGGGCGGCCGTCTGCGCGGCGACCGCATCCCAGCCGAACTCCGCCACCGCCCGCGCCCGCCCCGCGGCCCCCATGGCTGCCGCCCGGGTCGGGTCGCGCACCAGCGAGGACAGCGCAGCCGCCAGCGCCACCTCGTAGGCCGGCCCGAAGCCGTCGGTGGGATCCACCAGCAGCCCGGTCACGCCGTCGCGCACCACCTCCGGGATCCCGCCGACCGCGCTGGCGACCACCGCCGTGCCGCACGCCATCGCCTCGAGATTGACGATGCCGAGCGGCTCGTAGACCGAGGGGCAGACGAACGCCGTGGCATGCGACAGCAGCTGCACCACCGACGGGACCGGGAGCATCTGCTCGACCCAGACGACGCCGTCCCGTGTCGCCTGCAGCTCGGCCACCAGGGCGGCCACCTCCGCGCCCAGCGCCGGGGTGTCGGCCGCCCCGGCGCAGAGCACGAGCTGTGCCGCCGGATCGAGCGCGCGGGCGGCCCGGAGCAGGCCGGGCAGCCCCTTCTGCCGGGTGATCCGCCCGACGAAGATCACGCTCGGCCGGGACGGGTCGACGCCGAGCCGGTCCAGCACGTCGGTGCGGCGGTCGGCGGCGTAGATCCCGGTGTCGATCCCGTTGTGCACCACGCGCACCCGGGCCGGGTCCACGAGCGGGTACGCCGCGAGCACGTCGCGGCGCATCCCCTGGCTCACGGCGATGACGAGGTCGGCCCCCTCGACGGCGGTGCGCTCGGCCCACGACGACAGCGCGTACCCGCCGCCGAGCTGCTCGGCCTTCCACGGGCGCAGCGGCTCCAGGCTGTGACAGGTCACGACGTGCGGCAGACCCTGCAGCAGCGCCCCGACGTGGCCGGCCAGGGCGGCGTACCAGGTATGGCTGTGCAGCAGGTCGCAGCCGCCGACCGCGTCGGCCATCGACAGGTCTGCCGACAGCGTCGCCAGCGCCGGGTTGGCGCCGGCCAGCTCGGCGGCCGGCCGGTGCGCCGTGACGCTGATCCCGGCCGTGCCAGCCCGGTCGGCTCCCATGCAGTGCACCTCGACCTCGACCCCCGCCAGACCGGCCAGCGCGCGACTGAGGAACTCCACGTGCACGCCGGCCCCGCCGTACACCTCGGGGGGGAACTCCCTGGTCAGCAGCCCGACACGCACCCGACGGACGGTAGTGCGCTCCTCGCGGGGGCAGGCTGTGAGCCATGGGCGGGTGGCGATGATGAGGGACCCCCGGGTGCTGGGGATCGTGCTCGCCGGCGGCGAGGGCAAGCGGCTGATGCCACTCACGCTGGACCGGGCCAAGCCGGCCGTGCCGTTCGGCGGGATCTATCGGCTCGTCGACTTCGTGCTGTCCAACCTGGTGAACGGCGGGATGCACCGGATCTGCGTGCTCACCCAGTACAAGTCGCACAGCCTCGACCGGCACATCTCCACGACCTGGCGGATGTCGAACATCCTCGGGGAGTACGTCACGCCGGTGCCGGCGCAGCAGCGGCTCGGTCCGCACTGGTTCTCCGGCAGCGCCGACGCGATCTTCCAGAGCCTCAACCTGGTCTACGACGACGAGCCGGACCTCGTGGTCGTGTTCGGTGCTGACCACGTCTACCGGATGGACCCCCGGCAGATGATCGCGCAGCACCTGGCGTCGGGCGCCGGTGTCACGGTGGCCGGGTTGCGGGTGCCGCGCGCGGAGGCGTCGGCGTTCGGGGTGATCGACACCGGTCCGGACGGGCGGACCATCCGGGCGTTCCTGGAGAAGCCGGCCGACCCGCCGGGGCTGGCCGACAGTCCGACGAGGTGTTCGCCTCGATGGGCAACTACGTCTTCTCCACCGACGTGCTGATCGAGGCGCTGCGTCTGGACGCCGGCGACGAGGACTCGGTGCACGACATGGGCGGCGACATCGTGCCGATGCTGGTCGGGCAGGGCGCGGCGGAGGTCTACGACTACGACAGCAACATCGTGCCCGGTGAGAGCGAGCGGGACCACGGGTACTGGCGGGACGTGGGGACGCTGGACGCCTACCACGCCTCGCACATGGACCTGGTCGCGGTGCATCCGGTGTTCAGCCTCTACAACCGGCGGTGGCCGATCCTCACCGGCCTGATGACCTCGCCGCCGGCCAAGCTCGTGCACGGCGGGGTGGCGACGGACAGCATGCTGTCCCCCGGGGTGATCATCTCCCATGGGCTGGTCGACCACAGCGTGCTCTCGCCCCGGGTGCGGGTGGAGGAGGGCGCGGTGGTGGAGCGGTCGGTGCTGCTGGACGGGGTGCTGGTCGAGGCCGGTGCCGTCGTGCGCGACGCGATCCTCGACAAGGGTGTCGTCGTGAGCGCAGGGGTGAGGGTCGGCGGGGACCGGGACGCCGACATCGCCCGCGGATGGACGGTGAGCGAGGCCGGCATCACGGTGCTCGGCAAGCACGCCAAGGCCAGCTGACGCACTGTGACGAGCGTCGCACTCCGGCGGGGGGGGCGAGGCCGGGAATTGTCGGACCCCCTGGTGAAGCTGGGTCCACGGGCTCCACCTCGACGACGGGAGGCGCGACTGTGGTCACGCGCGCGCAGACAGCAGGCAGCACGACTCAGGGCAGCACGAGTCACGGCAGCACGGGTCACGGCAGCACGACCCGACCGGCACGGCACGGGCACCCGGGCTGGGTGCTGGCGGTCTGCTGCATCGCCCAGTTCATGGTGGTGCTCGACGTCTCGATCGTGAACGTCGCGCTGCCCAGCATCGGCTCGGAGCTGCGCTTCGACCCCACCGGGCTGCAGTGGGTGGTGAACGCCTACACGATCACGTTTGCCGGCATCCTGCTGCTGGGTGGGCGCGCGGCTGACCTGTTCGGGCGCCGCCGGATGCTGCTGATCGGGCTCGCGGTGTTCGGCGCCGCGTCGCTGCTGGGCGGGCTGGCCCAGGCCCCCTGGCAGCTCACCGCTGCCCGCGCCGCGCAGGGCCTCGGCGGGGCGCTGCTCGCCCCGGCGACGTTGACCGTGCTGACAGTGACCTTCACCGAGCCCGCCGCCCGCGCCAGGGCGTTGGGAGCCTGGAGCGCCGTCGCCGGAGCGGGCGGCGCCGTCGGGGTGCTCGCCGGCGGCGTGCTCACGGACGCGCTCGACTGGCGGTGGGTGCTGTTTGTGAACGTGCCCATCGCCCTGGGCGCGCTGGTCGTCGCGGCCGGCGCCGTGCCGGAGAGCCACGGCCAGTCCGCCCGCCACCTCGACATCGGCGGTGCCCTGCTCGGCACCCTCGGACTGCTGGTGCTGGTCTACGGCGTGGTCGAGACCGAGCGCTACGGCTGGGCGTCTGTCCACACCCTGGTGTTGCTGCTCGCCGCGGTTGCCCTGCTCGCGGTCTTCGTCCTGGTTGAGGCGCGGCTGGCTCGCAACCCGCTGGTCCGGCTGTCGCTGTTTC